>Ga0194130_10001564_pt1 | contig 36214 bp, 18 predicted proteins | sample TA2KigsurfametaG_FD_160084 | JGI IMG/M metagenome (GOLD analysis project Ga0194130, IMG submission 160084) | Freshwater microbial communities from Lake Tanganyika, Tanzania - TA2015050 Kigoma 12 surface | ecosystem: Environmental > Aquatic > Freshwater > Lake | place: Tanzania: Lake Tanganyika...
GTATATTTAAGTATAATGTATATACATTGTATATATTATATATAACATGTATGTATATTTAAGTATAATGTATATACATTGTATATATTATATATAACATGTATGTATATTTAAGTATAATGTATATACATTGTATATATTATATATAACATGTATGTATATTTAAGTATAATGTATATTCGATCCGAACTATATGTAAAAAACTGTAAAAAACACGTTGTGAATATAAAAACACACTTAAACCTCATAGGGTAAGTCTAACGTTTTAATGATAAATAAATTATTATATCTTTATGTTAAACAAATTAAAGCAAAAACTAATATCGTCGACAAGAATAATCGAAGCTTAACTCGAATATTGAAGAAAATTAGAACCGAAAAGTATAAAAAGTGCTGAATAAAAAAAAGCAAAACTGGTGCTCTTGTAAACCGCAAAGCAAACATAACTAACATGTTTTCGAGTAAAGAGTTAGTGTTTATAAAAACACAATCACACTCCGAAAGGTATAATTACTTTTTACGGCAATTTCTATCTCCTGGAATATACGAACATTTTAATTTTAGTCTCAAAAATCTTTTTTCTGTATCAACCAGTAGGAAGTTAGACCGTTCCTTTGGTTATAACAGATTTAACAATAAGAGACTAAGTTTGGATTATGACATTTTTATAGTTTTGGGTAAAAAAGTTGTGGGGGTATTAAAGATTGTGTTTGTACAAAACCTGAAAAGTACACGCCCGATTAAATATTTTTATAATAGCACATATGATATCACTGAGAACTCCACGCTCATCTGTGATGATAATAAAGTTACTGGTTATATCAAATATATAGTTAAACCTATTCACGTAGCACTGCGATCTAGTCATCCTTTAAACGATGTCACACAGCTTCAGTTATTATCGTCTAACACCTTCACAAAAGGATCCTCTCAACTGCGCACCAGTAGTTTTAGCACTTTTATGAAGTTGAGTTTCAAAGCTCGAAAAAAGCGTGAAGTCCGTTTTTTAAATCGCATAAAAAGTCGCTATCTCGAGGCTTTTGGGCCTGTCGATAACAAATTAATTTCAAAACAATACTCGAAAAGCTCTACAGCCGGGGCTGCACTCTTCCGTAAAGTTCACAAAATGAAAGACCATACTAATTTTGTTTCGAGCCGTGTTTATAGATTTGTTTTACATCTTTATTGAAAATATCTCATCTCAGAGTCTAATATCTTCATGTTACAGGCTTATTTGCGAGAGCGTTCGTTTTCTCGCCAACTTAAGAAGTTTAAAATTTTGGATTTTCGATATGTAAACAGGCATATTAAAAACCCTTCGACCTTAGCGCAGTTGCAGCCTACATTGGAGAAATTAATTCCGAATAAAGATGCTTTTACGACTTGAATTCGGAAAAATAAAGCGGTGCTTGTTTCAAGCATGCTTCAGAACTTCAAGTGGGTTCGGCTCGCTGTTAATTTTTTTATGCACTTCAAGACTGATGTCTCTTATAGACATTTTCGAAAAATTAAAAACATGCTTTTACTGTACCAAAGAAATAACCACTCGGTTCGCTCATACTATATTAATGTGTGAACCCGTGAGTTTAAAAATTCAATGAAAAGCCGTCTTACATTGGAGGACATGTATTCTGTGATAAAATTACAATCAGCAGCTAATTATGATGTACCCGACATTTACACTTCGTGAGATTTATCGGAACAGGCTACGATTGACGATATTTTACATTTCAAAGATTCAAAATGTTTGTATAGTTATTTGGACGACCGCTTCATTCTTCAGCACTTTGAGAATAAATTAGATAGTTTATCTACCAACCCTCAAAATAGTACAAAAAATCGAGAAAATCTGTGAATTTTATGATCTATGCGATACATCAATCGCTTGCAAAAAACCTCTTTTTTGGCCTTATATTACCCACGTTTTATGTATGAGTCAGGTACTGTCGATGTCGAGTCGCCTCGAACCGGGAAGCTTGCTTCCCCTTCTATGCTAAACTCGAATTTGCAAAAACCCTACAATGGGATTAATAAGATCACTAACTCTTCACATGTGTTCAACTTTAATATGGCTCCACAGTTCGCCCCACAATCGAATGTTAGCTTGTTTTTAAAAAAACTGTTTAAAAATAAAGATTTTAATTTACAGCACGTACTTTCTCCCTCCTTTTTGCATACCCCATACCTTGGCGTGGACTTTAGTGAAGGTTTTGACCCCAAATTCCATACAAATCCTAACACAAGTATATCTAATTATTTTAAAAAAGGTCACATTCGAAAGCACTATATTGACACATCGAATTATACATATAAGCCATGCAACTCGTCAAATCTACGAGCCGCCTCGTTGTGCTTATCTGTACTCCACGAAAAAAGTAATATAGACGAGGCTTATTTAGATGATCTTTTTTCATTCAAAACACCTGTCAAGCTTGAAAAAAAAGCTGTTAAAGAATTTCGCCGACTTCCATCCCTTAAATCCAAAAAAGTATTAAAGACGAAACTACTAGCTGCTAATCCAGCTGCAGTCGATTCCCCCCAGCCCTTAACGACTCCCGAAAAGCTCAATTTAACCCTATCCTACGGTACGGACAGTGTGGTGAATTCTGGCCGCTCCTATAACGTTGGTTTTAACAAATTAGTAACTATAGAAGAATTTATGATGACGCCGGACGATGCTTGAAATACAATAATGAGGTTTGATAAGTCGAGGTGGCCTGGTCGTACATCACCTGCTGATAAGTTTAACTACCCAGCATGACATGATCGAACCTGGGCTGCTGATAATATTTGAAACTTTACTACTAAATTATCAAAAAAGCTATGATTAAACTTGCTAGGTTTTTACGAATTACTTGAATCGGGTGTAGGTGACCATCAGCTGAAAGAGTGTCTTGAGCTAGTGTTTGTACAGGGAGATGTAGATATAAATAGCCCGCCCACCAAGGCTCTAAATCTTAATTTTGAAAATAACCTTGCTAATCCTGTTGAGCACTCAGACCAAGTTAAATGGTGGTCCTTAGTTCATTCCTTTACCAGTTATCATACGCAAAAATTTTTTCTAATGTCGAAACAAAACTGAAAAAAACACTTTAGGTTAGGTCGATATTCACAACTTAAGAAGTTCAATGCCATTTTTTTTAGTCGCTTTCTATACTCCTCCTCTCCACACCGAGCCCCGTCAAAAAAAAAAGATATTTTACGATCAAGTTCAAATGTTGCTAAATGGGGCCAAGACCGTAACTTTGCTAGAGTTACTGGGGCTAATAGGCGTTTTGATATTAAGAAATTGCAAGCACGGGGTGTTAAGATGTTTATGGGGGTTTATACTATTTGTATATTATACAACTCACTAGCGCGCCGTTTCCTACCATCGTTTGCTGGTACTGTACTTCGTGAGAATTCAAAGTTTCTCATTAAAAATCAACCCGCCCTCGTCATCAAACCAAAGCCTATTAGTTTCAAACTCTTGTTTAATTTTAAAAAGCACTATCTTTACATAACACTTTTGGATGAGAAAAATAAGATAATATTCTCTCTTCATACGGGTCTATTTTTGAAGTTTTTTGAATACAAAAAATCGCTAAAAAAGTCTAAAAGTCTAAAAATACTATTGGTGCGCTACCTACGTAAACTGCTTCTACTTTCTAGTGTCCGTACTTTTACGCTTTACATTAAACAAACTTCCAATCAGCTAAATAAACTTCTTCAGATTTTACAAAAACCGATTAATCACCCTTTTACAGATCCCCTAACCGGATTAGTCATAAACGAGGAGTTAGCGAAAAGTAGGCGTGCTCGACGTTCTCGCTTTTTTAATTTTTTATATATAGTTTTTTTTAAAAATAAACCTTATGGTATTATGAAGACGAAAAAAACAGGACGCTTAAAACGGAAAATACGACGACTTGTTATTAAAGCTAATCGAATAATTGACTAATCTCGGTCGACAAATCTATTATCAATGTATTGAGTCAGTATTTACAGCATATACAGTCCTATTAGCTAAATATAGCTAAATAAATATTTGGATACAAGTTAGTCAACTTATTATGAGTTTGACTCTGGCTCGGAGTGAACGCGTGCGAAACCTCTTGACACATGCAAACTTAACTGAGTTAGTGTTATAACTTAGTAGTGTATTGGTGAGTAATGTATATCAAGTTTACCCTAAAAGTTTGCTCGAATAGCAAATAGTAATTTGTACAGATTTGTGGTTACGTTATGACTTTGTGATTTCACAAAGTCTGGATCTGCTTATATTTTTTTTTATAATATCTCAAATAACTGATTCCGCATTTTTATAATATCAGAATTTGTAGGTTTAAAGTAGTTCTCAAAGGCTCCTAACCTCACAGTATTTGATTGTATATTAATGCGCTACCCACAACACGTTGTGGGTAGTACCAACCAGTTTTACACCTACGAGTCGATTTACAAAAATACTTGAGTAGCTATAAAAACCCTTGGTGAAGTTAGGTATATTTTGTGACTCAATAGAGTAATTAATATGAACTGATGCGAAAAAAAAATAGTTTTACAAATTACATAAAAGAATTAATTTCGCTTTAAGGATGACTTTATACTAGGGTAGGTATTTAGAGAATTCAGTTTCTTTAAGCCGACAACCCTTAGCTGTATTGAAAGATGAATCAGTCACACGGGGGCTGAAATAATACCCCGCCGTCGGCAGCAGTGGGGGATATTGGTCAACAAGTGAGAGCTTGAACCAGGGTTTTGTGGGAATGATAGACATTAACATGTCGTGAAGGCTACGATAGTTGTAAAGTTTTTTCGTAGTTGCTTAAGTGTGAACTAAACTAAAGAGAACCTCGGGCCAACAAAGTGCCAGCAGCTGCGGTAAGACTTTGACGAGGGAGCGTTACTGACCTTTACTGGGCGTAAAGAGAGGCTAGACGGTTTAAGAACTTACAGTTTAAATCGAAGGATTGAACGAAGATTTCTGTAATAGCTTAATACTAGAGATAAGAAGAGGTGAGCAGTACGTTTAACTTAGAGATAAAATTCTAATAAGTTATAGGGACTCTCAAAAGCCACGGCAGCTTCCTACTCTTTATCTGACGTCCAACCTCTAAAGTACGAGTATCGAATAGGATTGGAGACCCTAGTAGTTCGTACCGGGAATCAATGGGTATTCTATGTTGAGGATTTAACTTCGGTGTATCAGCTAACGCGAAATTACCTCGCCTGGGGAGTAGAGCTGCAAAGGTCAAACTTAAAGAGATTGGCGGGAGTTTGTATGAACGGTGGAGCGTGTGGTTTAATTCGATAATCCACGTGAAATCTTACCAATGTATAGAATCGATGTGAAGTAAAGTCTAATAATTTACAGCGAACTGAGATTTACTGGTACTGCATGGCTGTCGTCAGTTCGTGTTGTAGAATGTAATATTAAGTTATTGAACGAACGCAACCTTTGGTAAAAGTTTCATTTATATATATTTTTTAGAGATACTTAGTATTTATCATAAGGTATCTAGTATATCTTATTTAATTTAACCAATTAAAAGTGCTAAGCCTAAAGAAATTATTCATTTCTTTTACTACGACGGAGTATGTAGTCACATTTTTATTTATTTACTTTGTAATTTTGTTTCTGTGTCTGCTGAAGAAAATTTTAGCACTCGTGGTCATTGTTTAATCGTTGAAGTCGTATGTATTGTCCCAAACTCTAATATCGATGTTTTTAAGGAATCTAAGCTCATGTACGTTGGCTAGAATCACCGGAATTTAGTTAATCGATTGCTTAGATAAATTATCTACACTTATTCGAGTTTTGTTATACCCGGCTTTCTAGAAAAAATGTGAAACGAGTCAACTATGATTCTTGAGGTCACTGATTTATTTTTTATTTATTTATTTATAGCTTATTTATATTAAAACTATAGTAATCTTTAATAAATAGGGATCTATAATAGGTACTTCTGGAGTAGTAGTTATTTGCATGAAGTAGTCATGTCAGTTAATTTTAGCCCTGCTTTGGGGGTTAGTTTTTTATTGACGTCATACATGGACGCTTGATTTTTAGCTTCTTTTGAAGTAAGAAATTAATTTGATTGACTATCGAAATTCAGCGACTCAGCTAATGCTACTTTATTATCGAAATTAATGCGGTAATATTTTACATTTGACGAGGAGCGTACTAGATGAAGATAATTTAACGCTAACTACCTCAGGAGGTTTAGGGAAGTAATGTAGTAGTACCTTATGATTCTAGACCCCCATTGTTAGCGTTTAACGTTTGAACCTAATTGCGCTTAAACGAAATACGATTCAGTAGTAATGATAAAATTTTAACATACTTTGAGGAAGAGGAGCAGAAGTCAAGTCTATATGGTCTAAATATGTTGGGCTACACATGCGCTACAAGGGTAAATACAATGAGTTACGTGGATGCGAATTCTAGTAAATCTTATAAAAATTATCTTAGTTCGGATTGTAGACTGAAACTCGTCTACATGAAGTCGGAATCGTTAGTAATCGTAAATAACCATGTTACGGTGAATGATCTATCAAACTTTGCACACACCGCCCATCACGCCCGAAGAGTCGTGACGGCCGTAAACGTTATCGAGGATTAGTGTACATTGATCACCTAGCTAGAAACTTTAAAGATTCAGTATTTGTAAAAGAATACTCTATTGATAAAAAAGTATAGAGTGCTACTTAATTAAGACCAGTTTATAAAGTTATATAGCTTGGGTTAGAACAGTTAAAGAGGCTGTCGTAACTAGCACCTCTTTAATAAATATTTGGGTCTAACAACCCAAATATTTATAGCTTAAACTATGTATCTGCGGTTGGCATAAAGTAGCTACTTATCAATGTGTCGGTACTTGCAAATAGTTAAGAACTAATTAACTTTGTGCGTTAAGGACGGTATGGTAATTTGGGCGAAGTTGACACAAGGTAATGATAGGGGAACCTGTTGTTGGATTACACATATTTTATTTGATTTATTAGCCTATAATCAGCATCAGCGTTGATTATAGTTTTATTTACAGTGGTTTTACAGAAAATTAAGATTAAGATGCGTTGCATTAAGGGGATGCCTAGATGTTAAACAAGGAAAGATTTGAACGATCTTTATTTTTTAGGGAGTGCTGGATGCATGTGAAGGATAAAATTAAATTACACTAACAAAAGTGAAGTGAACCATCTCATTAACTTTACAAAGATTAAAATCAACTGAGAATTGGAGAGTAGCGGTGAGCGAAATTCGTCAAGCCTAACTGTATATAACTAGAGCCAATACCATACTGTTGTGGGTCACAAGCCTATGATTAGAATCGAGCTTAAAACACTTCAGTCGTTTAATGATTGAGGGTGTTGTACTCTTGGTTACTGCTTGCAAAAGCTTCTGAGATACTTGAGTTCACTAACTTCTGTTTTCGTATGTATCGATCTATTTTGGGTAGACGATACTTTGAATAGGTAGCCATAGAGGGTGCAAGCCCCGTTCTTCTAGTGCTTTTTTTTTCTAGAGATATAGTTTAGTGGAAGAACGGTGGTCTTCAAAACCGCATGCACGGGTTCGATTCCTGTTATCTTTGAAATAAGCATAATTGATAATTCAAATGAAACCTCAACCACTAAACTATTAAACTACGATTCTAAACGAGTAAACGTTTTGAATGACCTTAAACCCAAAATCTACTTTAAAGTTGACAAAACACTTAGGACGAGTAGGTCTGTGCTTAACCTCACTCCGTGAGTTAAACTGAAAATAAATAAAAAAGATGCACGACGAAAGTTAAATGTAGCCAAAAAACGAGCACTGACGAGGTCATCAATCTTTGGGGGCGCTAAAACACTACAAGGTGTTGTCATAAAACGCCCTGGTCGGCTTATTAAACACCCTAAGTGAGATACTTTAGTTGAAGGATTTCGTCGACAGTTGTCATTTTTAGACACAAACACATCATTAAAAAAAATATTACACCGGTTAGGTAAAATAGATAAGAATGCAAGAAAATTGACTATTAAGGAGCTTACTATGTATAGACTTTATAGAAAGGAGCTCCCATCTCGTCACAACACTTTTGAAATGAATCGACTTCAGTCGGTTTTTCATAAATTAGACAAATATAGAGTACAAAAAAATACAACTCGACGATTAATATTTTTCAGCAAGTATTTGAATACTCGCGCCACTTCGTATTTTAAACCCTATCTAGCTAAGATACTTCCCTCTTTGGATTCATTCAAAAACAGAGATCTGTTAGCTGTTGATCGATTAACTAGAACTGCTCTACTTTTACAGCCATTTTGTAAAAGCGGCGACTTTAAGCGTTTGCTTTTTAGGGTCGATAGATGTGGTCTTCGAATTAACAGCACTAAACTCGTCTTAAAACTACTGCTGAACCCCTCATTAGCCAATTTTATTGTCAATAAGGATACCTTGATAGCAGATGATAACCTCATTGCAGACCATTTTACGGCTAATTTAGTTAACCAAACCGATGTGAATTTATATTCGGATGCCTATACAAAACTTGGCCATTCGTGAAATTGTAAATCTGTTTCGTACCATAATACGGACTCGACTATGGCTTATGTGAGGACGTTTTGAGACAGCCTAAACTTCGATTGGGTAGGTCACAATTCTACCGCCTCACACACGTCTTTAAAAAATTATTCCGATTTTATGAACGTTCTACAGAATACTGTTTTAGTAGATTTCATAAAATTAAATATAGTAAAAAACTTCTCATACAGATCCCATATTTTTAACACACTAGCAAAGTCCTACATTTTAAGCGACTCTCTTGTACTACCACGTCCAACCACAAACTGCAGCCCAGTTTCTAATAATCATATGTTGACAAAATCTATTCATTATTCGTGTTTTAGGCTTGCTCGACAAGATATAAAAGTATTAGCCTTTTGTAAAGCAAGTAACGTCTCTGCTGGTAGTTTGTTTTATAAACATCTCAGTTCTGATGTTACGACAGTTAATTTATCACCTAGTACTACCAAAGCACTCATCGTCACAACCAAAGTGCCAATTTTGTATACCAGAACTGACATGGGTTCTGTAGACATTCAACTAGATGCTAATCAGGAATCCTTCCGTCGCGATGGAGTGAGTCGAAACGGCGAAGTTACGTCTTGCCCAACTATTTTTACTTTAAAACTCAACGTTTCAGATTATTTGTCTGAGCAGTTATTTATTACATACGCAAATAGTAACGAGGGTAATAATTTTGTAAAGTACCACTACTCTGAAACAAACGAACCTACTATAAATCTCCATACTGCTAACAATTTTGTGCAATCACCTTTTCTTATCAATTGAAATGAAAATATCTCAGAAAATTTGGTATATTTGCAGCCCGAGATAACAGGTCACTGTCTCGATGTGGATGATAAACTTCTTTCGCTACTAACCTCTTTCAGGGGTTCAGCGAATTCAGACCCTCTACCCAGTTCTACTAACTCCGGCCAGCCTTATTCGACAGACAGAATTGCAACCGTACCTGGTTCTAATCTCGTATTACATCAATCGAATATCAGCACCAATCCCAACGATAAACTCAATAAGAAACTTCTTAGAGCTCTAAACACTACCTTAAAAAGTTTCATCAATCAGACAGGTGTTTCTAAAAACGCTACACGTGTAGTTGAGCTGTTAAAGTACGAAGCGGACCTAAACCCTGATTTAATAAGTGTCTTGAAAATGATAAGACGCCGATATAAGGTCAGGAGCTCTATCCTAAAGTTTAGCCCTCAGTACGCTTCTTTCTTAATTCACTCGTTTTGTAAGTCGTGAATAGCTGGTAGGATTTCTAGAAAAATTCGAAAGTTAGACAACATAAAAGAGAAAAAAAAATATCTATTATTTGATAAAAAGAAAAATCGTAAAAGAAACCCCAAATTTTATAATAAAATTGTTAAAATGGAATCAGCTCCTATAATAAAAACATTAAAAAAAAGAAGCAAGACTTCTAAAAAAATACAATATGTTAAAAAATATATAAACTATTCGGGATTATCCCGATGGGCTCGTAATATTCCCTTCTATAAAAGGCATTTTTTAGTGTCTGATAAAAATTTAAAGATAAACAAGTTAGAGATTTTCGAAGCAGAGTCAGCGGATTTAATCTCCGACTTCGACAACTACGTTGATGAGCTTCAGTCATTCTCAGTTCTCCCCGATTTTAGCGGTTTTAACAGCGATTCGGAGTTTGCATCAAGTGATTATATCTCGTGATTACTTAATCACAGAGCGCGTAATTCTACTACCAGTTCTCTAAAGTCCAAAATTGAGCAGAGAAAGTCGTATAATATTGTCTCCGTGTTCTCTGAGAATCCCCACCACCTACCTAGCTACAAACCATCCGATTTAACCTCTTATCTGACGTCCAACATATTTTTTTTAAATACTATGCTGACCAATCAGTTCTTACTGAAGTATCTAATAACAAGGTCAGCTGAGTACCACAACTATTCGCACTTTAATATCGGTTTTAGTTTTTCAAAACCGATACTATATGTACTAAACTCATTTTGTTTTGGCTCACGATTTGAATTATTATATCAATCGAATTTATTTCCAACCGAATCATTCAGTTATACTATACAAAGGCGGCTACTAAAATGTTTTGCGTTACGTAAATTTATCTCCTCCACCGGTGCATGATACCATCATATGCTGGTCCGTTTCATGTCAAAGTGTACAGGACGAAAGGTTTATTTGAAACTGAACCCCCATGTTGAAAACAATCTAACGTTTGAAGACCGTGCGCAGTGCGTTATTTGAGAAAATCGCGTTTTAGGTTTTCAAAAGATATTAGGCCCTAGAATTTTCATAGAAGAATCTCTTAGAATAATTCTTATAGCGTTAAAATATAAAGATCCGACGTTCTTGATTAACTGGATGCGAACCATGCTTTACCGAATGAGTTTTTGAAAATACAGAACACTTTTTAGATATTTAAAATTTGTAATAAATGATCTTTTTGCGCCCAACTTCGAAAAGTTTGGCTTGAGAGGGTTTAAAGTAAAACTGAAAGGAAAAATTAGTGTAGCGGGAAACGCCAGAACGCGTACATTGTTAATGCGCGTTGGTCAAACTAGCCACTCAAAATTCAACAATAAGGTTGCTCACAGTTTTACACTCGTGAATTCCTTTACAGGGGTTATGGGTTTCAATCTGTGAATATTTTTCTAACTTCGTTTTTTCCTTGTTACATAACCACTAACCTACTTTCTAATTACCTTTATCATCAGTGTATAAACTCTAATGCTTTAATGTTATTACAACGGGAGTACGTTTGATTAGAATCCTACATCGCGTCTCCTGAGTTTTTAATCGAAGATGTCCTGTCATGGGATGAGTCTTTCGGTTTAACTTCCTTCAACTACAATTTTTTTACGTTATTGACATCACCTTTTGCGATTCAAACCTATATTTTTATTGAATCGATTACAAAAATGTCCTTTTTAGATTTTATGTTAATTTCAGAAAGCTCAGATTTGCTAGAATCTCAACAATTCTATACAGCTGTCATGTGAGATCTTTGTGAGATGGTTCAAGTTTTGTTTTACCCAGCTCAATTTATTTTTTATACTACTGCACAAGATTTCCCCTCGGTACTTATGCACCATTCCCCTGAACTCGCTTTAGCTTTTACCGACTTTGTCACTACTTATTTTGGTAATAACTCGTACCGATTTCTAACCTCATTAGTTTCAAATTTTTTTTCAGACTCTGTAATCCAAAAAGTTTCAGTTTTGACTTACTTTATTGGATTTTTTTGCTTTTTTGTTTGATTCTCGCTAATTGTTATCGGTGCTTTAAGATTATTAAAATGGAATACTGTATTGGAATCTTATTCGACTCGTTTATCGTTATACTTCTTTTCGATATCGAAAGATAACAGATTACAACTAGAGGCTGTGTTAGTAACGGTTCTATTGTTTACACTGCTTTCCATTTTCAACATTTTTAGTATCCGAGATTTGTACGAGGAGTCAATCGAACTTATAATGCTTTCATTTTTCTACATCTTTTTATCGATTTTTGTATTCTTTTTGTTTAAAAACTCAATTCATTATTTCGCCTTCCTTGAAGCCTCTGTGTCTAACAGTCAAACCACTGGAGTGTTTACACAGTTTGGAAAGGATGCAGCTAATAGTTTTGTTTTATGCTTAAGATTCGCGGCGTTAATGGTCCGTTTAAATATCTACGACACTGTCGAAGATATTCTAGATACCAATTACGTTTTCGCTTGTGAATTTGAAGATGAGCGCTACTACCAAGATATGCTTTACTCGAGTTGCAATTGAGCAATGACTGAGATCGATATTTTACAGCACCACTTATCTTTAAAACCCTATAATCAATTATTAAACTTCGACTCCATTACTACATATTTTATAATATGTGGTTATTACTTAACCATAATTTTCTTTATCTTAGAAGCCGGAGGTCGTGTTCTCCTAGCGTTTTTCATTGTTTATTTAATTGTCTTCGAAATGCAGTCTATAAATAGATCGTACACTGAAGATTCTTTTATCAACAATGAGCGGAGCGCTAAATAGTTGTGATTTTCGAATATATTAATTTTGTTCATAGGAGATTTTAATACGATTGTAATACTTTTTTTAATACTACTTAGTACACTACTAGTGCATGTGAACACTTCTTTACATTTACTACTTACCGCAGAACTGATTTGAGTTACTGTATATCTACTATCAGTACTAACTGGCCTTGTTTATGATAACTTAAATATCCTCTCCTTGTCATTTTTTGTACTTGTGTTCTCAGCTGTGGAGTTTGGTATAGGGTTAGTTATTTTATTGATGCAGTTCCTGCTAACCCGTACTTTAAATCTAAATGAGAATGACAATAATGTTTTAAAATTCACGGACCGTATTTTTAGAAAAAATTATATAAATAGAATTAATTGAAAGTTTTAAAAACTTTTTTTCACCTGCGCTCTCTCTACCGATTAATGTGGATTGACATTTTAACTAATTTAATGCTTTTTTTCTGACGACGAAACCTTCCGTTTTTAAGTCAATTTTGTTTAATTCTCGTTACACACGTTCGTACCTGAAGTAGATTCTCCACGTTTCAGACACTTGACTACGCAGCGTTTCTGCGTTTGCTAAACTTAATTCCCTACTATTTTAACAAATTTATAAATTCTAGTTTTTGAACTAGTACAAACAGAGAACGTTTTGATTTTATTATGTTACACTGTTTTAGCATTAGACCTGCGTCTACATCGGCTCCTAAAACCGATTTTTATAAAGATGCTCGAAAAAGACCCCTTAAGGTTTCTAATTCTGTTTATTACAAATCTTTCACACATAAAATGAAAGAAACTTCTGAATTATATAAAAAATTATTTTGAATTAAATCACGTGTGATGTATTTTGCCAATAATTGAATTTATACAACCAATCATAAACGAATTGCAATAAATTACTTCTTCTTTGTTTTGTTTTCAGGAACTTGCGGTATGGCTTTAGCTACAATTATTAGACTAGAGATGGCGTACCCTGGTGTTGGAATTTTAGCGGGTGATAGCTTACAATATCTCTCCATAGTAACAGCGCATGCGGTTATTATGGTTTTCTTCATGATTATGCCGTTGCTTTTAGGTGCATATAGTAATTTCTTATTACCGACGCAGTTGGGTGTACACGACGTTGCATTCCCGCGCTTAAATAGTGCAGCTTTTTGATTTTTACCCGCAGGTTTAATAATGTTAGCTCAGCTGGTATGCCTTGACCGCCGATATCAAAGGATGAACTGCTTTAATATGCGAGAAATGCAAGCTTTATTGAAGGAGAAATATTTTAGCGACTTAGTTAACAGTTACGACTATAGATCTAACATTTTTAATAGCGTAAATCTACGTTACAAGTTGAACGATCTAAGTAGTATTGATAGCAACTTACCATTATTTAATAATAATAGTCTAAAGTTGACTTTTTTTGTAAAGCTTCAAAATTTCAATAAAAGCAATCTAAGCACTGAACTTACTTACACAAATTTTAACTATTTTATATTAACTAACTATGATCTCTTCACCGGTTTAAAAAATCTAACGTTCTTGAATGTACAAAATACGGTTTTTTATTTCTTACGAACGCCGTATTTAAGAAATTTATTCGAGCTTAGTATGGAACTAGTGTTTGGAACCTTTTTGGATGTTTTAGAAGCTATTTTTTTTAACACTAAGTACACGGTTGCTAATTTCTTCTACAATATGCAGATACTTTTATCCGAGTTGTTACTTAACAACCGTCTAGCTTTCAACTTCTACTTCCAGATAATTATTAGCAATTTACTTCTGGATAACATAGTCTGTTCGTCTTTTAAAGATTTATTAGCTTTAAAATCCAACCTTATTAACCGTACTTTTAACTCCATGGGCGAGTTATTAATTGTTAAATCAGAGAACCCCACATCTCTAAATGACGCAACCTACTTTAACAACTCGATTGGTGAGTCAAGTGAGGATTCACGTGCCCTTCGGTTTAACAACCCTATTTTTAAATATGATTACAAGCTAGGGAATTATCTAAATAAAGAGACAATTAACAACTTCCCTCATCTGATGTTGTCTCAAACACAGGTGACGGGTGGGATTCGAAAATCGTCTTATATTTATTCAGCACATTTCTTAGAATTATTTAAGGCAAATATCAGCAACTACTTAACCCTTTTTAACCGAAATACCTCCATCCCATCAGCACTTGAGCCGGAGATGAGACACCCAAGTACTACTAGTGGGTTTTATAACTTATTTCTTAAATATTACACCCAACCTGATTTTATTAACACTCATTGAACGTTGAATAACTCATTGAATCAGAAATTCTATAAGATCTTTTTAACGAGTTCAATGCAACAAAGGGTCTATTCAAATTGAAGACAACTAAAGTTTTCTCGCGAGGCGTGACGTTGTAAACTTTTAGCAGCACGACACCAAAAAACTCTTTATCATAGATATGTAAACGAGGATGGGGTGTTTTGGGCAGTTGAACGTAATGCAAAAGACGTTTTACCTGGATGAGCCATGATCACACCATTTTCAGCTCGTACGCGTTTCACAGCAATTGGAAAAGTCGACATCGGTCTAATGGGAGTTTTTATCGTTATCAACTCCTCAATCGTCAGCTCTGCAAATTTTTTAGTGACTTATAGATATTTATCTACTCTAAACAACAAAAAGAGAAGAGATGCTAGATCTTTTTATACTGAAGGAGTTTTAGTAGCTTCGTGAATGATGGTTGCTGCAAATCCAATGCTTGCTATTGGTATTTTGATGCTACTCTCTGACCGTCATTGACAAACTTCGTTTTTCGATTACTCCGGTGGTGGTGATACTGTGTTATTTCAGCACATGTTTTGGTTTTTCGGACATCCTGAAGTTTATATCATTATGATCCCCTCGTTCGGGTTCGTAAATACTATTCTATCCTTTTATTTACGTAAAAGAGTTTCAGCTAGAGCAAGTCTTTTATATTCAATGTATACGATTGCGTTTTTAGGTTTCTTTGTTTGAGGTCACCACATGTATATGGTCGGTCTTGCACACACTACTCGAATGCTATTTAGTACATTGACTGTTATGATTTCGGTACCCGCAGCTACTAAACTAATGCACTGATGTGTAACTTTAGTTAATAGTTCTATACAAATTGAATTACCACTAATTTATTCATTCTTATTTGTCTTCTTTTTTGTTTCCGGTGGTATTAGCGGAATGGCTGTTGCTCACACAGGAATGGATATTTTATTTCACGACACTTACTACGTAATTGGGCACTTCCACGTTATGCTAGCAGGTGCTGCGATGTTTGGTGCCTTCGGTGGATTGTACTTTTATTTTCCTGCAATTTTTGGTGTTAAATTTAGCCGAACTTACGCGTACTTGCATTTAGTTTATTACGTATTAGGTCAACTTATGACTGTTATTCCTATGTTCTGATTAGGGTATTCTGGTATGCCGCGCCGTGTACTTGATTATCCCGCAGCACTTGGTGGATGACATTCCGTAGCTTCAGCAGGCCATCTGTTGAGTGTTGCTGGTATGGTTGCCTTTTTCATTATGATTTTTGATAGTATGCGTCAAGGACGAGCTGCTACTCGAAACTCTTTTGGTATCTCGCGTTTCAACACCCGCTTAAATTTTTATCTTTACGAAACATCAAAAATGCTTTTTATTCAGCGTAAATGTTGATACATCAGTCGTCACGAAAGTGTTAAAGCTGTAGTAGATGATCGTATGGCTCTAGTTAACCATGAATTAGTAGAGGCACCAACCTACTCGTATGTTTTAATAAGATCGTAATAATTTCATATTATTTTTAAATTTTAATGTTAAACAATTTAATATTATTCTTAAATTTATTACCTTTCGTAACGTTAATTTTCTTCATCAACACTTTTAACTTGATTACGTTGTGGTACCTAGCTGGTATATACCTACTGACAACAGGTTTTTTCTTACTGCTTGAAGATGCCGACATTTTCATTGGTTTTTTGTGAGTCATTGATTTGGGTGTAGGGTTGGTGTTCTTCATCTTTATTTTGCATTTTTCAACCTTTTTATACCATAAACCTAATTTAGATAAATCAAGCCGGGTTTTAAGTAGTAATTTGTTCTTAGTTATTGTGCTCATCAGCATCATCTACGTCTTCGCTGAGCCTAGTAGTAATCAAAATGCTTTATTTTTAAACAAAAATCATTTTTTTAACGTCATTTGATACGATTTTTACGAGTTTTTTTTTGTACAGACAGTCACTGATCTAAACATGCTTAAGGAGATCTATTTTTATCAAAACAGTATCGAATTCTTTATCATTAACTTCGTTCTACTTTATGGTATTCTCGCATCAGTTATATTATGTTTTCTAATTAAAAAGATATTTACCTGATTGAACTTCACTCAGTTTAAAAATTTTAAGCTCAAAAAAACAGTTAATTCCAACTTTTTTCTACGAAACCAGAATTTTTTGAAACAGCAAAGCACTTTATCGGGTACAAGGGTTTGAGTTAAAAAGAAAGTTTTAACTAGAGATGATTCAAAAACAGACTTGAATAGACGTGTCGGATAATACTACCGTTAACTGATTACAGGTGTTCCACCTCTATAAAGGATTTCACCGGCATGTAACCGAGGAGGGTTATTTTGTCAAGGGGTCAGCACGATCGGTAAAGCCCCCTAGAATTGAGTATAAAGGGTTTAAATTTAAATATAACGTGAAAGGTGATATTTGCCGTGGCCTTATTCTTCGTACGCGTTATCCAAACCATAAATTTGATGGTTCTGTTTTATATTTTCAACAAAATAGTTGTATATTGATAAAGAAGAAACAAAACGCCAAATCTAAGTATCTGTTCGGTGCTATTTCCCATAAAGTTAGGCGAAAAAAATTTAAAACTCTATTTAAACTTATACTATAGTTTTGTCTCTAACGGCGTTAGCTGAGTGTTGAGCGTGCTATAACATTTGTTTTGTAATCCTAATTAACTTTACACTATTAAAACAACTCTAGCAATAGAGTTCTGGGTGACGTTTGTTAATTCAGCAAACTTTTTTCTCTTTAGAAGCCTCGACGCATCTACTTCTAACGTTAATATACTCGTTTCAGATCTAATTTTTAACGGCGTTTTTTCGCCCTTTACCCTAATCTTAACCTTCGTAACTTTGTTAAACGAAGCTTTTTATAACTTTTTCATCTCGTGCTTTAACAATTCCACACCATTAGATTTAACGTTAAACTTATTAAATACCCTAACTGCCCCTGTTTCTGACTCATTAGTTTTCGCGTCATTCGATCCTAACAACAGAAACGAATGACCAGCCGACAAACCTGACTATTTAGCTGTTGTTCGTTTAGCTGAAACTATCCAGTTACCTGAAGATTTTTTTTCAAAAATGACTTATTTAGAGCGTGAGCGTGCTCGTGACATCGAAAAAGCTCTTAGAATTGGTGCAACTACCGATGACGAATTTATTGAAAGCAAAATGTTTTTTAGAATGCAAATAGCTTACCAAATGTTAGAAAAGCCTAAAAGTGAGACCGAAAAATTCTTTGACTACATTGCCGCAAAGGAAATGCAGTTTATCGAACCTATGGATTATTATACACTCAATCGTACAAATAAAATTAACATTAAGGGTGAAGTTGTTGATGTCTCGAAATGAAACCGAATTGATGTTTTAAAATTCTTACAGTCTCTTGATGCTAATGAGGCAAACCGTTTATATAATACAGAGCACGTGTACTCCCTTTTCCATGTCTCCACCCCCAACATGAAATTATACTATCCTGAACCATACATTGCCGCTCCGTCACGTATTCATTCCGATATTTGATTTCTGCACATACTTCACTATCAATTCTGACTATGATTTTTCTTTATTTTTTTAATTGTTTTGTTCTTTTTAGTTTTTATTATTACAGTTCGGTGAAATCAGAATACAAATAGACCTCGTCGTGAAACTCGTGGTGTGAGTCGATCGAAGTGCGGAGACTTAGTAACAGCCTGCGTTCCGGTTTCGTGAGCTGCTTCTATTATTATTAGTGAATCAACAGATGCTGTCGATGTTACCGACGGTTTTAGTACGGCAGAGTTAGTGGTTGGTGTGCGTGCTTACCAATGGGGATGGGAGTATTACTACCCCAAGAGTATTGATTTAAATTATAACGTGAGACCAAGCTACGCTAGTTTCATCGGTAATTCAATCAAATACTCAACCACCTCAAGTACTACAAACGACTCTAATCATTTCTGACGCCATTATCAAAAAAAAAATTTTGAATCTGTTGTGACTCCGGCACACATGTTATTATTACCTTTTGATAATGCCAACGTGGCTAACTTTTTAAATTTTAATGATATTGGTGCAAGTACTTTAAAACAGTCTTCAGCATTCGCGAAAATACGTGCTAACTCGAAACTATTCAATACTAACATCGTAACAAACGCTGATCAATTTGCATTAAAGTATGCTAAAATTAATGAATTAGCGTTTGGATCCGGATCCGATGTTGATTCTTCATCTTACGGTATTATTCGTCAGCATAATCTAACCGCCGCTAAAGCAACCTTAAATAACCTAGCAACATGTCTCAATGAGAGGGAGATGCTAGAATTCTTAACAAATTCTACCCCCGAATATAATAAAAAATCAGGTAATTTAGCGGGTTTAAACACATCACTCGCATCTGAAAATTTTTTTCCTTCTCAAAAAAATGTCGGTGCTTTAAGTAAGTACCTTAATTCAGTCTACCTAATGAATGACTCAACTGATGTAAAAAAAGTGAAACATCTTTTCAACTTGTTGGGTTCAAATAAGCAAAACAACCTAGTCGGTGTATCAAGTACTCAGTTGTTACTAAACAACTCGACTCTACCAACCTCACTACTAGAGTCGTTTACTTTAAATAACATCTTAAACAAGAGCTCATCTAATATGACAACATTATTAAAAGGATCTAGTTCAAATATACTAACCCCAGATCAGCTTATCCGAAACTACCCAGACTTAAAAAACGGGTTTTCTGATTATAATCTTTCAAATAAAAATAATCCAATTCACTCCCTTTTGGCCAGCTCAAGTTCCCAATCTGTTTTTAAAAACTCCTTAAGTTCTGTTACTGCGAACATTTCGCTAACTCCTGACTCTCAAACTTTTGCGAAATTGTGATCTCGACGAAATAGTATCGGATACCCACATCCGATAATTTATTCGAATAACCCACTAGCAAACATGTTTGAATATGACACCAACAATCAAACTGAAGTGACAACAAGTTTAAAAAAAAATAGGATAAAATCGACTTGATCTGTCACTCCTACCGAAACCAACTTAGCTGTTTTTGGTGAGCAGACGGGTGCTTTGCCGAGTCTGCAAGCTGCTTACTGACGAATGTTCTGATCAGGAACCGACGTTTTGAACCGAATAAACAGTAATTCAAAAACCCAATTAAGTGAGGTAAATTTTTATCTGCCTGTATTCACTAATTACTATGACTATGATTTTAGAAATGCGCAAGCTATGGAGTTACTTGAGGACGCGTTCTGAGAGTCATCAAATTCTAGTTACACTTTCTATGATTATATTAACCTAAGTAAGGACTTCGTAAAAGCTCAAAACGTGAATAAAAGTGAACTAATTTTTAACGGTAATTTCTTTGCCGACAATAACAACTTACCTAACGCTAATAAGTTGTTACTAAATCCTATTTACAAAGACGTATCAATCACTGGTCAACTCTACTCCAATAGTTTAGAATCTGATGATTTTACTAGTACTTCGGACTTATTGTTATTAAAGAACTTTTCTATTTTCCCGAATATAGATATCTTCTCAAATTTCGATGAGTTTGTCGCCTCATACAAAACCTTACAAAACCTTACAAATAATGCGCTAGGTACAATTTCAGCAACTCCAAACTGATTCAACACCCCCTCGTCTTATTTATCGGTTTTTAATATGTTTCGAGCCGATTTTGAAGATTTTAATCTTATTAATTCCGAAGACGTCGTGAACGACTTTGCCAACTATAACGATTATCTAGTTTCAAATTTAAAAAATACTAGATTATCTAATTTACTCGTATTACGTAGTAATGTTAAAAATTCAGTTGTCACTTTCAATGCTTTACGAAAAGTTTTTAGATCTAGATTTGATGAGGGTCGTTCTCATACGAGTTTACATCTATTCGCTCAGTCTAACTTACCTCAACCCTTTATAAATGATAAAAACATCAGTTATAATCAATTACTATCAAAAGATACGAACTCCTACTATCAGAACGTGTTTTATAAAAACAATCCTTTCAAGATTTGAAATACCAATTTCTTAAATAATTTAAGTCAAAATTACAGCTTCTACGACTTACCTTTCCTTTTATCTGAGGGAAGTGACGCTCAGAAGTATATGTGGTTTGACTGATGAGCTCAATGAGGTGTTTATGAGGTTCAACCTTCTTCCGTTGCAAAATACTCTACATTGGGTGTGCCTTATAGTAGAAAACATTTTGATTTTGGTGCTGGTCAGGGTGACGTTTTACAAGATGTCGAGACTTATTTTACTAGAATCGCTCGTCTGAGAAAGAATTACCTTTCCAACTGGTTATACACGCCGTACTTGTTTAATCGTTTAAACACGTTAAACGTTTCATCTTTCCCAACCGATAATAAGCTTATATCTATAAAATCACTACTCTTAAACATGCACTGATTGCATAAAACAGTAGCGTACAGAGACTCTAGTATTTTTAGATTTAATCCATCTATCTCTGGTATTAATTTATACAACAAGACGGCATGACGTCCTTTTACTGGGATTCAAGCCTATTTTTCGAAAAATGCTCAAATAATGGATATCTTAACTCGACGTGAGTACCTATATCGACGATACCTACAGACCAATAAGCGCGTGATAAGCTTACCTGCTCTATTAACAAATAATTTGAACAACGGGTTAATTAACGAGGTAAAAACTGCGTTCTTATTCACTGATCCCACTACATACAGTTCAGAGGCCTCACGCGACTTCTTCTATACTTCTCTCCCTTTCTTCAAGTTTTTAGTCTTTAAATCTATAGTCGCCGATTTAGTCTCTAAAAATCAACTTCTACCTTTTAATACAGATCTAATAAATGAATATTTATTTTTTTATGCATTAAATACAGACTCAGCTAAGACGAATAAAAACTCGTTATTGTATAAAGATCAGCACCGTCCTCTAAAAAAAGGTATCACTAGCATGCTAAGACTACACGGTACTGGCGCTATTGCTATGCCTGTTGATGTTCGTTTGCAAATTCTCGCATCTTCACGAGATGTTATTCACTCCTGATCTATCCCTTCAGCAGGTATCAAAATTGATTGTGTACCTGGTTACACGTCGCATAGAATTATGACTTTTACTTTAACTGGAATATATTGAGGTCAGTGCATGGAAATTTGTGGCCGATACCATCACTGAATGCCTATTATAGTCTATTTTATTAAAAGAGATTTATTCTTCTTATGATGTACGCACTTTGTTTTTAAATCATCTAAACTCCCTAACTGAAAACTCACTGATAAGCAATATGCGAATTATATTCGACTAATTTCGTATGATAAGTCTACTTGACTAAGTGAGCTGAGTCGTCAAATGTAATCTAAAAATATTAATGAAAAATAATACGCTCTTCTACATCAATTTTTGCATTCAAGTTTTTTCTATTACATCAAATCCGAATTTGCGAGCTTTGATGTTACAGTTGTGTAAATCTTCTTTCGAAACCTCCCTAATCTTGTTGTCCGATTCGAAACTAAGTAGTCGACGAATTTACAAGGTGTGATTGAAACCCATTTCAACCATTTGAAACTCGGGATACAGTGGTTTATTAGGGGAGAAGCTACCCTTACTAATTAAGACCCCTTATTTTATAGACGCAGGCCAAAGTGTGGCGGTTTATTCTAATTATAACAACCTACGCTATTTAAAAACCGTTAATATCCTTTCTCTCAATCTACATTTACAATATCTGTTCTACTTCAGTAACTGGTACAGTAAGTGCTTGATCAGTTTAGCTGACTTTTCGCTCGCGATTATACATTATCTAATCCGTAGTCGCTCGTTAACGAATACCGCCATCAAACCTATCAACAGAGCTAAGTCCCTATTTCTCGTAAATTTAAAAAAACTTTAAACTTTAATGTTAAGCTCTTATCACCTAAACTCGATTGTCAAACTTAACAACACCTTTAAACTCTCTATTTTAAAGTGAAAAACTCTAAAAGTAAAGATCAATAAAAAATACGTAAAATATTCACTCAAGTCTTATAACCCTACGCAGCCCAAATCCGATTGAGCCTATCAATTTACGTTAAAAAAAATAACAACCTTCTCTTTTACCCAGCCTGATTGCCATTTTTTAAAAAAAGAGAAACTCTATACAAAATTAAAATATTCGAGATCACCTCAGTATGATATTGTGTCAGGCGGGGTCGCCGCCATATTCTCAGCTTTTATCGGTTTCTTGATTAGTGAAAAATTTGGAATTGAATTAGTTGACTCGGGTGACTTTTACGTACTGTTTATGTACAGCGTTTTCGCCGTATTTAGTATTCGCCCGTTAATTAAAATCGTTAATAAATTTGATAAGCTAACTTCCACAGTCAGCCTTATACCTTTTATCGATCTAGCGAGTCAGTGTTGTGTCTTTGTATTCACTCAGTTTAAATCTATGTTGTTGTATAGTTACAACTATTGGTATAGGATTAATTAGATGCGGTCTGCTACGGTGAGTCGCGCATTTAGGTACCCCTTACAGGTGTTTTGTAGGTTTGTCCCGTTAACTTAGAAATATTTTAACAACAAATATCAGTGTAGAGCTTGCTTAGTACTTTGTATTAGGCAAGATCATTAGTAGATCGTAAAATGAACTTATACGATTGAATTTAGGAAAATCAATTTCTAAGGCTAACAGTTTAACATCGATAGTGATTAGTAGTGTGAACGAAAGGTGAAAAGTTAAAATAACAAATATTTTAAAAGATTCTGAAACTTAATGTATAATCAGTCAAAGCTTAAGCAATGGCGTACCTTTTGCATAATGGACTAGTGAGTTAATAAAATTAGCAAGCTTAAAATTTATTTTTGTAGGCGCAGTGAAGACATTTAAAAGTTAGTTTTATTAAACCCGAAACTAACCGATCTAATCATGAACAAGTCGAAGAGTATTCAGAGGACTGAACCCGTGAATGTTGCAAAATTCTGGGATGATTTGTGATTAGGGGTGAAAGGCCAATCAAGGTTAGTGATAGCTGGTTCTCCACGAAATTTATTTAAGTAAAGCAAGGATGATTAGTAGATTAAGGTAAAGTCATCTTCGAATAAAGCAATAACATATTACGCAATATTCCTAGAAACTTATAATATAGTCTACTTTATATCTTTAGACAGACATGTTCGCGCAAAGGTGATGTGTCGAGAGGGAAACAGCCCAGACTAACTGCTAAGGTGTTTAATTCTGATTAATTATAAAGAAGTTTAACTAAAATGTAACTTAGGAGATAGGCTTGGAAGCAGCCATTCCTTAAAAAAAGCGTAACAGCTTACTAAGTCGACAAATTACTATGAATTAAAGTAATATATTAGTTAAGTTTCGATAATGTATAGACAGTAAAATCAGAAACCGAAGCATTAGAAAGTTTTAAACTTTGGTAGTGGAGTTTTTTGTAGTTCGTTGACGGTAAATTGTTAAATTTGCTAGAGAAATCAAAATTAATTATGCTAGTATGAGTAACGTTAAATAACGAGAGTGTCGTTGTCGCCTAAAATCCTAAAGTTCGATTGTTAAGGCAATCTGCAATCGGAAATATATCCCCTTAGAAATAGACAAGCGTCGAATGTTTGATGGGTTTTTGTTATCACCACTTGTTTAGTTGAAAAAAACGAATGAAAAAGTGTTGAGTACTTGTACTTAATGCTTTGTAAAGTTTTGAGGTCATTTTTTGAACTAATACAACGAGAAATAAGATAATGCGGTAGGCTCTTAGGGGAGCGAGTTTACCAATTTGGGTACTAATCAAAGAGTTAAAACTGATGTATCTTATTCGACGCACGTTTTTGCACGAAAGCGTGATTAGGTTTGACGCACGCTTTTTGTTAGGAAATTCGTAGCCCCTCGGCGCACATTTTAAAATTAGTATTAAACGTATTAGTTTTAAAGTAACTACTTGTATAATATATAAAAACTGACACTGGTGGATTGGTAGAGTATATCGCGGCGATGAGAGAAGGTAGTTGAAGGAACTCGGCAAAATCACTCTGTAACTTCGGGAGAAGGAGGGTAGTTAATTTATTAATTATTTCATATAAAAAGAGGTAGCGACTGTTTAGTAAAAACACAGGACTCTGCAAAATTTTATAACGATGTATAGAGTCTGACGCCTGCCCAGTGCTGTAAGATGAACCATTATAAGTGTAGCTTATTGATGTAAATCCCAGTAAACGGCGGCTGTAACCCTGACGGTCCGAAGGTAGCGAAATTCATTGGCGGGTAAGTTCCGTCCTGCATGAACGGCGTAACGACTTCCTCGCTGTCTCCAGATACTACTCAGTGAAATTGAAAACTAGGTGAAAATGCCTAATATGAACAGCGGGACGGAAAGACCCTATGCACCTTTACTAGAACCTTAAATCAAATATATTTAACTAAGTAGTGGTAGATTAACTTCGGTGACCATCGCTAATTTAAATTAATTTTTACCGAACGATAAATTTCGATTCGTCGTTAGGATTCAATATTAGTAAATTTTAAATTCTAAGTTTACTATTTCCTAACTACCTGCATACCTGGGACGTTAGAACTGCGGGGTGTGGCCAGCCTAAATTTATTTTGTTAAAAACGAGACGAGTTTAGGTTGGGGGTCACAAGTTTGGGACGTTTTATGGATGCTAGTTTCACTGGGGCGGTGGCCTCCTAAAAAGTAACGGGGGTGTGCAAAGGTCTAAAAAAGCATATTTTTATGTGATTATTATAATGAATAAATTTAGACTTGATTTTTAAATAGACGTATTTTTAAAGGGTGAATTATATTTGCCTGCCATAATGACCCGATAATTTTTTTATTGATAAAGTTATCGATTAACGGATAAAAGGTACGCTAGGGATAACAGGCTAATAATTCCCAAGAGTTCCCATCGACGGAATTGGTTGGCACCTCGATGTCGGCTCATCATATCCTGGTTGAGAATAATCTTCCAAGGGTCGGTCTGTTCTACCGTTAAAATGGTACGTGAGCTGGGTTTAGAACGTCGTGAGACAGTTTGGTCCCTATCTGCTGTTAAGACGAAAAAATGCAGAACCTTGCTTTAGTACGAGAGGACTGAGGTGGACTAATCTATGGTTCGGCGATTGCTCAAGAAGGCAGGTCGCTAAGCTACATTAGGACGAGATAATTACTGATACTTTGTTTAATGTGAGAAGCTCTTCTGTTAATATTTTTTCTTAAAAACATTTTATAGAACATAAGTAATGGATATATTTCAAACGGACTAAGTTGAAAATTGGAATTTGAAATAATATAAAGTTTATATCTTATCTTTTTATTTGAGGGGATGTAGCTCAATGGTAGAGCACTCGACTTTTAATCGATTGGTTGTGAGTTCGAATCTCATCATCCTCAATTATGACTAAAATAACCAATGATTTAAAAAAAAATTTATCAACCCGTCTCTCCTACAATTGATTATGACTACTTTATTATTGAAATTTAAGTAACTCCTTGTATAATTTCCAACTTTCAAATAGTTGGTATTTATCCCACAGGTTGAAGTATAAAAAATTGATCAGTAAACCTAAACTGAATTTCGAAATTTTTAAAAGTACGACGGTTGTTGATTACGATGATAAAACGTCGTTGAAAGTAAATTCTGACGCTATTAATATGAATATCTTTGTCACATTTATGTCGTTAAGCATGGCACCCTATGCTAAGTACTCAAGGCCGCATACATTTTTTACGTTATTGTTTATGGATCATAATAAGTTTGGTTCATTTACACTAAACCTTAAACGGTGTTACATGCGATGATGTGGTACTTATTCGCTGTTATACAACTTATTTTACTACAACCACGATGTTATCATTTTTGGCCACAAGGTTTTCAGAGTTGATATATTAGCGATAAACTCTGTTAGTTGTAAAAAACTAAACACATCATTCAAATACGCAACTATGTTTAATCAGTTTCGAGATTCAATATATGGATCGAATATTGTTGACTTAGTTGGTGCTGTCGATACTTTTGATATAGAAACCGCGTTCATATCGGATATGACTACGCTTGAAAAGTTAGCAACAAATCTTCAAGTGTGTGATGTTTATACCATAGGTTTGGTATCTTTCGCCGACAACCCTTGAGCTGTTTCGTATCCAATTCCATGCCACTCAAACAGTCTATTCACGCAGTATTATTTTCTTCGGCAGCTTTACCACATACAGCAAAACTCTGCGTATACGAGATTTGTACATTTAACTAAAATATGAACCCAGTTTTAATGTAACTTTTGTAGATGTAGGCGTTGTCTTTTAACAAGTTAAATTACTTTTAGTTGACGCAGGTTACTAACATGTTTTCGTTCGCACCACTTCTGCTGATTACCCATTGTATTTTCATCTTTGTCTTTAAACGCTGACTCGGACCGATAGGTACCTTTTACGGTGCCTGCTTAAACTTCGGATTAGTACTATGTCTAAGTTTGAGTGAATTATTAAAATCATTGCAAAACGGTGCCTACCACTATGTAGACTACGGTCGTTGGTTTTATTGTTTGGATATAATCGACTCCCACCTCGTTTTCTGCGTAGATAGCCTTGCCTCAATCGCCTCAGCGGTTGTGTTAACGCTTACGGTATTTGCTTTGTATTTTGGTGTTGAGTATATGTATAGAGACGCTTTTATTAATCGATTACTTTATTTGTTAAATCTGTTTGCAACCAGTGTTGTTTTTTTGTTCTTCTGTTACGACTATTTCTTAATTATTTTTGCGTGAGAGTGCATCGGTCTTTTTTCCTTTTTATTAGTAAATTTTTACTCGACTCGTATTTATACTATTAAAGCTGCGTTAAAAACTTTTGTTTTTTCGCGAATAAGCGATATGTTCATGTTTATATCTTTTTCACTGTCGTTGGTCGTTTTTAATACGACCGACTTATCTTTAATTTTTATGCAATCACCATTTCTTATGTTCCACTACTTATTCATAGGGGATACGTCGTTCCACTTTCTAACTTTTTTCGCCACAACTTTAGTACTTTCCGGGGGTATTAAAGCGGCTCAATTCTTTTCACACGTATGGTTACCTGATGCTATGGAAGCACCTACCCCCGCCTCCGCTTTAATTCACTCCTCTACTCTTGTTGTCGCGGGTGTTTTTCTAATTATTAGATTTGCAGTAGTCTTTGAATTTACTCTCATGACTAATTATATTTTAATCTTGTTAGGGGCGGTTACACTCTCTTTTGGAGCTATAACCGCAACTTTTCAACAAGATATCAAAAAACTTGTCGCTTATTCAACAATAAGTCAGATTGGTTATCTCGTATGTGGCTGCGGTTTTTGTTGCTACGAAGAGGTTTTACTTTATTTGATTATACATGCTCTAAATAAAGCCTTTTTATTTGTTTTAGTTGGTTATACTGTTCATTTTTTTGCCGGCAATACTGATTTGCGTCAAATGGGTGGGTTGTATATATATTCCTTTGATTTGACGATATTTTTTTTTGGTGTTTGTGTTAACTTGGCTGGTGTACCGTATAGTGCGGGGTTCATTGGTAAGGAGCTTCTACTTTTTCAAGTCCTCCGAGACGAGTTCATTTCACTCCTTGTGAGGGGTTGTTGGTTGGTTAGTTTTTTTTTTACGCCAATCTACATGCTTATGCTTTTATTTTTAGCACTCTTCGGCCCTAAGAAAAGTAGCGTTGCAACCTACATTACTTATTGAGGTTTGAAGTTGAAAGATTACTGATTTTTACACTATAGAAGGTTTAATCTTAATTATTGATCAAAACTAGGACCATTTACCAATGATTCGGCTTTCTGAATTATGTCCGGTTATTCGCCCTCCTTCTGCGGTTTTGCTTATGCAAATAATTTACCTATTGTTCGTTTTCAGGTAACTTCTGTAACATCTCGTTTGACAGTTCACGTGTTGGCGACGTTTTGAACAGCTGTTTTGTTCTTTGGGAATACATTACTTTCGGTGTTATTAAACTATAATACTTTATCGGAAACTATCTTCTCGTCCTCATTTACCACCATTAAGCAACATGTTATATATACGACCCTTACCTCCTCAATGTGGCTATCAGGAACTATTTTTTTCTATATTTTAACTTTAACAATATTTTCGTTATCTTTTTTGTCAAATATGCGACATACGTTTACTTATAACTACTTTTATGCGGTGTACTTGTTCGATTTATTGGTTCTTTTATCAGTTTTTTTAGCTTGGATTTTCTAACATTCACAAAATGAAACTTGAGTGAATTTCATCGAAATTAATTTCTATAATTGCATGAGCTAGAGCTGGATCTCTCTGACCTTTAACTTTTGGACTAGCTTGCTGTGCCGTAGAGATGATACACGCGGCTATGAGTCGATACGATATGGATCGTTTTGGAATAATTTTACGAGCTTCCCCTAGACACTCTGATCTAATGATAGTAGCGGGTACCTTAACTAATAAAATGGCACCAACTATTCGTCGTTTATATGAACAAATGACAGACCCTCGCTGAATTTTATCTATGGGGAGCTGTGCTAATGGCGGCGGTTATTACCACTACTCTTACTCTGTAGTTAGAGGTTGTGATAGAATCCTACCCGTCGATATTTATGTGCCCGGGTGCCCTCCAACTGCTGAAGCGCTGCTGTATGGCTTAATTCAACTTCAAGGGAAGATAGGTTTTGTTTTATCTGAATTAAACTCTACGAGTGAGTGGTACGGAGGTTGTCATTTATAAATAGTTTTAATCAGATGAAGACGTATACCTTTAAGTCTCGGCGACGTAGTAAGGTGGATAAGTGCGTAACTACAGTTTTCTACGTTCGTCGACCCTTTGTTTTTCGATTTATCACGAAACACCAGCGACGACGCCAGTGAAGACGGCGTAAGCATAGCTTTGAATATGTATTGTATTTGAATATTTTAAGTTTATGAGCCACTGAGTATGTTTTTTGCCGTAAGTTAGCAAAATTTAATTACAACTACTGTATAATGCGGTCATCGTTAATAGTTTACAACTTAGCGGCTTTAAGAGGTACCAGCCCGGCTTTGGCAAAGAATTCGGAACACACATACATCGCAACGTTACCTAAATTACTTATTAAATATTGCGCCACGCGAAATTATAATTTGTTTAAATATTGATATCGACCAACAGGTACTCCACTTACGGTGGGCTCGTATTTTACGAACGACACTTATGAGACTACAAAGCAAATTTTTAAAACCTACTTGATTCATCCTAGCTATGTTTGTAGCACTTCGACACTCTCTCCCTATTATGAAAATTTTAATAAAAATCTGCTAGAATCATACGATGATTTGTATGAAACTTTGCTAGTCAAGCATCACTACGCTTCGCTGGTTGAACTGTATAAAATCCACATTCTGTTAACATTGAACTGTATTAGCAGAGAGAGGGAGTAGTGTTTGGTCAGGTATTGATTAATTATGTCGAATAAGCTTTTTTGCCACAGACTGTTCGAGGGTGTTCGGTGCAGTAAAGTTTTATAACAAATCCGTATCTGCTGTATTCAATCTACAAATTTTGTATAAATCAAAATTTTTAGTAAATACTCTTTTTTTAAATAAGTATTATTATTTAAATGATATTTTATGACAAGAGGGCTTTCTAATTGATTTCGCCCAAAAAAAAACTGCTGACAAATTCGTTAGAAAATTCTTAATACTATCTGCATATTTATTTAGCGAGCGTTTACTATTTGACAAGTTAATTCGAATTTATAGTGATGTTATATTATTTATATCAGGACATAAAACCATATATGACTTTAGCAGCATTGCTAATATGTTATTATTTTTAGTGGTTTTAATTGCGGGTTTAGTGGTCACAGTTATAATCTTTTGTTTAATAGTATGTTCGAAAATCCATTTCTAGCTTGTTCTCTTACTCCTCTAGCCTTGGGTATTTCTTTGTTCTCTTACATGATTGTGTTCTTAACGCCGGACGTCGATCGAAGAAGAGAATTCTTAGACATAGTATACGCATGCGTTTGTTTTTATGCGTTTGCTTTACACTTTGTTGGTAATGTATGTGATGAGAACATGTCTGCATATATGTTTCGCAGCTATCTAGACGATTTTTTTGTAATACCCCTCTGTATGTACTCTTTTTTCATTACCACCACCCGTTTTATAATTGAAAGACTCCAGGTATCGGATATCTGTCGACCCAAAACGATACTCTTCTTTACTTTATTAGAATCTATACTTATTTTATATGTTTATTACTCCGTTCAAAATGTCTTTTATTGTCCACGCTTGCATCTTTGTGAAGACTTTAAGGTATCTTGCGGACTTATTAGACTAGATTTCTTCTACGTTGAGTCGATGCATTTTGTACTTAAATGATGATTTCTTTATTGTATCTGACGTGTGAAGTTTCTTCCGTACGGTGATCTCATCACTTCAACCCAGCGTGCTAGATTACAACACTTTGTGTGAATTTTTATGATCTTTGCCGGCTTTTCGTTCTTATTAATCGATTTAGCTAACCCCCATCCACACTTCCCCACTGACTTCTTTGTGTTTACGATTGGATATACGCTTTTGGAGTATTTTTGCGTTTCAAAGTTATACGCGCCAACTCATGTGTGCTTTTTTTTATGTTTTGTTGCCTCGTCAGTTCTTACCACACTTTACTGATATTTATACTGGTTTGTATTTTAAATATTAATTTGACGGTTTCAACTATGATTATGGTATTTACAACGCTGCTCATGTTTCAATTCTACTCTACTTGAATTAGAAAATCGGCCTATCTTGCGAGACCTGTACAGTTATACGGATGGTTTTTTATTTTAACTTACGCATTCGCGTGGATTATAATCGATGGGATAGAGATCAGCCTGGATTATGAAATTATCTTTAATTTTAATCGAGGTGCCGTAATGAAGACGTTTTTGTTTCTTTGTTTATTATCACAGTTTTTATATACCTTTAATTACAACCGTTTGGCTAATATAGTCTCTGTCATCGTAATGCTATTCGCTGTTTGAATGCTATGGCCTCGTCCATTTTAGTTTTATACAATTACGTTTAGTATTAGTCGCACTTAGATACAGTAGTCGTTTAGTCTACCTCTTGTCTGTCTGTAAATTATAAAACTTAAATGGTTACTAAATTACATAATGTATCCAGCGTTTTATGTACTGTAGCTACGGCTTTGTAGTCTGCATAGATACGTGTATAAATGTATATATATATTTGTCGTTTTGAGTGAAATTGGACTTCTAATTAGCATTGTCGCCGTAGTATTCGCCTTATTTGTAATTTTAGTTGAACGAAAATTATTAGCTTACGCAATGCGTAGAGTTGGACCTATGCTTATGGGTCGAAACGGTATGTTTCAAATTTTGTTAGATTTAGTCAAACTACTCTCTAAGGAAACTTTTTTAATTCCGCGCCCCACATCCGTACTCGCTCCTGTATTTTTAACCCTATTCTTTACTATTCAATTAATGTTTGCCCATAATTATGTTTGAGGACCTTCAATGTTTCTTTTTGAAAATGTGGATTCTATGATCTTATATCATCTTATATTAATATTATTTTCTAATATTTTTTTTACAGTAATCGGATTACTTAGTCAATCGCGATATGCTTTAATTGCTATTGCCCGTTCGTTAGTTCATGTAATTTCCTTAGATATATTTGTAACAGTAGTGTATTCGTTACTCGTCCTCAGCTCACAATCGACAAGTTTTCACGATTTTGTTATTACGCAAAATTATTTTTGATTTTTTGTGCTATTCAGTCCGATCGCTTTTGGTTTCGTTATTTTATTTTTACTCGAATCAAAGAGAACACCTTTTGATCATGCTGAGACAGAAGCTGAGGTTGTTGCGGGTTATGCGACTGAATATAACGGAGCAATGCTTTTGTTTTTATACTTAACTGAGTATATTCATCTGGTGATCGCTTCAGTACATTTTGTTGTTTTTTTTTTCGGAGGTTGATATTTGCTATCGTATTTATGGTTTCTACCAGCTGCGTTCTTGTCTTATCATGATATCTACTATTGAACTGAGGTAACTTTAGGGTTGACTCTTTAGGGATTAGCAGACGCGCTTGACTTTTTCTTTTGTTAATGTTTTTTCTAGTGCTTTTAGAATCTTTACCGAGCAACTATTTTTACCTAATCGAGTCGAGCGTATTAGTCGATCATTTCGTAGTCGTATTAAAGTACCTACGACTGTTTAACTAGTCGTTTAATTATTCTATTGTGTGTTTAATAAGATTGAAAATGATAATTTATGATTTAATTGGATTAATTGTGTGGTTTTTCTATATCTCAATCAGTCTTTTCGGCAACCCTAATCCTAATGCCTACGTCATCTTCTTTGCGTGTATAATTTGATACGCGCTTTTGGAGTATTGTCGTACTCCAGTGTTAAACGCGTCAAATCGCGTGTTCACTGTTTCATGCTTTACTGTACTGCTAGTTCTTACTGCATTCGGCTGGTATTTATACCTGTTGATAAGTTAAATAATAATCTACCGGCTCCAACCACTGCTCACGCCCCAATTATACTATATTTGAATCAGAAAGCATACCTTGGGGCGACGTTTTTGTTTTATATTTAACTAAATTTTTTGGAGGTTGAGATTTGCTATTATATTTATGATTCGTACCCGTTGCGTTCTTGTCTTATCAGGATATCTACTATTGGACCAAGATAACTTTAAAACCTACTCTTTAGGGATTAGCAGCCGCGCTATACTTTTTCCTTTGTCGGTGTTTTTAGTGATTTTAGACTCTTTTACCTGGTTGAGTCGAGCGTATAAGTCGATCATTTAGTAATGGTATTGAAATACCTACAATTGTTTAATTCTTCTATTGAGTTTAACAGCTTTGAAGTCGATTATATATTACGTAATTGGAATAATTACATGGCTTTTATTTAATAACTTTAGTATAGGGGTGTACGGTACATTAGTTTTAGTTGATTTTGTCACCAAGTTTAATCTAAACGATTCGTTCGTCAGCTCTTTTTATGTTATGTGGGTATTTTTGTATTATTTAGCTACTTTTTTTTTTTCGTCCGCCTTTATCTACTTTTATATACAGTACGGTACGATCGCTTCGCTAAATTTAGCGTACTTGTTGCCGCTAACCTTAATATATTTAGGCTACACGGTAGAGCTGTTTGACTTCGTGTCTTTTAATTTCAACCTTACAACGTCGATTATGCCTGAAAATAGTGTAAACCTCCTTTTAACAAACATGTTAAATCGGTATCATCCTTTCATTTTTTACATCTCCGTAATTAACGTTTTAGCCTGCCTGTTGGTACTTATTTTTTTTAAAAACCGTATCATATGTTACAGATTATTGTCTTTTAATACCGAGATTTTAGTTTGCAGTAACTTCTGGACACTTGTTCTTAACTTTACTGCACTTTATTTAGGTGCGTGATGGGCAAATCAGGAGGGGAATTGGGGAGGTTGATGAGCTTCTGATAGTTCTGAAATGCTCGGATTACTCATTCTAACAATCGCGTTAATTTTCTTACATGCCAAGATTGTGACGTCTGCCTACAGTAGACATGTAGTTTGAGGTCTAACTTTCTTAAATATCAGTCTTTTCTTCTACTACTTTTTACAAATTAATTACGAGCTGGTATCGCACAACTTCGGCGCCAAATTTTTTTTTTTTTTTAACAACAACCTATGATCTATACTCGTTATCGGGTGAAGTTTATTGTCGTTACAGAAAATCAACGCTAAACACTACCTTATGCGATCGGTTTTACATATTCGTTCGAAGTCTTATGCGGTTAGTAATTTCAAGTTTTTTGTCAATCTTACCCACCTCTTACTGATGTTTTTCATTTTTTGACTACTTCTTAGTATTGCACCACTGATCGATAATTTTGTTCTAACCTATAAGCATGAGTGAGGTATTCTGTTTAGCGAAATCTATCTTTTCGTGCGGCTAGCTTTTGTCTTAATTATTCTATCGATATTTGTTAATTTCTCAAAGTACTGACCTTTTAGCATTACCCTAGTATCGTGGTTTAACATCCCCTGTTTACCCTTTGTAGCTTTTCACAACTTTAATGCTTCAAATCTTGTTAAGCAAATGCATTGGTTGCTGATTTGCTTTCTCTGTCTAAACCTATACACTGATTCGCTTTTATTTTTGTACCCGAATCGCATGTCTGGTATTGCCTCTTTTGTAGTTTGCAATAACTTATACTTCGCACAGAGCATAGTTTATGTTTGCGACGGACCTTGATTTAATCAATGTACAGTATTGGTCGACAAGTTTTTCACTTTATTTAACACCCAAACAATTCTAACGCATAGTAATTCTTTTGAGTATGATAAGTTAAGTTTATTGTTTAACAGCTCAATAATGTTTAACTGTTTATATTTATCGGTTTGATATAACTCTTTATTTAGTTTTATAGAGTTTTCTGAAGACTACGTTTTAAATACCATTATTTTAGTAGTATTTTTGAAGATGTTAATTTTTAAAGCTAAAAACAAGCATCACACGTTCTATTAATTGAAAAAATTTAAATTGGCTATGTTAGTTTATGTTCCAGTCAGAACTCTTATCTTGAAACAAAATTTCCGAAGAACGTCGCCTAATTTGGTATGAACATTACGTTTGCGATCGTTGTGACTCTATCGAAATATTTTTATTTTAATCTTTTTGTACCAACAACTTTTACTGAGTAAGAGTTCTTATCTTTTACTAAATAAGGCAGGATCAGATCTGCATATCTTAACTGAGTATATACTCATTAAGAAATTGTATTTTATATTAACCCACGTATATTTAAAATCTTACATGATTCGAGTTAGTAATTTTGCTCGAAGCTGCGATTATTGATCGCTCTACGCAGGTGTCAATCATTTAGGTGGAGGTGATAGCGTTGCACTCGTGTGAGCCGCTTTACCGCGTCAATGATACGCCTCATACATCAAACCCCGAAGTCTAGCAGGTTTATTTATGTCGAAAAAATTATATAAATTGGAGCTAATTAACTTTATTCTCCTTATATTACATAGCTGGAGATCGCTGAATAGTGTTCGTTGCTATCATTCGGGTTATCCAATTGTGACCCGAGAGTGGCTGCTAATACCTTTTTTTGGAAATTATTATTTTAAGAGGTTAAATTTTTAATGAATCGACAGAGACTAGAAGACTGAATGGTTAGAGGGAATCGACAGAGACTAGAAGACTGAATGGTTAGAGGGAATCGACAGAGACTAGAAGACTGAATGGTTAGAGGGAATCGACAGAGACTAGAAGACTGAATGGTTAGAGGGAATCGACAGAGACTAGAAGACTGAATGGTTAGAGGGAATCGACAGAGACTAGAAGACTGAATGGTTAGAGGGAATCGACAGAGACTAGAAGACTGAATGGTTAGAGGGAAT
>Ga0194130_10001567_pt1 | contig 36172 bp, 32 predicted proteins | sample TA2KigsurfametaG_FD_160084 | JGI IMG/M metagenome (GOLD analysis project Ga0194130, IMG submission 160084) | Freshwater microbial communities from Lake Tanganyika, Tanzania - TA2015050 Kigoma 12 surface | ecosystem: Environmental > Aquatic > Freshwater > Lake | place: Tanzania: Lake Tanganyika...
CCTTGTGCATCAAGGCCCGTTGCACGCACTGGCATCGTCACGCTGCCTGCGGCAGGTGGGGTGTCAGCTTTGATGTGGAGATAGATGTTGCGTTGTTCTGCGCGCATAATGGTGCCGAAGTGGATGGTCATCTCTCGATCGCGGAGTGTGTGTGGCCGCTCACCAACGATCTGTACGCTGTAGCCCGTCGGCACCGTGATATGTAGTTGGGTGTCACGCAGGGCCGCCGTAAATAGCGCAGCCAGTTCCTGTCGAAAACACTCTTCGATGTGTTGTACTTCGGAGATGTAGTGCGTGTTCCCTTCACCGTTGCTGGCGAGGGCCCCCATGATGACTTCGTTGTATCCGTCACCAATACCAAAGGTTGAGGTGCTTATCCCCTGGCGATGGAATGCAGCTGCTTGTGCTCCTAACTGTGTTACATCGGTGAGTCCTGTGTTGGCGTGCCCATCACTCAAAAGGAACACCCGCCCGACAAGTTCACGGTTGTTGATGCGGAGTTGGCGATTCACACAGGTATGCCATCCTGCATGTAAATCAGTGCCCCCGCGTGCATATACGTGTTGAATGCGATGAATGAGCCGTCGCTTATTGACCTCATTCATCGTCTCGCCATCGGCTAAGACATCAATTTCTGTATCAAAAATGACGACCGTACAGTAGTCGTGCTCGTGTAGTTTTTCAATAACTTGAATGGCAGCTGCTTTGGCATACTCGATTGGCGCGTTTTCCATTGAGCCACTACGATCAATGACCAACCCAATATTGAGGGGTAGTCGACGATTCGCAGCAACATCCGTCTCTGCGGTGATGCTTATTTTGGCCACAAATTCGACTGCGCTGGCGGCAATCGGGCTCCGACTCACATGATTTTGTGACAACATACGGGCTGAGGTCCTTTCTTAATTAGATAGCGTCTCTTTGGCGATCGATTTATCACAACGCATGCCATGGATATTCGTTGTGTGCTACTGGCGTCGGCGCATCCAGTCTTCGAGCATTTCAATCAACTGTTTGAGTTCTGCAATCTCGCTGAGTGGTGCGTTTGATGCTACGAGTCGGTCATATTGCGCACGCAGAATCGTAAGGTCTTTGGTGGAAAAGCGGCTGGATAAATTTTTGGAGTGGAAGCTCCGTTTGCGCGTGAGTTCATCGCGCCATTGCCCCATTTCGCTGGCTAACGTGGTATAGATATCAAATTGCGCGTAGATGGTGCTCCGTTGATGCATTTCGTTCACGAAGGTGCGGGCCCGCTCAAATTCACGTGCCGCATTGAAGCGTGACGCTTCGGCACGTACCCAGGCCAAATCAATCAGCGCCGCTTCGTGCTCGATGGTGCGATCAGCTACAAGGGTGCGAACCTGTGCGTCAGCACTGAGACGCACGCGGTAGTTGGTATCGACATGAATGGCGTTGCCTTCTGCGTCTTGACCACGGAGTACTACCGCTTGTTCCATGTCGCCGCTGAGCTGATCACTAGTCGGCATCAGGCGTACGTAGAGCGTGCGCTGCTCCTGCGCAATCAAGGCGCCGAGTGGGATGATCAAGCGCTCGGGTGACTGCTGATGCGGTGGTTGTCCGACGACTTCGGCACTGAATCCAGCTGGAATGCGTATTTCTAGTTCAGCCTTCTGCATCACCACGCCAAACATCTCGCTCAGTTCATGCTGAAAGTAGTTGTCAATGTCGCTTGATTGCGCAATAAAGTGATGATTGCCCAACCCATGACGCGCCAGTTGGTCGAGGAGCTCTTCGTTGTAATGAAGCCCTAACCCATACGTGCTCAAACTTATCCCCTGTTGCGCATATGTGGTTGCAAGTTGTGCGAGCTGATCGGCCTCGCAAATCCCCTGGTTGGCCTGCCCATCGGTGAGCAATAAGATGCGACTGACATACGTTCCGTCGACATGCCCACGCTGGAGCCGTTCGACCGCCATGAACCACCCTTCGGATATGTTGGTGCTCCCACCACTCCGCACATTTGCGAGCGCCGCATGCATGAGATGTTGTTGGGCACTGGTGACCGGCATAGCGTCGGCTAAGAGACTCGCTCGTTGATCGAACGCCACAATTGCACAGCGGTCGTCTGGCAACAGCTGATCAACAATCCGTCGCGTCGCCTCAAGCGCATCAGTGAGCTTTTGCCCAGCCATTGACCCACTGCGGTCAATCACGATACCAATGTTGAGTGGTGTGCGTGGTCGCGTGGTCTGGTGTGATGATGGCGCTTGTACCTGGATGCGTAGAATGGTGTCGTGTCTGCGACCTTGGTCGTCGACGTGGTTGTGTAGAACGGTGCGACTCAGCTGACAGTGAATGTTTGGCATCGGCATTCTCCTTGGTTCGTCAATTTGACGTATGCGAATTCGCAATCGGCAGTGCGACTGTTAATTACAGTAATACTGTAACAGTAAAAATGATATTTGTCAAATCAATACCCACAATTATGCACGTTAATGTTATAAATATCAATAAATAATCCAAAATAAAACCACAAATGTGATATTTGACAGTGATAACATGACGTGGTATACTGGTGCTACAAATGAACAAACGGGACACAATGATGTTCCGTGATGTTCTTGTCATCTCGGACGGAGAGGAGGTGTGAACTCGATAACGACAATCCACGGATGTTGTTGGCCAGAGATGAAAACAAGCATCACCACGAAAGGAGCACGCGCATGCAAGTACCGATGAACGACGTGATAGATCACATCAACACGGCCTATCACGCATTAACGACGGCTCGCAACCAGGTGTTGGGAGCAATTTACGCGCAAGGTGGTAATGGCCACAACGTGAGCGAATTAGATGCCATGCGCACGCAGTTGGACGAAGCGGTTGCGTTGAGTCAACGCAGTCGTGATTATCTGGCGGTATTCGTTCAGGTTAGTGGGCGAATACGCGTCCAAACGGAGCTGAACACATACACGGGTGCATCAGAAGATGTGGGCACAACCCGGCTCAACCACCGTGCAGATGATGCGCACGCTGGCGAGGAATATCAAATTTTCCGATTCGATGCACTGTTGAATTCACTCCAACCGCCACTGCCGTTCGATGATGACGACGACGACTTCGTTGATATGGATGGTGATCGGAGTGATGATATATCCGATGAAACGATTGATTATTTGCGCAGTAGCCGGGCGTGGCGCAACGCATACGAGAGTTATCGCGCTGACGACGATGACGACGTCAGTGACATGTACGAAGATCTCGATGACGGTATTGTCGGCAACGCACCGGTGCAGCCACAAGTGATTCTTGGTGATGAACGTGCATCTGTGGCATTTGACACCTCAGATATGGCATGGGCCACACAACCGTTGAGCGAGACTGCGTACTGCATGCTGTTTGGGTTGCCACTCCCACCAGATGGCGATTGGCATTACGACATCTTTGGTAATGTGCAGCTCGGCAAGTACCGTGCGCCGGAGGATGGCGATTACAACGTCCCTGGGCAGTAAGGGGCATGACGCATGGCCGTAGCGCGTGCCGACATACGATCCCCCACGGAATATATAGCCGTGGGGGATCGTGTATTACCGAACTGTGCTAGATGCGTTATGGTTTGCGGCGCAAAATTGCGCCGATACGGCGGAGCTCACCGGTGTCGATTCGACGGTCATCACGAAAGTGGATTTCGATGCCATCATCGATGACGTAGCGGTGCCAGCGTACCTCGGTGTCGTTCGTGGGTGCCGCAGCGTAGTTGGCACTCCCTGTCATGACACGACCTACATGGTGCGTGGCAACTACTTCATTGACGACCTCGTTCGCAACAATCTCTTCGACGGGTTGCGGGGCACTATTGATGACTTCTTGGAGTTCTGTATCATCCATACCGGCGAGGCGTGCACGAATGACGCGGAGTGGCAAGAAGCTTGCCTTGAGGCGTGCAGCGGCGAGCAACTGCAACAGATGACGTTCCGTGTAGCGCGGTGTGCGCACGCGATCAACTGGTGCATCAATTAACCCTTCGTCTGTGTAGTAGCGAATAGTTCGCTGTGTGACACCAGCACGCTCAGCCAGTTGACGGATGGTCATTAGTTCATGATTCATAGCACTACCACTTCAGTCGTTCAAATATACATAACTTCACTGCATAGTACCATCCACTTATCACTACGTCAACACTTCTTCGTAGTGAAAAGGCTGAAAAATTGATGAAAATAAACGAATGAGGCGTGCAATTGGGTGTATCAGTACGACCCACACGCAGATGATGGCATGGCGTTGATTACTACCCACGACGTACGACTGGTCGTGCATCATGGAACCGAATGACGACCACTGGATCGTGAACGTCAATCTCACCGTCGGCCAATGCCGCCCACTCAACCCCATCAATGCGCACACGGATGTGGGCCCCCTCGGTGTGTGCAATGCACACACCGGATTTGCCAATGAGCTGTTGTTGGAGCTGGTTGAGTGTCCCCTCATCACGATTGAGACGTGCATACAGGCGCGATCCACCGATGGCTGATACGAGCGTGGTTACCGCAAAGATGACGAATAGCCAGGCATCAAGCCAAGGAAAGACGAAGGCGAAACCGGCAGTCACCAAGGCAGCAATACCAATCCACAACGCATAGACACCAGGTATGAATGGTTCAACCGTGAGGAGGATGAGACCGACTGTGGCCCATACGAAGCCATTGTTCATGGACTACTTCTTTCCGTCAGTTTGTTTCAATATCTCGGTCAAGGCCCCAAGTGCGCCACTCAAATTGCTAATTTCAGCGGGAACAACCACCATGCGGGCAGCCGGAGATTCGCCCATTTTTTGCAGGGCATCGACATAGCGTTGTGCCACAAAGTATTGCAGTGCGGCGTCTGGGCGACCAACCTGATCAACCAACAAGCGCGTTGATTCGGCTTCGGCTCCGGCTAGGCGTTCACGGGCTTCAGCCTCAAGTCGTGCTGCTGCCAATTTACCTTCGGCTTCAAGAATGGCCGATTGCTTCATACCTTCGGCACGCAGAATCTCTGCTTGACGCACACCCTCGGCCTCAAGAATCTTGGCACGCTTTTCGCGGTCTGCGGTGAGTTGCAGGGCCATTGCGCGGGTAATGTCTTCGGGCGGCAACACGTCTTTGATTTCGACACGGGTGACTTTGGTGCCCCACGTCTGGGTTGCTTGATCGAGCGCACCAAGCAGCCGACTATTGATTTCGTCGCGCTTCGACAATACTTCATCAAGCTCCATGCTTCCGAGTGCAGTGCGGAGATTCGTCAGTGCCAAGTTGATAATCGAGGCTTGTAAGTTGAAGACTTGATACGCAGCCAAACTCGAATCGTAGACCTGATAGAAGAGCACGCCATCCACGCGTACGGTGGCGTTATCTCGCGTAATCACAACCTGCGATGGAATATCGAGGACCTGTTCTTGTACGTTGATGCGTCGACCAACACGGTCAACAAATGGAATGATAAAGTTCAAACCGGGCTTAATTACCATGCGGAAGCGGCCGAAGCGTTCGACGGTCCACTCGTTCCCCTGTGGCACAATCTTGATACCAGTAAAGACCACAGAACCAGCCAGAAAGATGAGGAGCATAAGACAAAAAAAGAGAAATCCGTCCATGACAGTTCCTTTCTGTATAACACAGGGTAGACGTAATAATCGGCGCAATTGTTGCACCATGATACGCTACCCTGCATGTGTACCGTGTGGATCGTGCCACAAGATAGGTGCGTGCGCTATGTATGAATGATGTTAGTTGACCGTCAAATCACAGATAAATTGATGCAGCATGCGATTGCTACTCCAGGTCGCGCTGGTGGTGACGGATGGGGTATCGTTGCGTACAAATGTGGGCCGCGTATACCCTTGCCCATAGAGCGTCTGTTGTAAAAACGCCCGCAATTGATTCCATGCTTTGAGCTGATTGCCACCTTTGGCGATGTCCTCGACGCTCGTCACGAACGCATGCGGCTCGCCCGCATAAATCGTTACTTCGTGCGGGATGCCGGCCTCTTTGAGGCCTTGTTCGAAGCCCTGTACTTCACTGATGGGAATCATGGTATCTGCACCGCCGAAGATGCCGAGTACCGGGCCATTTAGGTTTTTGAGGAGGGCAGGATCTTGGATGACGGACCCATAAAATACGACTGTCGCTTTGATACTCGGTGTGCTCACGCCATAGCGAATTGATGTGCCGCCCCCAAAACAAAAACCCATGATGGCAACGCGTTGCTCATCGGCTTCGGGTTGACTTTGAATCCACCGCATGACCGCATCAAGATCGCCATCTACCTGTGCGGTTGGGGTGCTGACCACTTGCCAAATCGCACTAGGAATCCAGGATGTGGTATTCCCACGGAAGACATCAGGAGCAATTACCACATATCCGTCTTGTGCGAGGGCATCGGCCTTGCCGATAATCTCCTGCTTGAGCCCCCACCACTCATGAATCATGATGACTACGGGGAACGGACCTTCACCACTCGGACGGGCAACGTAGGCACGAATGGCCGGATTGTTGCCGTTGCTAATCACCGTATTGGTGAGCGGATCGAGGCGATTCACACCCACACCACGGTCGATAATCACTGAGGCAACTAAGACGACTACTGCGCCAACCATGACACCAATAATCCACTTAAAGATGGTGAAGATGTGCTTTATCATAGAATTCCTTTATAAGATGAGTACGATTCGTTGTATATGCCCACTTCATACTATAGCGAAAATCTGTGGTCATATGCAATACACGTGTAATCGTCGACACATCACGGTGTGACACGAATGACGGTGATGTCAGTAAATTGGTCGCTTTGGACCAAAAATATGCGTATTAGCTGTGTGGTAAGTGGAAGTTCTAGAGTCGTTGATTGATCATTCTGATCTTGAATACGTGGATGTAAGCCGAGCGATTGCCAGTGATTTATCAATATGTCGCGCGTCTGTGGTTGAGCGTATTTGCTCCGTAAAAGTAAAGCGCTCCCCATTGTTGTTAATGTCTCAATGTCAGCCGGAAACGACAACTCGGCGAACACGATCGCTTCACAGTGTTGCTGTGGATAGACGATTGCTACGGGATACGCTTCAACTGCGTATGTCCAGGTCATATCTGCGCGGATGACATCACTTCCAGGTAGGAGGAGTTTGCCACGACCCTGGCCGTTCATGTGCGTCACAGTGCCATCAGCATTCGTGCGTGCATCGGCCACAAACCGTTCCCAGGCGACACCACCCTGCGTACTCTGCAACTGTTCATCGGTGCGTGTGAACCCGTGTAGTGGACCAAGAATATCGCGCATTGATACGGGTGGGAATCCGCTTGCGTCGCGCGTGCAGGTGGTATCAACGATACGCCGTTCATCATCGGCAGTGACAAATACGGCGTGACCATCAACGGTTGTCAACCAGAGTGGTGCTGTACGCCCTGTTGCAACAATCTGCATCATTTGGCGTTGTCCATCGTTGATTGAAGTGAGTGTCAGCGTCCCGTCACGAGAGATATTTTCCTGATCGCGTGCGTTTTGTAGGGTGATGGTAAGGGTGGTACGCTGGCCGGCACCTGCGTCGGTGAGGATGAGCGCAGGGGTTTCGATGCGGGGAGTGCAGTTTGCCAGGAGCAAGCAGGTACCGACAATCATCCAGCAGAAAAAGAGCTTACTCATGGTGCTCCAGCCATTTGGCCATAAAAATATTGTTATCCACGGCAAAGCCGATTTTTTCATAAAACGGCACGACATGCTGATTGGACTGGCGTACAAGCAGGTTGACTTTCTCGCATCCCTGGGCTTTGAGTCGCGTGGTAACCGAAGTAATCAGCCGATGCCCGTATCCTTTGCTTTGTGCATCAGGATGAACGGCGAGATGGTTAATCCATCCACGTCGTCCGTCATCACTCCCTAGAACTGTTCCTACGATGCGCCCGTCGGCGTTGCACAGCACCCATGCAAGATTCCCCGACACGGCAAGATGGCGGCGCAATCCCTGTGCGCTGTCAGTGGGGCTCATCTGTAAGGCGGCGGCGCGCCACAACGCGAGCATCTCAGACAAGTCATCGAGATAGATTGGGCGCAAATATGTGCCATCGCTGAAACGTTCGATGGTACGTGCCGGCTCGTAGACGCCCACAATCTGCAACCACGCAGGCGCGTCTGATGGATTGCGGCGTAGCTCCATGCCGATACGACGCATGACTCTTTGTGAAGCGATGTTGTCATACTCAGTTGTCGCAATAATTCGTCGGAGACCGAGCTGTGTGCAGGCGTAGTCGCGTAATAGTATGGCCGCTGCAGTTGCAATTCCTTGGTTGCGCCATTCAGGCAGTACATACCAAAACATGCCGACTTCGGCATGGGTTGCTCCGTCATCGTTGCTACCAATGCCCACTTTGCCAAACTGATCAATACACGGGACTAACCCAATCGCACCAACGACGGCATCACTATCATGATGCACAATCGCTCGCTCACCATAGGGGGGCTGATTAAGCTGTGCTAACTGGTGCTCGTTGGCGATGTTCCAGGCAAGCCAGGCATGCGCTTTTGTGGTATCAGCAGTAAACATCTGCATGACTGCAGATACATCATTACTATCAAATGCACGGATGTGGATATCGGTGTCGTCAAGTCGGGGCATCGTACGCATGGACTAACTCGTGTTCTAGTGCACAGAATACGCAATAAATTATATGCTTTTTTGGGGGTGAGCGATTTGTTGTGCTCAGTATTTGTGTGATAATGTAGACTACTGTGCTAAAGGTAAGGTATGGAATCATGCGTGAACTACTAGTCAACATAAAAACAGTTACCACACTTTGGAACGCCTATCGCACCATCAAAGGATCTGGATTGTTTGATGCGTCGTTTTATGCACAAACATATCCTGAAGTACGCAATACCACAATATCACCACTTTGGCACTACGTGTGTGTCGGTGCGTTCAATGGATATAAACCTAACTCAAATTTTGATAGTGCGTGGTATCTTGCAAATCATTCAGATGTCGCTGCGACACGAGTGAACCCGCTCGTTCATTATATTGTTGCGGGACAGTTTGAATTACGTGCCACACACCCTGATCCTGCGCCACATATTGCCACACCTGTGGTTGATTCTTCTCCACCGATTTTTACATCATGGACCATCCGCGACCGCATTGCTCGTATTGTTTCAGGTGCAGTATATAACGAATATCCTGCATACCGACCGCAAGATACGTTTTCTCCACCTGTGTGGTTATTGCCGACAACCACGCCAAAACGATTTCCTGAGCAACACTACCAACAGCTGTTTCGTGATGCGATGCGTCGTTTTGATGACCAGTATGATGCCGTAGAGCTCGACAAGACCTTTGCATTACTCAATGATTTATACTCGCGCGAAATGTTAGTGTATGTGCTCGTTGGTCGGCTACTTGGTGCATCGAAATATCGCTTGCCTATTCATTTTCACATGCGTGGCGTTTGTACCCTCAGGTAATTGCATGTAGTGATAATAGTACCGAACTCACGCGCGGTAGTATCGTATTGAACAAGTTCGATTTGACGCCAATAGGTCATGATATACGCATGCTCTCTGCGCCGATGGGTGTTTTTATTAATTTTGTCCTTGAACAATATAACTACAGTGATATTGTTCATGCAAAACTTGGTGATGTAGTTATCGATGGTGGTGCGTTCCTCGGTGAAACTGCATTATATTTTGCAGAACGTGTTGGTTTGCATGGCAAAGTATATGCATTTGAGTTTATGCCATCGAATGTCGAACTTATTCACCAAAATCTCGCAATGAACCCTCAATATCACACGCGGATTGAGATTGTTGAACGTCCCCTATGGTCTGATTCAACCACGCAACTGACTGCTGATGATCGTGGACCTGGGTCGTCATTGCGTAGTGTCAATGATGCTAGTGAACATACGTTTATGACTATTTCAATTGATGATTTTGTGCGCAATCAGTCAGTGCCGCAAGTGGACTTTATTAAACTTGATATTGAGGGAGCTGAGCTGGCAACCATCGAAGGCGCACGGACTGTTATTATGACCTTTAAACCACAGCTAGCTATTTGTATCTATCATAAAAATAGCGATTTTTGGCAAATACCGCAATTACTGCATGAAATGGTGCCTGAATATGAGTTCTATGTAGACCATTTTGTACCGTTCCCCAATTGGGAAACGGTACTCTTTGCCCGCGTACGTTCATGAGATCATAATCCGTATGACCTGCCCGAGTGCCTGTAACCCGGGGTGATCAACCGTGCTGGAGTGCTCAGCCATCTCCTGCACAAAACACGCGCAGATATACTGCTGCCCAGCTGGGCTCGTTACAATCGCACAATCGTTGCGCAAATCATCGTCAGATCCGGTTTTGCCGGCATAAACCCAGCCGCCAGGTAATCCACGTGGGAACCCGACACGATCCTGCTGTTTGGCTAATGTCTCTTGCAAAAAACGGCTCGTCTCGGTGTTGCCAATCTGACCAGTGGCAATCCGCGTCAACACATGTACCACATCTCGGGCAGTAGTGACCCCGAGCCCCCATGGCAAGCACTCCGGCGTGTTCGGCGCAAACACCTTGCGATTAAGCCGCGTATTGGGCATGCCGAGTTCTTGAATGCGTTGATTTATTTGGTTGATTCCCAGCAAATCAATCAACATATTGGTTGCCGTATTGTCAGAAATAATCGTCATAAGCACGGCCACATCGCGCAACGTTGGATGCAATCCATCGTCCATGACCTTGAGGATTCCCATGCCTGGGCTGCGCGAGCCGGTTAGAGGCAGGCGTTGGTCCCAGTTGAGCTGGCCTGACTCAACGAGCAGGGCGGTGTGGATCAAGATGGGGAGTTTGATGATACTAGCGGTTTTGACGGGGCGGTCGGCGTGATAGGCAACAGCAGGCTCGTCATTGAGGGGCTGCCACAACACCGAGATCTGGGCGTGGAACTGGCCCTCGAGACTCCGGATGGTGGGCATAGGTTTGTCCTTTGGGTAGAACAGCGGGGCGCATGTTTATGCGCCCCGCTGTTATCGCAATTAGTACGAACGTGCAAAGACAACCATTTTGGTGGCTGATTTGCCGGTATAGACACAGGTACCGGTGCCACCGGGCTGATCGAGTGGGATACAGCGAATCGTGGCGCGCGTTTCTTCTTTGATGCGCTTCTCATCGTCGCCGTCACCTGCCCACCAACAATAGGCAAAACCGGTTTCGATTGCCTCTTTGAGCTCAGCATAGGTTGATACGCTCCGCGTGTGTGACTCTTTGAACGCTACGGCGCGTTGGTACAACGCAGCTTGAATCTCTTCGAGCAGGGCCACGATGCGCTCGGTGAGGCCTTCTTGTGGCACAAAACTCTTGCCCTCGCGGCCGGGGACATCGCGGCGCGCCATGGCGACAGAGCCCTTCTCGACGTCTTTGGGTCCGACCTCGATGCGTACGGGTACGCCTTTGACCTCCCACTCGTTGAACTTAAAGCCCGGTGAGAGGTGGTCGCGCGTGTCGATCTTGAAGCGAATTTTGCCCTTCCACTCCGCAGTAATGCGGGCTACGGCCTCCATGACGACGGCTTTTTCGGCATCGTTCTTATAAATCGGCACAACCACCGTTTGAATGGGGGCGAGGCGTGGTGGAATCACCAAGCCGTCGTCGTCGCTATGGGCCATGATAAGGGCACCGATGAGACGTGTGCTCACGCCCCAACTACTGGTCCAAGCGGTTTGGACGGTGTTGCTCTGGTCGGTGAACTGAATCTCAAAAGCTTTGGCGAAATTCTGACCGAGGTTATGTGATGTGCCGGCCTGCAAGGCGCGGCCATCTTGCATCATGGCCTCGATACAGTAGGTGCGCAGGGCACCGGGGAACTTTTCGCTGTCGGTTTTGAGGCCGCGGAAGACCGGAAGTGCCATTTCTTTTTCGACAAAGTCGGCATAGACGTCATTGAGAATCATCAACGTCTCTTCTTCGGCCTCTTGTTCGGTGGCATGCACGGTGTGCCCCTCTTGCCAGAGGAACTCAGCGGTGCGTAAAAACGGCCGTGTGCGCATCTCCCAACGCATCACGTTGGCCCACTGATTGATGAGAATCGGCAAATCACGGTATGAGCGCACCCACTTCGCATAAAAGTATCCGATGATGGTCTCTGAGGTGGGGCGGATCACGTACGGCTCGGTGAGCTCTTCGCCACTGGCGTGTGTGACCTCGGCGACCTCAGGCGCAAAGCCCTCGACGTGCTCGGCTTCTTTCATCAAGAAGCTTTTGGGGATGAGCAACGGAAAGTAGGCATTCACGTGCCCGGTCTCTTTGATGCGGGCATCAAGACCTGATTGAATGCCCTCCCAAATGGCGTATCCGGTCGGTTTGAAGACGATACAGCCACGCACAACCTCGGCGTAATCTGCCAAATCGGCCTCGCGGACGATATCAAGATACCACTGTGAATAATCCTTGGAACGGGCGGTAATGCCATCTTTGGCCATGGAATGACGCTCCCATCTCATATCAAAAACATGGTGGTATTGTATCACGCCAACGCGCCACATGGCACACCGACGTCGTAAGGGCGTCCGACAGGGCGCCTGTGGCATACGGCGGACAAGTATCGTAGAGACGACCAACAGGGCGCCCGTGGTACATTACCCGATCTGTGCTTGGAGCGCCTGATGCGCTGCTGTCAGATTGCCGTCAGCGCGAAAGAATGCACTGCCGACGACTACGTCGTCAACGCCGGCTTGCACTACCGTAGCCAACGTATCGAGGGCGATCCCGCCATCAACCTGAATGTGGGCGGATAGGCCGTGTTGGTCGATAAACGCCCGTACTTCGGTGATTTTTTTGGTGGATTGCGGGATGTACTTTTGGCCACCGAACCCGGGATTGACGGTCATCAGGAGCACGGTGTCAATCTGGTCGATGATTTCGTAGATGCTACTCAGGGGTGTGGCCGGATTGACGGCCACGCCAACGTGTGCGCCTGTGGCTTTGATGAGCTGGATGGTGCGATGCAGGTGGGGCGAGGCCTCGACGTGGATGCTGATTTGATTGGCGCCGGCGCGAGCGAAGCTTTCGACATAACGCTCTGGCTCAACAATCATCAAATGACAATCGAGGTATGCATCGGCCCCCAAGTGTGCCCGTAAGGCACTGACCATGGGCATGCCCATGGTGATATTAGGGACAAAGCGCCCGTCCATGACATCAATGTGGAGCCGGTCGCCACCAGCAGCAAGTGCTCCGGCTGCATCGTGCCCCATGGTGGCAAAGTTTGCCGCCAAGAGTGAGGGGCTGACGCGAATAGTGCGGTTACGAACATAGAGCATGATCACACCTTTGTGCTTTGTGCGGTTATGGGGAGCATGCGGGTACGTGACTGTTCGCGCATGAATTGCGACACATACCAGGGGCCACAGCCACCTTTGCCACTCGCCCCACTTGCTTTCCACCCACAAAATGATTGTACTCCAGGCCAGGCACCAGTTGTGGCGCCGGTCGGGCGATTTACGTAGAGCACACCTGCTTCGGCTTCATGGAAAAAGCGTTGAATGTCTGTTTCATCTTGTGAGAAGCACCCCGCAGTAAGGCCGAAATCACTGAAATTCAACGTCGCAATTGCGTCATCGAGTGATGAAACGGTGGTAATCCCGGCAAATGGGATGAACAATTCGTGTTGCATGAGCTCGTGAGCGGCGGGGAGTTCGGCGAACATGGGCATGACATAATGGCCGATTGGCAGGTCTCCATCTGTGCGTGTGTGGGTATAAACGAGACGGCCACCAGCGGTATTGGCCAGGGCACGGGCACGTTCGGCGCGTTGGACCGCGGCCGCATTAATGACCGGACCAAGATTACAGGTAAGTCGAGTTGGCTCACTGACTATCCACGTCTGCGCAATCTCGGTGAGTTTGCGCATAAATGGCTCTTTGATGTCACGATGGACGATGATGCGCGATAGCGCACTGCATTTTTGGCCGGAGAGACCAAAGACTGATTTGACACAGCCGAGGGCGGCTTCGTCAAGATTGGCACTTGGCATGATGATGGCGCCATTTTTGCCACCGAGCTCCATCAAGCATGGTTTACTCCAGCGACCACTCTGGCACGCGCGTTGAATCTCCATGCCGGTGGCAACACTGCCGGTGAATGCGACACCGGCAGTGTTGGGGTGATTGACGAGTGCACGGCCAATTACACTGCCTTTGCCGTGACAAATTTGGAAGACATGTTCGGGCATACCACTATCGCGCATGATATCGGCTAATAGTTGGCCCGTCCACGGTGTCTCTTCACTCGGTTTAAAGACGACCGTGTTCCCTGCAAGCAGTGCTGCGCTCGACATACCCGTGGCCAACGCCATAGGAAAGTTGAAGGGTGCGATGACAACAAACACGCCGTAGGGGCGCATCCAGCTCCCCGTTTGTTCACCAGGGAGCAGGCTACCGAGTGGACGATGGTAGCCGTCAGTTGCACTGAGCTCATCCGCGTAATAGTCAATTAAATCGGCAGCTTCAGCCACATCACCGAGCGACTCTGCGCGATTTTTCCCACTTTCGAGGGTCACAGCGGCTGCGAGCGCCATGATGTGCGTCCGAATACGCTCGGCGACGCGCCGCATATATGCGACGCGCGATTGCCAGGGCAATCTAGCCCATTGATGTTGCGCGGTACGTGCGTGCATCATCACTGTGTCGAGTTCGTTGAGTGGGAATTCGGCGAAGGTGTGCAGTTCTTCTTCGAGATGGGCTGGATTCGTCGATGCAAACGTGCTCGACGATGTGTGGATCGGGTGATAGCCGATCTGCGCAGGATAGTGGTGTCCGAGATGTGCACGATGCTGTGCGACTGCCTGATCAAATGCCTGATTCATGGCAGCAACTTCTGCGGGAGAATTGGGCGTGGTATACGTGATGCGGATGCTCATAGAAGCTCCTTTCTACGGAAAAACCAGTTGACATAGCATGGCAATACCTTGACCGCCGCCCACGCACAAGCTGGCAATACCAAGTTGATTGCGTTGTCCGGCAGCGTTCATGCGCGCATGGAGCGTCATGAGCAGGCGTAATCCACTGGCTCCCAGCGGATGCCCAATAGCAATTGCCCCACCCCAGGTATTGACGATGGCCGGTGGAATGGAGAGTTCTTCTATACAGGCTAGTACTTGAATGGCGAATGCTTCGTTGAGCTCGACCGCAGCAATGTCGCGCATGCTGATATCGTTGCGCGCCAAGAGCGCCTTGATGGCAGGCACAGGGCCCATACCCATCACATCGGGCGCCACGTGTGCGGTGGTGATATCAAGAATCCGTAGAAAGCTAGGAATCGCCAGGGTACGTGCCGTGGATTCATTTGTGACGAGCGCCATACTCGCGCCATCGCTCATCGGTGAGCTCGTTGCGGCAGTGACAACGCCATCGTCGCGGAACGCAGGTGCAAGTGCGGCCATTTTGTCGTGATTGACGGGATAGCGGACTGACTCATCGTGAGTAAGGGAGGGTGGACAAATGACGTGATTGGCGTACCAGCCGTGTTGCCAGGCCTGATGTGCGTTGGTATGGCTGGTGGCCGCAAACGCTTCTTGCATGGTGCGACTGAGATGGGGGTAGCGGTGTGCCACCCGTTCGGCAGTTTCGCCCATGGTGATATAGGTATCAATGGCAGTGTCACATATGCGTGCTGATTCCGAAAAATTCGCACCACGGCGCGGTACACGTGACATGGACTCGACGCCAGCCACCACCCATGCGGGTGCACGACCACTGGAGACCGCGCTTGCCGCGATGGCAGCGGCTTCAAGGGCAGATCCACACAGGCGATTGACGGTCATGGCGGGGATGGCGAGACCGGCGCCAAGCGCCACTGTTCGCGCCACGTTGTAGCCTTGCTCGCCTTCGGGATAGGCACATCCAACCACCATATCGTGTGGTGTGTGCATGCTCTGCCAATACGCAGGATGGCGGTGTTGATGTGCGTTCATCAGTTCGACAAGTAAATCATCGGGGCGGGTATCTTTGAGTGCACCACGATGTGCTACCGCGAAGGCACTTCGGAGCTCGCCCCAGATGACCGCTTGTGTGTCTGGGTCGCGTAGTGCGCGCGGCTGAGTGGCTTGACGCATGGTATTAATCCTCTCGTACAAGGAGATCAATGGGGATGTTGAGGTCAGCAAGTGTCACGCCGGGAGCAAGTTGTTTGATGCGAAAACGCCCATCACCTGGCACAAAAATGCCCATATCGGTTACGACGGTATGGACGCAGTGCATGCCGGTCAGCGGCAGCGTACATCGCGCCTTGAGTTTGGCATCACCGGATTTAGTGAAATGTGTCATGACCACGACAACGTGTCGTGCGCCGTGTACGAGATCCATGGCCCCACCCATGCCGGTGATTTTTTGGCCGGGTACAATCCAGTTGGCCAGACTGCCATCAGCATCGACTTCCATGCCACCCAAAATGCAAAAATCAATGTGTCCACCACGAATCATGCCAAAACTCAGGGCACTGTCAAAGAAGCTTGCACCTGCCCGAATGCTAATCGTCTCTTTGCCGGCGTTAATCAGGGTTGCAGAGGCCGTGTCTGGGGTAGGGCGTCCAGCCACACCAAGCACACCATTCTCGGATTGAATGAAGATGTCGAGGGGCTCCTCATCCGGCAACAACCGTTGACGTTGGTCCAACACATCGAGGATGGCTGTGGGCAAGCCAATACCGAGATTCACACTGCATCCAGGATGAAACATGTCGATGATGTGGCTGAGCATCTCTTCTTTGTTCCAGGGAGTCATCATGGTGTTATCCCCTGCACTTTGAGAATTTCAATCTCGTTCCGGTAATGACTGCCCTGGTAGATGCGTTGCACAAAAATCCCTGGTAGATGCACATCTTCGGCAGGAATGGCGCCGAGTGGGACTAATTCTTCGACCTCGACGATGGTGGTGCGGGCGGCCATTGCCATGAGTGGCGAGAAGTTTCGCGCTGCCTCTTGGAACCACACGTTGCCGTAGGTGTCGCCACGTTGGGCCTTGATGATGGCAACATCTGCTTCGAGTGGCAACTCGAGGACACACGGTTTATCGAACATGCGCACTTCTTTGCCTTCGGCGACCACAGTGCCCACACCGGTAGGCGTGTAGAAGGCACGAATGCCGAGCCCAGCTGCGCGAATGCGCTCGCTAAACGTCCCTTGAGGTACGAGTTCGACGGTGATTTCACCCTGTAAGATTTGCTGTTCGAGATCCGGGTTACCGCCGACATAGGTACAGATAGCATGTCGTATTTGTCGGCGTTGCAAGAGTTTGGCTAGTCCGCGACCCGAATTGCCGACATTGTTCGAGATGACGGTGAGATTATCAATGGGCATGGTTGCAAGCGCATCAATACTGTTTTCGGGGATACCACACAAGCCAAATCCACCACTCATCAGGCGTATTCCCGAGGTCAAATCGGCGAGTGCGGCAGTGGCTGACGAATAGACTTTGCTTGGAGCGCGCCGTGGTGTTGCGTGTTGCATCTACAGATCCTCATCCAAAAGCGTCGTGAAGCGACGCATGATATTGTCACATTCACCAACGGTGATGGTCAGCGGTGGTGCTAATACGACGGTGTGGCCTTTGATGGCGAGATGGACACCGTGGCGAATTCCATCCTCCCAGGTAATCGGTGCAGGTGGGATGAGGTCAATGGCTGCCATCATACCAATGTGACGTGTTTGGTGCACGCGTGGATGGGTGTTGAGGGTGGCAATCGCAGCGCCAAAGTAGTGACTGATCTGGGTCAGGTGGTGTTGAAATGTGGTATTTGTCAGGATGTCAAGCACCGCATCACATGCTGCCAATCCGAGCGGATGTGCATAGGCAGTGAGCCCTGCGGAGAGCACGCGTGTGTCATACCAGGCGGCGACGTGTTCACTCACCCATACTGCACCAAAGGGAATGTATCCGCCACTTATTGCTTTGGCCATGCAAATAAAATCAGGACGCACGTCGTAGTGGTGAATGCCAAACATGGCACCCGTCCGACCGAATCCACAACTGACCTCGTCAACAATCAGCAATATGCCGAATTCTTTGCACATCGCAGCAATGCGTTGCCACCAGCCATGGGGTGGAATGATGACGCCGTTCATCCCGGAGATGGTTTCAAGACAGATGGCGGCAATCGTGTGTGGGTCGGCGGCCATGATGATGTCGCGCGTGGCGGTGCAATCAGGGTCGTCAGCAGGTTCGGGGATGCGGATGGTCTCCGATTGTACGCCGAAATGATCTTGACCGCGCCAGTCGCCGGTCACTGACATGGCGCCCATGCTCGCACCGTGATAGCTCCGACTGCGTGCCACGACGCGTGTCCGACCGGTGACTTGCCGGGCCATCTTGAGCGCATTCTCGATAGCTTCGGCACCTGATACAGTATAGAAGATGCGCCCTGGACCACATCCGACTAGCTCACAAAGACGCTGGCTGACGCGATGTTTGAGCGGATGGTCGTGTTTGGGGTAGGCCACAGGCATCACGCTGAGCTGATGCTGTATGGCATGGATAATCGGCGTTGCACTGTACCCAAACGATGCTTGGAAGTTGCACGATATGGCGTCAATCAGCGTGGCACCATTGGCAAGTGAAATCATGTGACCTTCGCCGCCGGTGATGTCAAGGGCTGGTGTCTGTTGATGTGCCCATGTGCGAAAAAATTGCATTTGCACCCTCGTGTCATGCTGATGTGGTTGTGTGATTGTGTGGTCGTCGCAGACGATGCTGGGGTTTCCGAGTACGCATCGAGTCACCGCCATTATAGTATGAATTAGCGATACGAACGATGCACACGACCCATCGCTGTGCACCATCACAGCAATGGGTCGTGCTCACAAACGGCGTGTGCGGACCGAGTTATTGCGTCACTGGTGTGATGCGGAGTGTGTACGCAGCGGCATCACCGAGGTTGTTGGGTAATTGCACCGCAATGCCGTCGCCGACGCGCTCCCATGCAAGTGCACCATCATGACCGAGGAGTGTGATGATGCTCTGATCACGAATAGGCATATCGGGGATGACGGTACGCCCTGCTGGGACGCCGAGCAAGGTGGCATACAGTGTGTGATCACGTTGCGTAAAGCGGATGCTGATGCCGGTATCGCTGGTGCCCTCAGCATGCGTCCATGGTGTGCTTCCGTAGATGGCTTCACCGTTGACATCCAACCATGCACCGAGGGCGAGGAGTCGTTCGGCTTGTTCGGCCGGGATAGACCCATCGCCACGTGGCCCAACGTTAATCAGCAAATTGCCGTTTTTGCTGACAATGTCGACGAACGAACGAATCAGCTCAACCGGCGACAGCATGTCTTTGACTGACTCGTTCCGGTTGTAACCGAACGAAAAGCCGAGCCCACGACACGATTCCCACTTATCCGGTTGAATCGTATCAAAGACGGCATATTCGGGAGTGCGGTAGTCGGAATGGGCCGGTTTGGGCAACATGCCCTGACTAATCTGGGCGATTTGATCGGGACCTGCCTGCGTAAAGCGATCGTTGATGACGCCCTCAGGGACGGTGTTGTAGTAATCGGCGAAGAGTGCACCGAGATTGGATCCTACCGGATAGCCGATGTCGTTCCACATACACGCAGGGCGATAACGGTTGGTTAGTTCGCGCCAGTGTGCATCGGCGTATTTGACGTATTCTGGGCTTTGGGGCACAGCCACAAACAAATCGCTGATGTCGGCGATGACATGTTCATTGAACGTCCAATCAAGCCCGCCTGAGTAGTACAGCCCCATGGTTAATCCCTTGGTGCGTACTGCATCCGTCAAATCACCGACGAGGTCGCGCGTGGCGTGATAGTTGGGGATGAACGGATTGGGTTGCTCACTCGGCCACAGTAAGAATCCATCATGATGCTTGGTTGTGAGTACCACGTATTTGGCGCCGGCCTTGGCAAACAAATCCGCCCACTCCGCAGGATTCCAAGTGGCGAGCGCCGCATTAAAATCGTGGGCGAAGTCGGCATACGCCTTGTCGTCGAAGTGCTCGTTGTGGTACTCGGCAGTAACACTCCCTGGGACGCGTAACGAGTTCATGTACCACTCTGCATACGGGTTGCGTTGGAACCATGCGCTCCACCCGTGCTCGGCAATCACATCGTGTAATGGCCCGGTGGTTGGTGCCCATCCAGGAACCGAATAAAGCCCCCAGTGAATGAAAATACCCAACTTCGCATTGTGGAACCACTGTGGTACCTGATGCTGTTGTACGGCCTGAATCGTCGGATCAAACTTCATCGTCGTAAACTCCTTGTGTGGCATGTATCTAGGCTATTTCAAGAACCACAATCGCGCCATAGGTGATTGTGGGGATGGTGACGTGCCATGCGCCCGTACTCCCCGTGAGTGCGAGTGCCTCACCGCTCGGCGCAAGATAGGCGCGCCGTATGGGCTCGTGGAGTCCCACAGTCACGCTGATGGTGTGCAGTGGAATCGGGTCTTCGAGGTATTCCATATGTGGCGTGGCTCGGCGATTCGGTGAAAAATTCACCACATGTACCATGTACCGTGCCGGATGCGCAGCATCTGCCGCCTGGTAGGTCAGACTGATCTCACTGCTCAGTGGCGCATTGCTCCGCACAAGACGTTGTGGCAATAACGTCTGCAACACCTGACGCATCACCTCACGGTAGACCCAATAACCACATTTGAAGTAACTACTAAACACGGGGAACGCAAATGCTGCCATGTGCTGATTGGCCGTTATTGCCGTGTATTCACTCACACGGTCAAACGGTGATTGTGCATGACTCGTGTAGTGTTGCGCATTTCGCTGAAAGAGTGGCTCGCCCACACGTGCCAAGGCGTGCCCACCTCGCCATTGTGCCGTGCCGTAGTACAAGGCATATTCATAGGCCGGAATATCAACAAAATGCGCTTGATCAAGACAAAGAAACGCCGGTGCGAATGGCGACTCGCCGGCGTATGTGATGCCTAATCCATCGTACCAACACTGATCGTGCGCACTGCGCAAGGCATGATGACTTGCCACCACCACACCCCCGTTGGCCATGTATTGCTTGAGTTGATGTGCTAATGCCGGCTCAACGGTCAGCCCGTCGGGCAAGATAACCATGCGGTACCGATTGAGCGTCTCGCCGCCCTCGATGATGTCAAACTGCACCTGCAGTTCGGTGAGGAGTTTGACCGCTCCGTAGACGGCTCCTTCGCGCTCATTGCGGCCATCACCAATCACCATCCGATCGCCGATGTCGGTGAGTGCAGTGTCGCTTACCACAATTGCCGCCTCGGTCACTGGGGCTGCGCGCTGCAACCAGGGCTCTATTGCCTTGATATAGCCGTACCCAATACTAATTGTTTGGTAGACGGCCGGGTCAAGCCGTCCATGTGGAGGTGCTTGATCGCCAATTGATATTTGTGCGCCATGCGCCACAATCCCTGGGAGCTCGCTGAGGAGCTGATTCGGGTGCTTGAGTCCACCAAAGTCTGCCCACGAACGATGGAACCGCCCAGTCATGCCGACCACACTCTGCCCAAACGTACGCGCATAGCGCACATTGGTCGGGTAGTAGAGGTAGCCCCAGCCACCTGTTGGCAGTGCTTCAATGTCCACGTTATCGAGCCCCACGATGCGCTCACCAAGGCCAATACACGTCTGATTGTTCTGGTCTACCTGGTAATCTGGGCGTATGCGGTGGGCCAGCTCGTGGCATCGGCGCATGAATGAGGTGAGGAGCTGTTGTTTGTGCTGTCGTTGGTTGGTGACATCAAGTGGATCGAGTCCTGCCGCATGGAAGTGCGCCAAGCAACGCGGACAGAAGCATTCGCCACCAATCGGGAACGGCATGTCGTACCAGGGCCCGTCAAGGTCGTATTTGGTCAAAAACTCGTGCGTGTGGGTGAGTACCTGTTGCACAAAGTCCTCATTACTCAGACAGAGGGCTGTCCAGCTAGGTGTTTCGTTGAATTTGGGCAAATAGGTCGTGCGGTCGCGCTTCCAAACCAACCATTCAGGATGGCGTTCGGCCAGATAGTTATCCCAGGTAACGCAGTAGTAGGCGTATACCTTGATGTTCCGTGCACGACACGCGGCGATTTGGGCGCCCATTAAATCAAAGTCAAGCCCTGGGTGCAAGGGACCACTGGCGGTCGGATAGTAGAAGTACCCGTGCATGTCCTTGGCGAAGACGACAATCGCATCTACGTTGCCGGCCAGCAACGTGTCGCCGAACTCGTCCGCATCAAAGCGGTCGCCAATACGTGGAACATGCTGAGAATTATGAAAGTCGAGGTGAATTTTGCGAAAACGGCGTGGCGGCTGATTCAAAAAGGCCGGGTCAATCCATGGGTGTTGCATGACCGACTCCTTTGTCGTAGTCGAGTTATGTGTGGAGAATGCGTTGACACTCGTTGGCCGCATCATTGAGTGCCTGGCGTACGGATTTTTGTCCGCTGACAGCGGCCCAGGTCATCCGACTAAAGACTTCATTGAGGGCCGGATATTCGGGGAGTGCGGGGAGTGTGTCAATACCCGTGTGCACCTGTTCCATGACTTCGTAGTATTGGAATTGCGCCTGGATTTCTGGATCGTTCCAGGTCGATTTACGCACACCACTCCCGCCGGAGATGGAGGTGATTTTGTCCATGGCAGGAGAGGCCGTCTCGCGCAGGAATGCATAGGCGAGGTCGGGGTGTTTGCTGCCCGCACATATGCCGAGCACCCAGTAGACGTTGAGACTGGCATGACGCCCACTTACGTTATCGCCGCGTGGGATGGTCGTGCAGCGCGTTTTGTTGATGATTTTGCTGGGTGGGAGCTGTGCCACCGACATAAAGCCGGCCCAGTTGAGCATCATGGCGCCCTCACCTGCGGCATAGGCAACTCCGGCTGCTACGCTGTCATACGTGCAGGCCTTGGGTGAGGTGATTGCCATGCTGGTCAACGAGTCGACATAAAATTGCAGGGCATCCACGCCAATTTCATTGTTGAAGGCTGGATTCAACTGTGCATCAAAGAGCGTGCCACCGCGACTCCAGAGATGAATGAAAAAGTCGTAGACGTTGTTGTGCCCATCATTCAGTCCGGCGATGACTGCGCCATACAGCCCATGGTCTGGTCGTGTGAAAAACTGCGCCACCTCGTGGAACTCGTTCCATGTCTGAGGCACCCGCAATGGCCGACCGTAGCGCTGACTGAACAGCTGTTGTTCTGCTGGATTCTCAAATAAATCGGCGCGGTAGTGGAACATCTCGGGGCCGTCGTGATACGGCAAGCCGTAGATGCTCCCATCGTGGTCACGTTGGAGTTGCAACAACGAGTCACTCCAGCCATGCGGCCAATCAGCCGGTGGGTGTGCGTGTACGTAGTGATTGAGCGCGCGCAATCCGTTGCGACGCTGTAAATCGGGTAACCAGTCGGTCAAGACGAGCATGATGTCGTAGTCGCCACTGTGTACACCGCCATGTTCAACCATCTCGGCGTATAACTCCTCGGGGCCGGCATGGCTACTGACAAACGTTACATCCGGATGGAGTTGTTGAAAGTGTGCCATTTGGGCGTTGAGGGCGCGCTCAAAGCCGTCAAACGATCGGTATTTGATTGAAAGTGTCGTCATGATGATCTCTCCACAGCGTAGGATTAACAACGTGCCAGACTAGCGACCGCCCATACCCGTCAACGAGACACCTTGGACAAATAATTTTTGTGAGAAGAAGAAGACGAGCAACACGGGAATTAGCGTGATAATTGATACCGCCATCAACAAGTTGAATTGCGTGAAATTCTGGCCGCGGAATAAGTTCAATCCGAGTGCGAGTGTATAAAGCTCGGTTGAGCGCAGGTAGATGAGCGGATCGAGCAAATTACTCCAGTTGCCGATGAAGGCAAAGATGGCCACGCTAGCCAACGCGGGTTGCGACAATGGGATAATGACCTGGGTCAAGATTTGCCAGTTGTTGGCGCCATCAATACGGGCAGCATTATCCAAATCGAGTGGAATGCCCATAAAAAATTGGCGCAACAAGAAGATAAAGAAGGCATAGCCGAACCATGCCGGCAAGACGAGTGGCCAGAGCGTGTTGGTCATGCCAAACCAGCTGAACATCAAGAAGCGCGGGATAATCGTTACCTCACGCGGAATCATCAAGGTGGCCAAGAGCAACAAAAAGAGAATGTCGCGCCCACGACCTTTGAGCCGTGCAAAGCCGTATGCAACCAATGAACATGAAATCAGATTGCCGATCACGTTTGAAAATGTGACGATTAATGAGTTGTTCAAAAACGTGTCAAATGGGAGGACATTCCACCCTTTGATGTAGTTTTGCCACTCAAAACTATTTGGGAAGAAGCTTGGTGGGTAGGTAAAGACATCTTGTGACTGCTTAAGCGATGTTGAGACCATCCACATGAACGGCAAGACGAAACTAATTGATAGCGTGATAAGCAGGAAGTAGATAATTACCTTCCACAGAATTGCTCGATTGCGCAGTCCGAGCAATGATTTTTGTAGACGAACCGCTGATGATGTGCTCATAATGGTGCACCTTTGTTGGTTATTGCTTTACATCGCCTTCGTAGTAGACCCAGTATCGTGCCACAGTGAACTGAATGACAGTAATGATGATGATGACGACGAGGAGCACCCAGGCGAGTGCTGATGCATATCCCATTTGGAAGTTAATAAATGCGGTGCGGTAGATGTATAAACCATAGACGAGTGTGGCATTCGCAGGTCCGCCATTGGTCATGATGTAGACCAACACGAATCCTTGAATTGACGCAATAAAGCCAACGATTAGGTTGTACAAGATGACCGGTGACATCATGGGAACTGTCACGTTCCAGAATTTTTGGAAGGTGTCTGCACCGTCAATTTCTGCGGCTTCATATAAATGAATGGGTACACTCTGGAGCCCTGCAAGATAGATGACCATGGCTCCACCAGCGCTCCACAGACTCATCAAAATCAGTGAAGGCATCGCCCACTCTGGTTGGACCAACCAGCCTGGACCCTTGATGCCGAAGAACGCCAAGAACGAGTTGATGAGGCCGAAATCTTGGTGGAGAATCATAATCCACAAGATGGCCACAGCAATACCACTGACCACCGATGGGAGATAAAAGATGGTACGGAACAACGCCATACCCTTGACATCTTGATTGAGCAGAAGTGCGAGCAAGAACGATACAATGGTGCCGAGACCAACACTGCCAAGTCCATAGTAGAGCGAGTTCCCCATCGCTTTGTAGAACAACGAGTCGTTGATCAGTTTGGTGTAGTTTTCTACACCGGTAAACGACGGTGTACTGAGTGCAGACCAGTTCGTAAAGCTAATCGCAAAAGATGCGAATATGGCTCCTGCATCAAAGAGCAAGAATCCAATAATCCACGGTGAAATGAACAGATAAAACGCGAGCTCTTCTTTTCGCGCCATGCCGCCCAGTTTCGGTCGTGTGGTTTTTGGGGGCGTCGGAGTGGTAATGGCCATGGCACTTCCTCTCTAGACCAGTTGGGGGGAAATGTGGTGTGTATAACCATGGGGGTAGTGAAGCGTCTGTTGGGTGTGTAACACCCAACAGACGCTCGTCCACAGACTAACCGCGATTTTCGGCAATAATTGGATCCACCGCTGCAAAGACCTCATCAAGCGCCTCTTTGACGCTCTTCTGCCCAGCAACCACCAAGTCCCAAATCGGACCAGCTGCTTGCGTCACACGCGGGCCAGTCGGCTGATCGATGATGTCGTGGGTACCGATCCCCTTACTCATCGCTTCTTCGACGTTCTTGGCTCCTGGTGGGGCAAATTCTGATCCGAGGTAGGCGGGCCATGCCGAGAGGCGTGACGGGCTACCTCGACCGGTGCTGGCCCACATGTAGGTCTGACCGGCGGTGGAGAGGTACTCGTTCATGTAGATCCACGCAGCATCAACATTCTTGCTGTCGCGGGTAATCATGTACGCACTACCGGCCGAGAAGGTGCTGTGTGCCTTAGGACCCTTTGGCCACTTGGCGATGTCCCAATTAAACTTCGAACCAGCGGCAATTGGCGGTGTTGCCCATGAACCCTGCAGGGTCATGGCAATCTTGCCGAACTGGAAGGCCGGCCAAGCCACGTTCTGTAAGTCAGCAGGGCTTGGTACTGCACCCTTGGTGCGTAACTCCTCCCACCACTCCATGGCAGTTACGGCCTCTGGTGTATTAATCAGACACTGATCCTCTTTGGGCTCGCTCAGGTATTGTGCCCCAAACGGGAAGAGGTAGTTCGGCGCCATCAACGAATCGCCTGGGCTGGGCAACTCACCAAGACCGAAGATCTTGTTGGGGCCTTCGCCGGAGGTCAGCTTGATGGCCACCTGCTTCAACTTTTCGAGGTCCCACGTGTCATCGGGGTAGGCCTCGCCTGCTGCATCAAAGATATCTTTGTTGTAGTACAGGTTGCCCGGACCCTCATCGTACGGGATACCCCAAAGTTTGCCGTCGTACTGGTACGATACCAATGATGGCTTGGTGAAGTCATCAAAGTTGAAGTCGGCTTCTTTGGCGATGTAATCATCGAGGGCGATGTACATGCCACTGCGAATGGTCTCTTGGGCCCATGAGAACTGCGTGTAGAGCAGGTCGGGCAACGCATTACCGGCAGCAGCTGCCGTGTACTTCTGACGGAACTCACCCCATGGTGTGTTCTCCGCCTTGACGACGATGTTTGGATGGCGCTCCATGAAGAGTTTGTCGAACTGGAGTTGGCGTTCGAAGAATACCGCATCCCATGTGTGTCCGACGCTGATTTCAACCTTTGAACCTGGATCCGCAACAGCACTTTTGGGCCAATTCCCACTGTTCCCCGAGTTGATGTCAAAGATGCTCTCTTTGGCTGGTTCTGCAGCTGGTTCTGCGGCGGGCTCGGCAGCTGGTTCTGATGATCCACAGGCGGCCAGCAGCATACCCATGCTTGCGGCCCCCAAGCCCAACTGCAACCCGATGCGCAATACGTCGCGGCGACTGTATCCACGGCGACGTAGTTCGCGTGCCAACTCTTCTTCGTGTCTAGCCATGTGTCAACTCCTTTGTGACGAAAAACAATCTGCTTTGTAGTGTGCTACTCCGCCTTGAGTAGCAGTACCCCATCATGATGTTTGTGGCGTAGGCAAAGACCGGAAACAGAACGTTAATTGCGGCTGGTCCTCCTTTGATCTACAAATCAGCAGGGCAGACACTCCGCCCAGTGTGCGCTGATAGATACGAACCATGTACGAGTTGCAAGGTGCCAATGTTATCGGCAGCACTGGTGATTGGTGGCTGATGTGTGTTGATGGCATGCATCAGCGATGCCATCGGACCAATGAATGCATCAGGAATCCACAGACCCTCGAGTGGAATTGATGTGAGTGGTTCACCGTGGGCAGCATACTCGAGCGTGTCTGGTCGACCATGCGGGTAGTTGTATAACAATCCAATGGTGCCCTTGATGATACCCTTAGTCCCCAAAAATCGATATGTGGCGTAGACGTCCTGCGAATCGTCGTGATGATTCACCATCACCACAACGTGCAGATTATCCGCATAATCGAGGATGGTCACCGTCTTGGTCTCCGCACGTTCGAGTTGACCGGGGTACTGTGTGTGACGACTCGTAATCAGTGACGGATTACCGAACAAGTGCCGAATGCTATCAAGGTAATGAATGCTGTGATACATCACATCGAGATGTGCTGAGTCACGTAACCACGGCCACATATGCCACGGCGTCGATGTGGACACCTGAATTTGTGCGTCCGTCGGTGTCCCAATATATCCACGCCGGATAAGGTCATAACTTGCGGCAATCCCCGCACTCCACCGCATCTGCTGGTTGACGGCTACATGGCGTTGGGCAGTTTGCCCGGCATCAACGATGGCTCGTGCGTCGTCAAGTGTTTCAGCGAGCGGCTTTTGGCAGAGCAGATGTTTGCCTGCATGCAGGAGTCGTGTGGCAACAGCCCGTTGCTCCCAGGCTGGTATTGCAATATCAACGATTTCGACGCGCGCATCGCTCATGAGTTCATCAAGTGATTGATACACGGTGTCAATGCCGTGTGAGTGTGCAGTGGCGCGCGCACTGTCGTGATTGAGATCGTAGCACCCGACGATGTTGAGCCCGTGTTGACGATACGCCGGCAAATGGGCGTAGTTCACGATGCCACCACAGCCAACAATTGCGATGCCATGATGATGTGGGGTTGGGAGTGTGATGTTGTAGTGCGGCTGCGGTGTCGTCACTGTTCCCCCCGTTGGTGCTAGGTGCGTGTCACGTCGTTGTGCGCGAATATATATAATCTTGCCGGATGGTTCCTGTGAATGCCCATATTCTAGGGAAAAAATCGTACTTCGTCAACTATTTGTGCCAAATTGACCTGCGAGATTATAAATTATCCCTCTTGGGTGGGGCGTCATGGTCGGCAATGAACCAAATACAGGTGTTCACATGCCAAAACGACCTGTTGGTGTTGATTACATACCTGAAGTTGTTCAACCACTATGCCGACATCACTGCGTTTGGCGTGTGGGCGTTTTTCGGTGATGGTTGCGGTGGTGGTTATCGTATCACCGATGTATACGGGTTTGATAAAGCGCAGGCGATCATACCCGTACGACATTGCCTCCGGGTTAATTACGCCTGCAGTCATACCGACTGCAACACTAAAAATCAATGTGCCGTGCGCCATGCGTTGCCCAAATGGTTGGGTCTTGCACCATTCTGCATCCATGTGATGCGGATAAAAGTCGCCGGTCTGACCTGCATGCGTGACAATGTCACTCTCGGTGATCGTTCGACCGAACGATGTGCGCGTATACCCGATTTCATATTCTTCAAAGTACTGACGATAGAACATGGTGTGTGTCCTCAACTATACTAAACCGAAATCATGATTGATATGCATAGTATCTGCACCGATGGTCGGTGCACCTCGTGATGATGTCAGGAGTTGCCCATCAATGCGAATCGGGCAACGTGTGGTCGCCATGCTCACGCCAGGGGCACGCTCAACGCGTTGCACCATGTTTAATACGGTAAATCCCTCATGACGCAGTAATCGTTGCCAATCAAAAACATCTGCGCACCAATAGTCGGCAGCTTCTAGGCGTGTCAACCAATAGGTGGTTGGTTGCGAACGGAGATGATCGGCAAGCACAGCTTTGATGTGGTCACGCTGACTAAACCAGGTATTCGGATCGGTAAATTGCGCAAGAGCCGGACATTCAATCAACGTCGCAAGGGTGGGCAACGAGCCCATGGCAAGCGCCAAAAACCCGTCAGCCGTGGCATAAATACCGTACGGCGCACCAAGATATGCGTGCGCATTGTTCAGCGTGCTCCGCTCAGGTAATTTGCCGCCGTCGTTGAGATGCGTGGTGAGCACTTCAAATTGGAGGTCAAGCACGGATTCGAGTAGACTGACTTCCACATGCGCCCCGACGCCCCGTATACCGCGGCGGACGAGCGCGGCTAATATCCCTTGGGCCAGATGAGCACCAGTCATTAGATCTGCGACTGCAAGCCCAAAGGGGGTTGGTGGTTGATCGGCATTGCCGTTGAGCCACGCTAGCCCGGATAACGATTGAATCAACAGATCTTGGCCTGGCTTGTCTCGCCATGGGCCCTGAGTGCCGTATCCCGTGATTGAACCGTAGATGATGCGCGGATTGATTGCGGTGACGCTGGTGTAGTCAAGGCCAAGTCGCTCAACCACGCCTGGGCGAAAGTTTTGGATGATGACATCCGCTTGGGTGATGAGCTGCTTCACGCGTGCGACGTCATCCGGATGCTTCAAATCTGCCGCATAACTCTCTTTGTTGCGATTAATCGAATGAAATAACGTGCTGTCGCCATCAAGCGCCAGATTGCTGATATAGAGTTGCCGACATAAGTCGCCACCGTGTGGGCGTTCGATTTTGATGACGCGTGCGCCCAAATCGGCCAAACGTAACGCACACGACGGCCCTGCCAAAAATTGACTCATGTCAAGGACCACGAGTCCTGCTAACGGTAACATCTCCTTCATAAATGCTCCATATTGTGCTAGTGGCGGTGGCGTGACTGCACGTACAATTCGTTGATGCGCGTCAGGTACATCACCGGATCTCCACCATGACGCAGAAATTCGTGTACCACTGGGCCGGCTTCATCTTGGAAGTGGAGATACCCGTCGTATCGCGGGCGTAAGTAGGCCTCATCAAGGGTCTGCAGTGTGTTTCGGAAAAAGTCATGTGAGAGTTGATTCGCATATGCTGAGGTCCATGCCCCGCGATGACCTGGTTGTCCACCGCTCGTGACATACAAATGGGTTTGACACTCTGGTGAGGCCACATAGCGTGCGTATGCTACGGCCACATCAAGGTGTGCACAGCGTTGCGAAATCGCCAATCCCGTACCGCCAAGCGTGGATCGTAGGCGTTTGCCGTCACGCCACTGCACCAGATTGCCGAACGTGAGTTGTTTGTCGGCGTAGGATGACCGCGCATAGTTTGAGTAGCCGTAGGCAAACGGACAATAGGCTGCATCACCACGTATCAACGCCTCGTACGTGGCAATGGGATTGCGCGTCAGACAATCTGGATGGCAGGCGTGCACTAACTCGGCAAGATGGGTGAGTGCAGCCACGCCAATCGCCTGACTGACCATTTCGTGTGGACGTTGGAACGGCTCTTCACCAAGCGCATTGCACAGCATGTAGATGTTCATCAGACTATCGATGGGGATGGCGGGCACGGCAACACGCTTTTGCTTGGCCAGGAGCAGTAATTCATCCCACGTTTGTGGCGGATGTGCGAGCAAATCTGCGCGCCATGCGCTTACCGGCGTTGCTGCATCAATCGGCAACGCCCAGAGATGCCCGCCGTACCAGTAACTTGGTTCGGAGGCTCCGACGGAGTGTTGTGCTTGATCAGCGAGATACGCCGCATCGAGATGGCTATCGAGCGCTACAAGGACCGGATGATTGGCCGCATAGCCCACAAATGGATGATCAATGACGAGGAGGTCGAAATCGTCGGCAAGCCGCTCAATGGGCTGGTCTGCAAACGCTTGCAACGACCGCTTCTCCCATACAATTTCAACGTGTGGATGTAACTCATGGAAGCGTTGTGCCGTGGCCACCATTGGCACATACCCGCGCGTGTGGTTCCACGCAATCCCGCGTAAGCGAATCGTACTCATCGTTGCTACTCCGTTGTAGGTTGTCTCTATTTCTGCTGGTACCTATGTGTGTGTGCGCATCGTTGATAACCGCTCGCGTAGCCCGGTAGTGGTCTGATGGATGCGATACCTGACCATTAATCCGAGCGAGTCACCATCGCGTTTGCGCACCGCCGCTAACATGGCGCGATTCTCGAATTGTGATTCCTCAAATCGCTCTGGTTGGATGTTCATTTGGAGCAAGCGATACCGATCGCTCTGATCCCATAACTGCTGGATGATACGTATCAGATTCCGCCGTTGTGATGCGTGGTACATCGTAAAATGGAACGCACGCGTCTCACTCAAAAATTGCTCCACCGCATGATTGTGGATGTGCGTTTGAATGTTGGTAATGTGCCCTTCGAGTCGCTGTATCATCACATCGTCTACATGGCGTACCGATAGTTGTGCCGCCTGTTCCTCAAGAACTTCGCGCATGTAGTAAATGTCAATCAGCTCCTCAAGCGTGAAATCCTCAACAAATACCCCACGATGTGGAATGATGTTGACAAGCCCACTCGATTGCAATCGCGCAAGTGCCTCGCGTACGGGGACCAGACTGACGCCAAAGAGTCGCGCGACCTCAGCTTGATCGATGCGGGTGCCAGGCTCAATCTCACCGTTGAGAATTTGATTGCGCAAATGGGCAAGCACGTGGTCAGTAATGGTGAGGGGAGTGTCACTCATGAGTCATCTGTTCCAATAGGTATGATTATTATGATTATTATATAATTTATATAATTTTATTGCTAGTGGCAATTTTGCTGTTTTGTGGAAAAAACGACGCCAACACGCATGCAAGGATATGCTTTATGCCAGAAGTGCCGTACCACATCACTGTGGTACGGCACTTCTGTAGAAAATCGTATGTGTAGTCGTTACTCGGCCTTTTTGACGGCATGGCCGCCAAAGCCCTTGCGCAGGGCAGCAAGGACCTTAGCAGCAAACGAGTGTGGTCGACGTGAATGGAAGCGTTCGAACAGCGATAGCGTGATGACTGGAGCTGGTACATCAAGGTCAATGGCCGCTTGAATCGTCCAACGACCCTCACCGCTATCCTCAACATAGCCCTTCAGCTGTGTGAGTTCGGCATCTTGTTTGAAGGCATCTTCGGCCAATTCGAGGAGCCACGAGCGTACCACACTGCCGTGGTTCCACACCTTTGAGATGGCGTGCATGTCAAGGTTGAAGTCTTTGCGCGCCTGCATAATTTCAAAGCCTTCGGCGTAGGCTTGCATCATGCCATACTCGACACCGTTGTGTACCATCTTGACGAAGTGCCCACTCCCAACCGGGCCACAGTGCAAGTATCCGTCGACGGGTGCCAAGTCAATGAAGGCTTGTTCGAGGCGTTTGACAACCTCGGTCTCACCACCGACCATCAAACAGAAGCCCTTTTCGAGGCCCCAGATTCCACCCGATGTCCCTTGATCGATGTAGTTGATGCCCTGCGCTTTGAGGATGGGAGCACGACGGATATCATCGTTGAAGTTTGAGTTACCACTATCAATGATGGTATCGCCGGGGCTCAAGAGGGGAACAAGGCTGTTGATCATTTGCTCGGTTGTCTCGCCGGCAGGGAGCATGACCCAGATGGCGCGTGGGGCAGGTAGTGCGGCGACCAATGCTGCCAAATCGTATGCACCGACCGCACCGTCTTTTTCGAGTTCTTGAATGGGAGCATGGCTACGATTGTTGACGACGACCCGATGGCCATGACGCAACCAACGTCGTGCCATACCTGCGCCCATGCGTCCAAGACCAATGATTCCGATATCCATAGGTAACTCTCCTTCGTCGGCAAAAGCCACACAAACAACGAACCGGACATCGAATGCATCGATGCCCGGTTGACGTACGGAATGGAGCGGGAGACGAGATTCGAACTCGCGACCTAAACCTTGGCAAGGTTTCGCTCTACCAACTGAGCCACTCCCGCATGCCGTTGCAAGTAATATACCATGCACAAAAGATGTTTGCAAATCGAATTTGGCACATTTTGTGAAATGTGCCAAATTCGTCACATGTTATTTTTGGGTTGCCAATGCTTGTTTGATTCCAGCAATTAAGATTGCTTTGTCCGCATCAGAGAGTTTGGCCTGTGGATGGGTTAACAGGTAGTACGGAGGAGGCATTTCGCCTTCGGTGATTGTCTCGACGGCGTCATCGATGATTTCGTACCCTTCCTCACCCGCCATGGTCGCTGCCACATCCGAAAAGTTGAGTTCATGACGCCCTTCGTCGACGTGATGGACTACCACTCACGATACTGGAGCCACATAACTGTACCACGGCCACTGGTTGTCGTTCGTATGGCAGTCATAGCAGGCAATTTGGGCGATGCGCTCTGCTTGTGGATCTGCAAATACGACAGCGTTGACAACCGGGGGATTTGTACGATGAACGGGGATTACTTGGAGCACACCAAACACAAGAATTGCTCCGACCAAAAGACGCCGCCACATGGAATACCTCCTATGCACTCCTGCAGTGAACCGGTGTATGCACTCACCTGACGTAGAGAGTGTACTGTGGGTTGTGTGAGATTTGGGTGAGAGATGCGATGAAATAATGATAGAATAGTAGTACATTCACCTAAAAGTATGATGTATATGAATGCATTTTTGCTTCCTGATAGTGTAATTGCCGGCAAGTATTCTGACTATCGCGTACTTTCGATGGTTGGCCGCGGTGGTATGGGTGCGGTATATCGCGTCATGCGCGTAGCAGACCATACGGTGTGGGCTCTCAAAGAGATGCGACCTACCGACGATATGCGCCCAGTCGATGATGCCGATCAACGACGATTCTTCCTTCAAGAAGCTGAGCTTTTGAGCGCATTATCCCACCCCAATTTGCCAGCAGTTGCCGAAATATTTGTCCACGATGGTCGACCGTGTATCATCATGGAGTTTGTATCAGGTCAAACGCTCGATGAACGTATTCGCGTGGCAAACGCCCCTCTGGCAGCCGCACAAGTCAGTAGTGTCTGTATACAGGTGGCCCGCGTGTTGCACTATCTGCATACGCGGACGCCGCCGATAATTTATCGCGATATTAAGCCATCAAATATCATGCTTCGTGCTGATCGGCTCATCAAATTAATCGATTTCGGTGTGGCGCGTACCTACAAACGCAGTCAGGCCAAAGATACCGTCGCCATGGGTTCTGCGGGATATGCGCCACCGGAGCAATACGGCAAAGGGCAAACCGACGCGCGTTCTGACGTATATGGGTTGGGTGCCACGCTGTTGCACTTACTCACGAACATGACACCCGTGCCGTTACATCAGCCAGCGGCCGGGTCAATTCGGCGCCTGAACGCAACGGTATCAGCCGAACTTGAGGCAGTGATTATCAAGTCGATGGAGCATGATCCCGACAAGCGATTTAAGACGGCTGAGGCCATGGCTGATGCATTAATTGCCTGTCTAAGTGAACCATATGTGGATCCTACGATTGGCATTACGCCACCTGCGGTCGTACCCGCAGGGCACACGGATGGCGTGGTACATTGTGCAGGATGTGGGCAAGCAAACCGTGGTGATTCACGTTTTTGTATTCGCTGTGGTATGCCACTCGGCGAGGTCAAGCCGCGTTCGGTATTGATGATTGTGGCATCGCCACGTGGTTCGCATCGTGTGCGGCTCAATAAGTTTCCGGCGCGTATCGGTCGTCGTGATCCGGCGCAACGCTTATACCCTGAGATTGATTTGGCGGACTACGACCGCGGCGTGGCCTCGCGCAGTCATGCGATTATTGTCGAACATGATGGCGAGCACATGCTCGAAGATTTGGGTTCGATGAACGGTACTATGCTTAATACCCACAAAATCCCTGCGCATCAGCCACAACGGTTACGACCGGGCGATCGCATTCGTATCGGTGAAGTTGAAATTGAATTCCGTTGGGAGTAGCAGCTATGCAACCTCGCGTACTTATTTTGCGGGCCGCTGGGATTAATCGCGACGAAGATGCCGCACGTGCAGTGACACTCGCGGGTGGTCGCCCAGAGCTCGTCCACATTGGTCGTGTCGTCGAGGGGGCCGTATCGCTTCAGGATTACGCCATGCTCATTGTGCCTGGTGGCTTTTCGTATGGTGATCACCTCGGAGCAGGAGCCATGCTTGCCACCGATTTGGTGCATCGCCTCGGTGATTCTATTCGGCGTTTTGTCGAAGATGGGCGAGCCGTACTCGGCATTTGCAACGGCTTTCAGGTGTTGGTCAAGTCTGGGTTGCTGCCAGGTGCCACACTAGGCCAGCGTAGCGCGTCATTGACTCACAATGCATCAGGGCGATTTGAATGTCGCTGGGTGCGTTTGCAGGCGCAATCAACCAGCCATTGTGTATTTACACAGGATATCAATCACCCCATCGAGGTGCCGGTTGCGCACGGCGAAGGACGCTTTGTTATGCGTACCCCCGCAGAACTCGATGCACTACGCGATGCCGGTCAAGTCGCATTTTGTTACATCGATGACCAGCATCAGCCGACAACTGAGTACCCCGCCAATCCGAATGGTTCAGCGCTGGGCATCGCCGGTGTGTGTGATGCAAGCGGGCGTATTTTGGGCATGATGCCACACCCCGAAAATGCCGTGGTGCCCTGGCAACACCCACGCTGGACGCGTGAACAGCGTACATCAGGAGATGGTCTGGCGATTTTTCGGAATGGTATTGCCTGGGTGGCGACTATTTAGCATAATGGCGCACCATATCGTGGATAATTGTCAGTAATCGGCGATCATATTCAACGGCATGTCCCACATCACACCGCTCAAGCGGCATTCCGCGAGCGGTGTGATGCTTTAGGTTGAGTACTAGTGGGTCGTGTTGACTCAGTGCCAGCGGTTGTAGAATGGTGTTGGGGGGCAGGTGATGCGCATGCGCCAGAACTTGATCAAGTGCCTGGTGCACGATGCCGTGAACCGATGTGTCTGCTGCACCCACAAAGATGGTGTGTGTGTTGTGTTCGTGATAGGTAGACGGATTACG
>Ga0194130_10001568_pt1 | contig 36168 bp, 31 predicted proteins | sample TA2KigsurfametaG_FD_160084 | JGI IMG/M metagenome (GOLD analysis project Ga0194130, IMG submission 160084) | Freshwater microbial communities from Lake Tanganyika, Tanzania - TA2015050 Kigoma 12 surface | ecosystem: Environmental > Aquatic > Freshwater > Lake | place: Tanzania: Lake Tanganyika...
TTCCTGCAGAATCTGCTTTTAACCACTTAAACTTTGGATTCTTATTTAGAGTAGTGTGAATTACTCTTTGGTCATAATTTTTTTCTTTTGCACAGTCTGATGGAAACCATTTAAGAATATAAATGTCCCCAACAATTCCAGTACTATTACCAAGAACTTCTCCTGGACGCCTTACACCAAATTGAGTTTGTCCTATTTTTACAATATTAGATGCCAAATATATCTCTGTGGTCCAGACATAAAAACCAATAGGAAATTCTTCCATATAATCAAGAAGTTCTTGATTGATACAGTAGACATTTTTATGAGCAGTAGAAACTGCATTAGAAACAATTTGATTCCAGGAAAACATTTTAAAAAATCTTTAAGTATCTAGAGTCAGTCTTATCAACCCCGACAAAGGTATTCTACAGGTATTTTAAGGTCTTGTCAAGCGATTAGGAAAAGCAGTGACTTTGTTGATACCCAGATACTCATTATAAAGTTCTTCTTCTCTTTGGTGAGCATCAATTTCCCACGGCATTTCTTCATAATCTAAATTACTACAATCAATACCTTTCCAACAACGAATACCTTTTTTGTCTCTTAAATCTCCACGAATATGTTGTAGAAGATGTTGTAATTCGTGTAGAATAACTTTTATATAATCTTCTTCGTTAAGACGATTATGAATTTCTATTAAGAACTCTCTTGGTTTCCAATTACAGTCTGTTACACTGCAGTATCCGTACACACCTTCACGCAGAAGACCTCTGTGAAGCACTTCAATGTAAATATGATGTCTGGGTAGGTATTTGGTAATAAACCACTCTACAACGCTCTCACAGCGTCTCTTACGTGCCCCATAACCAGTAATATCAAGGAAGTGCATCAGAATAGTGCGTTGATTGCCACCTCAGATACTTTAACCCCCCAGTGAATCATCCAGACGAAAGATGTGACAAAAATTAATCTGTCCAGTGTGGAGTACCTCATCGGTCCTTTGTGTGTTGTGGCTACTATAAACCCTTACAGGGTCACTGCAGGGGTAGGGTATGCCAGTTTTTGAAGTGGTTTTTATGAAGGATAAGCAATGATGACGATTCCGGAACCACCAGATCCTCCAGAGTATGTTCCCGGAGCAGAGTTTGCTTCACTTGCACCACCCCCACCAGATCCAGTATTTTGAAGTGCATTTGCTCCATTAGCACCATCATTTGGCGAAGTTCCACCATTTCCTGCGCCGGCATAAGGGCCACCTGAACCTCCTCCAATCCCACCAGTTGTTGATGCTGGATTAGGAGACTCATACATACCCCCACCACCACCACCAGCAAACCAATATCCACCTCCACCAGGACCGGGAGCTCCTACAGTTGATGATGGATTTCTAAATGTTGTTGGTGCTTGTAATCCAATTCCACCAACTCCCGCTACTGTTGTAGTTCCAGTGCCTCCTGCACCACCGGCCCCGCCGCCACCTCCAGAACCATATCTTGGCGCTCCTGATCCCGGAGCACTTCCTCCACTGTTTCCATATTCAATTGCACCTGGATTTGTTGATGGATTTATTGCTGATCCTCCAGTCCCAGAGGCCGCTGCACCACCACCAGATCCACCAGGTTGTCCAGCAATGGATGGCCATCCAGCACCACCACCGCCACCACGATAAGCTGAAAATGGTCCAGATGGATGAGTTATGGAAGTATTGCTTCCTGGATTTCCATATGTTGTTGGTGCTGGAGTTATTCCTGCTGGTCCTACTCCACCACCACCAATTGTAACCGTATAAGTTGCTGGAGATGGGAAAGCAAGATCGGGATGAAGCACAACACCACCGGCACCTCCTCCACCACCAGAGGCATAATTCGTTGGATTAGATCCAGGTCCACCAGCACCACCTCCTCCTACAATAAAAACTTCTGCTGTCGGTATTGCTGTTGTAGTTTGGAAAGTACCAGAAGCGGTAAATGTGTGAATTGTTTGTCCATTATAATAACTAATAGAACCACCAGTTGCTTTGGCGGTTGCGGTTAGTTGTGCTATTTGGTAGCGAACTACAACGATTCCAGAACCACCATTACCGGAAGGACCTCCAATCATTCCTCCACCTCCACCTCCACCAGTTGCTGCCTGCCCTGGGATTCCGGGAATAGTTGGAATACCACCATTACCACCTCCACCATAACCACCTAGATTGGTATTATCTGCGCCGCCACCACCACCACCACCAGCAAAGTATCCATAATTTGCTACTGGACCTGTTGAACCTATACCTGAATTTACTGGTCCAGCAATTAAAACTTGAATACCAACACCACCAGGATATCCAATTGGTCCACCAGAAGCTGGACCTGGAGGTGCTGCTCCACCGGCGCCACCTCCACCTGATCCATAAAAAGATGCACTGGGATTGTCTCCACCAGAGTTACCTTCTGTCCATGCAAAAGGACCACCTAATGGAACTGGGGTAAGCGGATTACGTCCAAAACCACCAGCTCCAGGCGGTCCATATGCAGTACCTCCACCAGAACCACCAGGAATACCAGCAGCAGTAGCAGAACCTCTACATCTTCCACCGCCTCCTCCTGTGGACAATATTCCTTGTGGGGTTGATGGTGGTCCAAAATAAGAATTTTGTCCGGAAGTTCCATCAATGCCACCCTCACCGGGTGTTGGAGATGCAGAACCTGCTCCACCACCACCCACTGTAACTAAGTAAGAAGTTGGTCCAGCGGTTACTGTAAAAGATGAATTACCTGTTGCGAGTGGATGTCCTGAAAGATTGGTTCTTAATCCACCAGCCCCGCCACCACCGGCATAGTATCCACTACCACCAGCACCACCACCAGCAACGATAAGATATTCGACACTTACAGGTAAAGTATCCAATGAACTTACATCAAAAGTTCCAGATGAAGTGAAAATATGTGCTCTATAAACTGCACCTGGTGGAGTAGTATAATCACTAATCACACCACCAGTTGCTGTAAGTTCAGCTGCTGGTTCTATTTTATAACCATACTCTGCAGTATGATATTGAACTCCTTTACCACTTACAAAATAATCTAAAAGGGAATTCTTTACGCTCCCCTGAATATTCTTAAATGCCATATCAGACCTCTTTATCGCCTAATACTAAAACATTGATCGAATTTGTAGTTATACCTTCATTATAAACCTGTAATGTATCACCGTTACTTGTTAATGTAATTGGATATGCGGGTTCAAAAAAGAACGTATCGTTTGTTGATATACCAATTCTTGCGACTTGAGTTGTTGAGCTTGCAGTACCAGCACTTCCACCACTGTTTTGAACTACATGTAGCCTAATATTTTGAGTACCTGTTGAACTCAAATTATGAAGTAAAACACTCTTAATATAAGCAGTTTGAGCAGAACCCACCGTATAAACTGCAGCGGTGACTCCTGCTCCAATCTGTGTTGTAAACCCCAAGTTGCCTCTATTAAGTGCCATTTTATTTCCGTTTTATACATATTTAGAAGAGTGAAACATCACGCCAATCTGACGATGCTGGAATATTGAGTCCAGTCAGACCAGAACCGTTGCCATTAAATGACGTAGCAGTAATAATGCCACTTACAACAGCACCCTGAGGCAGTGCAACTGGACCACCAGTTCTTCCTTTTATGTTGTCAACGTATAGTTGCGACATCTTTATATACTTTTTAAGTATTTATTGCCTGGTGTTCTGGAAGCTTCGGTAATAAATCAAAAGAGATAATCGTTCGTTGTTTCCTTGATTGATTAGGATGAACAAAGTGTAAAGTATAAGAAGGAACAATGAATAGTGTACCTTCTTTCACATCTTGTGGATATGCAAGAGTTGTTGTATCAGTTCTTGGATCCTGCCACGGAGCAACAAAACAAGTGGGAGTATGATGTTTAGGGTCATATTCCACATAAAGAACACCAGAAAATCCCCAACTCTTATGGTTGTGAACGGTCTGGTGGTCTCCTTGCTTATATCTCACTGCCCAACAATCGGTCATACTACAAGTGACTTGTGCTTCTTGACAGAACTCAAACAGTTGAGGACGGATAAGGTCTTGGAGATAGTGTAAGTAGTTTTTATTGTTAGTGCTTCTGTCGGTCTCAAAGGTTTGTAGTGTGGTTCTTACAAACTTTTGAGAGTTGATGCGATTTAGGAGACCCTTTTTCTTAAAATCCCAATCATCAATTTGATATTGATAAGAAGGGTATTCAAAAAGTGGTGCCTTCATCGTGCTCTGTCCCAAGCACAGTGGGCTCTCTGTCCGTCTTGCAAGCAATAATGAAAAAAGATTTGATGGTAGTACAACTGTTCCTGATTTTTACCAAACAGTTTCTTACCCTTCTTCATACCAGGCATCGGGTCACGCCAGTGTGGTCTTTCACAACCTTTATAAATCATTCCATCACCAGGTTTTAGGATTACAGAACGGTTTTCGCCAGGAACGAGAATTTGGGTTTTCTTCTTATCTGCGTAAGTATCTGGGGTCTTAATCCAGATAGCCCAATTAGCATCCTCACCAGTCAGATTGGTGCTGACGTGAACGGTCACAGAAATCTCACAAGCATCACGGTCTGCGTGTTTTGTTAGTGCCTGCCCTGGAAAATAGTAGCGATCATAATAATAAGTATTATAAAGTTTACGACCTAGTGCCTCTTCTAGTTTTGTACGAATACCACAGTGAATCTGACGGTATTGTGGGTGCCAATAACGAGCAAGTGAACCTTCAACCTGCTGTTCTACTGGTGTATGAGTAAACTGGTCCATCTTTTTACCCCACCAGTTCATCTGTCCACGCTCTTCTGGAAGTGGGTGGTAGAGTTCTTCCGGATCCCATAAGTCTTTAATGACCAGGTATCCATTCTTTTCAAAGGATTCGTTGTGAGTCCAGGCAGTACCAGTGTTCTGCCGCTCTTGCATCATCAGTTGCAGTTCTGTCATTTGTTCTGCCATAATCTATGCCTCACTTCCAGCGTGGGCCAACAACCCAAGATACTAATGAGCGTCGTGTTCCTTTAGTTACCTTAAGAACTCTATGTTGTGCTCTGGAGTCAAATACAATTACTGTTCCACGCTTTCTAGGAACAATATAACTATTATTTGCTTCATCTAATATCTGTAGGTTCCCGCCTTCATAATCATCGGGGTCTGAAAGTTGCACGACTACACTCAATTTTCGGATCAATTCACAGTTTTCATTAATAAAGTCCTGTGCAATCTCTTGACCATTACCACGATTACCGACTGATACTGGTTTATAATGAGTTGCTAAACCTGCATCATTATGCCAGGAATAAAACTGTCCTTCTGTGTATTTTGTAAATTGAATACTTTCTCCATCAATATTACGAATATCATAAAGAAAGTTTTCACGATTTGCTCTTTCAATATAATGCCAAAGAAAACCACCAATCCAGTGTGTGGTGGGAATCCAAGCATTTTGTGAGTTTCTTTTATCACGATTGAGTGCGTCGCCGTGTAAACGACTGTCCGCCATTTGCTCATCAAAATGTTCTACTGCGTCTCTTTCTAGAATATCTACGATGTCTTCAGGAATTTGTGCATAATACCATACAGATTGTAGCGCCAAAGGTCAATCTCCTTATAATGTGCTCAACGATATTATATAGAAACTTTTTAGGAATGTCAATTTACAAGTTCTACTTTTACGATATCTTTATGAGGAATACCCTTGTTTTTAACACGATAAACGCAACTATCAGAGTATGGATTATTTCTACACCACTCCATAATGCTATTAACAATTAACTCTCTTCCATCATCAAAAATGATTTTATGAGGTTTTGCTTTTTTCATATGCCCCATACTCATTTTTTGTTTTGCTTCTTCAGTATGCTTAAATCCCTTCTTTGCTTCACTTACCTTTCTTTTATGTTCTTCAGTGCAAGTTCTGCCCTTTCTAGCAGCACTTTGTTTTGCTCTGGTTTCATCACTTGCTTTTTTACCTCTATTACTTGCAGCAATCTTATCATAAACCCATTGAGGTCTCTGCTTACCAAGATTTGCTTGACGAAGTTTTTCCCTTGTTTCTGCACTTCTTATTGCACCCGAAGCACCATCACCACCATCACTTCTATTTCTTAAAATACCAGCACCTGAATCAATTCTACCAAACATTAAAATATAAAGTTTCTCTAACAGGAATGCTTCATCTTCTGTTAAATCTGCTTTGAGTATTCTAATTCTTGATTTATCTCTTGGTGGTTTAACTTCTTTTGGTCCCTTGTTATATGCTCTTTTACCAGAACCCTTTCCAATATAATAAGGACTATGATTTTCACGGAGGTAAGAATAGATGTAGTATTGGTTCTTACCGGAAGCCATATGTGAATAATGTATTCGGTGTTATTATATATGATGTTGCGAATATTGTCAACTTTTGATAGAATAAAGTATCATCAAAAAATAATATGAAAAAATATTTTTTTCTTGCGGGATTACCTCGCTCTGGAAACACTTTGTTATCAACGATTTTGAATCAGAATCCCGATATTAAAGTTTCTGCTAATAGTTTTTTGTGCGACTATATGTATCAAACTGCTATGTTTTTTCATAGCGAAAAGTATTGTAATTTTCCGGATAAAAAATCTTTATCAAATCTTATCACATCTTCTTTCGATTCTTATTATAAAGAATGGGACGCAAAATATATTATTGATAGAGGTCCATGGGGAACTTTTATTAATTTAAATCTTTTAAAAAACTATTTGAATAATGAAATTAAAATAATTTGTACTGTAAGAGATATTGTTGAAATTATTGCTTCTTTTATAAAAATATGTCCAAATAAATTAAAAAATCAATTAAATTATGAAATACAATCTGGAGTAAGATTTTTTGAAACTTATAAAGAAGAAGTAGAACTATTTTGCGAAGTAATAACAAACCCAAATGGACAGCTAGAAGAATCTTTATTTTCCTTACAAAATTTATTAAAAAAAGATAACAGAAAATATTTATATCTCATAGAATATAAAGATCTCATAAAAAATCCAGAAAAAACTATTGATGAAGTATATGACTTTTTAAACATAAAAAAATACAATCATAATTTTCAAAATATAAATCAATTCTGTGAAAATAAAGTATACTATGATGATTCAATTTTTGGTGGAGATTTGCACAAAATTGATAAAATAATAAAATTTCCAGATTATAGCGTGAAAGATGTTTTACCCGATTATCTTATTGAAAGATATTCAAACAGAGAGTTTTGGAGACACTTTTTATGAGACAGCATAACGAACAATTACAATCCCACTTCCTCCTGTACCACCAGGTCCAGGAGATCCTCCACCACCGGCCCCACCACCAGTATTTGTTGCTCCATTTGAACCTGCACCATCATCTCCACCTGCACCGCCACCACCAGGGCCTCCTGTGGTAACTGAACCTGCATGTTGTCCACCGCCGCCGCCACCTGCATATAATCCAGTTGGGCCAACTGTACTTACCCAAGGAGCTGGCATCACTGCAGAGAATAATGGACCAGCATATGCGGGGAATGGAGCACCTGCACCACCAGGACCGCTTCCTGCTGCAGGAACAGCGCCACCACCGTTAGTACCAACAGCACCAGCACCGCCACCACCACCTGCTGCCCTCGGGGTGCCGGCGGTGTCGACTCCTAGACCACCATCATAACCTTGAGTGATTGAATATGGTGAAGGTAAGGCAGGAACAGCAGCTGCTAAAATTGGAGCAGGGGTTCCTGGATTATATCCAAAACCTTGTAGTGGTGCTGCTCCAGCATATGCAGATCCACCACCAGATCCACCATGTCCTCCTGGATGTTGTCCTGTAGTTCCACCACCACCACGGCCTCCACCGTGAGCAACTATTGAGTTATAAGTAGAATTTTCTCCGTTTGTGGAATTAACATTTGGAGAATATTGACCTCCATCACCACCGCCTCCAACAACAATTGGATAAGTTCCAGCACTAATTGAACCACTTCCAGTTCTTACGCCACCACCACCACCGCCACCACCACCGGCAGATCCACCATAACTTCCTCCTCCACCACCGCCACCCGCAACGATTAGATATTCTACGGATGCAGTGCCACTAGAGACAACAAAATCTTGGGTGGATGTAAAAATATGATATTTATATCCATTTCCTGGAGTAGAAATTGTTCCACCAGTTGCAGAAAAAGAACCAGCAGCCTCAGCAGCCTCAGCACTTCTACCAAATCCAAACTTACTTCCAGTAAAAATAGGTGCCATAATCTATCAAACTCCTACGCTACCTTGTCTAAATCCCCCGTTCTTGGTGGCATAAACTTTGTAGCTCGCAGCATCGGTATTTGTACCACCATTATAGTGAACAAAGAAGGATACAAAGTCTACATCACTAGCAGTATTAGAAAGTGTTACAGTTGTTGCTGAACCAACTAATGCTCTTGTTGAAATACCAGCAACTGTTGCTCCGTCTTCAAATCCAACAACGGTACAGTTAGTTCCAATACCAGTTCCTGCTGTGGTATTTCCAGTTCCTGTAGCGTTTTGAGTGAAGATAACTGTTAATGTTGTTCCGTTCTGAACTCCTGTATCGGCAGGCATGTTCTTAAACGAAACGATACCAACATTGCCATTTGCTAGGTTATGAGTATATGTCGTTGCATTTCTGACATCTAACTCAAGAACAACTTTACCACCACCTAAATTATAAGTTGAACCAACTGCTACGGTTTCTACAACACCTTTGAACTTATTTGGTTGATTATATTCAAAGCATCCAGTATCTCTTTCCCATGTCCAAGTTTTATTTGTAGCTCCATATATCGTAATCCCTGCTCCATCAGCCGTGGTATCTGATGGAGAAGTTACTGAAGCGATACCAATATTAGCATCTTCTACATTTAAGATATCAGTATTAATAATGGTTTGAGTTCCATTAACTGTAAAGTTTCCAGTTACGGTTAAAGCACCACCAACCGTCGCATCATTAGTTACTGAGAGTGCTTGTAGAGTAGGTCCACCCGTTCCTGCTCTATTTTTTATAGTGTCAACGTTTAGCTGCGACATCTCTATACTTCTTTTCTAGTTATTTATGAGTAATCTTTATGCCAAATATTTGATTATCACAATTCCAGACCCTCCGGTACGACCAGCACCAGTAGGCCAACGAGCTCCTCCACCACCTCCAGTATTTGCTGTTCCATTTGATCCGGGACCTCCTCCACCACCTGCTCCTCCAGATCCTCCATCTCCAGCTCCACCACCAGCAAACCATCTTCCCGGAGTTGGTCCAGGTGTTCCGTATGATGGTGGAATTCCACTATCTCCAGAGAAAGCAGCTTTGCCGTCGCCACCAGTTTGTGATGGTGTAGTAACTGGACCACCAAATCCTGCGCCACCGCCACCGCCACTTAGAGCTCCAGGACCGCCAAGAGTTGCATAAGTAAATCCAGGAAATCCTTGTGGAGGAGAACTTCCTGTTGAAGTTGGTGTACCTGTTTGCCTATCTCCGGTTCCTGCTGTTGCGTTGAGAGTTGCGCCACCACCAGAACCTCCAGGAGTTCCAATCCACTGAGTTGGTGGAGATGGCGATCCAGTGCCACCAGCTCCACCCCCCCATGCTGTTATAGTAGTACCGGGGTCAGCAATAGTTGATGGATTTCCATTTCCAGCTGGAGAAGATGCACTACCTATAGTGATGGATAGTGGAAATGATCCAAATACAGTTAAGGTGCCCTCAACATATCCTCCTGCACCACCGCCTGCACCTGCATATGCATCTACAGATCCGCCTCCTCCTCCACCACCACCAACAATCAAGTAAGTAATATCATTACCATCTCCTGGAGGAGTTATTGAAAAAGTTCCGGAACTAGTAAATACATGATACTTATATCCATTACCAGGAGTTAGTAAAGTTCCTCCAGTTCCACTAATTGGAGCAAGCGCCGCTAAACGCACACCAGCAACTCTTCTTCCAGAATATCCTTTATCTTTACCAGAAAGAAATTCTGTTATATTTGAATTTCTTCCAAAAATGTTTCTAACACGTTTAAAGGACATATTAAACCTCTTTATCGCCTAGTACTAAAACATTAATAGAGTTTGAAACATTTCCTTCGTTATATACTTGTAAAGTATCTCCATTATTTCTTATTGTAATTGGATATGCTGGTTCAAAGAAAAATGTATCATCAGTGCCAATACCAACTCTAGCAATTCTTGTTGTAGAACTTGCAGTTCCTGCGCTTCCACCACTATTTGGAACTACATGAAGAACAACGTTTTGGACCGATGTTGAACTTAAATTGTGAAACAAAACACTTTTAATATAAGCAGTTTGAGCAGAACCCACCGTATAAACTGCAGCGGTGACTCCTGCTCCAATCTGTGTTGTAAACCCTAAGTTACCTCTATTAAGTGCCATCTTATTTTTGTTTTATATCTATTTAGAAGAGTGAACTGTCGCGCCAATCAAACGATGCTGGAATACTTAATCCAGTTATACCAGAACCGTTTCCAGTAATTGTAGTTGCATTCAAAGTAGTAACTGTAGTAATGCCACTGATAACCGCACCATCAGGTAAAGTTGGAGCACTTCCTTCTGTTCTGCCTTTTAAATTAGTAACTCTTAAATCTGACATCAGAGACCTCCGAGGTTGAGAACATCAATAACCATCGTTTTACCAAGTCCAACGGTAACTCCAACACCAGACGCAACAGTAATTGTTGGAACAACAGAAACTACATACGATTGATAATTTCCTGCGTTTGTCGTATCAAACGTAATACTTTGAGTAATTGTTGATGCTAATGCAACATAATTAAAAAGTCCATCAGTATCACCAGTTGGTTGTCCTACACCACCACCAACTCCCGTTAGGTTTGACCCGTCACCTGAAAATGATGATGCAGTAACGATGCCAGTAAAACTTGCACCACCAGATACATTTCCTACAATATTACTGACTAATTGTACCTTTGTAGTCATCTTATTAGTTTTTAGTTATTTATGACAATAAAAAAGAGGGGCGGAACCCCTCTGAGTATCATTCCCCTTCGGGTGCTGGTAGTTCTGGGGTTTCTAGAACCCATTCACCTGCTTCTTCATCCCAGCGATAGAATGAACGTGCCTCAATCTCCTCTTCTGTGAGTGTAGGTGCAGGACCAACGGGTGATTCCCAATCTGCGGTTTCCTCATTCAGAACCCAAGACTCAAAAGTCTTGGGAGGTACAAAAGCGTCAAGTTCCTCGTTATAAGAGTAACCGATACCTGCATATCTCACACGGAAGTTATTATTATATGAGGTCTGCTTCCAGTTAGTATCAGCACCTAGGAGTTTCTTACAGAAAGCAACTCCGATTTCTTCTACTTCGTTTCCGTTTACATCCGAAGTATCTTCGTTACTCACAACGATAACTTGAGTAACAACGTTGTTTTCATCTAGTTGTGCAAAATGTGCCATATTATTTTTAAAACTATTATAGAAGGTGTAAAGCAGAGACTGCCTCTTGATATTTAGCGTCTGCTTGAGCGTTCTTCTCTGCTTTTAAGGTCTCGTCGGTTTCCAAACGTGCTTCTTCACGAAGAGCATGTGAAGCAAGAAGAGGTGTATTAACGCTATCAAACTTTGTTTTAGTTAGTTTTTGAACTGCTTTTTTACCACTTGCATCAGTAATATCAGATACAGTTACTTCTGTAGGTACGGTTGATAAACATACATCAATTCCATCTGGATCATGCATCCAAATCTTTACATCAAGTCCAAGAAATTCTGCTTCAGGATGTCTTTTTTCTACAGGATTTTCTGTGCAGGCATATGAACCTGTATTTACATTAATCCAATAATGCTTTAGGTATTGCATTTATCTATTAGCGTTTAGAGATATTTATATTACAGGAACTCCATACTGACGTGATAACTCTTCATTAATCTGCTGCATGGAAGGAAATCCTTTTACTGTTGCCCAAGTTACAATAGAATATCTTTTTCCTTTAGTGACTGGTTCAACACCATGTAAGTAATGATGGTTTGATGGAAAACAAACCATCATTCCTGGTTCTGGACGAACTCTAACTTTAAGTTCTGGAAAAATAAAATCACCACCTTCAAATTCATCATTCAAAAATAAAACGATTGACAAATCCCTATCAGTTGACTTTTTCCAAATTTTTTCTTGAGTTGGTGTTACCCATATACTTTCACCATCAACATGAGGTAGATAATGACCACCAGCACCATATGAAAGTATTTGAGGAATTTCGCTTGAAGATACTTCTATTTGATAAAATGGATTGATTACTTCACGAACAGCATTTCTTAAAAGATTTTCAATCTTTGGAAATAATGGTCCCGCAGGAACAATCTGCGTATCTCTTATCTTTTTATCAACAATCCAAGAAGTTTCTCCAGTTTTATTTGTTTTCTGTGCATCAAAAACAGATAAATCTTCTGCTGAAGATCTCTTAATGTGTTCTAAGAGTTCTTGAAGTCCTTGTTGATTGATGATATTTGGTTTAATCAAGATGTATGTTAAAGGATTGTCAATCATAATGTAATTTAATTTTGAATATTTATTGTGGTAGTGCGTTTTCTGCTGCCGATGCTGCTGATGCTCCATATACAACACCACTCAGTGCCCCTCTTGGAGATGCTGTTGCGGTGTCATTTGCATAATCAATACGATCAATAGTGGATACAATTGATGGATATCCACCACCAAAGTATCCATAAGAGGTGTTTCCTGTTGCTGCAGTGTATCCCTTAGAAGCACTTAATGGACCTCTGGTTGATGCTGTTGTTGTGTCATTTGAGTAATCAACTCTATCTACTCTGGAATAATATCCAATAGCAGCATCTCTTCCGCCACTAAACCAAGCATAATTAGCGTTACCAGTTGATGCTAAAGTAAATCTAGCAAGACTTAAAGGACCTCTAGGAGATGCTGTTGCGGTATCATTTGAATAATCAATACGATCAACTGTTGATAATGACCCAGGAAGCGGGCTTCCTCCACCAAACCATCCATAAGATGAGTTGCCACTTGCAGATAGCCAATATCTAGCAACAGTTAGAACTCCTCTTGCCGATGATGTAACATTATCATTTGCAAAATCTACTCTATCCACACTTGATCTCTGATAAGGTGTTCCACTTGGAGAATATCCACCACCAAACCAAGCATAAGAAGAATTTGAAACTCCAGATAAAAATCCTTTAACTGTATTTAATGGACCTCTTACAGTTGCGGTAGCAGTCTCATTTGAAAAATCTAATCGATCTATACTTGATGTATATGGACTAGCTCCTCCAGCAAAATAAGCATGATTTGAACTAGCAGTAGATCCATTATAAGTTCTACTCATACTTAGAGGACCTTTGGTAGATGCGGTTGCAGTATCATTAGTGAAGTTTATTCTTTCTATTTTTGAACTTTGCGCCGGACTTGTCGCTGGTGTAAATCCTCCACCAAAATAACCAAATCTTGTCACTATAAATTCTTCAGGAATAGGACTTGGTGTGGTTGTTGATTGCGGAAATCCATTTTCTCCTGCAGAATTTCCAACAGCAAAATACCTTGCAGTAGTTAAGAGACCTTTTGGGCTAGTGGTGACAGTATCATTGCTATAAGTAACTCTTTGAATTGTTGAGTTAACACCACTTATACCGGGATTATATCCTCCAGCTAAATATCCATAAGCACTATTTCCAGAAGCTCCGAGCCCCTGTCCAGCTCTTTCTAATGGTCCTCTTGGCGATGCTGTGACAGTATCATTATTAAAATCAATCCGTTCTACTACTGTAGTTGTGCCACCACCAGCCCACCAACCATAATTAGAATTTCCAGTTGCTCGTTTGAATGCATCAGAGGTTGACATATTCCCTCTTGGAGATGCTGTAGTAGTATCATTGGAATAATTAATCCTAGAAACCAGTGATTTTGCATTCCCACCTCCAAGCCAACCATAAGTAGAATTTCCAGTTCCATCAAAATAACCGTTACCTGCTGGTACATTACCTTTTTCTAAGGCTGTTGCCGTATCACTACTATAGTCAATACGATCTATAGTAGTTGCAAGTGAAGGAAATCCACTAGCATAATATCCATAATTTAAATTACCAACAGATCCTCTTCCATATCTATTACCTGCTAAAGAACCTCTAGTTGATGCGGTTGCCGTGTCATTCGCATAATCAATACGACTGACTGTTGTATAGTGTGATGGATAAAATGAAGCAAAATATCCATGCGTTTGGTTAGTTGTTGAAGAACCATAATTTCCTGATGCTGTTAATGGTCCTCTCGGTGATGCTGTGGCAGTATCATTATTAAAATCCATTCGATCCACTGTTGATGCTGGACCAGAAAAATATGCATAAGAAATAGTAGGTGCCGTCGTTAGAGTTGGCCAATAACCAGTATTTTGACGAGATCTGACATCAAAAAGTGAAAATATTCCTCTAGTATTTGTAAGTGCCATCTAACCCAAATATCTATGGTCGGAATATTTCCAATATTCCTGTTTACTATACTTATTTAGAATGAAATCACTCAAGACATCTTGTGGTTTTTTAGACGTTTTCTTCAATTCTTTTCTCACATGATGCATATCCTTTAGGGCATAAACTTCGTTATCAAGTTCTCTATGGTGATTGTAAATGTTATTAAAATTGTGAGAATATTTTTCAACTTCCAAAAAGTCATATATTTTATCCATAGTTGCATTCGGATTAGATGTTAAATCCTCATACTCAACAAACAACATATGTTTTGTATCATTCTTTACAAATGCTTGATATTGAGCCCATAAAGATTGACCAACAATGCCAATATCTGACATTAAAAAATCACAACGATTATCATTATTAATTTCTTTTCCCAATTCTAATAGGTGAGTGTCTATAAATGATTGTTGGTCACTGTTTCTCTCTATCATTGTAATAAAAGATGTGAGAATTTCAAGAACATCTCTTACTGGACAAATGATTTTGGGATTTGGTGTTACATATGTTTTAATTCTTTGAATATTATTTGACCAAGCACGGCAATGATCAATAATAACAGGTTGTTCTACATCAAAGTAAAAATTATCTAACATTCCAGAAATAATTCTGTATGCACTTTTTGGTTTTGGGTATGCTTCATATTGCTCACTTCTTTTAAAGTAATCTTCATTCCAATACATAAGTTCCATCACTGGACTAATGGGACTTGCAAACAAGTTTGGGTTTTGATTTAAGATTGATTTTAACAAAGTACTCCCAGAACGAGGAAGACCTGCCATAAAGTGATACGTCTTATTCATATACAATTCAAGAGTTTGTTCAGTGTTTCTTCAGACACTTTGAAAGTTTCCCGCATTTGTTTTTCATTTGGGTTTTGATTATTCCACCATGCTTTTCCATCTTGTTCTAAGATACATGATTGTGGTTCTAAAAGAAAATAAGATCTTAATTGCTTTTCATCTTTAACTTCAACAACATTCTCACCAAACCAATCAAAATATTGTGTGGTAGAAACTACTGCAGGAACATGTGTACAACCTTTTAAATACGTAAGTGCGTATAATCTTTGCACTCCTGCTGGTCCTGCTTGTATGTCTCTTTCTGAATGTATTACTATTCTAACAGGATCAATATGTTTTGTATTTTCAATATGTTCTAATATTGCTTGAAGAAATCCACACTGATGCCTTGGATGATTTGGATCATTAATCCATAAGTCTCTCCCATCATCAGTAAGTTTGTTTACTGGAAATTTAGGAACATAATATGCTGTATAAGTCATGCTTCTCTGAAAAAGAATAATTGAACTAGACGACCATTATCTAGATTGGTTCCAAAATTATAGTTATGGGAGTGCCAAAGATAAGTGCGAAACAATACCATTCTATTATACCTCATTGGGCACAAAAAGTAACGTGTCCACTTTGAACGATCTTGCCCATCACCATAAACATTTGTCCACCATGCCTCTTTATAAGATGGATAACCATAAAACTGTGCTTCTTCATCAGTTTTAGGGCACATCTCCATTTTTAAAGTATTGTGTCTCCAAAATGATGTTCCACCTTCATCAATACAATCTTCTGGTTTTGATAGATAAATGACAGCACCCCACTCCCAAGATGGATCGACATGAACATCTTGTTTATGAGTATCATTTTCTAAAGATAACCGAAAGTATCCGTTCTTATCAGCTGGATTTAATTTTTGGTTGATAAGATATTCAAACTTTTGATGTATTTCTTGGTTATAATAAGCTCCTTTTGAGTTTCTACCTGGATAAGTATATTCTTTTTCTGGTTTTGGATATTCTTGTGCTAGTGCATTATTTCTTACTTCATCAGGATTAGTATAAAAGTCATCAACAACAATAATATTTTGTTTCATAGAGTTTTATTGCGGTAAACCATTTTCTGCTGCGGAAGTTGCCGCCAGATAACCTCTAGCACTTGATAAAGGACCTCTAACTGATGCTGTTGCAGTATCATTAGCATAATCTACACGATCTACTGTTGATAATCCACCATTACCAGCACCACTAAACCAACCAAAAGAACTGTTACCTGTTGCTGCCAAGTACCTTCTACCAACACTTAATGGTCCTCTAGGAGATGCTGTTACAGTGTCATTAGAGTAATCTATACGGTCTACTCTTGATACAAGTCCACTACCACCACCAAACCAACCAAAAGAACTGTTACCAGTTGCCCCCAAACCATATCTAGCAGCACTCAATGGACCTCTAGGAGATGCTGTTGCGGTATCATTAGCATAATCAATACGATCTACTGTTGATAATATACTAGGAGCATATCCACCACCAAACCATCCATATGATGAATTACCGGTAGCGGCTACTAATGTTCTAGAGACAGCTAAAGGACCTCTAATTGATGCTGTAGCAGTATCGTTAGAGTAATTAATACGATCTACTATTGATAATCCAGGAAATCCACCACCAAACCATCCATATTGAGTATTTCCAACCGCAGATTCTTGTAAATATAACCTTGCAGTTGATAAAGGACCTCTAACCGATGCTGTAGCAGTATCATTAGCATAATCAATACGATCTACTGTTGACACTGTACTAGGAGTGGAACCACCACCAAACCAACCATAAGAACTGTTACTGGTTGCTGATAGAAAATATCTAGCAGAACTTAATGGACCTCTAGTTGATGCTGTTGCCGTATCGTTAGAATAATTAATACGATTTACTGTTGAAACTAGAGTTCCACCACCACCGGCCGGTTGTGGTGCACCACCACCGATGTAACCATAACCTGTTGATGGAAAAGTTTGTTCTGGAGTGGGGACTCCAATATAATATGGTTGAGGTAATCCATATTCTCCTGCGGAGAAACCATTTAGCAAATCACCAGTTGCTGATAATGCGCCTCTAGGAGATGCTGTTGCGGTATCATTAGCGTAATCAATACGATCTACTGTTGATGCTGGTGTTCCAGAGGTATAACCTCCACCAAACCATCCATATGAATTATTACCAGCAGATCCCATACCTCTCGCTGAACGTGTTATATTACCTCTTGGTGATGCTGTAGTAGTATCATTAGAGTAATCTATACGATCCACTGCTGATGTTACTGATGGAGTGCTTCCTCCCACATTCCACCCATAATTTGAATTTCCAGTGCATCCAAACCATTGTCTACCAACAGACATATTACCTTTTGGTGATGCTGTTGCGGTATCATTAGAGTAATCTATACGACTAACGGTGGAAACTGCACCATTATGTCCAGTATGCCAACCAAAATTTGAGTTTCCAGTAGCATTATGATATCCTCTATTAACATTCAAATTTCCTCTTGGTGAGGCTGTCACATTGTCATTAGAGTAATCTATACGATCTACAATCGTTTGTCCGGCGGGAAATCCTCCAGCAAACCATCCATAATTCACATTTCCAGCAGCGGAGGATCCGTATCTAGCAGAAGCTAATGGTCCTCTTGTAGTTGCTGCTACATTATCATTTGAATAATCAACACGATCTATTCTTGTCGTTGCTGGAATAGCAGTGCCGATATAAGCATAAAGACTATTCCCCGTACTAGATTTATACGATCCACCAAATGTAGTTCCTCTACTAATCGCAGTTGCCGTGTCATTTGAAAAATCATTGCGGGAAATCGCTCCACTAGGATAGTTAAAGTATCCATAATTGGTAATAAGTGTGGCAACGTTTTCCGCTATCCAATTACTACTCAACTGCTCTTCATATACTTGCTTAAGTCTAAATACACCTCTTAAATTATCTCTAGGCATTTTGCAACAGCAACTTTTGATAGATTATTGAGTTATTTATCTGACCATACGAATGCCACAGATCTGCACGGAATAAAACTATGCGATTGTATTTTACAAATACATTTATGTATTCTTTCCAGTCATTTTGATTTTGAGCGTCAAATGTTGCATTTATGTCTTCAATTGTTTGAAATCCAAAAAGACTTCTTACATACTCATTCGGAAAAGCATCCAATTCTGTTTTTTTATGAATATAAAAACTCATTCCTTGAGTAAAGACACATTCTGCTGGCATTGTTAAGTAAATTACCGCAACCCAATCATAAATTGTATTTGCGGTAATATTGTTTGGTTTATCTAAAACTTCATTAGATGCTAGTTCAACTTTTACTTTTCTTTGAAGTAGTTCAGAAATTTTAAGTACCGTTTCTTCAGTAATTAAACATTGATCTTCAAAAAAACTTTTATGATACCGATGGGCAATATCATAAAAGTCGTCAGCAATAATAACTTTTTGGTTCATCAGTTACCTTCTAGTTTTCTCTGCTCTTGTTGAGAACCTGAAATCAATCCTAGATTTTGTCCACTCACTTCTTGAATACCCTCAAGAACTTTTCTTTGCAAATCGTTCAAGAATTCCATCTTACCTTGTGGTCCTTCAAGAACTTTATTGATACCAAGATAACCTTCTGGAAGAGTATTTCTATTATCAACAATAGCAGGAGCAGAAGCACGACGCATACTGTGAATGTTTCCAATTGAAATACCAGTCTGAGCAGCAATCATTTCATCCATTGCCTGATCAGCAAAACGACGCTCCCAATACAGACCATCATTTTCCAAGAACTGCTCTCTACTTACAGGTTGACCTCCATTTTGCTCAACAAGTTTTTCTAGAATTTTATCTAGATGTTCCATCTGATGGAGACGGTCACGAATTTCAAGTTCAGATGATTTCAAATAATTAGTAAGTTGAAGTTCATCTAAATCAAACCAACAAAGTTTTTTACTACCTCCTCCAGGACCAGATTGCTCCCAGAAAATTGGTTGTGACTTATCTTTATCATTCCACTTATATTCAAATTCACGAACTTTTTCTTTCATCTCAATAAGCTTCTGCATATAACCCTCTGCCATCTGACGGCGGGATTTGAGAGTTGCTTCAAAAGCAGCAGGAAGAGTATGTCCTTCAAGTAGAGCAAATTTCTCTAACTGAAAATTAGTTCTACCTTGAGCAAGTTCTTTGTCACTCTCTTCCCACCTCAAAACATTATCAAATGCCTTACGAAGATATTCTTCATCAGTTACTGCTTGCTGTGCTGAAATTGGTTGATAAGACAATGCAGTATTTTCAGTAGTCATAGGTTCTCCACTTGTAATTTGTTTAACTAATTTTTCCCACTGTTTTGCGACCTTTTTCCAGTCACACTTTTGTGATATATGATTTGAAAGTGATTTTGAGATTTGATTATAATAAGATCTGTCTCCGTCAAAATAATCTAGAGCAGTGCAACAAACCTCTGCAAATCTATTTATGAAGTCTGGTGTTACTTGATATCCTTTTGGTGTTCTCTTACCTTCAATAGGAACTACAGAAGCAAAGTTTTCCCCTGCCACCTCAGGGATAGCACCAATATCTGTAATAATTGGATAACATCCACACTTCATCGCTTCTGCCATGGATACGCAGAATGTTTCCTCCCAAATGTTAGGATGAATAAAAAAAGAAGATTCTTGATATGCCGATACAAGTTCTTCTTGGTCAACAGCAGCAGAATATTCTACATTTGGTAAAGCTTTCAATTCTTCATATAGTTCAATATATGGATCATTAGATGGTCCATAAAGAGACATTGACGAAAAGATTTTAAACTTTGCGTCTGGATGTTTTTGATGAATGATTTGAATTAAAATGGGAAGTAACTCTAATCCTTTATATGGGATTGAAGTATGGATAAATGTTTTAGTTTTATTTTCAGAGTAAGTAAAGATATCACTTACCCCAGTCGGAATGACAGTAATCTTATCTTTGGGTACGTTGTGATATTGAATAAGTTTCTCTTTAGCCCAATGTGAAGGAGAAACAATATGTGTAATTTTATTATGATCAAAGTTTACATAAAATGGTTGATCATAAGCATGTTGTCCCCAAAGAATTTTATATTTCTTATTAGATTTTAAAAGAACTTCTGGAAGGTGAGACACCTCCACATCTTCAGGAATTTGATAGTGTTGTGAAAGGTAATGATAAGAACTTTCAGATGCGCCCGACTTCATAAATCACTCCGTAAAAATATGCGACCCAACGTGTTGTAGTTTAATGCTTGTATCTAGCCATACATCATATCCTAGCATTCTAGCACGAAAAAAGAAACTTTTGTCTTCTGACAGAAATGATTGTCCTTCTTTATGCTCCATAAAGTAATGATATGAATTATGTATCTCTGCTTCAGTTACTGGATAATTACTATCGTTAGTTGGAGGTGAGTATTTTAATTCTGGAAAATGTTGAGACATGTTCAAGAATACATTACGATGAACTAAAACAAATCCCATTCCATTCCCACCAATTTTAACCAAATCACCATTTCTTTGTTCTGGTTGAAGAATATCAATACAATAGCGAATTGGTATTGTTTTCATCGGATATGCCCCAGAGACAATATCAATATTATAAGACAGCATTTTTAATACGTCTTCTGGATTAAATCCAATATCACTATCCAAGAATAAAAGATATTCGTGTTCTGTGTTATTGATGAAAAAGTTGGCAATTTTAGATCTTCCTTGAGTGATCAAGGAAGAATTTGCTTGGGTGAGAAGTCCGTGGGGAATATTATTTCTTGCCAAAAGTTTGCCAAGATTAAATAAACTCATCGTGGTCTTTTCACTCACAATTCCTCCGTGACACGGAAGAGCAATCATTAAACTCATAAGTTTTTTATCAATTATACTACAAAAAGTTTATTGTGGCAATCCATTTGCTGCTGCAGATACTGAACCATTACCAGCGTATCTACTAGCACTTAATGGACCTTTTGGAGAAGCAGTTGCGGTATCATTTGCATAATCTACACGATCTACTACTGATGTTTTGGGACTAATGCCACCGGCAAAATAACCATAAGAACTATTACCAGTTGCAGATAAATTTCTTCTACCAACACTTAGACTGCCTCTTGGCGATGCATTTACAGTATCATTAGAATAGTCCATACGTTCAACATTAGTAATATTTACATATCCACCACCCCACCAACCATAATTAGCATTTCCTGTAGCTGAACTAAAGTATGTACAATTTACCAACCTACCTCTAGGAGAAGCAGTTGCCGTATCACTTGCATAATCAATACGATCTACTATCGTCCTAGATCCTGTACCTGGCGTAAAACCACCACCAAACCAACCATAAGAAGTATTACCAGTTGCCCTTAATTGATATCTGCCAGCAGAGAGAGGACCTTTTGTTGATGCTGTTGCAGTGTCATTTGCATAATCAACACGATCAACTGTATCCACTACCCCACCCGCGCCTGGGGCACCTCCACCAAAGTATCCATAAGAATTATTACCTGTTGCTGTGAGTGCATAACGTGTTCCACTTAGTGGTCCTTTTGGAGATGCTGCAGCAGTATCATTAGCATAATCTACACGGTCTACTGTCGATAATCCACCAGCACCACCACCAAAATATCCATAAGAACTACTACCTGTTCCCGCGTTGTAATACCTAGCAACACTCAGAGTTCCTTTTGGAGATGCAGTTGCTGTATCATTGTTATAATTAATACGATCTATTGTTGATTTTGAAGGAATATCTCCAGCAAAGTATCCATAATAAGTTGCTCCATAATATTGCTCTGGAGCAATTGCTGTAGTTTCTAGAAATTGTGGAAGTCCATCTGCTGCTGCTGAAGTTGCACCATAAAGCCTTCTTGTAGCATTTAATGAACCTCTTACAGATGCTGTTGCAGTGTCATTAGAATAATCTATACGATTAGTTATTGTTACTGTTGGGGAATACCCCCCAGCGACATATCCATAAACATTATTTCCCGTTGCTGCTCCATGATAGTTAGAATAAGATAATGGACCTCTTACAGATGCTGTCGCAGTATCATTAGAATAATCTACACGATCTACTGTTGATAGTGAAGAAGCATTATATCCCATAGCCCAATAACCATAATTAACATTCCCTGTTGATGCTGTACCATATCTAGCAACACTTAATGGACCTCTAGGAGATGCTGTTGCTGTATCATTAGAATAATCTATACGATCAACTGTTGAGAATGGACCAGAATATCCTGCCCCAAACCATCCATAAGATGGATTACCTGTTGCGGAGTAATAAAGTCTACCAAGAGTTAATTTTCCTCGTGGTGACGCTGTTGCCGTATCACTAGAATAATCTATACGATCTACATTTGTTCCACCGTTCGCGCCAGCACCAAACCATCCATAAGAACTATTAGAGGTTGCTGCCATTGAATATTTTGCTGCAGTTAATGAACCTCGGGTTAATGCTGTTGCACCATCATTCGAATAATCTATACGCTCTACTAATGATAATGCTGGATAATTGCCGGCATAATATCCATATGATTTATTTCCTGTCGCTGTATGATAAGCTCTTGAAACACTAAAAGTTCCTCTTAAGAATGACGCTGTATCATTAGTATATTCAATTCTATCTATTGTTGTAGTATATCCACCACCAAAATAACCATACCTTTCAGAAGAATTAAATAACGGCCAATCCCCAGTGATTTGAAATCTATAAACTTGTTCTAAAGAAAAAACGTCAGTTCTAAGAGAAGCCATTTACATTATCCTGTGATTTTTTTACCAGAAATCGAAACATCTATAGGACTACCGCCGGCAGTCGTACTTCCAACAGATATTCTTACTATATCATTAGTTTCAATTCTTTTTGGTCTGTCACAAAGTTCTACTGTGGAATAACGCGGGATTACTAAATCTTTTGCCAAATATGTTGTATTTGCTCCACTTGTAACTAGAACAGAAATTGCATAGTCACCATCATCGGTTCTATTTGCTAAATGAATTGATTGAATTACTGATGGATATGTTGTTGATGTAAAGATACCAGTTATTGCTGTTGTACCTATACCTGCAGTAGAAACTCCAACACCAAAATAATCAGTGCTATTGGTCTCAGTGTATGTCATGTAAATTTCTATAGCATTACTTACACCAACATAACTATAATTATTTGCCCACATCGTGATAAAATCAGATGGGTTTGCAATATGTGGCTGCTTAAGTAGTTCTGCCGAAGCTCCAGGCACTAAAGGTACGTTATACGCAAAATGAACTTTTCTACTATTATTGTTATAATTTAATGCTCCAATTAAATGAACTTCAGTGCTTGCAGAAGAAACATTTGTTGCTTGAATACTTTCAATAATATATCTTTTTCCTGATGTAGAAGGAAAACTAAAAACCGTAGTTTCATATCCAAGTGGTTTAATATGAGTTGAACTCGTAATTCCAGTGTTAAACTCACCTGATCCTCCACCAGCAGCAATGGTGATTGTAGAGATACCATTAGATGCTGTAGTTAGAGTTGCTCCAGAAGCAAAATTAACTTGAGTAATCCCAGTTCCAACAGAACTTCCTGCTTGCTTAAGTTCTAGTCCAGCGGAAATACCAGTTAAATTTGCCCCAGATCCAACAAAACTTGTAGCAGTAACAACGCCAGTAACATTAATACCTGTGGCATTAACAGTAACACCAGATCCTACAATCGCTGATGTTGCTGTTAAAATGCCAGTATTGGTATTTCTACTATTATCAATAACAGTAGTTCCTGAAACTTTGATTGCCATCTTCGTGTTCCCACTCGGCGTTTCTTATTATTTAGCGTTCTTAAGTTCTTCTACCTCTGCTTTCAATTCCTTGATTGCTTCAATCAGAACGCCAATAATACCATTATAATTAACCGTTTTGGGGTTGTTTCCATGAACAAGTTCTGGTAAAACCTCTTCAAGTTCTTGTGCAATTACGCCATATGAAGGAATGCCACTTTCTTTCCAATCAAATTTTACACCACGAAGTTGATCAACTTTAAGTAGTGCATTATTAACAGTATTGATGTTTTCTTTATAATTAACATCCGAAAGAGCATCAAAATCAGTAGCAGTAACAACACCAGAAGAGTTGATGTTACCGGTAGAAACTGATGTTGAGGTGACAATACCAGTTACTCTGATACCAGCAGGATTAATATTTAAGATTGAAGAACCAACAGATACAAATGTCTGTTGCCCTGCAGTTGGTGAGAACACGCCAGTCGTTGAGCTATTATCAAAATACCAACTTGGTGCAATCGCAGTACCATTAGCAAAAGAAAGACTTCCGACAGCAGTGATGATACCAACGTTAAATGGTGCAGCATCAACCCACTGAGCACTATCAGTATCTTGATAATAAATGAATAGTCTACCAATATTTGTGTTGTACCAGAGATTTCCAGCGGTTACAATACCAACAAAAGCATCTCCTGGCGTCGATCCAATACCAATTGATGCACTTCCTCCACCACCACCTTCAAAGTAAATTGTAGCAATACCAACAGAAGAATTATAATATGCTGATGATACTCCAGCACCTCTTAAGTCAATAAAGGAGACACCATATCCAACAACACCACCAGAAGTTCCAATACCAATTGTTGCTGTTAGATTTCTTGCATTACCGGTAAGATATGAACCATCACCATAATAAGTGACAATACCAGAAGTTGCAGTAATAATTCCAGATACTGCTACCCCAATACTTGTTGTTTCAAACTTTTTATTGTTGTTATGATAAATCTCTACTGAACTATCTTGATTTGCAACAATTGCATTTTCAGATGTGTTCGTGCGAATATTAACACTACCACCATTACTTTGAATGTAAAGGTTTCCTGCACCTTGCTCTTGAATATAACTATTTGATCCATCATGATAGATGTTTAAGTCAGACCCATTTCCAAAGTACAGACTTGCATTATCAATAAATTGACCATAGTTGTTGAAGGTAGAAATTCCACCAACATTCAGATTGCTTGAAATATCAACAGCATTATTGATATCAACAAATCCACCGATTGTTGCTGCACCACTAACATTAACATCATTTGATATATCAACACTATCATTAATGTCAACAAAACCACTAATTGTTGTTAATCCAACAACGTTTAAATTGGTTGAGATATCAACACTATTATTAATATCAGTATATCCATCAAATGTGGATATACCTGTTACATATAAAGTTGCTCCACCATTTAGTTGTGCTGCTTGACTTACAAAAAGTCTGTTAAGATCTGCTTGGTCAAGCGTAATGTCATCAGTACTAAGGTCTCCAGTTACCTTAAGATCGCCATAAACATAAAGTGCGGTCTGACCTGTTGAGACTGGAGAGCGAACGTCTAATAGATATGCTGGATATGCAGTACCGACACCAACGGATTGCCCAGCACCTGCAGGTCCAGCGATAACACTAAAAACTTGTCCGTTTGTTCCAACTCTCAGTTCATTACTGATTGTTGATACGCCAGTAACAAAGGAATGAGTAGCACCAATTCCACCTATAACGTGAAATTGATACTGCGGAATTGTTGTACCAATACCAACCTTATCGGTAGTAGCATCTGCAACGATGAGATTAGTATTAACCTCAAATCCGTTCTTAACTACAAAATTCTTATTGACTGCCATTTGGGTTCACTCTCCCCCAATTAGATTTTAATTATTTATCAGGGGAAATCTGGAACTCCTGGTGGCAGTATCCAATAGTTTGCTGTTGTGGTTCCATAGATACCACCTCTAGTACCAGATCCACCACTATTATCAAAGAATGAATTGCTAGATTCGCCATAATATCCAAAGTAATAAGTTCCAGGAGCATGTGAGAAGATTGAATAATCAACACCATATCCCCTAGCTCCAGAAATATTAGTTTCGTCCCAAGCTAAAGCAAGAAGAAGATATGCATAATTTGTATTTTCCCAATCAGTTAAACTCCTCTTCAGTGGAATGCTATTTGCGTTTATCATTCTTCTAATATTAAATGGTTGCGCTTTTGTAGTAGGTCCCCCACCATCAGTAGTTGCAGTAATACGATAATCTTGTGTTAGTGCCAAATCAAGGAAGTTTTGCCACCTCGCATCATCAATACAAGTATCAGTTCCAGGCAAAACTCTACCAGTTGTTTTAGTTAAAGTTCTTGGATCTTTTCCTGGAGTTGCACAAGAAAGTATTAAAATTCTACCGACAGAATCTCTATAAAAATCACCAACAGTTTCAAACAATCTCATAATTAATTTTGTTTCTGCTACATTATGTCCACCAAGAGTAGTATCAACAACAGTAACAGATCCATCAGTATATCCAGATCCACCACCTCCACCACCATCGTTAATACCACCAGATCCACCAGTAGCACCATTTCCACCATTACCCCCACCATTACTTCCAAGACCAGAAGTTTGATTTATAGCATATCCGTCTTTAAATCCCCTACTAATTGAAACACTATTAGTTACTTCTGTACCATCAGATAATCTAAATTTTGAAACTCCAAGATCAGAACAGGCAGTTTTTCCTTGTTCTCTCCAATAAACACCCTTAGTGCAAGATATTGTTCTTCCACCGTCTCTATCAGAAGATTTTGAGTCCTCAGAATAAATTTTTGAAGTTCCAGATGATGAACCAAAAATACCATTACCAGACAATTGCCCTGATAGAATTGCTTGTCCTCCTACACCAGACAACTTACCAAATCCATTCTCACCAGCAACATTAACTCCACCTCCTCTTCCACCTTGCCCATAAGCACCTGCGCTTCCACCTTGTCCAACACATGCAATTAACTGAGCCTTTCTATACAGATATAATGCCGTTTTTGATTTTATACCTCTCAAGATATATTCCTCACCTTTTTTCATGGTAAATCTAATTTTAGAATATCCGCCTTCACCACTATAATTTACTTTTGTAGAATAAGCGCCCCTAGCCCCAAACATTTCAAATTCAACTGTCACGTCCCTATCTTTTGCATAAAAACAAATAGTATCAGAATCAAAAACTCTTGAAGTAATTGTATAATCTAGATTGGTTAAATCAAACTCACGAAGAACAGCAGTCGTTGAATTTGGATCATATGCTTCAACCTCAATAACGGCACGACTTGTTGGAGGAACAACATCAAGTTGACAAGTATTAGTATAAACTGGAGAATTGCAAGCAGTTGGGTGTGTTACCTTTGCTCTTAATAAGTTTTTGGATACGTTTGGTAAGGCAATTGATAAATTTGGAGTCTGAGCACCAGAAACTGTAGTGGAAACTTCAACACTCTGTGATAGTCCACTCACAATTGATGTTTGGTCTGGTGTAAAATTAGTTGTGTACTTAGCAAGACCTTTAAAAATTTTTATATCTTGCATGTAACAAAATGGGAAGTAATATCCCTGATCATGAAATGTTGCGTGTTCTAATGCAATATATCCAATGTTGTTGCCGCCATAAGCAGCACTGTCAACTCTTTGCCCAACGTACTGCCCATCAACGTAAAATCTAACATTAGTTCCTTCCTTAGAAACTGCAAGATGTCTCCAAGTTTCTAACTTTAAGTCATTTACAATTCCAATTGAGGCATATCCACTAACGTTAGCAATATAGAAAGTTGCTCCGCCCGTATCATTTCTTATGAAAGCAAACCAAGTTCCACCATCACTATAATATCCTCCACCAACATTTATAAGAACTTCCCAAGGACCGGTTGGATATGGATTGCTACCAGATTGGAAATTAACCCAACACTCAATAGTAAAATCTCCTGTTCCAAAATTAAAGTCTGGACTTCCTGCAACGTTTAGATAAGATCTTCCATCAAAAAATGCTGCGCCACCATAAAACTTACCACTTCCAGTCTTCCAAGAAGGAGATCTTCCCCAAGTTGCACCTGGAGTTATTGATTTTGTATTACTTGATAAATCTGTTAATGATAATTCTCCCGTCTTATTATCCCACAATGGTAAAGACAACACTAATCTCCTATCAACAATAGCAACAGTTGATGGAGTAAAGTTTGCAGTATACTTAGACCCAGCATATATTTGGAAGTCTTGAATTCTTCCAATCATATTATATGTGTTTCCAGGAGTTCTTCCTATTTTAACATCAGTGGCTCTTATATTTTCATTAAAAACTGCACTTGCTACTTGAATACCATCTATAAAAAGTCTTAAAGTAGAATCACGTTTTATTTGTGTTAATGGAGTTGTTCTTGTTACAGCAACGTGATGCCAAGTATTTAAACTAAACTGTCCACCAGAAGCAATAATAGTTCCGTTATAATAAACTTCAAGTTGTTCTGAACCTGGAGATCCTACCAACTGAGAGTCTTTATTTTTTCTGATGGTTAGTTGATTTTGACCATAATTTCCTGTTGAAAAAATATCATTCCACCCAGTTTGGGTAAAATATACCCAGGTCTCTACAGTAAAGTCTCCTGTGCCAAAATTAAAGTCTGATAATGGAGAAAGAGTGATGGAAGAATCACTATTAAAACTGGCATACCCATTATAAAATTTTCCTCCACCAGAAACCCATGATACGTTTGTATTTGTAGCAGTGTTAGCAACGTTAGTTAAATCTTCTAACACCAGTGAACCAGAGTTTTTGTCCCATAGAGGAAGTCTTAAAAGAGCATCTGAAGAATAGTCTGCATTATTTTTTGGTATTGATATAGTATTTTCTCCATCAATTAAATCAACCTCATTTAACTGCCACTGGTAAGAAACATCGCTTTGTAATATATCAGAAGTAGATGCTTCTACACTGAAAGATGCCGTTGATCCTTGTGATGTCGTAGAAATATTTGGACTTGGTTGAAAAGTTACAATAATATTAGGAAAGACTGTTAATAATGCAGTTTCAGAGTCTTTCGGATCATTAATCGCATTACCAGTAGACCTTGCCGTCCCCGCTGTTACATCAGAACCAGATACACTATAAGCAGATGGAATATAGTCAGCTCTTAAGAAATACTCAGAATTATTAAAAAGAATAGCACTAGAAATTCCAGAAAGAGTTAATGTTGTTGTTGCTGAACCAGCAATTGTTGTGCCATTTAAATCACCATCGGATAATTCACCATACCCAACTTGATGCCAACGATAAGAAATATATCCAGTATTTGTCGCTGGGTTCGGTGGATCTTGTGTTGGAAATGTTGCTGTTGCAATACCAATAAAGGTAGCAATACCACTTGTACAAGCAGAAACAGATGATGGATGAGTTGTAAACGATAGAATAGGACCATTAAGGTCAAGAGTAGTTTGATTGTTAAAACTAGGCATAATTTTTTACCTCAATCGGCAAAGTTTTGACCAACAACAACGCCATATATTCCATTATCTGACGAATAACTTGTTAGAGTGTTTCCATTGAATATTCTGAATGAGTAAATGTCCGTCCTGTTTGCAGTTGTAGTAACTCCAGGTAGAACTCCACCACCAGGCCATCTCACCGGAATTGTGTTCAATCCAACATTCCTAAAGTCATTAAGATCTACTGTTCGTCCACCAATAGAATCTTGAGTGAATTTGAGAGTAAACTGAGTAGAGTCTGCTGGTGCGTTTAATAGTATGAAATAATCAATATTATCAAATAAAGTTACAGTAAAGTTTTGAGCGACTGAAAGATCGATTGTTGCCACATTAGATGTTATTGTTAAAATTCCAACTGCTTCAGAGTAAGTCTTAAATCTAGCAGATCCTTCAATATCTATTTTTGTTCTTGGAACTGTTGTTCCAATACCAATATTTACTCCCGTTGTCATTAATGTAGTTGATCCAGATCCAACATTAATGTTGGATGCAGTTATAATACCAGCAGTAATTTCACCAGAGCTACTGGTTAGATTAAAACCTTTAGCAGTAATAATACCACTTACGTGAACTTGATTTGCAGTTACAAGTCCAACAAACTGAGCAACATTATGAACGTACATATCGGTGTTGCCTGTTCCTGGCGATCCAACTTCTAAGTTGAATGAAGGCACTGATGTTCCAATACCAATCTTCGCAAATCCAGTATTGTAATATCCACCAGAAGTTTGAGCCCATCCAGTTGCTGCAGCGTTAATTGAAGTAAGTCCTGCACCACTGCCGACAAAGTTAGTGGCATAGCAAGTTCCGCCAATATTAGTACTGCCTTCTACGTTTAGGAAATACTGATTTGCAGTTGTTCCAATACCAACACCCTTACTATCAACACATAAAGTCTTACCACCATCAGTTCCAAGTCCAGTAATTTTAAGTTTGCAGTCACCAGGAGATGTCGTTCCTATACCAATTTGATCAAAGATTGCAACGTTTTCATTCTTAGAAATACCAACAGATCCAAAACGGAACCAGTCATTTTCCGTAGTATAAATCCAACCAACAAATCCACTTCTAGATGGGTTTTCATAATAAACAATGTCACCTGGATTACCTGCAGTCGTTGGTGTTGAAATACCTACCGTATATTTTCTAGATACTGTCGCATCACCTTGTAAATAAAGAGAATTCGCTTCAATACCTTTTGTTGATGTAGATGTTATTTTATTGGTAAAAATGACTGGTCCATTAAATCTTGAAGTTGCTTTGTTGCCAGATCCACCCTCAACCCGAATAGAACGTTCGAAGTTACCTTCTAGAGCACTTATGACGTTAATATTTGGTTGACCGCTAACATCTTCACCAGTTACAGTCACAATAGGAGTATCAAAAATCTCCTCTTGTCCAGTAACCGTACTTAACTTCTTATTACCAGAGTATGAAATGCCCTTGTCATTCATACCAGTATAGAAGTTAATTCCACCTTCTCTTCTGGTTGATTGTGCTAGAAGTTCTTCAGCAGCTGAGATTTGTCTTGTCTGCTTGTCAGGTAAAGCAGTTGAGTAGTTACCAGGACCAAATCCAACATATTCAAACGTATGACCAGAAGCACGAGAGATGGAGTGTCTTCTTAATTCAATTGGGAATGGTTTAATTCTTCTGACAACAGATCCATTTGCATGGTTCGTTGCCTTTGTTCCAAGAACTCCACGGAAAACAGTAATTGATGTTCCAGCAGTAATGCTATTTGGAATTGTTGTCTTAACTCTTACAATTTCATCGTTAATTGCAAGGTAATCTCCAATCTTGAGGTCAAGATTTTCAATTCCCTGAATTGTTATCGTCTCTGTCGCCGCATCAGCGATAAGTGCAAATAATGTTGTCGTAATTCCAGCATAAGTTGGAACCATTCTACCATTCAAATTCTCATTATCAATGGTTACAACACCATCATTCGAAGTAAATCCTTCACGGTGAACATATAGAGATCCAGATGCTGCTGGAGCAAATGTGCTAATTCCAATTTTTACTTTGAATGTAGTTAGACCAACATTTTCAGCAACTACAAAATCTCCATTATAAACACTTTGGTTAGCACCACTAATTCTTACTTTTGCATCAACCTTAAGTCCATGACGATTTAGTGTTGTAACAGTTGCAATACCAATATCTTTATTATATGCAAGAGAACTGACCTTAAGAGCCTCACCAGTCAAATAAACAAAAGCATTTTGAGTAATTGTTTCACCAATTCCTGGATTTGAACTCCAGGTAGATATTCCTGTAGTAGATTCAGATCTAAAGCTATTAGCAGCTCCAACAGGAACTTCTGTAATTCTATAAAGATTATTGAAGGTTGAATATACCTCCGAACTTACACCAGAAATTCTAACAGTGTCTCCAACGTTATCATAGATTTTGGTAACTTGAACTACTGCTTGAGAATATCCAGTAGTTGTTGCAACACCAACGACTGCCAAAGTATTTCCAATACCATAGGCAGATCCACCATCCATGATGATAACATCTGTTAGATTACCTAGAGCATTAACAGAAACTTTTGCCGTTGCGTGTTGTCCAGTTGTTGAAGAACCAATACTGACTAAACGAGCATTATATAAATCTCCAGCAGACCCTCCACCATATCCAGCACCGCTGCTGGCGATGGATACTTTCATAATTCTATTCAGTCCATGATCAATAGACGTATAAACAGAGTGAATTGTAGAACTCGTAGAAACAATATTTGTAATACCTACTCCAGGATTGATATCCAAGAGAGTTTTGTTAATCGTTTCTTTTGTAACACTCTTACGGAGATCATCAATCAATACCTCACCGATTAGAGAAGATTGTGCAAAAGATTTTGCTTCATCGGGATCAGAAACAGGAGTATCTCTGTCTATTTGTGGATATAAATCTTTTACTGGTTGAGAGAACTTTTCTCCAGAGAAATAATTAACACTCGGAGCATTTGAAGCATTAACTATTGTTAGATAGTATACACCATCTTGCTCATTTGAAATATATCTTTGAATTTCTTCATTTCTATAAATGTAGTATACATTTTCATATTTCTTTCTCTTGAAATATGGTAAAGATGTATTTCTTGCAGTCGTATCGTTTGTGAAAGTTCCTGGATTTGTAGATAATCCAACACTAAATTGTTTAGCACTACCGATACCAGAAACAACGAACGTTCCATTAAATCCTGAGTTATCTGCAGCCGAAGTATTGCTGGAACTAACAACTTTTAAAATTTGAACTTGAGATCCAACGGAGAGATTGTGTGGAAGTTCAGTATCAATCTTGGCGTTTGAACCATCCCATGATGCTCCAGCAATAAATCTAAAGTTTCTTTGTTGATTTACATTTCCTATAGATCCACTACCAAAATAAGACTGAATTTCCGAATTAGTAGATCCAATTGAAGTATTTGACTCTTGGAGAATAAATCCATCACTTGGAGGTCTTGCTACGGTTGAACCAGTTTCTTTTGGAATTACATATCTTACACGATAAATTCTATCATTAGTATTTCTATTATCTTGTCTACGCTTAATATAAGATCTAGGTGTTGCTTGACCTAAAGTAGTTACTCCGATTGAAACAATAGCATTGTAAATGTTGTTCTCAGTGCTTGCTGATGCAACCTTTATATACCATTGACCAACATTCGAATCATATTGAACTGGATGTCCAATATCACCAGCATTTTTGTCAGATACTCTGCTTACAACTTTTAAGTTCCCACCTTTCGTATTAAACTGAATATTTTTTGCATTTGTTGAGGAATGCGTAAGAGCATCGTTTAAAGTCTTAGCAACTTTGAGTTGTGTTGTTCCAATACCAACATCAGTAGTACTAGTGATTGCATAGTAAACTTGATTGTTGATTAAACCATCTGGAATTTTTCCAATGTCACTGAAGAATCTAATTGTTTCTCCAGTTAGGAATGTATGTCCTGTCCCATCAAAGGTCAGAATATTTGTTCCCGTATTTGATAATACGTTAAATGATTTTTCAGAACTGGATTGAGATCCAGGCATTACAATTCTTGAAGAATACTCAGTAACACTTCCAGCTAAAGATACAAGAACATTTAAAGTATCATTAACTTTTGCACCAACTCGATATCCTTCAATAACAGTCTCTGGTAAAACGTCTCTATTTGTTTGATTATAAAGATACAAATGACCAGTCGAACCATAACCAACTACATTATTTACATCAATTGCATTAAATTCAACTGTAGTCTCTTCAATTGGAATTTCTTTTGGTGGAATAATATGAGTGATGTATCCAAAGTCATCTTGTGGGAAAGCATTTCTTCTAAAACCAGATGCTACTAATGCCTTTGCACCGAAGTTAGAGTTTGAGTTGGTGATGGACATGTCTCCACCACTTTCTGTCACAAACTGTTCAGCATATCCAATCGCAAAGATTGATACGTTTTGAATGAACGAGTCATTTACTGCTTTAATGTGGAAGTTCTTCCAATCCGGTTTAAATACTGCTCTGATATTATTACTTAATGTCTCATTACCAGCAACATTACTATCTTCATATACTCCAGTATCTTCATTAAACAGAACAAACGCTCTATCATCTTTCTGAAGACCGATTCCAGTAAATTGAGCAACAACTACTGACTTAAATCCAGATGCTTTATCTCCATCAGCCAATAATCCACACATTCCATATACAGAACGTAGAGAAACGTTAAAAATGTATGGAGACGCTGAGGTTACAGTATCAGATTGGAGTGAGAGAGATGCGCCAGAAGTTGACGGTAACGCAAGTGTCGGAGATTCTTGAACTTGATATTTGATTTGTAAATCGGATACTTTTTCAGTAACAACGTATTGTCCATTGTAACCGTCAGCAGTAATCCCCTCTACTCTAAATGGAGTATCAACATCAAGACCAGGAACTTCACCATTTAAGGTGACCGTGATAGTTGTACTTGATGTTACACCATCTCCAGATTTAATGCTCGAAATTCCTACAGTTTGACCAGTAGATCCAACAATACGATATTCATCAATCTTAGGTTGAATATCAAGTCCAGATGATGGATAATCTGGTTCAATAGGACGACCAGAAGATTGCCCATAAGCGAGACCTACTTTCTCATAATACATATCCAGATCAGTTCTTGTTGTAGAATATGTCTGGAATGTATCATTAATGTCTACTCCATTTACACCATCAGCATACTCAAAACAAGATAACTTGTGGTGAGAAAAATTGGGAACAGACAGATTTGTTGTATAGTTTGTGAAGCATTGTCCATTTGGATTTGCATCAAAAACAGAAAACTGCCAAAGGTAGCATCCACCAGTAATTCTAAAAATTGCGGTTCTCTTAATATCATCATTGAGAGGGTCTGGAACATATCTTGGAATAATTTTTGTCTTTCTTAAATCAAGACCAACGATGGAGGTTCCTCTTGGAATAATAACTCCACCATGAATACTGTTTAACTTATAAAGTTGATTGTTGTCTGTGGTTAAATCAAAGTTTGAAGTTAAGTCAAAAGCAGCAAAATCATTTGAAACTACACCACTTCTAAGTCTAAAATTATTTACACCGTCAGGTATCCATCCAGGACGATTATCAACTATATGATCGCCAGGATAAACAAGAATTGTTGTCTTACTAAATCTATCGTTATCTAAACCTCTTTGATATGAAAATCTTGATGCCTCAATAAGTGCTCTTTGAATCGTCTTAAATGGACGAGTCAGAGAGTTACCCTGATTTTCAATACTATCCGTTGCATCTAAGTCATTTGGATTAACGTAGAGAATTGTTCCTCTTGCTGACTTCAGAAAATTATCTAATCTGGAGAGACCCATCTTATTAATGCTTATAGTTTCCGTTATGGATTATTTATCATAAGAAAAAAGGGACCTGGATTACTCCAAGTCCCTTTTTGCACTTCCTTCACACCTTGTTATTTTACCACGATTGCTCTTCCCAGGTCAATCGTTTTTTTAACTCTTTATCATAAATCATTAAGTATCTATGCTTCCTACTGCGGTCTCTCCATTCACCCTCTTCACCCTTTATTTTTCCACGAGAGTGTTTAGTTCCGTCTGAGTAGTGAAAATCTTTTTTTCTATCTGTGAGACCGTAATACTTAAAGTTACAAGCACGATAAATGATGCCAGAGTGATAATCATTATCGGCATAAGAGAGAATTGCTTTGACCTTAGTGTCCTTTCTAAACTGTTTGATTGCTCTTGAGGTGAACCACGAAGTAATATTGTGCTCTTTTAGTTGTATATCGGGATGAATACAAAGTCGTGAGAGTTCATAAAGTCCCTCTTGTTCGTTTCGCTCTAATCCAAATGCTCCCTGTGCGATTTCAGGTACAGGAAGTCCAGTAAAGATACAAACTCCCAGTAATCCACCAATTTTGAGTGGGCAGAAGTCATTTTTTAGAAACAGACCATAATTATAACCACTCTTAAAAGACTTAGAGATGTCTTTTAGATAGT
>Ga0194130_10001570_pt1 | contig 36139 bp, 34 predicted proteins | sample TA2KigsurfametaG_FD_160084 | JGI IMG/M metagenome (GOLD analysis project Ga0194130, IMG submission 160084) | Freshwater microbial communities from Lake Tanganyika, Tanzania - TA2015050 Kigoma 12 surface | ecosystem: Environmental > Aquatic > Freshwater > Lake | place: Tanzania: Lake Tanganyika...
CCATCCCAAACGGCGCCGGGCCACCAACGAACCGCGCTGCCATGCCACCATCCACGAGGCCGCCACCACACTCGCCACCGCCGCGATCATCGCTGTAGCCGACCCGCTGCGCGACCACACCACCAAGGCCGATGCCAACAGCACCACCGCCGTCGCGCGCATACGCACCGAATCGCGAGCCGCGCTCGTGTGTGGCTGACGCAACCGGCAGCCAATCACCTAGATACTGAGCGATCGCGTCGTCGGCCTTGCCCACCGTCTTCAAGTTGCCTTTGTCGATCCAGGCCACCGTCTCGCACAATTGCGCCACCTGCGCCAAGCCGTGGCTCATGGACACGATCGTGCGGCCATCGCGGCGGAACTGGTCGATCTTCTCGGCGCACCGACGCTGGAACGACTCGTCACCCACCGACAGCACTTCGTCGATCAGCAACACGTCGGGTTCCACGTGAGCGGCCACCGCGAAACCGAGCCGCACGAACATGCCCAACAAGTAGTTCTTCACCGGGGTGTCGATGAAGTTGTGCAGGCCGGCGAAGTCGACGATGTCGTCGAACTTGCGCTCGATCTCTTTCTTGGTGAGCCCCAGAATCGCACCGTTCAGAAAGACGTCGACGCGGCCCGACAACTCGGGATGGAAGCCAGCACCGAGTTCGAGCAGCGCCGACACGCGTCCGCTGATCTCCTCCGAACCCTTCTCCGGATACAGACTTCCGGTGAGACACTTCAGCAACGTGCTCTTGCCCGATCCGTTCCATCCGATCACGCCGAACGTGGCGCCCTGCGGCACCTCGAACGACACGCCCTTGAGCGCCCAGAATTCGTCGTACCGCGCGCGACGGCTGCGCAAAATGATGGTTTCAAGTACTGAATTCGTTCCTGATCGAGCCGAAAGCTCTTCCACAGATCACGGACGACGACGGAGTTATGAGCCACTCGAGGTCCTCATCTGAGACGCTTTCCAAACTACTTCCGCCAACTCAAGATCCTCCGGATCATCTATGTCGACTGCTTCCCAGCGGTTGACGACTACTGCACCAGACCTCGGGATCTCCTGGCGTGCCAACTTCTCCCAAGCTTGCGGACTCGACCAGTACCCCTGACCGGAATCAGCGAAAGCCTTCGGCAAATCCTGAGATCGGTCGAAAAACGTCGACTGATCGAATGGAACCCAGGCTTCATCCGCCTCTGTCCACGTTCGCCCGATCGGAACCCCGATCTCAGTCGCGATGAATACGTGCTCTAGGTCTCCCTGCCGGAATCGGTTGGCGAGCCTGAGCAGCATGTCACCTCGAAGGAAGAGCGACGTCGGATAGGCGACTAGTACCTCTCGCGGCTCCACCCCAGTGTCAGATGAAAACCATCCGATGGCATCAAGCACCACCGGGGCTGTTGGTGTGAAATCGTCGGCAAGAGAAGAGTCTCGCAATTGAGGAACCCATGCTCCCGAACTCGTCGCCAAATCGGCGATCTCACTGTCGTCCGTGGACACGATGACACGTTCGAAAAGTCCTGACTCGACGAGGGTCTGAGTGACTCGCTGAACGAGGGGAACGCCTAGAAAAGGAAGAAGGTTTTTCCTTGGTATGCGTTTACTGCCACCTCGAGCAGGGATTACTGCAACCGTCCCCATCAAGAACTTCGTCCGTCGTTCGTGAGGTCGACATCGCTCTCCAGTATCGGTTCGCCCTGATGAATCGACCGCACTGCCCGGCGTCCCAACATGTCCTCGAGACGGTCGGGAGCCATGCCACCGGCAGGACGCCGGGAACCTACGTTGCCGGAAGTGACTAACTCACCCGTATCAATATCGCGAAGGGCACGTAGTGACCGGCGAAACTGAAGGCTCGCACGCTCATTGTCGCTTGGGCCGTACCTAACCGAGCCCAGTGCGGAGTGTGCTTCGTTCACGGACCGCACCAGGTCTCGTAATTGATCAGGTTCGAGAGAGAAAGGAGCATCGGGGCCCCCAAGGCTTCGGTCGAGAATGAAGTGCTTTTCGATGAGGCATGCTCCGAGCGCTGTCGCAACAACTGCCGAAGTCGAGTTGGTTGTGTGGTCCGACAACCCAACCGGCATGGACCACCGCGACTTCATATCGAGAATCGTCGTCAAGTCCATTTCCGAAGGAGAGGCCGGATAGGTCGAGTTGCAACGTAGGAGAACGACATTCGTGTTTCCTTCGTCGCCCGCAGCACTGATCGCCGCGTCGACCTCTGCTGTGCTTGCCATTCCCGTCGATATCACGAGAGGAAGTCCACTGGACGCAGCATGACGAATCAGGGGCAGGTCGACCAACTCGAAAGAGGCGATCTTGATGGCTTCGACCCCATTGGCAACCAGGAAATCAACAGCATCCACGCCAAACGGAGAAGAGAACCACGAAACTCCAGCCCTCGAAGCTTCTTCGACCAAAGCGATCGTCCACTCCCACGGCATAGCGGCTTCGACATACAAGTCGTGCAGGGTTCTGTTTTCCCAGGGACTCCCTGAAGCAACACGAAGATCAGGGTGATCGCCCTTGACGGTAAGACCGTCAGGCGTGAAGTGCTGGAATTTGACCGCATCTACCCCACATTCGGCCGCAACCCGGATCGATTCGAGAGCAACTTCGAGATCATGCCGATGATTTGCTGAGAGTTCCGCCACGACGAGCGGAGGGCCGCTGCCGTCAAGATCTCGGCCAAACAGCCTCACTATGTCACCGCACCCCGGAATTCGAGGGGGCCTTCCCATCGCCCAGATCTTTTTCGAAACGGATGACCGCTCTCACGACACCCCTCTTGACACGGTCGTTCAGCAAAGGTGCAACTTTCACAAACCCGATTCTTTCATAAAGGTTGATTGCTCGGGCATTATCTGCGAAGACATCAGCCCGAACGCAATCTCCCATTCGCTGTGACCGAGCGAGAGAAAGGAGTTCGGTGAGAGCCTGCATGCCGACCCCCCTGGACGCCGCATCCGCGACGTAGATGCCCAAATCAAGTTTCCCGGGGTCATCCGACGCCGCAAGAGTGACCAGCCCGACAGGATTACCCTCGACCTCGATGATCCACAGCCATCGATCAGTCCGTTCCAGTTGACTCTCCAACCACTTGACATGGGCATCGAACAATGTTGGTGGCTCGGAGAACATCCATTGGTCGACATCATCGAGACGTCTCCACTCGAACAGGTGCTCTGCATCGTGTCTGCCAGCGGGCCGGAGAGAAACTTCACGCATGTTGCTCATATCGAGTTTGTAGCCAGTCAGCGATGCGACAAACTCCTCTTCCGTCCACAACCTCCCGACCTCGTCTGGACATCCCTTCCCTCAGAGATGTCGACTCAAGCAATTTCTGAACACCTGAGGTCACGGAGTTGAGATCGTCCTTGTCGGCGGCGATACACAGACCATTGTCCTGCGCCCACTCTGCCTGCGCACGCTGATTCTTTGCGACCACCAACGAAACAGCGGGTATACCGAGTGCTGCGCACTCCCAAAGAGATGTTCCGGCACCCACTACACAAACTGAGCTTCCGGCGACTTGGTGAAGAAACTCCGACCGATCAGTCAGGTCTGAAACGACACGTGGCCTGGTCACTTGGATCCCCAACGAGAACTCCAAGTGGCGAGCGATCTTCTCTTCGATCTCATTCCCACCACCGCCAATCACAACAGAGATGACACCGTCGACTCGAACCGCTCTCACTTCCATCTGGCGACGTATATCCGCCCCAATCATCGCGAATTCGATTCCCGAAAGCTCACCATCGGCGAGGTTCAGTGGGTCGGGTCGAACGACAAGCGCGCCAGGAATCCGTCTCGTTACCCCGGCATCAACGATCTGAACGAGTTGGGCGCCCCCCACCCGAAGCACTTCCAGCAGCTCGGCAGGCGGTTCGTAATCGTCAACGATCACGAAATCGGTCGGAGAGAATCCGCGCATGGTATCGGGATCCACAACACTAATTCCCGATCTGCGCAGGCGCTCTGCGAGGCCCTTGTCTTCAGAGGCGAGAGCGAACAGTACTTCATGCCCACGATGAACAAGCTCCTCACCGAGCGAACACAACCGAAAATAGTGGCCCCAGCCGATAGTCTTGCTGGCTGCCGCATGAAGTGACACCCTCATGATCAGTCCGAAATCACTGATTCATCGCGGACCAACGACTCTGCGACAGGCGTCGATGGTTTCGTGGACTTGAGAATCGGTCAACGACGGGAAGATCGGAAGAGAGAGGATCCCGCCGTAAACCTCATCGCAGGTAGGCAAGCCACCAGGAGGAATCAGGCAGTCAGAACTCACTGGATGGTGGTGAATCGGAACGTAGTGAACCTGAACGCCGATGCCTATGTCGCGAAGGCTGTCGAAGACACGCTTGCGGTCCCGAACAATGATGGGGAACAAGTGATAACCATGACGAAACCCCGATGAAGGCGCTGGGGGCAGGTTGAGATCTAATCCGGAAAGCTCACACCGGTACACGTCTGCGACCCGGTTTCGACGAGAAATCAGGTCATCGATTCGTTGAATCTGACTCAACCCAAGTGCCGCTTGTACATCTGTCATCCGATAGTTGAACCCGACTTCAGAAATCTCGTAGAACCAGGCGCCGATATCAGGTCTCCTAACAATCCCGTGCGTTCGGAACCGCCGAAGTCTTTCCGCGAGCATCGAATCATTGGTCGTGACCATCCCCCCTTCGGCTGTTGTGATCGGCTTCACCGGATGGAACGAGAAACAGCACATGTCGCTATGAGCGCAGTTTCCAACCATCCCGCTTGGTGTCGCGGCACCGAGGGCGTGCGCCGCGTCTTCGATGACGACGGAGGGACGACGGGATTGATCGAGCAGACCCAGGTCCATGGGTAGGCCGGCAAAGTGAACCGCTACCAGGCCGCGCAGATTGTCCGGTACAAGTGCGAGATCTAGGTTCCACGTGTCCTTGTCAATATCCACCAGCACCGGTGTCGCTCCCACATAACGGGCGCAATTGGCACTCGCCATGAAGGACAGTGGCGAAGTAGCAACGAGGTCGCCCGGGCCTAGCCCAGCCGCCCAGGTGGCCCCGTGAAGAGCTGAGGTGCAGGATGAATAGGCCACCGCGTACTTCGCGCCGACATATTCAGCCACCGCCGCTTCGAAGCGTTCGATCGTTGGACCTTGTGTGAGCCAGTCCCCGCGCAACACCTCGACAACGGCCGCGATGTCTTCCTCGGAGACCGATTGCCGCCCGTAGGGAATCATGTGAAGCTTGCGACCAGCGTTCGAATCTCGTCGATCGAGAGCCACCAATCATTCGTGTTGCTTCGGTAGGCGAAACCGTCCGAGCAACGTGATCCCACCGTCGACCAATCTGTTTGACCCCACTCCTGGATCACAGGAGTAATCACGAAACGATCAGATATCTCATAGGTTCGTCGAGCGTCATCTTCACTGACCATTTCCTCGTGGAGTTTCTCGCCCGGTCGGATTCCGATGCTCCTGGTCGACACACCCGGGGCAGCGGCTTCGGCGATATCAAGAATCCTCGTCGACGGGATCTTCGGCACGAAGATCTCTCCCCCTCGCATCTGGTCGAAACTCGACACAACAAAGTCGACGGCTTGCGGAAGAGTGATCCAGAAGCGGGTCATCCGCGGGTCCGTGATCGGAATCTCGCCCGTTGTCGCCAACTTCTTGAAAAGTGGTATCACCGAACCTCGACTACCCATCACATTTCCGTAGCGCACCACGGAAAACTTCGTCCCCTTACTGCCCGAATAGTGATTTCCCGCCACGAACAACTTGTCGGAGCAGAGTTTCGACGCACCGTAAAGGTTGATCGGGCTGGACGCCTTGTCGGTCGACAGGGCAATCAATCTCTGGACTCCCGAGTCGATTGCTGCGTTGATCACGTTCTCGGCACCCAGGACGTTCGTTGCGATGCACTCAAAGGGGTTGTACTCCGCGGTGTCGACCTGCTTGAGCGCCGCAGCGTGCACGACCACTTCGATCCCCTGCATCGCTCGCTTAAGACGACCGGGATCTCTAACATCACCGATGAACCAACGCAGGGCCTCAGGGTCGTTGAGCTCGTTCCGGAATTCGTACTGCTTCAACTCGTCCCTGGAGTACACCACGACTCGGCTCGGGGAGTGGTGGCGAAGCACGTGCTGAATAAACGCCTTTCCGAATGACCCGGTCCCACCGGTCACGAGAATTGACTTCCCAGTCAGGAATGGCTGGCTGTTCGACACGAAGGTAATCCTAATTGCCAGCCGAACCGAGAACTTGGCGAACGCCACGTTTTGCTCCGAATGAGCAGTTCCCACTACTAGGTTCGACCGCCATGAACCCGTTAGCCAGAGTCTTCGCCTCGCGCGAGATGCTTTGGAACCTCACCCTGCGTGAGTTGCGCACAAAGTACCGGCGGTCGGTGCTCGGCTGGGCCTGGTCGATGCTCAATCCACTGGCCAACCTGACCATCTACTTCCTCGTGCTCGGCGTTCTGTTCAACGTGGAGGCGCCGCGCGGCTTCAACAGCCGGTAGAAGGCTTCGCCTGGTTCCTCCTGTGCACACTTTTACCCTGGAACTACTTCGCCAACATCAACAACATGGGCCTCGGCTCGATGTCGGCCAACTCGGGCCTCGTACGACGCGTGGCGTTCCCGCGCGAAATTCTCGTGTTCTCCAACATGCTGCACGCCACGGTGCAGTTTGCCATCGAGATCACGATTCTCGTGGTGATCCTCGCGCTCGTGGGCAGCCCGCTCTACGCGCACCTGCCCGTGATGCTCGTGTCGGGCATCGTGCTCGGATTGTTCGGTTCGGGTCTGGCCCTCGCACTGAGTGCCCTCGCCGTCTACTTCCGCGACTTCGCCTACTTGTGGGGCATCTTGCTCCAGGTGTGGTTCTTCGCCACGCCCATCGTGTACAACCCGGCGCTCATCGATCGCGAGGCTCCGGGTTGGAGCCAGCCGATCTTGCACGCCAACCCGCTCGACCTGGCCGCCGAGATCTTCCGCGATTGCCTGTATCACGCGCAGTGGCCCAATTGGGCCAGCGTCGGTTACCTCGCGCTAGACTCAGCCGGTGGGCTCAATTTTGGTTGGTGGATCTTCTGCCGACTCGATCGTCGTCTGGCCGAAGAAGTCTGACCACTCGACTCAACGCGAATGCCGACGTCGCTGACGCGACTGCGATCAGCATCACCGCCACCAGGTTCGACATCATCGGCGGCTCCCACAGCGCATCCAAGGTGAACCACCACGTGCCGTCGTATCCCACCGGGTAACGACGCAGGTTCTGCAACAACGACCACACGTGCAGCGCGCCCCACAGTGTGAGCAACACCGTCACGAGCCGATCGCCCGCCGCCGCAGCGAACTGGCTCCGACCAATTGCCAAGGCCGCCATCACCGCCACGATCACCCAGATGGGCAGCAAATAACGCCCCTCGAAGCACGTGAACATAATCATCCCGAACACCACCGGTGTGGCGAGCAGCGCCACCAGCGACACACCCTCGGCCACCACCGGCCGACCGGCCCCCGAAACCAAGCCCGGCAACACCACGGCAAAACACACGCCAGTAATTAGCGTACACATCTCGCATCCGACGAACGTATCGATCCAGCCGAAGGTTCCGATCATGTGATCGAGGTACACCTGCATCGTGCCGAGGCCCTGCCAGCACGAGCCGTTGCCCTCCACTTCGCCCGAGGTGAGCAGTCGATGCACGATCGGGCCCACCCACATGACGGCCGCAAGTAGCACGCCCAACAACGCCACCGCTGCCACCCCACGTTGCCGAATCGACCACCAACACGGATCGAGTACCGACAACCGCGCGCGCACCCACGAACCCGCCAGCGCGAGCGGCGCCAACGACACCGCCAGAATCGCCACCCACAACGCTCTGTCGCGGCGCACCAACAACAAACCGGGCAGGCCCACGCTCATGGCCACCACGGCCATGCGCCCTCGTTCGCCGTACATCCAACGCGCCACCGCACCGGCCACCAACAACAACGAGAACGCCAACGTGATACCCGACTGGTTCACAGTCGACGACACGAACACCGACATCGGAGTGAGGGCGAGCGCAAACCCCACCACCGGCCACCGCCAACGATCCGGCCTAATCAGCAACGCACCGGCCCACGCGAGGAGCGCACAACACATCAAACCCATCTAGATCCGCATGACGTAGGCACCCCACGCCAAATCGGCGCAGTTGGCGGCGGCATTGGCGATGAACCGATAACACTCGGGTGCACTTATGGGCAGGCCGTCGGTCTCATACGGAGGCGTGAAGTCGAAGCGCGAGAGGCCTTGTGCACGGGCCAAGTGAGCCGGTTCGTCGGGCGACGCGAACATCGGATTGGTAAGGGCCCACGTTGCACACAACGGCAGCAGAACGACCATCAGGAGGAGCCAGCGCTAACGCACGTTTCGACCCTAGCCAGCGCTCACGGCTGGGCTCGGTGACTCCGTGCGACCGTATGGCGACGGCTCGCGCGCACCGGCCGTGGCCAGCACCGCCACCAACACGAACCACACCAAGCGATTGGCCGCGATGTTGGTTTCGCCGACGTTCGATACCAGCGCGAACACCACCATCGCCAGCCAGGTGGGTGCCCACTCGTGATCGCGTCGCCGCCACACCGCGCGCACAACCACCACCAACAACCACACCAATGCGAGTCCACCCACAACGCCCGCACCCATCAACACCTCGAGGTAACCGTTGTGCGCTTCCCAATGGTTGAAGTCGATGCGTTCGAGACCCGCACGCACCTCGGGGTCGAACCAGCCGGCGAAGAACCCGAAACCACCGACGGGTCGACGTTGCCAGGCGTCCACCACCACGCCCCACGTACTCGTGCGGCCGGTGAACGTCGCATCGCGGCCGATCCACTCGGCCACCACACCGCGCGCCAACACCCCCACCACACCCACCGCACCAACAACAAATGCGAGCCATCCCAAACGGCGCCGGGCCACCAACGAACCGCGCTTCCATGCCACCATCCACGAGGCTGCCAGCACACTCGCCACCGCCGCGATCATCGCTGTAGCCGACCCGCTGCGCGACCACACCACCAAGGCCGATGCCAACAGCACCACCGCCGTCGCGCGCACACGCACCGAATCGCGTCGTTGCCCCCACCACAGCACCGCACTCACCGCCAACACCGCCGCCACCAAACCCAACGCGTTGCGGTTGTAGAACACGCCGGTGAGCCGACCCTTGCGGTCGGTCGAGAACTCCCAATCCGATACCGCCGCGACCACGCTGAGCACCACCGCAACGGCCCCCGCCGTCACCAACGCTGTCAACACGCGTTCCACTCGCAAACCCGACGCGAGCAGAACCACCGCCAGCGTGGCCAGCGCCATCTGCAACGACTGATTGAGCGTGCGGCCCCACTCGATCGACCACAGCGTGCTCGTCGTCAACACTCCGAGCAACACGGTCAGCGGCGCCAGCACCCGGCGATCCACCACCCCACGCGACCGCCAACCCACCGCCGCCGCCACCGCGTACAGCGCGTAGAACATCACCTGCGTGGGCCGATCGTCGAGCAGGCTCCCCCACACGTCACCGAACTGCAGTCGCGCCCGATACATCAGGCCGCGCGTCCCGGCCAAGAACACCGCCACCAACGCGCACCACGCCACCGCACTCGAACCACGAGGGCTCGAACCACAGCGCGCCATCACTGGCTGGCGATCGAGCGTTTCCACGAACATCCAGTGTCGCACCCCGACCGTCCGGCACCCCGACCCTCCGGCGCCCCGACCGACGCCGGGGAGTACCGTGGCGGGAGCATGAGCGGTCAGCACCAGACCACCGCCGGGGGCCAGCTCCCGCGCGCCACCGGCTGGCTCGGCCGCCGAGTCGCCCCCCGATTGGTGCCCCTGTGGCGGCGCGGGTTCCGCATGCTCTTCGTGCTCGACGCGGTGGCCCTCTACGGCCTGATGGTGGCCATCAACCTCGTTCGGTTCGGCTTCGACTGGCCCACCTATCCGCTCAGCCATTACTGGTTCGGGTTCGGCGTGGCCACCGCCATCCACCTCACCGTCGGCTACTTCGCCGGCCTGTACGAACGCGAGCCCCGCCTCGGCTACCGCCCCTGGCTACCGCGCGTGAGCCTGGCCATGGGCATCGGCATCGGTGTGGACGGGGTGGCCTTCGTGGTCCTCGACCGCTACCTCATGCCGCGTTTCAACCTCGGTGTGCTGTTCGTGGCCGGCTCGGTGATCCTGGTGGCCAGTCGACACCTCAGCCGCAAGTTGGGCCTGTCGTGGCAAGGCCCACCCCGTGTGGTGCTGGTGGGCGCGAGCGAGCCGCGCCAGACGGTGCTCACTCATCTGCAGCAAACCGATCGCGCCGCCGAAGTGGTGGCCACCCTCGACTCCACGAGCGGGTTGGTGACAGCCGTGCGCGAACACAAGGCCACCGACGTGTTGCTGCTCGACGTCGACGCGTTCGGCGAAGTGTTCCCCGAACCATTGGCCACACTCGAAGCCGAAGGCGTCGGCTTCCTACAGCGTGTCGGCGCGCAAGAAACTCTGCTCGGACTCCAGGCCGTGCGCGAAGTGGCGGGCATGCCGTTCGTGCGACTGGCCCTGCACGCTCTGCCCCCGCACAAGGTGAAGTTGAAGCGCGCGTTCGACATGCTGGTTCTGCTCGTACTCTCACCGCTCATCATGGTGGCCACCGCACTGCTCGCGCTGTACGTGCGCGTGCGAGCCGGCGCCCCGGTGATCTACACCCAAACACGTATCGGTCGCGGCGGTCGCGAGTTCACGGTTTACAAGTTCCGCACCATGCATCGCGACGCCGAGAAGCACGGCGCGGTTCTGGCCACCGCCAACGATCCGCGCGTGGTGCGCGGCTTGGGTTGGATGCGCTCCACTCGCGCCGACGAATTGCCGCAGTTGTGGAACATCGCCAAGGGCGACATGTCGCTGGTGGGCCCGCGCCCCGAACGCCCCGAACTGGTGGAGCGCATCGCCGCCGAAGTGCCGGGCTACGAACGCCGTCACGAAGTGCGGCCCGGCCTCACCGGGTTGGCCCAGGTGCAAGGTCGCTATCACACCGATGCGTCGTTCAAGGTGGGGCACGATCTGCAGTACTTGGTGAACTGGTCGCTGGCTCTCGACGTGCAGATCCTGGTGCGCACGGTGTGGGTCGTGGTGGCCCGTCGTGTCTGACGTGCAGTGGCCATCGGTATCGGTGGTCATGCCGGTGCTCAACGAAGAACGGCATCTGCAACGCGCGGTCGACTCGGTTCTCGCGCAGCACTTCCCCGGGTCGTTCGACGTGTGCCTGGCTCTCGGCCCGTCCATCGACAACACCGACCAGATCGCCGCGCACATCACGCAGGCCGACCCGCGAGTGCGCACCGTGGCCAATCCCACCGGTGGGCGATCGTCCGGCCTCAACGCGGCCATTCGTGCCACCACCGGTCGCGTGATCGTGCGCGTGGATGCGCACTGCGAACTGCCACCCGGATACATCACCCGCGCGGTGGAAACACTGCTGCGCACCGAAGCGGTGAACGTGGGCGGAGTTCAGCGCGCGGTGGGCCACACACCGTTCGAGCAGGCCTCCGCGCGAGCGTTGGCCTCACCGTTCGGGATGGGTGGGGCGCGCTACCGAACCGGTGGCACCGAAGGTCCGGTCGACACCGTGTTCCTCGGCGCGTTCGAGCGCTCGGCCATCGAGAGCGTGGGGCTGTTCGACGAAACGGTCGTCGGCAACGAGGACTACGAATTGAACATCCGCCTGCGCGCGGCCGGCGGCACGGTGTGGTTCGACCCGCAACTGAGCGCCGACTACACACCTCGTGCCTCGCTGCGCACACTCGCCCGGCAGTTCTTCTTGTACGGGGCATGGAAGCGATCGGTGGTCCGCAAGCACCCGGGGGCCACCAAACTGCGCCAAGCTGCACCGCCCCTCGCACTCCTCGCGATCGTTGCCAGCATCGTCGTCAGCCCGTGGCTTCCCGTGGCGCTCGTCGTCCCGGGGGCCTACGCACTCGCGGTCGTGGTTGCCTCGTTGCTCGCCGGCCGACACCCCGCGCATATCGCGCGACTGCTCGTGATCTTCCCCACCATGCACGGTGCGTGGGCGTGGGGCTTCCTGCGCGGCGAGCCGCGATGCTCATCCGAGCCGTCACGCGCCGATCGGTAGCCTGACGGCGCATGGCATCGGGTCACTCCACTCCGCACGTGACCACACGATCGGCCATCGCCGACACCTTCGCCCCGTTCCGCTGGCGCGTAGCCGCCGTGGCGCTGTGCTCGTTCGCCGCCAGCCTGCTCGAGGCCGCGTTGCTCGTGTTGGTCACGCGCTCCATCCTGGCCATCGCCGCCGACGAGAGTTCGTTCGGCGTGGTGGGCGATCGTGCGCTCACCATTGGTGAAGCCGCCGGCGCGGCCGCCGTTCTGCTCGTGGCCCGTTTGCTCCTGGCCACCTCGGCCATTCGTCTGCAAACCACGCTCTTCCACCGCATGCTCGTGCGGTTACGCGAACGCCTCAATCACGCGTTCATGCAGTCGTCGTGGGCGACCCAGAGCCAGCAGCCCCGCGGTGCGTTCCAGAACCTCATCGTGCAGTTTCCGCCCACGGTCGTGAGCCTCGGCTACCAACTCGTGCAGTCGTTGGTGGGCGCGCTCAGCCTGCTGGCCATGTTGGTGATCGCTTTCGTGATTCAACCCCTCACCGCATTGGTGGTGCTGGCGGTGGTGTTGGTGTTGGCGAGCGGACTCCTGCCGGTTCGTCGCGCCGTGCGCGGTCGCGCGGCCCGCGCCGTCAGTGAGCAGGCCGCCTTCGCGGCCAAGGTGTCGGAAACCGCCGACCTGGCACTCGAGATCAACGCGTTGGGTGTGGCCGACGCAGCTACCGCCGATGTCGATCGACTCATCGGTGCCGAGGCCCAGTCGCAACGCAAGGTGGCGTTGTTCCGCGACCTGGTAAACCCCGTGTTCACGACGCTCGCCTACGGCGCGATCGTGGTGGCTGTGTTGGTTCTGCACCAACTCGGCGCCGACGATCTCGACGCCACCGGGGCCGTGATGCTCGTCATGTTGCGCTCACTCAGTTACGGCCAGCAGATGCAGCACGGTGCCAGTGCGTTGGGCCAACTGGCTCCTGTTCACGAGAAGCTGGCCGCCGAACTCGCACAGCTGCAGTCGCAGCAACGCCGTGAAGGCGGCCGTCGCATTCACGGCGTTCAGTCGCTCACCTTCGACCACGTGTCGTTCGCGTACTCCAACGGCTCACCGGTGTTGCGTGACGTGTCGATCGCCATCGCCCGCGGCGAAATCATTGGCGTGGTGGGGCCATCGGGTGCCGGCAAGACCACGTTGGTGCAGTTGATCCTCGGCTTGCTCGAACCCACGGCCGGGCGCATCACCGTGGACGGCGCCGATCTGAACGAGATCGATCGCACCGACTGGACGCGCCTGGTGGCCTATGTACCGCAGGAAACACGCCTGGTGGATGGAACACTGGCCGACAACATCGGCTTCTGGCGCGCTGGCATCACCGACCAGCAGATCGAACACGCGTTGTCTTTGGCCGGCCTCACCATCGACACCACGCGGTTCCCGCACGGTGTTCACACCGACCTGGGTGTGGCCGGTCGGCAGTTCTCGGGTGGGCAGCGTCAGCGTCTGTCCATCGCCCGGGCATTGGCCACCGAACCCGCTGTGGTGGTGCTCGACGAGCCCACGTCGTTGCTCGATGCCGAATCGGAAGAAGTGATCGTCGAAACGCTCGGCCGCCTCCGTGGCACCACCACCGCTCTCGTGGTGTCACACCGTGAGAGCACGTTGGCGGCCTGCAGCAGAGTGATCAAGCTTGGCTAGCTGTAGTCATTGATCCCCACCCCGAAGTTCAGTCAGAACCGTCTCGATATGCAGACGAATGCGGCGCCTCACCTGACCGTCGCAAAACTCCATCCGGCCATGTTGGCTCGACGACTTCGAAAGAGCCTCTCGAAACAAGTCCTCGAAGCGACCCTGATTCTGAGCGAAGAAATCCCACGGGAGACCAAGATCTCCCTCCGCAAAATCATGGGATTGGAACTGATTAAAGTTGTGAATCACTACAGGCTTCCCAAAGCTTCGCGCCTCTTCCATCATAGAGGTGTATTTGCCAATCACAACTCGCGCCGACTTGGCTAAGTGGTAGGAGCGGCCATCCAAGTCGTAAGTCGTATCGATCACGAGGTTTCCCAGGCTCCTCATTTCGTGGACGCAGTCCCCCAGCCTCGGATTCGTCACCCACGAGTCGTTCTTGGCGCGAACCAAGAATCGCAACTCCGGGTATCGGTCGCACAGCTGCATCACCGATCTGATGAAGTGCTCAAAAACTCCCGACGAGGTGAATGGATCACCCGAATCGTTCGCGCCGAGATCGTCGACGTGATACGGCAATACCAGAACGTCGATTTCATCCTCTCGTTGCTCCTTCAATGGCGCAAAGAAGAAGTCCGTGCGCCAATATCCGACCCGAACCATTCGCCGGAAACGCACGAAACTCGACAACTTGGCGACCTGTGGTGCCTCGTCGACAGGAACCAACCAGTCGTCGACGAGAATGGGAAGCCCCGTCAGGTGCACATTGGGTCGCTCCAAGGTTGCGACTCGCCAAACCCCTTCAGCTGCGAGCGCGACACTCAAACTTGGTGGCACGAGCATGTCGTACGCAAAGAGACTCACTCGGAGATCTGGATATGAACTCTTGATCACCTTCCTAGCCGACCGTACTTCGAAGCCAAGTCGCAGTATCTCGACGAAGGCGGCGGCTCTCATTCCTGACCGACATCGTGCGACAACCGCGAGGGCTCTGGGAGAAGCCAGCAGCGTCTGAATCAAACAAGTGACAAGTTGGGATCGATTCAAGGATCGATAATCGAGTTCTGAATACGAGAGTCTGGGCAACACCCCCAGGAGGTGTTCGGGTTCTGAGCGACCTTCGTCGTACTGCGACCAACGGTAGAGACGAGCATATGAAGAACCTTGGTGTTCTATGACCACGACTTCGTGCGATGGCTGAATCTTCTGTGCGTCAGCATCCGCGATCTTGTTGCTCGCTGAACTCCGATCGACGCGCAACCGGCTCCACAACTTGCGGAGCGGTAGACGCGGAAAACTAATGACCCTGAATCCGAGTGACCCTCTCAAAACTGCCTTCAGCCGGGACGACCGGGTAATCAGGACAACAGAGGTTCTCGCAGATCCGAGGAAGTGCGCAACAAACGCAGCCTCCCAAGACGCGTCGACGACTCTGCTCGTCAGTGCGATCTTCAGTTCCTCCGGTTCAATACTGGTCACTCGGGAATCGATGCCGATCACGCGCTCAAGATTCGAGGTCTGCGAGGACAGAAAACTGAGTTGCTCCTCGTAGAAGTCGAACACGCGGTCGAAATCATTTTGGACGACGCTTCCTCGTGAAGGAACGGCACCAAACGGCACTTCACCCGAACCACATCCCACTTCCTCGATCGGAACAATCGGACGGAACATAAAGGCTTCGACCCGCAGCAAACGGAGAAGTCGCACAACACGACACTCGGTCCGTCCACCTCCCACAAAAACGACGCTCCTCATCGGCTCTATCCTCAGAGTGGCTTGTGGAGAGTGATCAACTCGAGACCCGGACCGACTGAGTTCACCGACTCAGTACGAAAACCAGCCTTGCCCAGAAGAACGTCGTAACGACGCGGGTACTTGTGCCCTGTCGGGTTCAAGAGCAGAACTGCACCTTTCGAAACCGTGCGAAAGATCTCCCGTTCGATCCGAAAACTCGGGTGCATGAGTTCGATTGTCGCCGAGTGGGTGAACGCCCAGTCGAAGGCTTCATCCGGACATGTTTCGAAGAACTCAGGAGCACTCGCGTGGACGAGTCGCGCGCTTTGCAAGCACGGGAATTCGTGCGGAGCCCGTTCGATCGCAGACTTCATCACGTCGAAGCCCGTGAGATCGATATAGCCATGGTTGGCCAAGTAGTTCAGATGCCTGCCCACGTTGCAGCAGATATCGAGGATGCGGTCGTCTTTCGAACTCACCCGAGTCAGCTCATCGAGAAGGATTCGGGCCGTTTCGTCGACCTGCCGATAGAGCGTCCAATCATGGCTGACCGCGTTGCGCCAAGGCTCAGCCTCAACTTCGACGATCTGCTTGCCGAAAATGATTCGACTCCCGACTCGCGCGACGGGAATGGGGACGTACGTGTTCTTGAGGCTCAAGAGCCGAATGACCGGATCCGAGTTTCGCACTCGCCTCACGAATCGACGTAGTAACCCGCTCACGCCATCGAACTTTCCGTCGATCGGACTGCACAATCAGCTACCACGTCTTACACGCTACGCCTTCGCCGACGAGGAGACGGGGTCATCCGAATCAACCGTTCGAACTCTGCCCCTTCACGAACCCAATTGGCGTGATTTCGAACGTACTCCCAACCAGCTTCGGCCAATCGTGAGCGTTCCAGCTCGTCGTCCCGAAGCGAGATGACTCTTCGAACAACCTCCTCGACAACGTCTGCTCCGTCGATAGCCGACACCAAAACGCCACCACGTGAGGCAGCCACTAACTCTCGCGAGGCAGGCAAGGGGGTGGCGATGACGGGAAGACCCTCCGACCAATAGTCGAACATCTTGGACGGCAGGGAGTGTCGGTAGTTGGCCACGTCGTGAAGCAGCGATAGACCGACAAGACTTCCGCGGATGATGACTCGGGCTTCTGGGTTCGGGAGAACTCCCCGCCAGTCGACCCAGCCGCCAGTAACCGCCCTTCGAACTGCGTCTTCGCAGTCGACATCACACGGCCCCACGAGAACGAGTGAGATTCCCGCTTCACTCGCGAGTCTCCGCCCGATTTCGATCATCTCCCAGCAGCCTCGGTCGTTCGAGATCCGGCCGACGTATACCACTCGATCAGGGTGGGTGAGACCCGCCAGTTGCTCCGCGACCGAGGTCGTATTGCGGACAACCGGGGCTTCGGGGAAGTCTTTTCGATACGACTCCTCGGCGAGAAGGATCCCGAAGCGGCGGCGCCCCACCCCATAGAGCAGCTTCACCGCTAATCGAAGCATGCCTTTCGACCAACTGCCCAGCCACGACACATGCGGTGCATACGCGAGGTAATCCTCGTGCACATCCCATATCTTCCTGACTCCACTCAGCCTTCGAAAGGCAACGAGTGGCAACAACTCCGGGTCGTGAACCAGCAGGACGTCGGCATCCCGCGTCACCGTCCCCAGAATCAGGCTGAATCTCCACCACGACAGCAGTCGACGTCGCCCAACCGCTCGGGGCACCTCAATTCTCTCGAGACCATCGGGGTCGAAGCGGCGCGCATGATCCCCCGGTTCAGGCGCAATCAGAACGACCGAGTGTCCGGCCGCCAGCAATGCACGGGTCTGACGGTGGACTATTCGTGCGTCGTCCCCTCGATGGGCCACCGTCGCAACAACGACCCGCATAGCGCCTACATGCGCTCGACGTTGGGACCCGACAGCCGACCGCGCGTATCGAAGACTGTGGGGGCCACCGACACCACCTTGTCGAGGTCGAACGCTGAGTGCACTTGGAGCAACACCGCAACGTCGCAGCCCACCAACGCAGCATCAAGGTCTACTTCGAGAGGCACTTCGGTTCCGTCGACGACGAACGAATCGAGGTGTGGGTCGTGCCCCACCACGTCGGCTCCGAGAAGGCGAAGGTGACGAATCACATCACGGGCCGGCGTTTCACGATCGTCACGAATATCCGGCTTGTACGTCAAACCCAAGAGCAACACGCGTGAACCACGCACCGCTTTCGAATGACGATTCAGCAGATTTTGCACGCGACTCACCACGTAAGCGGGCATGCGGCCGCTGATCTCCTGCGCCAGTTCGACGAAACGGAACTGGTAGCCCAGTGCCCGAACCCGGTGCGAGAGGTAGTTCGGATCGATGGGGATGCAATGCCCACCGACGCCGGGCCCGGGGAAGAATGGCGCGAACCCGAAGGGCTTGGTACTCGCGGCCCGAATCGACTCCCAAAGATCGACCCCGAGTTCGTTGGAGAACACCGCCATCTCGTTCACCAACGCGATGTTTATGTGTCGATAGGTGTTCTCGAGAAGCTTCGCCATTTCGGCCTCGCGAGTGCCAGAGGTCTTGACAACGGTCTCGACTACCTGTGAGTAGAACTCAGCCGCCCGATCGGTACACACCTTAGTGAGCCCGCCAACGACCTTGGGTGTGTTGCGAATCGTCCAGGTTGGATTCCCTGGGTCGATTCGTTCGGGGGAGAAGGCCAGGTGGAAATCGCGCCCGGCCACGAGCCCAGACTGCTCGAGGATCTCCCGAACCGGCCCGTCGGTTGTCCCCGGATAAGTCGTCGACTCGAGGACGACCAGCATCCCCTGGTGAAGATGATCCCGAATCGAGCGCGCCGCGGCCTCGACCGCCCCGAGGTCGGGGGCTCGTTGCTCATCGAGAGGCGTCGGAACACAGATCACCGCGACCGCCGCCTCAGCAAGGCACGCCGGGTTGGTCGTTGCTCTGAAACCCTTCTGGAGGGCTCTGGTGAGATCCTGATCGGCGATGTCGTCCACGTGGCTCGCGCCCTCGTTCAACGAGTCGACCGTCGACGTCTTGACGTCGAGTCCGACCACGGACAGACCACGTTCGGTGGCCTCCAGTGCCAACGGCAGGCCCACGTAGCCGAGGCCGATCACGACAACATCCGTGGGTCGGCCTGTCACGACGTGAGAACTCCATCCCCGACCCCTGTCGGCCGGCTCCGATCGAGTCTAGGAGGGGCCGAGGCTCCGTGATCGCCTCTCCGGTCCCCTGGAGAACCCCTCAGTAGAGTCTGCTCTGTGAATGTTGTGGTCACTGGCGGAGCGGGCTTCATCGGCTCGAATCTCGTCGACCTCCTCGCTGACTCGAGCCTCGCACCATCCGTGACAGTTCTGGACGACCTGTCAAGCGGGTTATCGGCCAATCTCCGCGGTTCTCGTGCCCGGTTCGTTCACGGTTCGATTCTCGACTCCGAGACTCTCGACGAAGTGGTGGCCGGAGCCGACGCGATCGTCCACTTGGCCGCTCGGCCCTCGGTCCCTCGATCGATCGCCGAGCCCAAGGCCGCACACCTGGTCAACGCCACCGGCACCCTGGAGGTCCTGGAGGCAGCCCGTCGCCACGGCAACCCTCACGTGATCGTGGCGTCCTCGTCTTCGGTCTACGGGGCCAATACGGCCCTCCCCAAGCACGAAGGACTCGCCCCCCGCCCCGTGAGTCCCTACGCAGCCTCCAAGTTGGCCAGCGAGGCTTACACGTTGGCCTGGGGCCACTCGTATGGCCTCCCGGTTCTGGCCTTTCGTTTTTTCAACGTCTTCGGGCCTCGTCAGCGGGCCGGCCATGCCTATGCGGCGGCCATCCCCACCTTCGTCGACGCCGCGCTCAGAAACCAGCCGCTCCCTGTTTATGGTGACGGGTCACAGAGCCGCGACTTCACGTACGTGGAGTCGGTGTGTCGTGTGATCGCCGACGCACTCGAACGGCGGGTCACGAGCAACGAACCAGTCAATTTGGCCTTCGGGTCGAACATCACTCTCAACAGTGTGATCGACCGAATCGAATCTCACCTTGGTGTTCGTGTTGGGGTCGACCGCAAACCCGCCCGGGCTGGCGATGTTCCGCACTCGCAAGCCGACAACAGTCGCCTCAAGGCACTCTTCCCGACGATCGAACCAGTGGACTTCGACGATGGGTTGACCCGAACCATCGACTGGTTCAGGTCGCTCTGAACTACGCCTCCGATTTCTCCACTCGATAGAGCGTGTGTCGACTCGACTCGTACACAGGGACCATCGCCAAGAGCGCACCAAATCCACTCATCAACGTCACTGTCAGTCCCACGAGTATCCAACCTGAGGTGTCGTCCACTCGAGCGACCACGAATGCGACGACACCCACGGCGGTGCCGGCTAGATGAATGAGTCCGACGGCCACACGAATGGGCAATCCAACTTTCACCAAACGGTGGCTCGTGTGATCGCGCCCACCCTGAAGCGGACTGATTCGGTGGTACATTCGTGTGATCGTCACCAGAGACGTGTCGAAGATCGCCACCGAGCACACGACGATCGGAACGATGAACGTGTTGTTCTGCGGGCTTCCCAAGAACTGAATCTTCAAACCCAAGTACGAGAGCATGAAGCCGAGGAAATAGGCACCGGCATCTCCCATGTAGATCCGAGCTGGGTGATAGTTGTGCCGCAGGAATCCCAACGCACATCCCGCAATTCCGGCGGCCAGCGCAGCCACCAGGAATTGGCCATTTGCTGCGGCAATCGCGAAGAAACTTGCAGCTGCGATCGCTGCGAGGCCAGCCGACAATCCATCCATGTTGTCGATCATGTTGAAAGCATTCGTGAGGCCAACGACCCACAACACGGTCACAGTGAGGTCAACGAACTCCGAGCCCGTGAACTGCACACCGACATCGAGGGCGTGAAGAAGCACGCCCGACCCGATCTCCACCACGAGTCGAATGAGCGCCGGCAACCCCCTCAAGTCATCGATGAGTCCGAGCAGGGCCAACCCAATGGCGATCCCGAGAACCTTGACGAGTTCGCTGTCACCTCTCGTCGACTGATCGACCACTGCAGCCACTCCGACGATCAGACTGAAAGCCAAGACGATCGCCACTCCGCCCAAATAAGGAACGGGCGACGAGTGCGACTTGTGGCCACCTGGTTCGTCGAGCACACTCCGTGCAACCGCGAACTTGATCGCCAGAGGTGTGAACACGAGCGATAGCGCCGACGCACCAATGAAGACGGCGGCGTACTGCCACCAGCCGCCATTCATGATCAGCCCCGCTGTTCGGAGATGACGAGCCGAATGGTCTCGTCGAGGCCCACAGACGGAGCGAAGCCAACCAAGTTGGCGGCCCGGGTCACATCCGGAACACGTCGCTGCATGTCTTCGAAACCTTCTTCGTACGCCACGTCGTAGGGAATGAAGTCGAGTTTGCTCGTCGATCCGGCCAGGTTGATGATGCGCTCGGCCAAGTCCCGAATCGACACTTCCTCGTTTCCGCCGAGATTGAACACCTTGCCAAATGCCTCGGGATGATCACAAAGTCGAACCATGCCCGAGACCACGTCACCAACGAAGCAGAAGCAGCGAGTCTGATCGCCACTTCCGTACACGGTGATCGGTTCGTTGCGTAGCGCCTGGCTCACGAACCTCGGGATGACCATTCCATAACTGCCGGTCTGGCGTGGCCCGACCGTGTTGAACAATCGGACGATGACCGTTTCGAGACCCTTCTCTCGCCAGTAGGTGTAGGCCAAGATCTCATCGATCGCCTTGGCCTCCGAATACGACCAACGGCTCTTGAGCGGCGATCCGAGAATGCGGTCGTCCTCTTCGTGCAAACGGTCGGACGTGTTCTTTCCGTAGATCTCGGACGTGGATGTCACCAGGATTCGGGTTCCGTGTTTATGAGCCTTCTCGAAAACGATCTCGCTTCCGCGGATATTGGTCATCAAACTCTGGAGCGGGCGTTCGACGATCAACTCGACCCCGACCGCGGCAGCGAGGTGGTAGACCACGTCCACGCGAGCCACGACCGAATCGACCAGATCTGCGTTCAGAATCGATCCGAGCACGAACTCGACATCAGGTCGACCGACGAGGTGGTCGATGTTCGCGAGCCGACCGGTGGAGAGGTCGTCGAGGATCACCACATGATCGCCTCGAGCCAGTAACTGGTCGGCCAGATGCGACCCAATGAATCCGGCTCCACCCGTGATGAGGACTTTCACGCTGGAGAGGCTACTCGCCCTACCATCAGTGAAGCGGGGTTCGATTCACCAATCGCCGATAGATCGTGGCGTAGTCGTTGGCCAGCCGTTCCTCACCAAAGAGCCGTACAGCCCTGGCCGCAGCCTCACGACCCATCGCTTCACGACGACGTCGATCACCGACCAACTCCTCCAGGGCTGACGCAATTTCTAAAGGGTTAGTCGAGGTGACGAAGCCCGTCACCTCGTGGTCCACGACTTCGCGAGCGCTTCCCACGTCGGTGGTCACACACGGAACGCCGGCCATCGATGCCTCGATGAGGGTCACCGGCATGCCCTCGTTATCGGAGGTGAGAATTGCAATGTCGGACGCGGCCAGAACCACGTCGAGATCGGACCGCCACCCCAAGAGTCTCACTCGGTCGCCGAGGTCGTTCACGTCGATACGAAGCGAATCTAGTAGTTCACCTTCGCCAGCGACCAAGAGAACCACCTCGTGATGCTGATCGACCACATGCCGGAACGCTTCGACGAGACGATCAGGGCGCTTGATGCTCGTCAGTCGTCCGACGAACGTGATGGTCACGTCTCCCTCATCGATACCCAACTGACGCCGAGCAACAACTCGATCGACGGGAGCAAGTCTTGCGACTCCCGGAGGCACCACCTCGAATTGGGCGGAGCTGCCGATCCGAGCCGCGAGGAGGTCATCCCGGACGCGCATGCCCACCGAGGCGATGACGTCGGTTCGCTTGGCCAAGAAGCGTTCCGTGAGGATGACGAGCTTCGTCTTGAGCGGCGGGAAGTAACCGTGGAGCAAGTGGCCGTGGAAAGTGTGAACTCGGTACGGGACTTTCGCCACCAGGGCCGCCAGTCGTCCAAGAACCCCTGCTTTCGCGGTATGAGTGTGAACGATGTCGGGACGTTCGCGACGGAGCACACGGACCAATCGAACGAATGCAGTGAGGTCAGACCAGGGTCGAACCGAGCGACCCAGACCCTCGATTCGCTCGTGAGCCAGTTCGGGTGCCCTCAACGCGATGAAGTCGGCTTCGCCATCACCGACATCTCCGACCAGAAGCAAACTCTGGAAGTCGGGAGGGCCCAGGCGTCGGGTCAGAACACTCACCTGCCATGCCGGTCCGCCGACGTTCATGCGAGCGATGATCCGCACGACCTTGATGGGATGACTCACCGGTGGCTCTTCCACTCGGTGAGCCAATTCTGCGTCATCAGCACTGGCCAGAGTTCCGGCGAGAAGTCGCCCGATCCGTGGCGATGGAGCGACCAAATACTCCGGACCCCTTCAACTGAGAACAGACCGGTCGCCTCGAGTGAGTCCGGGTCGAGAATGTCGTCGGCCCACGACGCCAACGGGCCGCGGAGCCACGGGCCGATCGGTACTCCAAAGCCCATCTTCGGTCGGTCGACGAGTTCGGGTGGGACATGGGCACGAAGAAGTTGTCGAAGCAGCACCTTTCCCTCGCCACGACCCGACCGCTGCTCGGGCCTGAGCGACCAAGCGAGGCGGAACAACTCCGGACTCAGGAATGGACAGCGAACTTCGAGGCTGACCGCCATCGAAGCGCGGTCGACCTTCGTCAACAAATCATCCGGTAGATACACGGCAGTATCCGCGAGCATCGCCCTCTCGGCGATTGGCCACCGTTCGGTCGCGGCTTCGAGGTTGTACGGATTCGCAGAACGAGGCGCAACATCCCTCAGCAGGAAGGAGGAATTCGAGCTGACTGCCATCATGGCGCGATACGTGTCGCAAGGTTCAGCCGACAACAATCGGCCGAACTTGGTGATTCTGGACGATGTCCGACGTTGCAAACTTCTCGGAAGCACGCGGCCCATGGGTCCGTCAGAAAACGAGTCGAGCACCCCTAATCGCCTCGAGGCAAGGGCAGCCCCGAGGAGGCTCCTCACGCCGTGGGGTAGTCGCCGTTGCCAAAACAGATACCTGGTGAGGGCTCGGTACCTGTCGTAGCCACCGAACAATTCGTCGCCGCCGTCGCCTGAGAGAGCGACCGTTACGTGTTGTCGCGCCATCCGACTCACGATGTACGTGGGAAGCAGCGATGAATCGGCGAACGGTTCCGCCGCGATCGAAGCGAGTTGTGGAACGACGTCGAGTGCTTCGCGATGGCTGATTTCGAACGCGGTGTGATCGGAACCAAGGTGGTGTGCGACGGCTCGGGCGAAGGACGACTCGTCGAATTGGACTTCAGGAAAGCCGATTGTGAAGGTTCGCGGAGCGATTGACGAGGCTTTCGTCATGGCAGCAACGACGAGCGATGAGTCGACGCCACCCGACAAGAACGCACCGAGCGGTACATCCGACACCATGCGAGACTTGACCGAGCTGAAAAGAGCATCGCGCACTTGGCCGAGAGCGTCTCCTGTCAATGGCGTGGATCGCGCTCGGTCCGCCTCGTTGACGGGATCCCAGTAACGGACCATCTCCGTCCGACCGAGTTCGAGGTCGAACCGGACAGCAGTTCCCGCCATCACTCGGGAGACCTCATCGAAGACAGTCGCGCGACCCATCGAGTGGCCGAATTCGAGGATTTCACCGACGGCGGCCCGGCTCACCGTCGGCTCGAAACCCGGAATCGAGCGAAACGCTTTCAGTTCGGAAGCGGCCGCGATCACCCCTCCAACGCGAGCGTAGAAGAGAGGTTTCTCCCCGAATCGATCGCGACACAGCCACAGAATCCTCTCCCGACTGTCGTACGCGATGAAGGCGAACATCCCGTCCACCTCCCGCACTGTCCGCTCGAGCCCCCATGCATCAAGAGCCTCCACAAGGACTTCGGTGTCGCTGTGTCCCGACCAAGCGGCTGCTGACGAACCAAGGCGTCGCCGCAAGTCGGCCGCGTTGTACATCTCGCCGTTGTAAGAGACGGCCCATCGCCCCGATCTCGAGCACATTGGTTGATGACCGTGCTCACTGAGGTCGACGACGGCAAGACGACGATGGGCCAGGCGCACTGCACCATCGTCCGACGCGAAACTTCCGCTCGAATCGGGCCCCCGATGGATCAGGGAGTCAGCCATTTGGTTGGCAACCTGGGCAAAACTCGCGTCCAACGGTCCGCCACCGAACCGAGCCAAACCGACTACTCCACACATCTGGTCGACTTCAACCCTTCATTCCACGTCGTCCCCTACTATGCCACCGATGACGTCGACGCGCTGGCCACGACTGACGGTGCCCTACAAGTGGAAACGCCTCTTCGCTCTTCTGGCGGACAATCCGCTTTACATCGCTCTTCTCGTCGTGATCGCGCTTGCTACCGGGCTCGCCGAGGTTGGGTTGATGTTGATCGTCACCCGCCTCGCTCTCAACGCGAGCGCAGGAGGTGACCGATTCGACCTCACGAGGAATTGGTCGGTAACCGTCACTGAGGCCCTCGTATTGGGAGTGGCGGTTCTTATCGCCCGCTTTCTGATCTCGATGCTGGCCGTTCGCGTCAGGGCCGGGCTCAACTACCGAGTGGTCTCTCATCAACGGATGAGGTTGGCGGAGGTCTTTCTCGCCGCCGATCGACTTCGACAAATGAATGAACCGAGCGGAACTCTTCAGAAAGTGGTTGCCGAGTTCCCGACTCGTGGAAGTTCTCTCCTCGCGCAAACAACCTTGTCACTGGCATCCGGTCTCAGTCTCCTGACGGTCGTCGTTTCGGCCCTAATCATCGACCCGCGCGCATTGATCTTCATGCTCGGTGGGCTCGTCGTGATTTCCATTGTCCTTGGTCCGCTCAAGAACTCGGTCGGCCGACGTTCGCAAAGGGCAGTCGACGAGCAACTCGAGTTTGCGAACGAACTCGGAGAGATCGACGGCATCACTTTGGAGATCAAGGCGTTTGGCGTCGAGCCTCAGGTGTTGGCGAAGATTCGGACACTTGTGAACCGCGACGCCTCCAGCCAGATGAGACTCGGGATGGCCTCTGGTCTGATGACACCGGTGTACTCCTTTCTTGCCTACGCACTGATTCTCGTAGCGGTTGCCTCAGCTTCCCGTTTCGAGTTTCTGAGCCTGGATTCCTTCGCAGCCGTCGTCCTCATCATGCTTCGGGCCTTCACCTATGGTCAGGACGTTCAGAACGGAATCAGCGCCCTCAACGAATTCTTGCCTTTCATAGACACCATGGATCGCTTTCAGCACAGACTGACATCTGAGAGCACACCTACTCCGACTGCACATCGAACGTCGCTGCGGTCAATTCGTCTGGAGAACCTCGAGTTCTCTTATCCAGGCCGACCCTCGCTGTTCTCAGACTTGACGATCGAAATCGAGCGAGGAAAAGCCCTCGGGATCATCGGGCCGTCTGGGGCGGGGAAAACAACCCTCATCCAGCTTTTGCTCGGGCTCATTGAACCGCACCGTGGCCACTACGTGGTCGATGACACGGAGGTTTCCTTCCTCCAATACCGGGAATTTGCCCGGTCCCTCGCGTTCGTTCCTCAGTCTCCTCAGCTCATCAGTGGCTCGATTCGAGACAACATCCTCTTCTTCCGAAACGACATCCCAGGGAACCACATCGCCGAGGCAGTCGAGAAGTCGATGCTGGCCGAATTCTTGAATCAAGTTCCTGACGGTATCGATGCTCATTCGGGAGTGTCAGGAAACCAGTTGTCGGGAGGACAACGCCAGCGAATTGCAATCGCTCGGGCCCTTCTCGAGAAGCCCGATTTCATCATCCTCGACGAGCCGACTTCTGCTCTCGACGAGACCACACAGCGTGGGATCTTGGAGATGCTCGGATCTCTGAAGAGTGAAACCGGCCTGATCATCGTCACCCATTCAAAAAATTTTCACGAGCTCTTCGATTCAACCATCACCTTGATCTGACTTGTGATGCTCTCAATCGCGTTGAAACACCGAGGAGTGATTTTTACCGGGAAGAAGATATCGAACGAGTTGGAGGCCACGACCGACCGAACCCTTCGCAGCTACGAGAAAACTTTGATTCCTTGGAGCAGCAGACAATCTCCCTGATTGTCTGCCTGAACTCTCTCCAATCGACCGACCTGGCGCTGCAGGGGTCAGTTTCGCGTGCAGGTGAAGTCGAGGTGAAGTCGAGTGACCTCGGTGCCACAGTTCGGCTTGAAAGAGAAGTAAGTCCCCGGCGGAGGCTTCGAAAACAACCTGCCCCGGAACTTCGCCGAAAAGGTGTCGACCGCGCGAAGTTGAATCTGACCGCTGTGACGGACTCAGCCCTTTCGGAAGCAGTCTGAAACCTTTCTCGTCCCGAAGATACAAAACGGCGACTACGGAACCTTCGTCAACATCACCGTCTCGGTGCCAGAACCCGCGGTACTTGATGCGTGAATTGCAGTGGAGCCTCGTGAAGTCAATGTTGAGATCCTGTCGCTTGGTAATGGCTTGTACATGGGCAATCAAGTCCTCACCTTCGATCCAACGCTTTAATTCGGGGAGCAGCACAAGTGGATCTTCGATTCCCGCGATATTCCGGCCACCCAAGAAGTGTGGGAGATCGTCATAAATCCTCGTCTCTGAAACGAGACCGGCTCTCGCCTCTTCAACCAAGTTCGATGCCTCTTCCCGAAGCCGTGCGAGCATCACCTCCGAAATGACTCCCGGAACGAGAACATAACCATGAGCGAAGAAGTGAGAGAAAACCACTTCAAAGGTCATAAAACTCCTTGGTAAACCCAAGAGGGATCGTAATCGATCGGAGGTGTCGCACAATTCCCATCGATGCGTGCCCATCTCCAAACGTGTGATTGACAGGCACATCATGCGCATCTCGCCCGCGCTGCAGACCGTTGGCGATCTCCACGCGAGCAGCTGCGAGGTCGTATCCAACGTCCGTAACACTTGCCGGCCTCACGCGTCCGTGCTGTCGACTTCCGATGTTCACAGTCGGGACGCCGACGACCGGCGCCTCCAGAATGCCACTTGACGAGTTCCCGATGATCAGAGCAGCCCGACGAAGCAGCGACAGGTACAGACGATTTCCCATGTTGTTGATAAGGCGAACGTTGTTCCGTGATTTGGCGAATTCGGTGATCAACCGATTCACATCGAGAGCACCCACATCACTGCTCGACAGCGATGCGACGACTGGAAGCTCGGGAAAGTCGTGTAGCACCTCGATCGCAACCTCGGTCGCCCGCGTCGGATCATCGCTATTCGATTCGGAGTGAACCGAGAGCATGACGTAAGGATCCGCGACCTCGAATCCCGCGAGTGAGGTCAGGAGGTCGTCTTCGATGAAGTCGGTTCGTCGAATGACATCGACACCAAGTCCACCAACTACGATGACCGACGACGGAGTCTCCCCGAGTTGTATGACGCGGCGCCTGTAGTCATCGTGCGCGACGTAGTGAAGTCGCGCAAATTTGGTGATCGAGTGACGAAAGGCCTCGTCCATCGAACCCACTGTCTTTTCGCCGCCGTGGACATGAGCGATCGGGGTATTAGTCAGGTGACAAGCCAAGGCGGCGGAGTACGTTTCGAACCGGTCTCCGATGAGAATGACAAGATCGGGCGCTTCACTCCTGATGAGATCTGAGAAACCAACTATTCCCCGGGCGATCGAGCGACCAACGTCAACCGCGTCGTCATCACGCACCAGACTCTCGACGAGATGATCGATCCGGAATCCGAGCTGTTCGCTGATTGCGTCGAGGTCCGCGTGACCGACGACGTGATCCCCTGTCGCTGCAACGATCGTTTGCCACTGGTCGGAACGTCTCAGTTCGTCGATGAGGGGGGCCAGTAGCCCGGACTCGGATCGGCTACCCGTCACTACAAGGATCCTGGTTACCACTCGAACAACTCTCCCGCCGCGAAGTCCCGGGTCGTCGTCGACCCGACGATTCGAGACCACTCCATCGGGGAGATGCCGAGACCGGGGCGACGAGCCACTAGGTCACTGTCATCGATGACAGTTCCCGCCAACTTCGAACGACGGAAATACACCGACTTCCGTGCAATGGGCAGGTTTTCGCGCTCGGACTCACTCGGCACTTTGACTCCATCACCAAGCATCGACCGCGCCGCTTCAATGTCTCGGACGAAGTCTCGAAAACCCTGTGGATCGAGACTGGCGCTGTGGTCCGGGCCTGCCATGGCCCGGTCGAGCGTCAGATGCTTTTCGATGACCGTGGCTCCCAACGTCACCGCCATGACCCCAGCCATCGAACCGTCCGTGTGGTCTGAGTACCCGACGCTGTACCCGAATCGATTCGACAACTCCGAAAGCGCTCGCATATTGACTTCATCGATCGGGGCGGGGTAGGCCGTCGTGCAATGCAAGAGTGTGATGTCTCCGCGTCGTGTCCGCGACGAATCGAGCACGTCCAACGCGTCTTCGATTTCGCCAAAGGTCGCCATCCCTGTGGACATGATCACCGGGAGGCCTGCCTGGCTGACCGACGCGAGGAGAGGGAAGTTCGTGATTTCTCCTGACGGAATCTTGATCCGCTTGATCCCAAGATCGATCAAGAACTTCAAAGAGAGTACGTCAAAAGCGGTCGACAAGAACTCGATTCCAGCGGCCAGGGAATGATCTCTGAGACAGATGAAGTCGTCATTGCTCAATGCCAGCTTCGAAAGCATCTCTTTTTGAGAGTGGTCTTGCGTCTGGGATGCTTGATAAGGGGCGAGGGGTGCGTCCTCAGCAACCAGTTCGTCAACGGTAAAGGTTTGGAACTTGACGATGTCGGCCCCGACCTCCTTAGCAACATCGATCAACTCGAGCGCGATGGCAACGGACCCGTTGTGATTCACCCCCGCCTCGGCGATGACAAGCGGCCTGCTCACGAAATCATCCCTTGAACACGGAGTCGGCTGGAAGATCGCTACGAACAACTGAACCGGCCGACACGATGCTGCGGGGTCCGATCGTGACTCCTTGCACGATGACTGCACCCGAACCGATGAAACAGTCGTCTCCGATCACACAATCCCCGTTCACCGTCGCCCCCGTCGCCACGTGGACGAAGTCGCCCACGCGGCACCCGTGTTCCACCAACGCCTTGTTGTTGACGATTGCCATGTCACCGACTACCACTCCCGGTCCGATGACGGCTCCGTGCATCACGATTCCACCCTCACCAATCTCCGCGCTCGCGGAAAGATGAGCCGAAGGTGCTACCACGACGGGAAGTCGAAATCCGAGGTCTCGCAGAAGCGACGCCAATCGACGTCTCGGAGAAGAACTCTTGATCTGTCCCAGTGCAACAAGGGCTGCATCACAGTTCTCGCGAAGGGTCGCCAAAACCTCGTCGTCACCGAGAACTGGGTACCCGAATTGTCTCGATCCCGGGGGGAACTTCGGGTCGACCAAACCGGTGGCAACAAAGACCCTCCCTGCTTCGAGCACGTCCAGACACGCGGCCGCATGTCCACCAGCGCCAATGACGACGAGACGAGTCATGCTGCGACACCAACCCCACTGGGGAGATTGATCAGTCGTCCGGAAAGAGATTCGGTGACACCGAGTGGCGACCTCGGACATCGTTCGTACATCGGCAGCTCATGGAGGGGCTTCCAGAGCGGACGAGCTCCAATTCCCTCCTCATGCAGGGCCCCAAGAACCGCCGAAAGGTCATGGGACTGTTCGAGAAGAATCGTCTGGAGCCAGTAATTCGATCGGCCACCGGACGGTTCAGTGACCAACTCGACGTCACTGACATCGCCCAGGGCGGACGCGTATCGACCGACCAAGGATCTCTTGGCCTCGACGAAGAGATCCAACTGTTCGAGTTGGGCACAACCTAGGGCGGCGTTGACGTTAGGCATCCGGTAGTTGAACCCGGGCATATCGTGGAAATACTCCCAGGGATGCGGCTTCTTGGCCGTGGTCGATAAGTGTTTCAACAACCGTGCTACTTCGGCGCTTTCTGCCACGACTGCACCACCGCCACCAGTCGTCACGATCTTGTTTCCATTGAAACTCAGGGCGGCCAGTGCCGATGAGGTTCCAACCGGTCGGGCGTGGAAGATACTTCCAACCGCCTCGGCGGCGTCCTCCACGAGCGGAAGGGCATACGGGTCGATGACGCCCAAGATTTCCTTGACAGGAGCGGAATGTCCGAACAAATGGACAACAACGACTGCACTAACCCGTCGACCTGATTGCCTATTGAACTGACCTTCGAGTCGTGGCTCGAGGAGATCACTCAGGTACTCCTCGAGCAATTGAGTGTCGAGCGCCATCGAGGACAGTTCGATGTCAACGAAATGGGGAATCGCCCCGCACATTCGGACTGCGTTAGCAGTAGCCACAAAGGTCGCCGCCGGGATGATCACCTCGTCTCCCTCATTGACCCCAGCGCCAATAAGCGCCAGATGAAGGGCGGACGTTCCAGTATTCGTTGCCACTACTGATCGACCCTCAAAACGAAGACTCAGTTGTTCTTCGAATCGATTCACAAACTCGCCAACAGACGAAACGAATCCGCTTTCGATGCACTGTCGGGTGTAATCGAGTTCTCGCCCCCTGAACACGGGCTCATGGAGAACTCCGAGGTTGGCAACCGGAAACTCCTGCTTGATCTTGGAGGCGACAAGCTTTCCCAACGCCCGGGACTTCACGTCATTCAGGGATGACATAGTTCCCCATCGAGTCAAGCTCTTCGGCTGAGCCTGCCGCCTCCACAAACCGAGCGACGAATTCGGACACGTCAGTCAAGCCGTCTTCAATGCTTCGCGACGCACTAAAGTCCAGCAAGCGCTCAACCTTGTCGAAACTGACTCGGTAGTTGCGAGGATCTGACCCCTTATCGACGTACTGAACACTGCCCCTTCCAATCAGCCGGAGGGCCAATTCAGCAATCTCTCGCTTGGTGTGATTGTTCCTGTTATCACCCGCATTGAGGATCTCGCCGTCGAGGGACGCGCCCTTCGCGATGGTCCGACAGATGATTTCAGCAAAATCATTCACGTGGCAATACGGTCTCCAAGTGTCCGGGTCGTACACCGCAAGTTCACGGCCAAGCGAAAGCTCTTTGGCGAATTCATTGACCGTCAAATCGAAGCGCATCCGCGGGGCGACGCCGAATGCGGTTGCGAATCGAAGAACTGTCACCGAAGCCCGTCGACCGTCCAAACCGAATAGATGACTCTCGAGTCCGACCTTCGCTCGGGCGTAATCCGAAACTGGATTGAGGTCGGTGGTCTCATCGGCCAGTTGGTCGTCGGGCAAAAGGCCGTAATTGGAGCACGTCGACACGAAGATCAGTTGTTCGACGCGGGACGCAAGAAATGTTGTGGCATCACGCATACCGGATTCGTTGATCCGTGAGGCAACAGCGGGATACCGTCGAACAATCGGGTCTCCGACGAGGCCGGCCAGCATCACGACCACATCGATGTCCCGAGTTGCCCGAGTGAGAACGTCGCGATCGCACAAATCACCTGAAAGAAGATCGACCTGCTGATTCGCGAGTTCATCGATTGCCGCCGTGCAACGACCATAGACATGATTGTCGAGAACTCGCGGAGTCAAACCGACCTCGCTCAAACGACGTACGACGGGAACCCCAACGTAACCTGCGCCACCAATGACCAACACGCGCGTCATGGCTGGTCGCTCGTGAGTCGTCGTACCTGAAGAAGGTCAAAACTTGAGTCGATCTCGAATCCGAACTCCTTCGGAATCACGAAGGGAATCGAGCGGCTAGGCACAACGAGGACCTTCGTTTCTCGGATGAATTCGGGCCGAACGAGATACATCGATCCATTAATGTAGAAGATGTTTCGGTCATATGCCTGTCGTTGACCATTACCTGACGGCCCCATCAGGGGTTGCCACTCGGATTCACCGTGGTCCCAGACGATCATTTCTCTTGGGTGCTCATTGACCTCGCTCACCGAGAACATGCTCGAAGCGCCGAGGTTCAAGAACCGCTCGACGGCGTTGTCGATGAGGAGACCATCCCGAAAGGGGGACGTCGGTTGAAGGACTACCACAACGCTCGGAACCGAGCGATGGGTGGCCTTGAGCCAGTCGAGAAAATGGAGAAGACCCTCAACGACTGTGCTCTCGTCCGAGGCGAGTTCTCTCGGCCTTTGGTATCCCGAACCAGCCCCTAGACCGGAAGCAACTTCCATGATCTCCGAATCTTCGGACGAGACCCAGGTGTGATCGATCGAACGAGATTCCTTGGCTGCACGCACGGTCCGCTCCAGCAACGATACGCCGCCGACCTCGATCAGATTCTTGCGAAGGATCTCCTTCGATCCTCCTCGTGCAGGCACGTAGGCAATGATCATGAGCGAAGAGCCGCGCTCGCGATTGCGGAGCCGACCTCACCGTAGAAATCAACTGGCTTCGACAGCAGGATCGGAATGGCGACACTCGAACCGAGAAAGTTTTCGGTCGCCGCGAGGCTGCCCCGCTGATTGGTATCAAGCAACTTGTCCCAGTGACCGGCAAAGTGCCACCGTAGGGCGTCAGGGACATTCTTTGTTCCAAGACCGAATCGGGCCAAGGTAGCAATGACTGCTTGCTGCACAGATGGAACGAGGTCGACCAACATCACCGTGTCATCGGTTGGGCGAGCGTCGGACGAATATGACCGGGTACGAAGACCACCGGCAACTCCGGACATCAGTGCTTGGGCTCTCGCCCTGTTCTGCTCGAGCATGGCAGGCAACTTTCGAAGTTGTGCGATCCCGACCGCCGCCTGTAACTCCGACATCCTGAAGTTGAAGCCGGGCGCAAGCTGAGAATCAAGATTTCGGGACACCCCGGGGTCGTAGGCATGCCCATGATCATGCAGCGACTTCGCCAATCGCGCGACGTCAGCTGAGTCGGTGAGTACCAATCCCCCTTCACCAGTGGAAACCATCTTTCCATGGTCGAAACTGAAGATGCCGACGCCACTCAATGTCCCAACGGAATGGCCTTGATACTCGGCACCGACCGCCTCGCAGGCATCTTCGATCAGAAGAAGTCCGTACTCTCGGCAAAGTGAGTTCAATTCGGTCAGTGGCCCGGGAACTCCGAGCATGTGAACTGCTACAACGGCGCGGGTTCTAGGAGAGATAGATGATCGGACTTCGCCAAGATCGATGTGCAGGTCGCGGTCGCAGTTGACGATGACGGGAACCGCTCCGATTTCGCGAATAGCTTCCACTGTGGAGATGAAGTTGAACGCTTGCGTGATCACCTCGTCTCCCGGACCGACTCCTACGGATTGGAGGGCGATGCGGGTCGCTGCCGAACCTGACGACACCGCCTGGCAGAAACTCGAGCGGAAAGTCTCGGCGCATGCTTTTTCGAATTCCCGAACAAAAAACCGGGTTCGTCTCGAATCGAAACCATGGGCCATCAGAACACCGCCCGAATCGAATACCTGTTGAACCATGGCCGCCTCTTCGGCCCCGACAACCTCCCAGCCAGGCATCTATTCCTGACCTCGTGACTCGAGTTGCGTCGTCAGTTCAGCGAGATACTTCTCCTTACGCGCTCCATCGATGGACGACGTTCGCGACTTGAATCGAACTGTCAGCCCGAGACGGTGATGCCCGGAATTGTTCGGCCCACTGCCGTGAATGGTTCGAGCATGATGAACCACACAATCACCTGGTTCGAGCACGACCAACTCCCGTGAGTTGAGGTCGACTCCGGACCAGTCGGAGATTCGCTGTGAACTGCCTGGAACACCCGACGGGGAGTGATCACGGAGCCCGAGACGATGCGAGCCTCGGAAGTAGTACACCGCTCCACTCACTTCGTCGGACCGCGCGAGAGCGAACCACATCGTCAAGGCATTTCCATCGGAAATGCACCAGTAATAGTCGTCCTGATGATCAGGAACCGGAACGCCAGTTCCACTTGGCTTGGCGAACAACTCTGAGCCAAAGTCCTCTGGCTCATCACCAAGAAACTGGCCAGCGAAGTCCCGAATCGTCGGGTGATCAAGGAGGTATCGACTCCAGCGAAATCCCCCGAGGTTATGAAGTGAATTGACGAGACCGTCACTTGTGACGTTGATCTCTCGACCCTTGAAGATCTCGGGCGCTTCCTCGAGAAGACGCAACAAATCGGCCCGCACGAGATCGACAGATGCTTTATCCAAGACTCCTCGAACTGCCGCAAAACCATCCCTCCGAAACTGATCGATCACCGATCGGTCGGAAACGAGGTTGACAGATATCTGATCCGAAGTCATCTGGAAACTCCCTCACCCACCATGATGCTGCCCAGTTCCGCTGCAGCCCGGAGGGTGTCGTGGGTGCCGACGTCGATCCACAATCCTTCGAATTTATGGGCGCCCACCGGCTGCCCAGCCCCGAGCAAACGTTGCACCAAGTCAGGGACATCAGCGTATCCGTCGTCAAGGTAGGACAACGAAGACGCATCGACCACGTAGATTCCCGCGCTCACGGGCAACGGCAACTCGGGCTTTTCCCGCCACGCCGTCACCTTGGAAGAATTCAGTTCAAGAAGTCCATATGGCACTTTGATCCGTTCGAGCCTTGTTGCGATGGTCAAGGCAAAGCCACCGGCGACGTGGGCATCAATCATCGAGCCCAGATCGATCGACGACAGTACGTCGGCATTTGACAGAACAACCGGTTCGCCATTTGAGGAAACTGCCTTGGTCAGCGCGCCGGCCGTACCCAATGGCTCGTCTTCTCGAAAGTAGGAAATGTGAACTCCGAAACCCGAACCGTCGGCAAAGTGTTCTTCGACACGCTCGCTGAGATAGCCAGTGACGATCGTGAAGTTTCGGAATCCTTGGGATGCGTAACCTCGAATGATGAGTTCGAGAATCGGAACACCGCTGACCGTCAACATCGGTTTGGGGATCTCATCAGTCAGTGGTCGAAGACGACTTCCTCGACCTCCAGCCATGATGACCACCTGGTTCGCGCGACCAGGTGAGGACCGACCGTACGAGGCAATGAGAACCTCAACCGGCCTACCTACACTATCGACCACTGGCAGATGCCGTATTCCTTGGCTCTCCATCAGCGACCCGACCAAGGAGAGTTCGTAACCCGAGCGGACGAACCGGAAGTTACGATTCATCGCTTCCACCACCGAATCGTCAAGGGTTGAGCCCAAAAGCAAGGCCCGCCTCACATCTCCGTCCGTAACAACGCCGCCGAGGCGTCCGAAATCATCGACAACCAGCACTATCTGTCGTGCCGATTGCTCAAGCCGAGCCATCGCTACGCGGAGGGATGACTTTGGTCCGATCGTGACTTCGCTCGACGGGATGGACTCCACCAACTCCAAACTAGTACCTGGCGTGGCTCGAGCAGATCACAGTACGTCACTCCGACCGGTCGATACGATGGGGTGACCTTGAGTTTTGCGCTGCTTCTTGGTCGGACCCCTACCCA
>Ga0194130_10001584_pt1 | contig 35948 bp, 35 predicted proteins | sample TA2KigsurfametaG_FD_160084 | JGI IMG/M metagenome (GOLD analysis project Ga0194130, IMG submission 160084) | Freshwater microbial communities from Lake Tanganyika, Tanzania - TA2015050 Kigoma 12 surface | ecosystem: Environmental > Aquatic > Freshwater > Lake | place: Tanzania: Lake Tanganyika...
TTGGCATTTTTAATTCAATGACATATCGATGTCCCTCCTGTGTTGTAACATATATATCAATTTCTTTTTTTATTAAATTAGGTAATGGGTTAAATATTCTCGATGTTGAGTATTCAAGTCTGACAATTAAGTCAGGAAAATTACTTCTCAAATAAATTGCAAGTTCATGCTGTAATCCGAACTCACTATAAAGCTCTATGGGCGTTTGTTGAATTGTATCAAAAAAACTATTTATTTTATCTAACATATTTTTCGATTTTAGTTTTGGCTTCTGTTCCATGTCATTATTGGTTTAATTGTTAATGATGGAAACACTCTACTAATTTAGACTATATCTTGTCCACTTTATGCTGACGATTTACATATTTTATCAATGTCCTTTTATAAATATATTTTAATCAAAATTTTCCTTTATAGAACGAAAAGAGCGAATTGTTGAAATATTTCTTCCTTAGTAAATAAATTATCACTATAGTGATTCGATTTCAAATTCATCCCCTGATTCAAAATCGAGTATTTCATAATTTTCCTCTAGATAATTTTTCAAGTTATCTAAATCAATATTTGTGAGTTTTTTTTCATCTGAATTTAAATCTATTAAAATTGACTCAGTATAGCTAGGTGATGAATTATGCCTGTATACAAATTTCAAATCATTATAGATAAATGTAACTTCTTTTACATCCATTACATATTCATCAATTTCTTTTATTATTATTTTTTTCATGAAATATTTATTTATAATTTATAAATTTAAATTGTTCGTACTGCACGAACACATAATGGTCCATTCTTATTAAAGTTATAATCACTTTTACCACTAGTAAAACCCTGATTCCAAATAAAATTTGAAGCTAATTCAGTGGAAGTCCAGTAAGAATACTTTTGAAAACCCCCAATTTTATTTCTATGCTTAAATAATATTTTTGCCTCTTCTAGAGTTGGCAATCGCCACCCATCCCCAAGTTTGATACAAGCATTTTTTGCATCTTCCCAAGGCATTTTATCAAGAAAATCATTTTGTGCAACTTCTAAATTTCCAATTTTAATTGGTGTTCCTATAATATCACTTGAATTCATAAAAGGGTTTTTAATAAACTTAATATACTTTATAATAAACTAAATTTCTCTAAATAATTCAATCATTCGGTTATTCTTCTTTGAGCCAACAACTCTCTTAAATATACAGCTCGATTTTGATAAAAGTTCATGTATTCATTACCATCAAATACGTCACTTTTGTCATTATTACAAAAATAACAACACAAGACACTATTAACTCTAGAATAAAGACCACTTGGATTTATTCTATCAACCTCGAACCATACTGCACTATTAGTTCCCTTCCCACAATTCCATCTTGAGAAAATCTTTTGGAGGACAATACACAAGTCATTGATATTTCTTGCATTTCTATTTCAGCTATTCCACAATAATGACAAATCAAATCTTATTCTTGATACCAATTTATAAAATCATCTAAATTTTCAAAACCATTTATCCCATTCCGAAGTCGACTGTTATAATTTTGCTGTAATTTTTTCTTTGACTTTGGTTGATGTCTGAACGGCATGACTAGTTATTTTAAATATACAATGTGCAGGAGGAAGGGCTCGAACCTTCACGGGGGCATTTCAAAAGTATGTCGTGCACAACAATCTTTTTACTCGCTTACCCCGCCCAATTATATTGGGTGCGTCTACCGACTCGTCAGCTTTTTTTCGCCACTCCTGCATTCTTAATTTAGAAAATTAATTCTGATTATTAAAGTTTAGTTCAGAATTTCTCCAAAAATAATTGTGAAACAAAATTTCACAACCCACCTGCAATTTGCAGGTTATGTCACTAGTGGGGTCATTCTCTATTTGGGTAGAGATAATCCAGAGATCAAGCCAATTTGGAGACTTTTTAAATTATTCATTTTTATACTATCTGCGACTTTGCTATTAGGCTTTATAAAAGATCAGTTTAAATCAAGAAAATAAAATAACTATGCAACTATTAAATTATAAGTTAAATACTCTCTATTACCCTGGAGCAGGTTATGATTTTAGTACGTTGAAATATTTCATGGAAAATTCTAGAATAACAAAATATTACTTCTGTGATTATATGAATTTTGAAATAACACCAGATAGCATCTTACAAGAATTGAGAATGTACTTTGATCAAGATTACAACATAGAAATAGTTGCAGATCTCAGGCCAACTTATTTTAGTAAAAATAAATGGATTGAATATTGGCATAGAGAGGCTCCTATGTTTGGTGGAAGCATTGCGAATTCATTTGCAGTATTATGTAAAATAAAAAAAGGTAAAAAAATATGGGACCTCATATATTTTGGTACAGAAGCAATTCAAACTTACGATGTACTGGTTCAAAATAATATAAAATTTGATGTTGTTGTAACGCAAGATCATGGTCTTGGGGGGCTATGGACAACCTTTTGTAAAGACTCAAAACTTGAAATGATCTCACATTATTATAACCAAATACCTGAAATTTTGTTTGTCGGAATTGATTATGAATCATGGACTGGGTTTGAAATGTTTTCTGAACCATTTGGAAGTTTTGGCTTACATCAGCATGAAAGGATATTATACAAATTTAATCATGACTATTTTGAAGAAGAGATTGATGCATAATTATGATAATTTTACATTTAACTAATTTCAGAATTTACTAAATACATAATACAACTCTTCTATCATTTTCATCAATTCTGGTATTTAAATTTCTCAAACAAAAATCTCTGATTTGATGAGTTGTTGGATGATCATCTTGAGTGTTTGTAAATCTGAAATTTGGAAAGTAATGTTGATTTTCTCTTGCCCAAGCTCTCAAAGGCATTTCAATCTTTCGACTGTTTCTGTTAAAATGTATATAAAATGATTGCTCATATATGTTTATAAAGATTTCAATTATACCTATTATTCAATATCATTGCTATCAAATTCTTCATTAATCTTATCAAACATACCATTTCGGATGTTCCAAGCACAAATATCAATAACTTCTCTTAAATCTTTATCTTCAAGTTGACGTGATTGTATTAAATCTCCACCGTTTAAAATAACCCAAACTTCACCACCATTATCATCTTCATACTGCCTGATAGTTACATTATTACCGTCTATCTCAAGCATCATTTCTTTAGTTTCTGCAGACCAAATTGTTTTTTGTGGTTGGAGTATTTTAATTTTCATACTTTTTTCTTTTAAAATATTTTCCCGTTTCTCATTTTTATTTTCTGTTATGAGAATTTTAAATCTATCAGTTAATGTTTTATTAAAAACAATTTTATCTCCATTTTTCTTTAAAATCTCTAAGCTGTAATCTAATTCATTATATGATAATAAGTTAGAAAGGAAACTTCGTGCAGCTGTGTCAGAAAGGGATTTTAGACCATAGAGATAAAGAATGCCTTTATGTTTTCCAAGGCCTGCAGCTACAGTATCAGAGAGGAAAGTCAGGCTATTAAGTTCTAGAATACCTTCGTGTCTCCCAAGCCTTTCTGCAGCAGCGTCTGATAGGGAGGTTAAACCGTTAAGATCAAGATCACCTTCAAGTTTACCGAGACTTTCTACAGCTGCAGCGGAGAGAGAGGTCAAGCCTTTGAGGTAAAGACTTCCTTTATGATTTCCAAGGCCTGCAGCAGCAGCATCTGATAGGGAATTTAAGCCATAGAGATAAAGACTTCCTTTATGCTTTCCAAGGCCTGTAGCTGCAGCATCTGATAAAGATTTTAGTCCACTAAGATCAAGATTACCATTATGAGTTCCTAGGTAAACTGAAGATGCATCTGATAGGGAGGTTAAACCGTTAAGATCAAGATCACCTTCATACTTTGCTAGTGCATCTGCAGCAGCATCCAATATTAAAGTAAATTCAGATAAATCTGTTACATCTGGATTTTTTAAAAACTGTTCGGTGATTTTAAGGTTAGTTCTTTACTCATATTTTAATTAAGTAGTTTATGAACTAAATATAAATTAGCACACGATATTCATTCTCATCAATTCTGGCATTTAAATTTTTCACACAAAAATCTCTGATTTGATGAGTTGTTGGATGATCATCTTGGGTGTTTTTAAATCTGAAATTTGGAAAGCAATGTTGATTGTCTCTTGCCCAATGCCGTAATTTCATTTCAACTTGTTGATTATTTCGGTTAAATCTTATATAAAATGATTTTCTCATATAAATGGTTTTAATACAGTTCTAAAGATAAATTTACACCTCTCTTCTTTTTTGGGCTAAGAGATTTCTTAAATATTCAACACGATTTTGAAAAAATCTTGAATATTGATTACCATCGAATACATCACTTTTGTCATTATTGCAAAAGTAACAGCACAATACACAATTATCTCTAGAGTAAAGACCGTTAGATTCAATTCTATCTACTTCTAACCATACTGCACGATTAGTGCCTTGACCTATTATTCCATTTTGAGGAAATCTATTAGAAGTCAATATACCAGTCATAGATATTTCCTGCATTTCTATTTCACTTAAACCACAATAGTTACAAATTAAATCTTGTTCATTATACCAATTTATAAAATCATCTAAACTACCAAAACCATTAACTCCTTTTCTAAGTCGGTTACTATAATTTTCCTTCAATTTTTTCTTTGATTTAGGTACATACGTGAATGGCATAATAAATACAAGTTTAATTTAAATTGTATGTCGTCAAAGAAAGTGGACAGTTTAGTTGTAGAGGGTTTCGTTGTTTAAATGTATGATTTTTTCTTTTAAAAATAGTTGCTTTCGTCTTTTTAGGGACTGTTGTTTAATGAGTGCCCTTTGCTGGACTGAGTTCGAACCAGATATCTAAAGATTTGAACTCATTGTCAGCTTGCCTTTAACAGCCAAGTTTAAAACTTGCCTAACGGTTCTCAGTTAAACGCAGGCTTGGATTTTTACCACTAAACTTCCTACGAAGAACCGATTTTTAAATATGGCACTTTTCGTATTGATTTATAAACGGGTAAATCGTAATATGGTACCACTTTAAAAAAATTCTACCGCTTCGCGGTATTTATTTAATAGTTAAAAAGCCCGAACCGCACGAACACTGTTTGGGAAGCCCTTGAGGAGCATGTAGTTGGCAGCGCCATCGGGGAAGGTGAAGCCAAACGCGTCGCTCTCACTGTCCTCGTCCGTACTACTCCAATAGAAGGCTGCCATACCGGAGCGAGCCTTTGCTTGAAAACCTCCTAAACCTGCCATATGGAGGTTCTTATAAATAAATTCTAATTCTTTTAAAGACGGAAGGCGCCAATCGCTATAGCCATTAAGAATCAACTCATCGCAGGCAGTCTTGGCATTTTGCCAAGTAAATTCTCCAATATCAAAAAGAGAGACTACCAGCCCATGTCCATCTTTCTCGTACACCACATAGCCTCCATTTGAAAATTTAGAAATAACTCCTCTGGGTTTAACAGCGTAACCAGTCATCTGCTCAATTTGTGAAAGTGTCCGCTTATCATCCCAGCTGATAGTTCCTGCACTTTCTCCGGAAGTTGGAAAACTAATGGTCGCAGAAATGTCATAGCCTCGATCACTACTAAATTCATGTATTTGACCTTCACCATTTCCATAGGATTCATCCATTCCAGATTGGACGGCGAAGCCTCTTGTATAAAAATTCCAATTAGAAGCTAAAGACTTGATAGCTCTTATAGAAAATTCTTTTCTCAGGTTATACCTAATTTTTTGATTTTGATAGGTCACCTCTACCGGGAATACCTGCTTGTTTAAACAACCCTTCATTGAGATAACAGAAAATACTGATATTGAATCAGTTCGAGATTTCCTTCATGATAACGGATTTCAGCTAAAGAAGAATAATGATTATTTTAATCCTAGCCTGGGTCTACTACTGGAAGACTTACATGATGAAAATGTACTAACGAATAACAGTGTGCTGTTTTTTATTGATACTGTATTTTATCTGGACAAGTCCTTTTTCAGGGAATGAAATCTAAAAATATACATACAAACTTTCTATTAGGACAGTCAAATCACTCCTAACTTCGTTAGAACTAACGGTAATCAAGTCTACCCGACTTCCAAAAAGGCATTCCGTTTCAGGTTTGCCTTTTTTTGTCTTTTTTCTAAATTCCTTGATAGCAAGGCGATTTGATTTTCTCCCAATCACTCGGGCCTTTTATAACCTGAAAATCAGGCATTTTCAATACCACACAATTAGTTAAACAAACTCTTATAAATCAGGATTTTAGAGTAAAAAGGACTTAACTGAAGCTTTCTAAATAACCGTACTATTTAGACAATGGGATTAATGTAAAAATCCCGAACTTTAAAACGTCAAACCACTGCTTAACATTACATAAAAAATACCTAAGACAATAATACCAACCCTGATATGGCTATAATCGATGTTTTAAAGTATGACGGTCCTAACAACGTGTTAGTTTGGAAATGGCGAAGTGCAAGTAATTCAAGCCGAGAGGAAGAATTGCGTTATGGAACACAGTTGGTAGTAAATCAATCGCAGGAGGCGTGCTTTATAAAGGGGGGGCAATTATTAGATATCCTTGGCCCAGGCACACACACATTATCCTCTAAAAACTTACCAATACTTTCAAGTATAATCGGATTAGCCTTTGGGGGAGACAGCCCATTTAAGGCAGAAGTTTACTTTATCAATAAGTCTGTATCAATGGATGCGAAATTTGGGCTTATTCCATTTAACATGCTGGAGCCAAATTTCAAAGTTCCCATTCCTGTAACAAGTAGAGGAAGCTTTGCCCTGCGAGTCGCTGATACCAGAGTCTTTTTAAATAAAATTGCCGGGACAGTACCGGATTTTGAGACAAGAACGCTGTCTCAATATTTCAGAGGAGTGATTGTCGAAAATGTAAAAAATGCAATTACAAAAATTGCAAAAGAACAAAAATTAAGCCCACTCGAATTGGAGTCCATTGTATACGAAGTAGGTAACGCAGTACGAGGGTTCATGGGCAATACAATTGGGGACTATGGCCTTGAACTAAAGTTATTTAATATTGAGGCCATTCCAATAGTAGATGAAGACCAACGGGTGAAGGACATTGTTGCACAATATCAAAAATTAATGTCTGAAGACGCTCAAGAACGAATGAGACTAAAAAGAAGAGCCGAAAATCTCGAAGTATATAGAATAGAAAGGAGCTTCGATACAGCCGAAACAGCCGCGGAAAATATGGGGGGTGGGTTAGGCGGAGATGGAGGTAATTTGATAGGCACTATGGTAAGTATGGGCATGGTAAACCCGTTAGCCAATCAAATGGGGAGCATAATGCAAAACAGTATGCCAAATTCTGCAAATGCAAAAGTCAATAACAACAATGATAAAGTATTTGAGGATTTAAAAAAACTCGGAGAGCTTAAGGCACTAGGTGTTCTGACAGAAGAAGAGTTTAACGAAAAGAAGAAAGAGTTATTGATGAAAATAATATAATTATAATGGTAACTTTAGATAAACAGATTTCAAGAGAGGAACTAGAACAAATTCTAAAAAAAGGCTTTCCTAATTATTTAACTTCTTGGAGGGAAACTTTCTTTCTTGTAGATACAGGCATTCAGGGAAAGTTTTCAGTTCAGCTAAGTGGTAAGAAAGTATACGTTTTTCCATGGATTTTCCCTCCGCTTGCTTTATTTCTGGGACTGACAATAATAGGACTACTACTAATAATCCCCTTTTTAACAAATTCGCGAATAGCGAAGGAAATCGCAAACTATGTAAAAGAAAATTGCGATAACCCCGATATACGATCCGTTGAATTATCAAAAATACCTGACACCTGCCCTCACTGTAAGAATCCAAACTCAAAGCGAATTCGATCATGCGAATGGTGTGGGAATCAAATTATTTAAAAATTCTAATGTGAGAAATTCAATTCTTTTAATTGGGGCCATACTGGTATTGATCAATACTGTAGCGAGCTTGATCCTTCAAGATTATGCGACACATAAAATGATCTTCGCTAACATTAGCATCATATTAACAACAGGACTATTATACTTTCTGTATCAAATGAAAACAGCTGATGGCTTCAAAATAGGACTTACCCTACTATTTGGTTTAACTGGTCTCACAAGGCTAATTTGTGCAGCATCATCAAGCAGTGAATTTAAAAATAACTATGCGGCTTTAGTATTCACTATTTTATTTTGCATAGAGTGCGTTTTACTCTTTTTTAGTCGCGCAATGAGAAATAAATAAAATGGGTGCTAAAATAAGGTGACAAAATTAGAAAAGAATTGTCAGATCTAAGCATTACTAAAAATAAAAAAGGATTTAGTGCTCATGAAAGTAATTTTTGATCAACTTTATTAAAATACCCTACTACAAAATTTTAAAAATGATTTGTCCAAGCTGCAAAAATCCAAATACCCAAAGCCATTCAATATGTGAATGGTGCGGATATAATTTAGGCCAATCAGAAAATCCTACTTCAAACTCCACCTCAATTGCCATTACAGTCCATTTCGAAGGCATCTGGATGATCTTCGATGTAAATGTAAAACTATATGTAGATGATACACTAATTGGAAAAGGATCTTTGAAAAATGGATTTAATTTTGAATTTAACGTTTCAAAATCACAACCGATCATAGTAATAAAGCATGCATTCCGGTCTCAAAAGATTAATATCCCTAAATTAGAAAAGGGGAGGAAATATGAATTCATACTGAGCTATGACAGATTTTTAAAAGGCAACTTTAATGGTGATCCTCAAAAGATAATAAAAACATAACTTCAAGTAATGTTCTTAAGTGATTTTTTAATTTGGATATCACTACTTCTTGTAGTGATGGGCTTCTCACTGTACGTATACTTTTCCTTTTTTAGCAAGCTTTTCTTTCAACATAAAACAAAAACGACTCCTGAAAGAGCGTCAACCTTTGGTGAATTCATCAATGGCCTCACTGGGCCAATTTTCGCGCTATCTGGTTTCTTAATCATTTATGCCACGATAATAGACCAAAACAAAATAAATAATATACAAAAATTTGAAAATTTATTTTTTAAACAACTTGACTATAATCGAGACAACAATCTTCAGATTACTATCAAAAGCCCAAAGTCTTGCGAAGAAATAAGCGGGGGAGCAGCTTGGGTTTCATTTTACTCCCAATTAAAAAAAGCCTATACTATCATCCAAGAAGATACTATTTTGAGAATGTTACCAAAAAATAAAATAATTGATTTATCTTTTGCTACATTCTATTACGGAATCTCTAAACTAGATACTACTCGTTTATATCTGCACTTTGATAAACTAAATCTAACGGAGAACGAAAAATATTCCTACGTTTCAAAACTAAAATTAGCTCCTCACTGTAAGGAACAAAGTTCTTACTTCATAGGACAGGGTAATAAATTGGGGGCTTTTCTAAGACAATACTTTTCATTTATTAATTATATAGATAAACAGCGGTTTTTAAGTACGGCGCAAAAAAAAGAGTATGTTGAAATGCTTATTCTACAAAATTATAATTTTTGTCAGCTTGTAATTTACTACTATTTACAATCCTCTTTCCAACAACCCGATGATATAAATTTGGCAAATAAATACAATTTATTTCCTAAGCTTGACGAATCGCTTCTATTTCACTTAAAGGACACTCAAGGTGAGTAAAAATATTTAAGCTTCATAAAGGCAAAAGTGAATTCGAAGACCAGGAACTAATTAAATATGCCACTATCAACCAAGGCACCTTACGGCATCTCTTAGCCAAATCAACCTAGCCCTCGCAAAAAACCAACCGGCTACTACAACACTACCATCAGGGATGCTGAGAGGGATGTTGAGTGTTCTGCTGGATTTCTTGCACCTGCTGTTGAGTGCTCTGTTGGATCTCTTTTGCCTGCTGCTGCGCAGCAATGAATTTTCCGTCTCGCTCCAAATGCATCTTTATCTTGTAAAAACCCCTTCGCCATAACTTGATCAAGAACCAAGCGAAAGCAACCAGTAGCACCAATAATAAAATGGCACTCTCTGTGCTAGCCGCAATATAAAAGAGCAGAAAATCGTAAGCGCCATGAAATAAGATGGGCACCCATAAAGACTTGAACAAATAGTTACGCCGCTCTGTTCCCTCATGAAACCAAGCCAATGAGAAATAAAAACCCATTAAAACCCCGTCAAATCCATGACCCGGCACGGCTAAGACAGCCCTCGCAATGGCAACGCCGAGTCCACCTTCCATCACATATATAATATTCTCCACCAAGGCAAAGCCAAGCGAGACAAAAACAGCATATACTATTCCGTCGTAGTGATGATTTAGCTCTTTACTTTTCCATACTATAAAATACAGTACAACGAACTTGGCGACCTCTTCCGGTATAGCCGCCTCAAAAAAGGAACCATAAAAAGAACTCAATAGATCTCCCTGAAAAAATTCTGCAAAGTTAGAAAGCGGTATAGACATGGTCAGTGAAATAAGGGTGCTGATACAGCCCCCAAAAAGACACTTCAACAACAAAGAGAGTGGCTCTTTCTCATGATCTTTTTGATAGATCATGTACAGAAATATGACTACGGGAAATACCGAAGCTATAAGCAGTACCATGGCGTTGATTTACTATGAATATAAAACATATGGAGCAAACGGCTTTCCCTAATTTTACGCCATGTATCACTATTGGGCCTACGGCATGCTTATTGCATCAGAAATGGAAGTCCCCGAAATGCTTCCTTTTCAAGGCGCTAGCATAGACTTGCATATCCGGCTGGGCAAGGCGCCGGCAACAATACCCGATACGCCCCTAAAAGTGATAGGGAGTATGCAGATGAGCGCCAATCACTACCGGCTGGAACTACCTATTTGCACCTACTATGTCCGCGAGGGCGAAGAGATCATAATCGACATCAAGCCGCATGCCGACGAAAAATCGCTACGACTTTTTCTATTAGCCAATGCTATGGCAGCAGCGCTGCACCAACGCCAACAAGTAGCCTTACATGCAGGCGCAATCGTAACGGACCAAGGTCTGATCGTCGTATCGGGGCACTCCGGAGCCGGTAAGTCGACCACGATAAGTGCCCTGCGACAAAAGGGGTATGCGGCCTTTGCCGATGATGTGGTAATCGTTTCACAAAACGGAGATGCCATAATGGGAACGGCAAGTTATCCGATCGTAAAACTTTGGGAAGACAGCTTCGAAAAATTGCAATTAGGAGGGCGCAACGAAGAAAAACGCATTCGAGAGCATATTCCAAAATATATCAACTCTTTTCACCAAGAGTTCAGCAAAGAATCGCTGCCGATCCGAAAAATCTTCTTTATCGACAAACAACCCGGCACCCACCCTCCCAGCGCTGAATCACTCAGCGGTGTTCAAGCTTTTAGCTACCTAAAAGAAGGACTATACCAGACCTCGCAGGCCAATACGCCCGCCTATGCCCAACATCTATTTCAGTTATTAGCGGTCGTAGCAGAAAGCGTTCCGCTGACCCTGATCAAAAGGGGTGATGCGGTAAATTCAATAGATGATATAACACGGCTGATCACAGAAAGCAGCCATTAACGGTAAATTCTTTCAGATCGGTTCTGTAGCCGGTTACGATATATTGACCGCACCAGGTCCAGGCATGTCCTTGCAAGGATTGCCCCTCTTCTTTTTTAAATCCGACTGATAAAAGCAAGGGCAGTTTTCTTCTTCGCAACATTTTTCGGGCCGTCAATGCCTGGGTATAGCATTCCATGCTCCAAGGTGCATAGCGACTACAGCGGGTAACAGATATCTTAATAGCGCGAAGCAAGCGTAGCTGTTCTTCGGAGGGATCGGGCAATACATATTCCATCGACACGGCTTGTCCCATCCACCGTAAACGCACTGCAGGTTTAAAAAACCGAAGTACGATCCGTACAACAAACGAGGTAGACAAGGCCTCTAAAAATAACAGGAACGAAGAAAATCTATTGTTCAATCAAGAGCATTTTTTTGGCCTCAAGAGCGTCAAGAAAGGCACTGACTTCTGTTCGGCAGGTGGCTTCATCGATCTCATAGCGCTCCAATAATTGAGTGACGATCTGGTCCGTCGTGCTGGGCGTTTGAAGTAATTCCCAAATAGCCGTACCCACTTTATTGATCCCAAAATAGTCGCCAGTTTGCTTATCCATCAATACCGTTTCGCCGGCCAAATGACTGATCAAAAACCGATCGATTACGCGGCTATAAACCTTGTCTTGCATGCAATAAAGATAGGGCAAATGGCTAATTTTAGCACCGTATGTTACCTATCGAGACCATCAATGCTCACTATGACGCTTCTGTCGCCATCATCATACAGGCCTGCCGTGTGCACCTGCAAACAGCTACCCTAAAAGAACTTGATGAGCTGATCGAAAAAAACGATATCAACTGGCAACAAGTTGCTCTTTTCAGCAAAATGCACCGTATCCGACCGGTCGTATTTAGGGTCTTGCTAAATAGCGTAGCACCCGCATCGCTCAAAGAAAAACTCAAAAGAGAGCTACAGGTAAATACCCTACTGAATTTTTCGATCGCCAGCGAAACCGAACGGATTATTGAGCGATTGGCTAAAGACCATATTCACGCTATTCCCTACAAAGGTGTAGCCTACTCTAAACAGTTTTACGAAGATATCTCCATGCGAGAGTCAAGTGATATCGACCTGGTCATTGACGCGGCCGACCTGCCTAAGACATTTTCCATCTTTGAGCAAGAGGGCTATACACCCTTCAACCTGGCCAACTATCAGTCGTTGGGATACGAACGATACTGCCAAGTAGAAAAAGATCTTTGCTTCGACAAAACGATCAGTACGGGAACAGGCACAAAACAATCCTTTCATGTAGAACTACATTACAAGATCACACACCCCCGCTTTGGCGCCCCTGCTACTCTAAATCAGTTCGATCTTTCTACTACCGTTGCCTGTGAACTGAATCAGGGAGCGGCTCGCTTCTTACACGCCAAGGAACACTATCGGGCGATCATGTTGCATCATTTACTACATGATGGTCTGGAGTACTTAAAGATCTTTGTAGATCTGGCCACGGGCTATAAAAAATTAAGTGCCAATACTGGATTGAATCTTGTACCTCCTACCGAAGAGCCAGTAGACAGTCATAGATCACTAGAAAAAGTATATCATACCAATATCGTGTTTCTGGTTATGGACCAGCTGTTTGGCCTAGGACAAACGGCCGTAATCAACAAAACCCAGTCAGAAGAAAAAGCGGCATACTATTTTTTGAACTTTAACCTACAGGGTACCGTTGGACGCTATCAGCGACACCGGGTATTCAGTTTGCTGAACCACTATAGGAGAACCATTGCTAATCGTGCGACGCTGATCAGAGATAAAAAACAAAGAAGAGTGTTTCAGTGGCGTTTTTGGATCGAATTATTTCTGCCACAGCAGGCCGATCAGGAAGCTGTTCCCTTACCTCGCTTTCTTGCACCTCTTTATTTTATTATCAGACCGATTCGGGTCTTACTTAGAAAAAAAACGGACGCCTGAAGAACAAACGCTGAAGAAAAGACTCTGATGAATAGACGCCTGAAGAACAAACTCCTGATGAACAAACTCTGAAGAAAAGACTCTAAAGAACAGGCACTGACGAAAAAACCCCGACGAACGGATGCCCTGGAAGCGTAAGACGAATCGTAATCAATGCCGCAAAGCCCCGGTGGCGGCCTTTAAAAAAGGCCAGGTAGGTAGACTACTAATAATGGCCAGTTCTTCTGAAAGACTTGTTTCATTATCCAAGAATCGAAAGATCTGACTAGCCTGGTTTCGAGCAAAGAGTCGGGCAAAAACCTTGTGGCCTGGCCAATACCCCTTGGCTAATACATGCAATAACACCCTGTCATAAAAATGGAATCGTGGCGGATCGGCTTTTAATTCTTGTAAGGGCCTTGCTTGTATCAGACAAGCAGCGATCCGATCGGATTGCTTTTGTATAAACTGAAAAGTGTAGCCACTCGATCCCTTGGTTTGTCCACCCGCGGTACCCAGGTTAAACAAGCCGTCTTTATAAAAAGAAAAACGTTGCGTGGTCATTGGAATAATACCAAACTCATCTTCCACAATCGTAAAGTTCTTTACCCCCAGCTGCTCTTCTATATAGTGCCGCAGACCTTGTTCGTATGCGGCGGGGTCTAGCAGATCGGCCGTAAAGAGTGTATACTCTACCAAGGCGCGACGGTCAGAAAAGGGCATTACATACACAAAAGTGGTACCCACCTTTTGATCAACACGAAAATCCATCAAGGTGGCTTGCTGTGGATCGAATACAGGTTCGGCTGTTTCAATGATCCACCCCTTAAAATGTTGCAACAAGTCTACTTGACGCGGAGAAGAAGTACTAGGCTGATAAATGGAATTAAAAACATGCGAGGCCGAGAGGGTCCACGAAAATGAAGCGCCCGTGCTACTAGTTCCCTGCAGGGCCAGTTGATCGCCCGAACAAGAAACATTAGTAATCGAGGCTTCGACCCACTCTACCTGACCCGAGTGGGTCAATACTTCTTGGCAGTAAGCATAAAAATCAATACCCCTTATCATCTTGTAAGCATACCCCTTTAGTTGGAGCATAGAAGAAAATACAGGGCTATAAAATTGGAGCTGATCCCATTGACGATGTACTACCTCCTCGAAATAACCAGTTTCTTGTTCCCAAAAACACCAGGTCCTGTCATTGGCCATTTTCCGATCGCGATCGATGATCAAAAAACGATGATTCGAAAATTGTCCAGACCTAAGCAGGCGAACCAATAGACTCATGGTAGCACAGCCCCCTCCCAAAAAGATCATGTCGTAACGGGCGTGGCGAGGTGACATCAAAAATAGTTAAGGGAATTAATCTTGCTGGGGAGCGTATTGCACCTTGGCATTGCCTGCCATCAGCTTTTTATCGCGCCTGATCTTATCCCAATAGATCTTGTGCACGTAGAGCATGCCAAAACTTTCGCCATCTTCTTTTTGCAGGTGCTTATGATGCATCTTATGGGCCCAGCGGATGGCTCGCACATAGGTGCTATTACTACGCGTAAACCACTTAAAGCGCTGGTGAATGATCACATCATGAACCATAAAATAGGCAAAGCCATAGGCCATAATGCCAAAGCCGATGGATTGCATCCACCATACCTGATCGTAGGTTCCAAAACCGATCAAGAGCATACTGGGAACAGCGAAGATGACAAAGAAGGCATCGTTCTTTTCAAAGAAGCCTGGCTCTACCTGGTGATGATCGCGGTGCAGATACCACAAGAATCCATGCATCACATATTTGTGCGTACACCAGGTGATCCCCTCCATCAACACAAACGTACCAAGAAGCACCACTCCATATTGAAGAATCTGTATCATAACTAAACTCACTGACGTTTTTATATAGCTGTTTCCTGAAAAGACTGTTGTTGATACCACTCGTTGACCTTGGGAAAGGCAATCCTGAACCAAGGTGTATACCGCGTGGGATATAAGGTGATACTCTCCTCTATTTCGCTCATCGACTTATAGCAATAATCCATGGCCTCTTCTCGATTGATGCTGACCGGCCCTTCGTAAATACCTACAAAGACATGATCGAATTCATGCTCGGTCAATCCGTTCTCTACATCGGCCCGGTAACAAAAATCGAAGACCTTAGTGAGCGGGGTGGTAAACCCCATCTCCTCTTGCAAACGACGCAAGGCCGCTTCGCGATTCTCTTCGGTCGGAAAGGGATGGCTGCAACAGGCATTGGTCCAGCAACCGCCACTATGATATTTTCCGAGAGCACGTTGTTGCAAGAGCATTTGTCCTTGCTGATTAAAGATGAAAATACTAAAGGCACGATGCAGCAAGCCCTTGCGATGCGCCTCCATCTTTTCGCAAAGCCCTACGGGCCGATCGTTTTCATCTACCAATATAAGATGATGAGATGTTCCCTGTACCGCTTCCATCAGATAAGACGCAATTGATTTTTTACACCGGCCCGCACCACGATCATCGCTTTGTGATAATTGGGAATTCGGATGCGACTCTCGAGTACCCGCTCGGGCTCGAGACTGCGGATCTTCTTGAACAAAGAGAGATAATACTTGTACGCTACATATACTCCAAAGCGAGCTTTTAAGGGCAATTGCCGAATACCGGAGTAGGCCGCCCGAAAATCTTCCAGAATATCGGCTTCGATCTTGCGCTTGTCGGCATTGGTAAAGTTGCTAAAGTCGCAACCCGGAAAATAAACCCTGGACATTCCATTGAAATCGGCTTTGATATCACGCAAAAAATTTACTTTCTGAAAGGCGGCTCCCAACGAACGCGCTGGGCTCTCCAAGGCTGTGTAGCGAGCCAGATCGCCCTCACAAAAAACATAAAGACACATGAGTCCCACCACTTCGGCCGAACCATAAATGTATTGTTGATACCCTTGGGTATCGTATTGCTTTTTGGAAAGGTCCATCTCCATACTGCGAAAGAACGCCTCGATCAGTTGGTGATCGATCTGGTATTGATTGACCGTGCGCTGAAAACTATGCAAGATGGGATTCAGACTAATGCCCCGGGCGATGGCCTCGTAGGTTTCTTTTTTGAAATCGGCCAGTAATCGGGCCTTATCGAATTCGTGAAAGGTGTCTACGATCTCATCGGCCAGTCGGACAAAGCCGTAAATATTGCAGATCGGCGTACGCAGATCGTGATGCAACATCCGAATGGCGGACGCAAAAGAGGTACTGTAGCGGCGGGTAACCACCTGACTGCACTCTTCGCTGGAACGATGAAAAAGTCCGATCATTGGGTTAAGTTACTGAATTTATTTGAAAGCCCTGTCACAGACCGATGCCACCACCTCGCCACTGATCAACGAGGGCGGAACACCGGGCCCGGGTACCGTCAACTGACCGGTATAAAAAAGGTTACGCACCTTTTTACTTTGACAAGCCGGGCGAAAGACAGCGGTCTGCATAAGGGTGTTCGCCAGACCGTAGGCATTGCCCTTAAAAGAATTGTAATCATCCTTAAAATCGGCCACCGAATACATTTTTTTATACACGATCGAATCCTTGATCGATTCGCCCAAATGCTTTTCCAAACGCGTCACGATCTTATTGAAATAGCGTTCGCGAAGAGATTCATCATCGCCGGTCAAGCCCGAGGCCACCGGAATCAAAAACACAATGTTCTCACAACCGGGAGGAGCTACCGATGGATCGGTCGCAGACGAAACGCTTACATAAAACTGGGGTTCGGTGGGCCATTGAGGATCTTTATAGATCTCTTGTCCATGCTTGGCAAAAGAAACGTCAAAGAACAGTGAGTGATGAACCGGATCTTTTAATTTTTTATTGAGCCCCACATAATACATCAGACAAGAAGGTGCCATTACTCTTTTTTGCCAATAGCTTTCGTTATAAACGCGATAAGCGGCCGGCAACAATTGTTGTTCTGTAAAATGATAATCCGCTCCGCTAATGATCGCATCGGCTCGATAGGTTCCCGAAGAACTTACCACTGCAGTAATGGATGCTTTTGCACCTGCAACTTTGCGCGCGGCTGATGCCGAATCTAAATCGTTTGCTCCCTCGCGCGGGGCTAAACCCTGTTGCGTTCCGCCGGCATTATCTCCCACCTCAAAAGCACGTACCGATTCGTTGAACTTGAATTCGACCCCTAACTCGAGCGCCAACTTGTACATGGCTTCTACAACAGCATACATGCCGCCGCGCGGAAACCAAGTACCTTCTTTAATATCGGCATAGTTCATTAGCGAATACAAAGCAGGAGTATCCTGTGGCAGAGCCCCCAGAAATAAAACCGGAAACTCCATCAACTGACGTAAACGAGGGTGCTTGAAATGCTTGGCCACATGCTTACTAATGGAGGTCAGCAATTGTAACTTAAGGGCTCCGCTGATGGTTTCCCAATTCATGAACTCGGTCAGCGACAGACCGGGCTTATGTACAAAGCGCCCCATCCCTACTTTGTATTTAACTAGGGCCTCCTGCAAATATTTCTCTAATTGCGCGCCGCTACCGGGCTCAATTTGCTCAAAGGTTTTTTTGAGCGTTTCAAAATCGGCCGCCATATCGGTATGGCCCTCTTCCCAATAAACCCGGTAAGAAGGATCGAGACGATCGAGCGTATAATAATCACTTACTTTTTTACCGAACTGGGCAAAGTATCTTTCAAATACATCGGGCATCCAATAGAAGCTGGGGCCCATATCAAATACAAATCCATCGGCCTTTAATTGACGAGCCCTTCCACCGGGGCCATCATTTTTTTCGAGCACGGTTACTTTCCAACCTGCCTTGGCCAAAAAAGAGGCCGCGGACAGACCGGCAAAACCGCTTCCAATAACCAGGGCCGTACGCTGTGTAGTCACCTGGTAAAGTTAAGCCCGTTGAATTTGTTCTTTGAGCAATTTGCGGGCAAAGTGAATACGACTCTTGATGGTACCCAGGGGCTCACCGAGTGTGTCGGCGATCTCGTTGTACTTATACCCGTCGAAATAAAGTAGAAAAGGTGTTTTGAAGATCTCGGGCAAATTGCGAATGGCCGCATTGATCTCCTTTAAACGCATACCAGACTCGGCATCGTTATTGACCACCGGGCCGGCATTATTCAATAAATAATCGTTGGCAGAATTATCGAAGATGGTCTTTTGCTTGGCCTTACGGCGATAGTTATTGATAAAAATATTACGCATGATCGTAAAGAGCCAAGCTTTAATGTTGGTGCCTGCGTTATATTTTTCGCGGTTGGCCAGTGCCTTGTACAGTGTTTCTTGAAAGAGATCGTTAGCCGCCTCGGAGTCGCGGGTAAGATTGATCGCAAAGGGCTTTAAGAAGTCTGCGTTATGCAGCAAAAGCTGGTTGAACTCTACCGTTGACATATTCTGTTTAATTTAATAAAAACGAAGTTAAACAGAATAAGGCTCCCAAAAGTCAGATTTGTTTAATATTTTCTTAAAAAGTATAAACAAGCAGGCGCGGACCATAATCACGCACAAGCGGACAAATAACTAATTAACAACCAACAGATTACGGAAAGACTATCCTATCTTGTTTATAGAGACCAACTTGGAGCGCTGCTGGTCCAATTGCTCAAAGACAGAGTTATTAGAGATGAACTCTGGCACCAGCACTTTCATTTTGCCCACCATCTCCAAGTGCCTTGAGGCGTCGGCCGCCAATACGAACAGCTCTTGGTATACCTGCTCCAGGGCAGGAATGGCTTCGGTGCCGGTCTTAGCGATCAGAATCTTTTGATGGTGCGTAGGCAGTGTATTTTCGGCATCGTTCAAAAGCTCTTCGTAGAGTTTTTCGCCGGGTCTGAGCCCTGTATACTTGATCTCGATATCAATACCCGGTACCAACCCCGACAAGCGTATCATCTTGCGAGCCAGATCGACGATCGGAACGGGCTTACCCATATCGAAGACATAGATCTCGCCGCCATTACCCATAGAACCGGCCTCGAGTACCAGTTGAGTGGCTTCGGGAATGGTCATAAAATAGCGAATGATATTCGGGTGGGTAACCGTAACCGGACCACCCTTGGCGATCTGGTCGCGAAAACGCAAGATCACCGACCCATTAGACCCCAACACATTGCCAAAGCGGGTCGTAATAAATTTAGTTTGATGCGTAGAAAGCCCGGCCAACTGCTGCACATAGATCTCAGCCAGTCGCTTAGAGGCTCCCATTACATTGGTAGGATTGACCGCCTTATCGGTCGATACCATTACGAAACGCTGCGCATGGTAGCGCACCGAAAGATCAGCGATCAGTTTAGTACCGCCCACATTGGTCAGTACCGCCTCGGCGGGAGATTGCTCCATCATGGGCACATGCTTATAGGCCGCCGCATGATAGACGATCTGCGGACGAAACTCCTCAAAGAGCTCCTGCATTCTGTTGGGATTTCGTACATCCCCTAAAAAGAAGATCAATTTGACCCCGCTATTGATACCACTCAATTCCAACTCCAAATCGTGCAGCGGTGTTTCTGCCTGATCGCATACCACAATGGTGCCCGGCTGAAAGCGCAGCAGCTGACGAACGATCTCGGAACCAATGGAACCGGCCCCTCCCGTTACTAAAATGCGTTTGCCTTTTAGCTGGGTGTTCAATTCGGTATGATTCAGTTGAATGGGATCTCTTTCGAGCAATTGCTCAATACGGATCGACTGCAATTGCTTTTTGGTAAATTGTCCGTTGATCCATTTCTCCAATGGTGGAACGGTCAACACGGCAATACTATATTCCAGACAGATATCTACCAACTCGGCCTTACGCGAAGGAGGTATCGAAAACGTAGAGATAACCAGCTCATCGATCTGTTGCGATCTGAACAGTCCATCTAGATCTTTATAATCGATAATGTTGACCCCATCGATAACCTTGCCGGTCTTGCGGGGATTATCATCTATATAGGCCACCACTTTTACACGGCTGGCCGGGTCGTGCTCCAATACTCGCTTTGTTGCCAGTCCGGCCTCTCCCGCCCCATAGATCACTACAGACTTAGGTTCGAGCTTGAAGTTGCGTATATAAGTAAATCCGTATTTAACCACCACCCTGTACGAAATAAGTCCTAAGAAGCTAAATAAAGAATAGATGATCAATGTCGCTACCGGCAGGGCAATAAAGGTGGTGCCGTTGACCACGGTTACTACACTAAGCAATGCCAAGACGATCACTGAAACCAATAATGCAAGCGAAACACGAACTGCATCTTGCACTCCGGTGTAGCGGACAATACCGGCATAGCTTCTGAAATTTAAAAAAACAAGGGAGTTGACTACCACTAAGACCAGCAGGTTCGAATATAATTCCCGGATGCTGATCAAATCGGTATTCAGATTATATCCGATCAGGTAAGCTGCCACCATGCAAAAATTACAAAGCATGATGTCGATCATAAAGATGATCCAGCGTGGAACAATATTGATCCTTTTCATCATAAACAGTCATCACAAAGGTCAATCATTTATTCCAAATGAGAAAAATACTTTTGGATAAATGGTTGAAATGGAGAGGACTTCATTCAAAACAGGATAAAATATATAGGGGTAAGGCCTTAACGGCCTTACTAATAGGCCTTTTCGTCTCCCTTGATCAGGTTTACGATGGTCTGAAAAATAATCTGACAATCGAGCCAAAAACTCCAGTTTTCGACGTACCAAAGGTCAAAGACCACGCGGTGATGCATCTGCACAGAAGATTGCACTTCGCCGCGACTACCGTTTACTTGTGCCCATCCTGTTATGCCTGGCTTAACCAGGTGTCGCATCATATAGTGCTGTACTACATCTTTCGATTCCATCGACAGCGGTATCGGATGCGGGCGTGGCCCCACCACACTCATATCGCCCTTGAGCACATTAAAGAATTGGGGTAGTTCATCGAGACTGGTCTTACGCAAGAACCGACCCAATGGAGTGACCCGGTCGTCTTCTTTTGCCGCTTGTCGAAAAGGCTCCGTGGCATAATGCCCATTGTGGTACATGGTCCGGAATTTGAAACAGAGGATCTTTTTGTTATTGAGTCCCCAGCGTTCTTGCATAAAAAAGACCGGGCCACGAGAAGAAAGTTTAATCAGCAAGGCCATCAGCGGAGTCAACCAGCTGAGCAACAGAATAATTACCAGCAAAGAAAAAAGGATATCAAAGCTGCGCTTAAAGAAACGATTCTCGGCATCATCGAGTGGAAAATAGCGTAGTCCCACAACAGGCAGACCGGCATAACTGGTCAATTTTAGATTGGCTGTGCCCAGACGATTAAAGTCGTTGATCACATTTACCTGTACCTGATGTTGCTCGCAACAATCTATCACCATATTGATCTCTTCGGTCTGGTGACTGGGCAGGGCCAAGAACACTTCATCTACTTCGTGCGACGACATGATCGTTGACAGTTGTGCCAGCGTACCCAGGTAATTAGAAGAAAGTGCATTGGCCGGCGGATCACCCACAAATCCGATCAATTGATAGCGGAGATTATTGATCAAAATACCGGAGCGATACAAGGTAGGGCTTAGATCGGCGGAACCCACCAGCAAGATCTTTCTGACATATTTATATTGATTGCGCACAAAGGCCGCGATCACACGGTAGATATATTTATACAAGGGGATTATGAACAGCAAGAGGCCATGATAGAGCAAGACCATATTGCGATAACGCATAAAATCTTCGAGGATCAAAACCAGTAAAAAAACATGCACCAGCAAATGCGTAAACAAGAGCCGAATAAAAATTGTCAGCTCTTGCGAGTAGGTAAATAATGTAATGCTGGTATAAAAATGAAAGGCCCGGGCACAGAGATACCAAACTAAAAAACTAAGCGATAAAATCAACCCAAAGGGACTTTGCAGCGGCACCCACCCTAGCGGAAACAAGAGCTTGCAGGCGATCGTATAAGCCAGTCCCAACAACACGATGTCGAGCACGAGTCGAAAGAGATAATTGATGCGGGCTGCTCCGAGCATGAAAAAAAATTTAGAGCGAACCGGATTGTGAGCGAGAAGTAAGTGCCGAGTTGTCTCCTCCCTGTGGGCCACCCCCTCTTTCTGGGTTACCGCCTACCGATGTGCGACTTGCTACAGCGGAACCGCCCGCTAGCAAAAAAACAAAGAGAGCCGTTAGGCCAATGCCCAATAGCAAGCCCATCAGTGCCGCAACAAGGGGCTTGGTGTAGATCACTTTAAGTGGAAATACAGGCTTATCCACGATCTCGATCGTAGGGGTCTCTTGTATCAGGGCCGTGCGTGTTAACTCTAAAGACTTATTGAGATCGGCATAGATAATACTCAAGAGCGATTTTTCTCTGGCGCTGATATCGACCGAAGCGATCGTGGCCACATCGCCCGGATTGGCATTGAACAAATTGGTAGCCGCGGTAGTATAGGTCTGTCTATTGAGTAATAAAGCGATACTGTCCGACTTTTGCTGTAAACGATCTACGTTGGCCTTTAGTCTTTTTGTTTTGGTCAGAATGTACAGATTAGACGCTTCGTTGATCAGCTTCAGGGCAATCTGCTCACTCAATACTTCGTCGCGGGTAGTTACTTCGAGCGAAAAGAAACTCAGTTTTCTATCGGGCTTGTATACCGAGATCTCTTTGCCCAGTAATTGACGGCTAATCCTTTCGAGTAAACTATCTTGTAATCTACCCAGCGAAGCGTTGCCACTGGGCGGTGGTGGAAACAAGTTCTGTCCGGCAGGCAATAGCTTTGTATAGTTCGATTCAAGTCCGTACCTGCGAGCATACAATAAGGCCAGTGTGGTAGTGGAGTCTGTTCCCCCGGGCGTTAAGAGTACTTTTTTAAGCAGCGTGGGACTCTTTAGCAGCATCAGTACATTGTCTCCGGCCAAGATGCCCGAAGATCCAGACAAAGCAGAAAGGTCCATTCCCATTTGCCCGGCCAGGGCCGAGAATAATCCTCCGGTATTTTGCTTATTCTCCTCGATCACAAAATTGACCTTGGCTTGGTATACCGGGGGCGTAAAAATGGCATAGACCAATCCAATTACACTACCGATCGCACCCACTATCAAGAGTAAGCGCCAGTAGGCAACAATGCCCCTGACCCGGCGCAATAGCCCCTTTACATAATCACCCATCATAAATTGATTTTCGGTTTGTTGCCAACCCGATTCTTTGGCGGATTCGTTCATAGGATCGGCCTAAAATTACAGTTTATAGTCCAATGGAAAAACCGGCATTAAGACGGTCAATCAGAATATTCTCAAAACCGCCGGTATACATAAAGCGGTCTTGGCGTTGAAACTGCAGATGTAGGTAAATATTATTTTTCCATTCGTAGACGGCCCGGGCTGTTGAAGTCCACTGTTTAAACTGCAAGTTGTTCAAAAAGCGGGGCTGGGGCGTGGCAAAGTATTGCTGTTCAGTGCTATTCTTTCCCCCCTTCCGAAGACGCTCTTGCCGAACCGAGAGTCGTAAGCGGGGAATGGGGGTATATTTTATCTCTACCAAATAGCGGTCGGCATTGCTTCCCATCCAGTCACCAAGCAAGTATCCATTACTGGTATACTCTTGTGCCGGAAACAGATTTTGGTAAACAAAGGGATTCAGTCGCGTATAATCGAAATTAAATGTCCAGTAAGGGAGCATGGGCAAGTCGGTTACCGAGGCTCCCAGATTAAAGGCCACCTGGTTTCGACTTTTATCGGGATTGAGCATAACGGTAGGACGGATCTCGTCGATAAAGAGCGCTCCATACAAATGCGTATGAGGTATGTGATGTCGAGATGAAACCTGCACAAACAATTGCGTATTGGCTCCTGCATTAATATTATTACCGGCAATGTATTGGTCCCAGGCCTTAAAGAACATGATCGGAAGCCAATAGCCGGGTTGGATCTTATCGGAATAGACCACCGACTCTCCCACCGCCACATGCAAGCCTTTGGCAAGACGCATGCGCAACGAATGAGAGACAAAATATTTTGGGATCATCTTAAATCGCTGTCCGCCATAGACACCCAGGTTGACGGTGCGGTAACTATTGGCCGTATCGATCAGACCCGAATGCAGTACACCATGCAAGTACTCGAATTGCAACCAGGGCAATACTTTTTGATTCAGGCGTATATACGGATAACTAGGAGCCTTGGTAGAATGGATAATATTTCCATTCAGTCCAAAACCGTATACGAATTGCTCTTTACCGATGGTGATCAGCCCGCTATTCCATTGATAATTGGCGGCTACCCGTACATCCGAAAAGTTAAGTGATGTCCGTTTGGGTGTGGTGGCCAATGGCAATCCGCCCATGGGTGTAAACTGTCGGGTTTGATCGAGTCCATCTCCATCTTCGGTAATATCGCGGTAGTAGGCTTGGATGCCCCAGCGCTTTCCCAAACCCACCCAGAGCTGCAAACCCGAGGCACGACGAATAAATCGTTCTTTATCGCCTGCCACCTGAAACTCGCCTTGCAAAATGGGCTCTATATTGAATTGCAAGGGATTTGTTTTACGATTTTGAGTGACCAGGGGCAAGCTATCGCCTGCGATCTTGCTAAAGAAGCGAAGGCGACCACGAACATCTTTCGAAAACCAGCGTTCGGGCTGTGGATTTTGAAAACCCTCTTGCAAGGGAAGACCGTATTCCCGTTGATAAAATACTAATTCCTTTTTTTCGATGCGATTGAGCGATCCCGGAAGACGCTGGGCCCGTTTTTGGATGCTATCCAGATAAAAAGCGATCTGATTACGCAGCAGGGGACGAACAATATCATCCAAGTCTATATTGCCTTTTTGTGCATTACGATATAAAAAATCGTAAACACTATTCTCGACAGGTTCGTTGATGGCCTGTGTATAAGCCAGATTCGAACCAAGGACAAGAAGCAAAAGGGCGAGGCTACTAGAAATACAAAAAACTCTCATGCGATACAGTGAAATTAGTAAAAAACGGCTACACCGATGTCGCCAGGGCAACGAACTGCTCTACCGACTCGCTCCAGCGAAATTGTTTTGCCCGATCATATCCTTTTTCGATCAGCTCTTTTCGAAGGGCTTCATTCGTGTACAGTTGTTCCATACAAGCTATCAACGAAGCTTGATCGTGGGGATCAAAATACATTGCGGCCGGACCGGCAATCTCAGGCAAAGCCGTTGTGTTGGCAGCGGCCACCGGTAGTCCATAGATAAAGGCCTCTAGTAAGGGAATTCCAAAGCCCTCGTAGATCGATGGAAAAAAATAGGCCGATGCCCGGCGATAAAAAAAAGCAAGATCGCCATCGGAGAGATAGCCCGCTACTATTACGCGGTCTTGCAGTTGATATTGCTCAAGGGTTGCCTGAATCTGACGGGTATCATCGCTATTCTTTTTGCCGGTAGACAACCCTATCAGCAAGAGTTTTACCGAATGCTGCGAAGAGAATCTTGCAAAGCCCTCTAGCAGAAAGGGAATATTTTTTCTTTTTTCAAAGGTGCCTACATGTAAAAAATAAGGACTGTCTTGCAGCTGCTCTTTGACTATAGTGCCTGCTGAACTGAGTGCGCTCGCCTCCGGTAATTGTTTAGGCCCCTGGTAGATCACCTTTAGTTTGGCAGACCAAGATGGAAAATGAGCTACTAGCCGCGCGGCGGAAAAAGCAGAGGGCGCCACGATCGCCTTGGCCCGGTGGGCGGCTGGCAATACAAAGGTTCGAAAATAAAATAGCCAAGGTCTAGGATAATACGCGGGCTTATCAAAAAACAACGCATCATGAAAGACCACTATCTTTTTAGCTCTGCAAGGCAAGAGAGGCAACATATAGTCGGTACAGATGAGCACCTGGGCACCCGAAAAAAGACAGCGTACCGGCAATACGACCTGCTTCCAGATCAGCAATAAGAGCTGCAGCAGCATCTTTTGAAAAAAATTTGGTTTTGCAAGCGAGGTGCCCCAACGCAAACCGGTCAACTCAATAACGCGAATAGTATTTGCAGGTCGGTTGTGCAAAGCCAGGAGCAATTCCTTTAAATAAGTATGCGTACCCGTAGTGGCAAAGGCAAGGTCGCGGGTATCAATGGCAATTCGCATGTAATTCAATATCTTTAGGTCGCTCATGTATCGCTTGCAAAGATATTCGAACCTCTATATACTCGGCCTGCTAGTTTTACTGATCACTGGCTGCGAAAAAAATATCACCCAACGAAAAAAGGTCTTTTTTGAAAATGCCGAAGACGGTGTGGCCTCCGAAATAGTGGCTACCCACCGCGATGGCTATCCCGTAGGACGATTCGTAAGACCCTTTGGTGGTTCGAACGTAATTGGCAATTTCAACAATACCCTGGTAACGATCGCGCTCGACTCTGTTCCGCCGCACAATATGATCTACGTGTCCTTCGATCTGTACACGCACGATAATTGGGAAGGGCTCAACATTGGACAGTATGGATTACCCGATGTGTGGAACATACGCGTCAATGGTCAATACCAGTTGTCGACCTGTTTTTCGAATTCGCCCATCTATCAACAAGCCTATCCCGAGTGGTTGGGAACCATGGCCCTGCCAGCCAGGAGTAATTCGGTTTCGAGAGGATATAGTGGCATCTGTGCCCTCGATACCCTGGCCGATGGTACCACCCGATACAAAATTGTTTTTTCGAGGGCGCATACCGACAAGAATATACTCATCCAATTAAATGATGCCCTGCAAGGATCGATCTGTGACCGGTCTTGGTCTATCGATAATGTGTACATCGAAGTAATGACCAACTGATGAAGACCCTGTATCTACATGGGAGTCCTGACTTTTATGGATCGGGAAAGGTGCTGCTGGAGATCTTGCGTATTCCCGGCAATGCCGAGCAAGCGATCGTGGTCTTCCCGCACGAGGGGCCTTTATGCGAACCCATCAAGAAAATGGGGATCGCCGTTCATATTATCAATATGGGCGCACTGCGAAAAAAATATTTTACGCCGCAAGGAGTAATCGGTAGGGTGTTTCTTTGGATCGCTGCCATTATCAAGATCAGACAGCTCATTAAAAAAGAAAAGATCGAGCGACTCTATATCAATTCACTTACCATTGTTATTGGTCCATGGCTCAAAACGAATCGAAAGATGCGATTGATCTGGCATCTGCACGAGATCGTGGAAAGACCTCGTGTGCTGACCGCCTTTTTAGGCTTTTTACTTCGCCGAGCCGATCAGCGTATTGCCGTTTCTAAGGCCGCTCAAACGCATTGGCAAACCCTGTTAGCGCCTTTGCCCGTTGATCTTTTATACAATGGGATCGATCTTGAATTGGGGCTTGACGCATCTGAGCAAGAAGTGCCTGGCAACCCCGATCTGGTCATTGGAATGATCGGGCGCATTCAAGAACGTAAAGGACAATCTTATTTACTTCGAATCTTGGATGCCCTGCGTAAAGACTCTAACTATAATCCCTCGGTGAGGTTTAAGGTACTGATAGCGGGCGATGCCTATCCCAGCTACGAGCATCTGATCGGTCAATTAGAACAAGAGATACTTGAACTTGGCCTGCAAGACCAAGTGCGCTATATCGGCTATCAAGAAGATATGGGAGCATTGCTCTCCAAACTAGACCTGGTGGTAGTCCCCTCGACCGAACCAGATTCTTTTCCGACCGTGGTACTAGAGGCCATGAAATTCTCGTTGCCTGTACTCGCCACGCGACAAGGAGGATGTCTGGAAATGATCGAAGAAAATGTAAGTGGCTTTTTTATTCCGCTCGATAATGCCGATGCCAGTGCCAAGATACTAGCGAACGTACTGGCCAATAAAGAGCGCCTGCAAGAAGCCGGAAAAAAAGGAAGAGAACGAGTTGCTGCGCTATACAGCGAGGGGGCTTTTAGAACGAACTGGTTGCGGCTGGTGCAGAGCTGACCAGGCCGTGGACATAATGCCCGTAAAGAACCAACCCACATAACTTACATAGAGATAAGATTCTACTGCCGCGGTAAGAGCCGGAATAAAGAGTCCGATACGGATCAAAAAAACCATCAGTCCCAATTGCTGTGCCTTGCCGGTACTATTCTTAAATAACCAACCCGCCATATAGGCCGATAAAAAGATCAAGGCCAGATACAAAAAGAGCGCCACCACGCCACATTGCACCCCCAAAATAATAAACTGATTCTCTCCTCCTGTATTGAGTCCTATGGCACCTGCTACCCGGCCCGATTCTCCCAATCCCAACCCCAGGGGTTGATCGGTCATGGCTTCGATACCCACCAGCCACTCGAGCAAATGAGATAAGCTCGAAGAATCCGCAAAGCTGATCGTTGATACTATAAAATCTCCTAACGAATTATCAAAGGTCAAAAATAAAAAGCCAAGCCCGGCGGCCAGTGCGCCCAGGTGATAGATCTGCACCATCGCTCGGCGACCGGTAATAAAAAAGTACACGTATCCCACCAAGACAAAGGCGGCAAAAGAAGCTCTTGATAATGCAAATACGACCGAGAGCAACAATGATAAAAGGGTCAGCGTAAATAGGCGAGATTCTTTTTTGTGTTCGCCCGAGGTATATAAGGCCATTAAGACCGGAGCGGTAATTAGCGTAGAGGCCGCCAGCTCGAGGGGGTTAGCAAAAAAACTGGCAAAGCGCTTGATGCCTCCTTCTATTTCAAAGGTCCAACTTAACCCATAGTTACCCGCCGGATCGAATAAAAAATACTTTTCATAAAAAGAGGCGTAGCCGGTAAACTGTTGCAGATGCGTATCGATCAGTAACTCGCCTACCAAGACCAAGCCGGCGGCCAGCGAGAGGAGCATGATCAGCTTTTGTAATTTGGAGATCCAAATGGCTTCGAGAGTCAAGAGCCGACCAATAAAATAAAGGATCGGGAAAAAACAAATGTTCTTAAAAGCGACGATCTTATCGAAGAGACCGAAACTTCCGAGTGGCAAAAAAATATAGGCCGCCACATATAAAAAGAAGAGCAGCATTAACCTGTCGAGCCCATTAAAAGCAGGCATGCTCGGTAGCGTATATATAATATAGCCAAAGCAGGCCAGCACGATCCCTTCTTTTGCATATTGCAATACCGGAATCAGTGAATCAAACCCATAGAGATGCGCTACCGATAGAGCGGTAATGTAGAGTGGCAGACCAATAATAAAGAACCAGGTAATGCCGGCCGGTCTTTTTAACCATACTTCTCTGCAAGCGATCAGAAAGCTTAGCAGGTAGACCAGCGGAAATAAAAACATGGGGACAGATTAGATCATTGAGAGTAGATGTACTCGATCTCGCGGGGACTCAAGACCCGGTTATAGATCCTGAAATCCATGATCCCGCCTTCGAAGGCATCGGCAGGTCGTTGGGCCAGGCGGCCCAGTTCGGCATACGAAGACAGTTGAATGGCCGCAGGAGGAATGCTATTCGAAGATGTGATGCGTGAAATTCGCTTGCCATTACAATAGAATTGAATAGAGCCCACATCTTGCATAATCACAAAATGATACCAAAGTCTTCTTACAAAAACAGAATCGGGGGCCACTTCAAAATCAGGACCCGCCCATTTGATACGACCCTGGTACCAGTTGAACCATAGAAAGCCGGGGCCATAGTTACCAGGCCAGAACTCAAAGACACGGGGCGAAAAAGTACCCGGTCCCATTTCTTTGGCCCAAAACGAAATGGCAAAAGCTCCTTTTACTGCCCGTGCATTGGTCAAGTACATGCGGGCAAAGCTGTTCGAGGTGCCGGAAAAAAAAGTAGCGTACTCGTCATAATTATTTCCGCGACCCGAAAGGCGAACACTGCCATTGATCACTTCGAGATCGGGATTATTGCCGGTAATATCGCGCGGGGAAATGCCCAACGGATAATGCGCCACCAATCCTACCCGTACACTGTCCGCAAGCGGAATCGGCTCATCGGATACGCGCGTACAACCCGTATTAGAGAACAGGGCTATCAACAAAGCCGGTAAGATCAAGAGGAACAGAAAACGGCCGCGAAAGATGGCGTTCGAGCGAAGCATAAAACAAATATACTATTATTTTTTTCGTAAGAGATGCCGCAAGAACACAAAGAGAAACTGTGTATTGGTTACCAGATAGCGCTTCCATAAACGCCGTGGCTCTTGCACCAGTCGATATAACCATTCCATTCCATTGTCTTGCATCCAAGCAGGGGCTTGCTTGACCGTACCGGCATGAAAATCGAATGCGGCCCCTACGGCTACCAATATGGCAGGAATATGCGCTTTGTTCTCGGCTACCCATTTTTCTTGGCGGGGACAACCTCTGCCAACAAAGACCAGCTTAGCCCCGGAACGAGTAATGGTATCGCGATCTTGCTGCTTCTCTGCTTCGGTCGATTCGCGAAACCGATCGGCCTGTGCCCCTACAATTTGTAATCCCGGAAATTTTTGGAGAAGGCGTTGTTGTAAAAGATCGAGTGTAGTTTGCTTACTGCCGTAAAAAAAGACCGGTACCTGCTTGGCCGCCGCACGCTCGAGCAAATGCAACATGAGGGCGGGACCATAGACTCTTCTTTTTAACTGCAGGGAGTTAAAATAATTGAGCGCCCATCGGACGGGCTGTCCATCGGGCACGACCCATTCGAGTGAATTGATCTGCTGCCGGAGTACCGGATCGTTATATCCCTCCATTAATCCATGAACGGCCAATGCGGCCACGGCCCCCTGCGGAGCCGGATCGGTAACTACTCTTTCGATGATCTGTGCAGTAAGCTCCTCGTAATTTGTAACCGAAAATGAAATGCCAAACAAATTACTGCGCTGCATAGAGAGGTTTAATAAAGGCAAAGTTAAGCAAGTGGGCTTAGTAATCCGTCTCGGATGGCCTTTATAACTTGAACTGCTTTTTGCGTTCTACCCCTTAGTAAAAAATAAGGGATCAATAAGGAGAAATACATAATCAAATACAGAGCGGCCGTTACTACAAAAAACCAGGGCGTGTAAAGTCGCGTGGTCCAGATTCGGTTTCTGCATTGCAGATAGACCATAAAGGGATGCGTATATCCTTCTTTACCCTTGGTACGGGTAGTAGAACTATAGCCGGCCCGGTGATAGATGCGCGAATCGGGAATAAGAAACAGCAAGTAGCCCGCCTTTTTGATTCGGAAACTTAGATCAACATCTTCGTAGAGTGCAAAAAAGCGATCGTCGAAGTGGAGATGATAAGGCGAACGGCAAAGACTGGCGCGCATCATAAAGGCACAACCTGTTAACCAGGGTTGCTCAAGGGGCGATCCTCCGTGGCTAAGATCGGGTTTGCCATATCCCTTGACCGCAGTTTGTCCAATGAACGTATAAAAAATATTGCCGTTATTCCAAAGGGTGCCTTTGTCGGGATAAAAACAGATCTTCGGTTGCACCGCTCCTGCCTTGGGATGCATCTCGAGAAAGTCTACCAATGGAAACAAAAAATCGGGGGTTACTTCTGTATCATTATTCAAATAAAGAATATAATCCGGAGCGGACTGAAGCGCCTGCCCGAGAGCCAGGTTATTACCGCCGGTAAAACCCAGATTTTTTTCGCTGCGCAAGAAATGAACGCTAGGAAAACTAGGCGATAAGATGGGCGCCAGCGGATCGATTGATCCATTATCTACTACATAGATCTCCGTAGACAGATCGGAGCGACCGGGCATCGCCATGAGCGAATCCAGACAAGAACGGGTTACATCAAGACCGTTCCAGTCAACGAGAATGATGGCGATTTTTTTCATAGAAGAGCAGCGTAATGGTCTCGATCAAAAAAAGCAGGGCGATCGGCATCCAAAATAAAATATCTATTTGCATCCAGCGTAGTCCCAAAAGAGTCGCACAGAAAAGCGTTACCACCAAAAAAATATAAAAATTGATCTTATTGAGCAAGCTGAATTGTTTTTCTAAGAGCAGCTCCAACACATTGAGCAAGTTGAGTGCCGTTACAAGCGGAATCAGAGCGGCCAAGCGAATAGCGGTGGCAAGCATTTGTTCATCGGCCCCTTTGGCCAATAAGACCGCCAGCGGTTGTGCTCCCGCGACCAGTATAGCGGCGGCCAGCAGTAGCCCAAGGGCTAGTAAACGATTGATGCGTTGCCGAAATAATAACCAAGCGACTTGCCCTTCTTTATACAAATGCAAGGCACGAGCCAAGACCGCTCCGGAAAAAGAGGTTAGGATCATTCTAAAACCCCAGATCAGCTTATCGATAATGGCATAGATCCCTAGTACCGAGCCGCCAGCTACCGCACCAATACTATAGAGCACTAAGGATTGCTGTAAATGCACCAAGAGATTGCTAAGCAGCAAGGGAAAATTTGTTTGCCCCAGCTGATAAATTGCTTTTACCGATATAGGTTCCCACTGAAGACGTCGCTTTACGGACTCATATACCCAGAAAAAAAGAAATACCATAACCAGACCGGCCCCTACATAGGCGTTGACCCAATAGGCCGCAGCGGCATTTGACCAACCATAATACACCAATAGAAAGCCTATTAAACGACCAAAAAAATTAAGCCAGGCCAATACACGAAGTCGATCGGCACCAATACAAAGCACATAAGGATTCAGTACTTCGGCCAGCAAAATAGGCAGGGTACCCAGTAAGAAATAAGAAAACGCAATATCAAAAAGATATAACAGTAAAAAGAAAGCGCTCACCCCCAAAAATAAGATCGAACGAAGGGCAAGCAAAAGGCCAATCGCCGTGGGGCGGGCCAAGGGTCCGGACTGGCTTGTGCCATAATTGATCAAGATCGAAAACAAAACTGCAATGGAAAGAGCGGTCAGCAATTTTCCATTCTCTGCAATACCGGCGCGACTGACCACTACGGGTATCAGCAAAAATTGCAGCAGGATACTAAAGAGTTGGATCAGCCCCAGCCGAAAGAAATTCGGGAAAATATGTTTGATCAATTGGATCAACCCGCAGAATTTTTTACTAAGGCCGCCTCGGTCATTTCACCGAGTATATCCTCTATGGTGTACGAATACTTCCAGCTTGGATAATCGGATTTGAACTTGCTCACATCGGATATATACCAGATATGATCTCCTTTTCGGGCCTTGTTTTCGTCGATGGTATAGTTGACCGACCAACCCAGGCGGGCTTGTAACCAATCGATGGCTTCGAGCATGGAGATATTCGCATGTCTTGAGCCTCCCATATTATAGACCGTACCCGGTGCCGGCGGATTTTCCATTACGGCAGCAAAGGCACTCACCAGGTCGGCACTATGAATATTATCTCGAACCTGTTTGCCCTTGTATCCAAAAATGGTATAAGGTCGCTGTTGTACAGCCGACTGTACCAGGTAGGCCAAAAAACCATGCAGCTCGGCTCCGCTATGTGAAGGCCCCGTAAGACAGCCGCCCCTAAAAATCACGGTGCGCAAACCAAAGTAGCGACCATATTCTTGTACCATCAGATCGGCCGCGGTCTTACTAACACCAAATAGACTATGTGTACATTGATCGATCGACATAGACTCATCGATACCGCGGGCCGCAAAGGGATGCGACGAATCGACTTCCCAGCGTCGTGGGTTTTCGATCAAGGGCAGTGCATTGGGTAGATCGCCATAGACCTTATTGGTAGAGGTAAAAATAAAAACCGCTTGGGGACAATACTGTCGGGTAAGCTCAAGTAAATGAAGCGTTCCATTGGCATTGATCGCAAAATCGGTGTAGGGCTCGCGACTGGCCCAATCGTGAGAGGGTTGTGCCGCACAGTGTACTACCAGTCGAATACGGGCCCCCTCTTTGGTAAAAAGAGGCGTTAGCGCCTGCAGATCGGTAATATCAATAGCGTGATGTTGATAATGAGGCAAACTTTGTTGCAGTTCCTTTACTTTCCAGGCCGTGCTGGCCGTGGGACCAAAAAAATAAGATCGCTTATCGTTATCGATACCGACTACGGCAAAACCCCGCGCATGAAAAAAACAGGCCGCCTCACTGCCGATCAATCCTCCGGCCCCTGTAACAATTACCAGCTCTTTATTTGTCATACGAAAAAAAATGAATGAACCCGATGCGGCCGTGTAAGTTAATCTCATCCCAGCCATTATCAAAATAGGTCTCGGGGGTAACCGGAACAGGAATATAAGATTGCCACTGGTAATTGATGGAGCGCACGGCCGAAAACTGACCGAACCAATTCCATTTTTTGTACGGAAAATTCCAAACCAGCGAGGCCATCAGGTCTACCCATTGCCGATTAAAGTCGTTGGAGCCCGAGAGGATATTGTAATGATAATAAAAGTCGGCATTGTGCAGCCAGCGCTCCAGCTCGATCCCTACCCTGGTCTTGTTCTTTACCCAAGAAATATCTAAGCGCTGGGCATTGCTGCCCGGACCCATTGAAGCGCCCAGTACTTGCCCTTGATTCGTAAAGCCATGCCGGATCAGATCGTCGGTATACCAACTGCGAGCTTGTCGTATCAACGAAGGATTGGGCATCTGCAGCTGTGTGATCTCGATACCGAATTGTAAAAAAGAAGCAGTCGATGCCTTGATCGGAAATAATTTTCGCATACCGGCCAAATAACCGCGGGGGATGGTGTCTTGCAGTAAGTTTATTGGCGAAGCGAATTTATCGGAGCGACCATACTGAAAATATAATTCGGCTCTTTCTTGTGGCAGGGTCAGTCTTGCAAACAACGAACCCATTTTGGCCGGACGTAATGCTCTTTTTTCTGCATAATCAATACGAGCCATATCGACCCCAATAAATAATCCCTTGGTCCAGCGGGGTTGCCAGCTTATGACCGCACCGGCGAAGCGACGCGAACTATTTTCTTTGGGTATATAAAGACGGCGATTATCGTAGGTGCGATTAAAGTCGGGGGGTAATTCGTTGGAGTTGGCGAGTCTGCCTCCCCAGATCACTTGCCATTCCCAGGTACCTACAGGAGTGCGCAGTGGCTTATCAGTATGAAAAGTATAATGGAAAAAGCCCGGAGCATTATTCGTTAAGGTCAGGGCATTGAAGCGACCCGGACCCCACCAACGATTTTCTGTGGATACCCCCAAGGCCAGACCCTTGATCATCAATTGGGCCCGACTCTGTCCGGGTCTAATCTTATAATACGGTTGGGCCGAGAACATCTCGGGCTGATCGATCCGGTTTAACCAATTGTAATAATACTTCCAGACAATCGGATAATGGTCCGAAGGATAGCCCTGAAAATTCGCATTAAAGGCCCAGCTATATTCGGGTTGGATACGCACTAAAAAATGTTTGGCGCGCCACTCGGCTCCTGTTGTATAATAAAATTGCCAACCCCGGGCGGGTATCATTGCGCCATCGGCATAGGCTAATGGGCGGGTCGCATTGAACTGGGTGAGATGTTGAAACGGAAGGGCCTTAAAGGAAGGACGAGAGTGATGACCTGTACGATAGACAGGTGAACCCAATGACCGATTGAGAGAAGGCGAAAGGGACTTCGTGAGAAAGCGATCGACAGTAATTGGCCGTACAGTAAATGAAATATCAGATAAAGATCCGGC
>Ga0194130_10001591_pt1 | contig 35848 bp, 32 predicted proteins | sample TA2KigsurfametaG_FD_160084 | JGI IMG/M metagenome (GOLD analysis project Ga0194130, IMG submission 160084) | Freshwater microbial communities from Lake Tanganyika, Tanzania - TA2015050 Kigoma 12 surface | ecosystem: Environmental > Aquatic > Freshwater > Lake | place: Tanzania: Lake Tanganyika...
AGCTGACCTAGCAATAAAAAATCGATATAAAACAGTTGGTTACTGATTAGAGTGAAGGGTTAACCCGCTTTCACTTTTACCGAGGCTTTGCTAGAATCCAACCTATGCCTATTCGTAAGCACATGATCCGTTTACCTTTTCAGTTCCTGACCGCCATGGTTTTGGGTGGGGTTGCGTCGATTGCGAGTGCGAATACTGCTATCGATACAGCAGCCAAAGAAGCCCCAAAGCCAGAGGTTCGGATTGAGGCTAATTCTTCCTACTTTGCTCGGTTTACCCATCAGGTGGTCGATTCTGTATCAAGCAACACGGAAGCACTTATTAACGAGGCAATGCAATTGATTGGAGTTCGGTATCGCTGGAATGGCGATCTACCACAATCTGGTTTGGATGCGAGTGGTTTTGTGCGATTTGTGTTTAGAGACAAACTAGGATTTTTGCTCCCACCCAAGTCCTCACAAATGAGCAAGGTTGGAAAGCCCATTTCACGTGAGGAGTTAGAGCCTGGTGATTTGGTTTTCTTTAACACCATGCGCTTGACCTTCTCGCACGTTGGCATCTACGTAGGTGATAACAAATTTATTCACTCCCCATCCAAAGGCTCGTCTGTACGAATTGATGATTTGGCGAGTGCTTATTGGGATAAGCGTTTTGACGGCGCTAGACGTTTAGACGGTAGTGATCAGCTAAGTCCTGCTGAGCGCAATAAACTCATTCAGGAAGCGAAAAAATTACGTGCTCAACCACGTAAGCTTTAATTCCTTTTTATCTCCCGAAGCTTTTCTTTAATCTCGCTGACTTTTTCTTGAGTGGCAAGCTCGCCAGCAAGGATTGCGGCGTTACGCGCTCTAAAATCAGCACTCCCCATCTGCTTGAGTTGAGGTGTAATCACAATATCTGCCTTTGCTAGCTCATATTGATTGATACTGTGCTGCATGATGCTGATGGTCTGTTGCAATAAACCAAGGGTGCCTGTGGCATTAAATGCGCTTGCATCGGAAGAGATATTGACGGCAATCACAAAAGTGGCGCCCATCTCATGCGCATAACGAACTGGCACGGGAGCGACTAATCCGCCGTCGACATATTCACGCCCTTGAATCAGTGCTGGCTGAAAGACACCAGGTACGGCGCAGGATGCACGCACTGCTAAACCAGTATCGCCTCGACGAAAGAGAACGCCTTTACCCGTTTGCAATTCAGTGGCAATAATTCCGAGGGGCATGGCCATTTGCTCGATCGTCTTATTCTGGACCTCGCGGTTAACCATGCTTTGTAAGGCATCACCTTTAATCAATCCGCCAAAGCGTCCAGCAAACGGATAGGCCCAGTCTGCAAGAGCTGCCTCATCCAAATTGAGCCCAATCCGATTGAGTTCAAGGCCGCTATAACCAGAGGCGTACAGAGCGGCAATCACACTTCCAGCGCTCGTACCGACCACAAGATTAGGACGAATTCCTTGTGCTTCGAGAGCCTTAATCACCCCAATATGCGCAAAGCCACGTGCAGCTCCGGAGCCAAGAACCAGTGCAATGACTGGTGGTTTAGGGCTTTCACGAAATAAGCCACATGCGGGGAGAGCGCTAATTCCTGCAAGACCTAAGCCTTGCAAAAATCCGCGACGATTTGGAGAAAATAGCGACATTTGGCTATTGTATTGAGCCTCCCCTATAATGGGAGAATAGGTGTAAATTGCCTCGCAAGCGACTTGACCTCCTTGGATGGCTGGCCTCTCCCCCGAATAAGAATTGATGTGAGTTGCCCGCGCAGTCCAGATAACACCCCAACCTTTTTTGACGATTGTGAATAAGTCTCTAAACAGCTTAGCTGTTTAATACAACATATGGATACCGATCACTACAAGCGGGTCATAGAGACCGCCTTAATTTGCGCCCAAGAACCATTAACGGTGAATGAGCTAAGCCGACTCTTTGTGGACCCGCCCTTGGTCAATACAGACCTGCAGAATATTTTGTTAGAGATCCAGAAAGAATGGCAAGACAAAGGGATGGAGCTTGTCAGCATCGCAACTGGCTGGCGTTTTCAAAGCCGTCTTCAGATGCGCGAGTATTTGGATCGGCTCACCCCAGAAAAGCCGCCAAAGTATTCTCGGGCGGTTTTGGAGACCCTAGCGATTATCGCCTATCGCCAGCCCGTCACCCGTGGAGAGATTGAAGAAGTGCGTGGCGTGGTAGTTAGCAGTAATGTGATGCGTCAGTTGGAAGATCGTGGCTGGGTGGAAGTGGTTGGTCATAAGGAGACTATTGGTCGTCCCGGTCTTTATGCCACCACCAAACAATTTCTAGATGATTTGGGTTTAAAAGATTTACAAAGTTTGCCGATGCTCGAGGATGGCTCCATATCCGCAGAAGCCTTAGGACAAGCCGTGATTGAGTTTGATGTCGATGCTACGGTGGAAACCGTGATTCCGCTTGAGTCACCCTCTGAGAGTGCTGAGAATGACAAATCCTGAAAACGATTCGTCCATCGTTAATACGAGCCCAGATTCAGTCGACGGCGCTACTTCCCGCGATGAGGGGGGCGAACAGCGCAAAGACCGGGGCCCAAGGCGGTTTAATAAGTTCAATAACAAATCGCGTCCAGGCAAGTTCAATAAAAATAAGCGTCATTCAGGAGGATCCTCGAATGAAAATCCAACAGCACCTGCTCCAGTTTCTCCTGAACTAATCGCTGAGACCGAAGCATTATTTGCATCGGTGGTTTCCGGTGAGTTTGACGCTGCTCTCGAAGCGCCTGAACCTGTCTTGCAAGCAGTTAGTGATGATCCAACACAGATCTCTCATGAGGCTGGCGTCGAGCGTCGTGCGAGCAAGGCGGGCGAGGAAGATTCCGAAGAGTCGGAGTCTTTAAGTGATCTTGAGCGTTTGCAATTTGCGAGCGTCGATGAGTTACCACTGAGTTTACGCGATGAAGTTTGGTCTGATTTGGATGGTTTAGATGATGACGCAGATGATGAGGATACGGTTAAGCTCCATAAGGTCTTGGCCGATGCTGGAATGGGATCACGTCGGGAGATGGAAGATCTCATTATTCAAGGTCGTGTGTCAGTGAACAGCATGCCTGCCCACATTGGTCAGCGCGTTGGCCCGAGCGATATTGTTCGCATCAACGGTAAGGTCGTGCATCGCAAGATCCCAACAAAACCACCTCGTGTGATTCTGTATCACAAACCCGCCGGAGAAATTGTGAGTCAGGCAGACCCCGAAGGGCGCCCTAGCGTGTTTGATCGCTTACCAAAACCTCGCCAAGGTCGCTGGATTGCTGCAGGTCGTTTGGATTTCAACACCGAGGGACTATTACTCTTCACGACCTCTGGTGAACTGGCAAATCGATTGATGCACCCACGCTACGGCGTTGAGCGTGAATACGCGGTGCGTATATTGGGTGAGTTATCGGCTGAGTCTGCCGAACAACTAAAAACGGGCATTACCCTTGATGATGGACAGGCGCGTTTCTTACGCTTGAGTCAAGGCGGTGGTGATGGTGCGAATCGTTGGTATTCGGTTGCATTGACCGAAGGACGTAATCGCGAAGTGCGTCGCATGTTTGAGGCAACCGGGCACGTGGTATCCCGTCTGATTCGAACCCGTTACGGCATTTTTATGCTGCCACCGCGTTTGCGACGTGGTAAGTGGGAAGAGGTACCGATGGAAAGCGTGGCTCAACTCATGCGCATGGCAGGTCTGAAGCTGCCCCAAAATATGGCAAAAGAAAAAGGTCAGATTCAAGGCCGATCATCGCGGATGGATTCAGCAAGTGATCCAAATTTTCAGCCTGATCCGATGCAAACCTCAGTGTCGTATTGGGGATCCAAGGAGGCGCTCACACTAGCTACTCACCACGGAAATGGGGTATCGCATTTACCTGGTCAGGGACGAGGTACAAATGGTGGCGGAGGACGCGGCGGCTTTGGACAAAAACCATCGCACTCGAAAGGGGGGAAATCAGGTTCACCCCGTTCTAAGGGTCAAAAGGTTCATCACGCCAGTGGCTTTAGCGCCCCATCGGATAATAACGCTGGGGGTCAACGGCGGCCCAATAAGGTTAAGCCGTTCAAGGGTCCTCGTAAGCCTCGGAATCCGAGTGAAAGTTTCTGATTTCTCAGTGATTTTTCTGATTAAGGTATAATTATTTAATACACCGGCTGATGTTGACATCAACGTAAGCTGGCCTGTTCTGGTAATGAGGAATATGGGCTTGTAAGCCCATTTTTTTTTGCCAAATGCGTTGTAAAAGCGGTTTTATAACAGCGGTTGATTTGTGGGGAAGATGTGAAAGAACAGCAGATTATTTCTGCCGAGGTGCGCAATTTGGGCTACTCGCTCGTTGATATCGAGCGGGAGGGTCGTGGTTTATTGCGAGTCACGATTGAGAACCCCGACTATGAGCGCATGATTACCGTTGAGGATTGCGAGAAGGTGAGTCATCAGTTGACCTACACCTTTGCTGTTGAGAACGTGCCGTATGAGCGACTCGAGGTATCTTCACCTGGATTAGATCGACCGATTAAGACCGGTGATGATTTTGTTCGGTTCGCAGGTTTAGAGATTGAACTGAAGTTACGAGTTGCAGTGGGTAATCGAAAGAATTTCAAAGGGGTGTTACAAGGCTTGATGTCTGGGGCTGTCAACACACCGGATGCGAAGTTTAGTTTGTTATTTGAGGCGAGTGATGGATCTCCAGCCGAACTGGAATTTAGTTTGTCTGAAGTAGAAAAAGCTCGTTTGGTCCCTGTTATTGATTTCAAAGGAAGAAAATCATGAGTCGTGAAGTTCTCATGTTGGCAGAAGCTCTGGCCCGTGAAAAAAATGTTGATCGTGAGATCGTGTTTGAAGCGCTTGAGTTGGCTCTGGCCTCAGCAACCAAAAAACGGTACGCCGAGGACGTTGATATTCGGGTTTCGATTGATCGTACCAGCGGCGAGTACGAGACCTTCCGACGTTGGTTAGTGGTGCCCGACGAGGCTGGTCTTCAAGAGCCCGATAAGGAAATTTTGCAATTTGAGGCCAAAGAGCAGATCTCTGATATTGAGACGGGCGATTACATTGAAGAGCAAATCGAATCCTTAGCCTTTGGCCGGATTGGCGCCCAAGCAGCTAAGCAAGTGATCTTGCAACGCATTCGCGATGCTGAACGCGAGCAGATTTTGAATGACTATCTGGAGCGCGGTGAAAAAATTATGACCGGCACCGTCAAGCGGGCTGACAAAAATGGCCTGATCGTGGAATCGGGTCGTGTCGAGGCATTGTTACGTCGCGATCAAATGATCCCCAAAGAGAACTTGCGCTCTGGCGATCGCGTGCGCGCCTATATTCTGAAAGTGGATCGTGAAGCACGTGGACCCCAAATTGAACTGTCGAGAACATGCCCTGACTTCTTGATTAAGTTGTTTGAGAACGAAGTGCCTGAGATCGAGCAACGTTTACTTGAAATTAAGGGTGCTGCTCGTGATCCTGGAATCCGAGCCAAGATTGCGGTCGTGACCCATGACAAACGCATTGATCCGATTGGTACCTGCGTTGGTGTGCGCGGTACCCGTGTGACTGCAGTTCGTAACGAAGTCGCGGGTGAGGCCGTTGATATCGTTCTATGGTCTGAAGATCCAGCTCAATTTGTGATTGGTGCATTAGCACCGGCACAGGTGTCATCGATCGTGGTTGATGAAGAGCGTCATACCATGGATGTGGTGGTTGATGAAGAAAACTTAGCAATCGCGATTGGTCGTAGTGGTCAGAACGTACGTTTAGCCAGCGAGTTAACTGGCTGGCAAATTAACATCATGACCCCAGAAGAATCTGCTGAGAAGTCTGAAAAAGAATCCGTGGCGGTGCGCCAACTCTTTATGGACAAACTCGATGTGGACCAAGAGGTTGCTGATATTTTGATCGAAGAGGGCTTTAATTCGCTTGAGGAAGTTGCCTACGTACCACTTTCTGAGATGCTTGAGATCGACGCATTTGACGAGGATACCGTCAATGAGTTACGGACTCGTGCACGTGACTCCTTGCTGACCATGGAGCTGGCAAAAGAAGAGCGTCTTGAAGAGGTCTCTCAAGATTTGCGGTCGCTTGACGGTCTCTCCACAGAATACATTGCAACTTTAGCCGAGAACCAAGTGCATACACGCGATGATCTGGCTGGATTGGCTGTAGATGAGCTCGTTGAAATAACGGGTATGGATGAAACAGCAGCCAAAACGCTCATTATGAAGGCGCGCGAACATTGGTTTAATGCATGAGGGGAAGCGCATGGCGACAACAACTGTAAAAGCATTAGCCGAGGAACTTAAACGAAGTCCTGCCGATTTATTGGTTCAACTTAAAGCCGCAGGAATCGACAAGGAGTCCGGGGCTGACAAGATTACCGATAAAGATAAGACCGCGTTACTTGCTTACCTTCAAAAGGCACACGGTAGTGCGGAGACCGGGACACGCAAAAAGATCACGCTGACCAAGCGTGAGACCAGTGAAATCCGTCAAGCGGATTCGGCAGGACGAACCCGTACCGTACAAGTTGAGGTGCGTAAAAAGCGTGTCTTAGTAAAACGTGATGATGCTGCCAAGGCTGATGAGTCGACTGAAGTAAAACCGGCTGCGGCAGTTGAGACCAAGCCCATTCTTTCGGACGAGGAGTTAGAAAAGCGTGCCGCAGAGGCTGCTCGTCAGGCTGAACTCTTAGCGCGGCAAGAAGCTGAGATGAAAGCGGCGAGTGAAGCCAAGCAGAAAAAGGGTGAGACTGAGCAAAAACCGAGCAAACTCGACTCTGAGAAAGAGGCTGCTAGTAAGGAGCGGGCCAAAAAAGAGCTAGCCGAACTACAAACACGCCGTGCTGCAGCTGAACGAGAGGTGTCAGCGATTCGGGACATGATGAGCACCCCAGCACGCGTGCTTAAAGCTCAGAGTGAGATCGCCAGTGAGGAAGCCAAGAAAGGCACGTTACATAAGCCCGTCAAAGCTGATGGCGGCGAAGATAAGAAAAAGCCCACCAAGGTTGGTGGCAAACTGATTAAATCTTCTGAAACATCTTCTACATGGCAAGAAGAGGGCGCAAAGCGTAAGGTTGGCTTAAAAACACGCGGTGATCTAACCGGTGGCTTAGGTGGCGGATGGCGAACAGGAGGCGGTCGCAAGAAGCAACAGCATCAAGAAGACAATCCAGCAAGCAATTTCCAGGTGCCCACAGAACCGATTGTGCGTGATGTACATATTCCTGAGACCATTACGGTAGCTGATTTGGCACATAAGATGTCGGTCAAGGGTGCTGAGGTTATTAAGTTACTCATGGGCATGGGTCAGATGGTGACTATTAACCAAGTATTAGATCAAGACACTGCGATGATCATCGTTGAAGAGATGGGCCATAAAGCCCACGCTGCTAAATTGGATGACCCAGAGATTGATCTTGGTGCGGCGGCAGAAGATGCTCCATTAATGCCAAGACCCCCAGTTGTGACTGTGATGGGTCACGTCGATCATGGCAAAACATCGCTCCTGGATAAGATCCGAGTTGCGAAAGTAGCCGCTGGTGAAGCGGGTGGTATTACCCAGCATATCGGCGCGTATCACGTCGAGACCCCGCGTGGAGTAATCACTTTCTTAGATACCCCTGGCCATGAAGCCTTCACAGCAATGCGTGCACGCGGTGCAAAGGCGACCGATATCGTAATCTTAGTGGTGGCTGCCGATGACGGCGTGATGCCACAAACGCGTGAAGCGATCCATCATGCGAAAGCAGCGAATGTGCCACTCGTTGTTGCAATTAATAAGATTGATAAGCCCGAAGCAAATCCTGATCGTGTGAAAACCGAACTGGTGAGCGAAGAGGTGGTACCTGAGGAATATGGCGGTGACTCACCATTTATTGGGGTATCCGCAAAGACTGGCGAAGGTATTGATGCCTTGCTTGAAAACGTGCTGTTACAAGCCGAGGTATTGGAGCTCAAGGCTCCTAAAGAGGCGCCTGCACAGGGTATCGTAATTGAAGCTCGTCTGGATAAAGGCCGTGGTCCGGTCGCTACGGTCTTGGTTCAATCGGGCACCTTAAAGCGCGGCGATATGTTGTTGGCCGGTCAGTCTTATGGTCGTATTCGGGCGATGTTGGATGAGAACGGCAAATCAAGTAATGAAGCAGGACCATCCATACCGGTCGAGATTCAAGGATTATCGGAAGTGCCCGATGCTGGAGAGTCATTCCAGGTAGTCGCCGACGAGCGTAAGGCCCGTGAGATTGCACTGTTCCGTCAAGGTAAGTTCCGAGACGTCAAGTTGGCTAAACAACAGGCGGTCAAGTTAGAGAACATGATGGAGACCATGGGCGAGGGCGTTGTCGAAGCGAAGATCCTTCCAATCATTATTAAAGCTGATGTACAAGGTTCGCAAGAAGCGCTGGCTCAGTCATTGCAAAAACTTTCGACTGATGAGGTGAAGGTGCAGATCGTGCATGCTGCCGTTGGTGGCATTACCGAAACCGATGTCAATCTTGCGATCGCCTCGAAAGGCGTGATTATTGGTTTTAATGCCCGAGCAGATGCGGTAGCACGTAAACTTGCCGAGAGTAACGGTGTTGATATTCGGTATCACAACATTATTTATGACGCGGTCGATGAAGTGAAGGCGGCCTTAAGCGGCATGTTGACCCCAGATAAGAAGGAAGAAATTACTGGCTTGGTTGAAATTCGTCAGGTCTTCCTTGTCTCCAAGGTTGGCGCCATTGCAGGTTGTATGGTGCTCGATGGGATCGTGCGCCGCAACTCACGGGTTCGCTTATTACGAGATAACGTTGTAGTGTGGACCGGCGAACTCGACTCCCTAAAGCGCTTCAAAGATGATGTGAAAGAAGTGAAAGGCGGCTTTGAGTGCGGTCTCTCCTTGAAGAATAACAACGACATTCAAGAGGGTGACCAACTCGAGATCTTTGAAGTGACTGAAGTGGCTCGAACCCTTTAATCATCATGCATAAAACAAGCCCTCATCGTCACCAGCGTCTTGCGGATCAAATTCAGCGTGACTTAGCCGAATTGATCCCCCGGGAATTGCGTGACCCCTTGAATGGTTTGATTACCATTCAGGCGGTAGAACTCTCGCCTGACCTCGCGCATGCAAAGGTCTACTTCACAGTTTTGGGTGGCGACCCACAGTATGCGTTGGGATCGTTACAAGAAAAAGCAGGTTATTTGCATTCCTTACTCTTTAAACGGATGCACACTCATACTGTCCCCACCTTGCATTTTGTATTCGATACCTCGATTGAGCGGGGCGCAGAGATGTCACGATTAATTGATCAGGCATTGGGCTCAAAGCCTAATTAATTGTGATGGCGCAACGAATTGATGGGGTAGTTTTGCTTGATAAGCCCAATGGAATGAGCTCGCAAAGTGCGGTGACTGCAGTCAAGCGCTATTTTCAGGCAGAAAAGGCTGGTCATACAGGCACCTTAGACCCGATGGCGACTGGTTTATTGCCTATTTGTTTGGGTGAGGCCACCAAATACTCACAAGATCTTTTAGATGCGGATAAGACCTATATCGCAACCGTGCGATTTGGGATCGAAACCGACACTGGCGATGCCGAAGGTCAAGTGTTAACCGAGCGATCGACTGCTGAAGTAGCAGATGATTTGATGGCCAAAACATTATTAGAAGCAATCTTGCCGACATTTATGGGTGAAATTGAGCAGATTCCACCGATGTACTCCGCATTAAAACGAGATGGCAAACCTCTTTATGAATACGCGCGCTCGGGTGTGGAGATTGAACGTGAGCCCCGAAGAATTACCATTTACTCGATTCGTATAGTCGCTATTCATTGGCCGCATGTAGAGATCGAAGTCCATTGCAGTAAGGGAACGTATATCCGAGTCTTGGCGCAAGATATTGGCAATTCACTAGGCTGTGGTGCGCATTTGAGTGCATTGCGACGTACCAAGGTTGGCCACCTCAGTCTCGAGCAGGGCTGTACCCTGGAGACCCTTGAAAATACCCCTAAGGTATTACTTCCAGTGGATGCACTATTGCAAACTCTACCTGAGTTGACGGTGGATGACCAACAGGCCAAACGCCTGGAAATGGGTCAGCGCGTACCATGCGCAATCAATCGTGCTAGCCAGTGGGCAAATTCTTTATTTCGGATTTATCGCAGCCAAGCTTTACCGCAAAACTTTATTGGAACGGCAGATTGGCGCAGCGGGGTGTTACACCCCCGTCGGTTTATCGCCCAACGGCTTCTGAACCAAAACTAATTTATCTTTTTGTAAAGCAACTCATGACAAAACGCGCACTTCGTAATATCGCCATCATCGCCCACGTTGACCATGGCAAAACGACTCTTGTTGATCAACTTTTACGGCAGTCCGGAACTTTTCGCTCCAACGAAAAAATCTCTGAGCGCATTATGGATTCCAATGATCTCGAGAAAGAGCGTGGTATCACCATCTTGGCTAAAAACTGCGCGGTGGAGTATGAGGGTACGCACATTAATATTGTTGATACCCCGGGTCACGCTGATTTTGGTGGCGAGGTTGAGCGCGTTCTTTCAATGGTCGATGGCGTATTGCTGTTGGTAGATGCAGTTGAAGGCCCGATGCCCCAAACACGTTTTGTAACCAAGAAAGCGCTTGCCTTGGGTTTAAAGCCCATCGTTGTGATCAATAAAGTGGATCGTCCCGGAGCCTGTTGTGATTATGTGATTAATGCAACCTTTGAGCTTTTTGATAAATTGGGCGCAACCGAGGAGCAGTTGGACTTCCCAGTAATCTATGCTTCTGGCTTAAATGGCTATGCAGGTACTGATGAGAATGTGCGCTCTGGCGATATGCGCCCACTGTTTAATGCAGTACTAACGCATGTGCCGGTGCGCGATGATGAAATCAATGCCCCGTTGCAGTTGCAGATTTCATCAATTGATTACAGCAACTATGTCGGCAAAATTGGTGTGGGCCGGATTCGGCGCGGCAAAATTAAACCCGGTACTGATGTGGTGTGTGTTAATGGACCGGATGGAACCCCCTTTAAGGGCCGTATTAATCAAGTACTAAAGTTCAAAGGGCTCGAGCGCGAAGTGGTTGATGAGGCCATTGCCGGCGATATTGTCTTAGTGAATGGCATTGAAGATTTAGCAATTGGTACCACGATCTGTGCACCCGATCAGGTTGATGCTTTACCGATGCTCAAGATCGATGAACCAACTCTCACCATGAACTTCATGGTAAACACAAGTCCTCTTGCCGGGCGTGAGGGCAAGTTTGTTACTAGCCGACAAATTCGGGAGCGTTTAGATCGTGAGCTTAAATCCAATATGGCATTGCGGGTCCGCGATACCGATGACGACACCATCTTTGAGGTATCAGGTCGGGGCGAGCTCCACCTCACCATTTTGGTTGAGAACATGCGACGTGAAGGGTATGAGTTAGCTGTATCACGACCCCGTGTGGTGTTTCATGAGGAAGATGGCGTGAAATTAGAGCCCTACGAGAACCTCACGGTGGATGTTGAGGATGCGACGCAGGGCGGGGTCATGGAAGAGTTGGGTAAGCGCAAAGCTGAACTGCTGGATATGGTGAGCGATGGTAAGGGCCGTACCCGTCTTGAGTATCGGGTTCCAGCCCGAGGTTTAATTGGATTTCAGGGTGAGTTTATGACCCTCACCCGTGGTAACGGACTCATGAGCCATAACTTTGATTCCTATGGTCCTGTAAAAGAGGGTATCTTGGGTGAGCGCCACAATGGTGTATTGATTAGCCAGGATGATGGTGACGCGGTTGCTTATGCACTATGGAAACTGCAAGATCGTGGCCGCATGTTTGTATCCCCTGGCGATCCTCTCTACGAAGGCATGATTATTGGGATTCATAGTCGTGACAATGATTTAGTGGTGAATCCCATCAAAGGAAAGCAACTCACCAACGTACGGGCCTCTGGTACGGATGAAGCGGTGCGCCTCGTACCACCGGTACAACTCACCTTGGAATATGCCGTGGAATTCATTGCCGATGACGAGTTGGTTGAGGTGACCCCCAAGAGCATCCGCTTACGTAAGCGCTTTCTGAAAGAGCATGAGCGTAAGAAGGCCTCGCGCGAGGAAGTGTAAGCCTTTCATTCCCCTTTGGAAAAATGTAGTAACATTGCTACATTTACTGGATTGTGGGGAATGAAATGCCAAAGACCTTATCAAGCCGCGAATTTAATCAAGATACCAGCGGTGCCAAGAAGGCCTGTCAATCAGGCCCAGTCTTCATCACCGATCGAGGCAAGCCTTCGCACGTGCTGATGCGATACGAAGATTACCAACGTGTGATTGGTCAACAAAAAACCATCCTTGATCTTGTGGGTATGCCTGGATTGGCTGAGATTGAATTTGAGCCTGCGAAAATAAAATGCTTTACGAAGCCAAGCGATCTTTCCTAATGTATCTTCTCGACACCAATGTCATCTTGGAGCTCAGAAAAGCCGGTACTTCCAAAATGAATCCACAGGTTCATGATTGGGCACAATCAATTGACCCAACCCGTTTATTTCTCTCAGTGATTAGCATTCTAGAGATCGAACAAGGCATTCTGTCCGTAATGCGCCGAGATAAAAAGCAGGGCCAGTTATTAAAAAAATGGCTGATGCAAATGATTCTCCCGGTATTTGCTGATCGGATTATTCCAATCGATGTTCCAATTGCATTGCGTTGTGCAGATCTCCATGTTCCTAATCCATCTTCTGAGCGGGATGCCATGATTGCAGCGACAGCGATCGAGCACCGCTTGACTTTGGTGACGCGTAATACTGGTGATTTTGATTCAACTAAATTGAAGTTGATCAATCCTTGGTACTGATTGCATGAGCATCAAGCGTTTAGCTGTCGCTCCCATGATGGAGTGGACTGATCGCCATTGTCGATCATTTCATCGAATGCTGACCAAGCGTGCTGTGCTGTATACCGAGATGGTGACTACAGGGGCGCTTTTGCATGGGGACCAGCCTCGTCATTTGGATTTTAGTCAGGAAGAGCACCCGATCGTTTTACAACTTGGCGGCAGCGATCCGGCTGAGCTCGCTCAATGTGCAGCACTTGCCCAACAATGGGGCTATGACGAGATCGATCTCAACTGCGGTTGCCCCTCAGAGCGCGTGCAAAAGGGTGCATTCGGAGCGTGCTTGATGGCCGAGCCTGAGCTCGTTGCCCAGTGTGTGAGTGTGATGCGTGCCGCCTGCGATCTACCAATTTCAGTGAAGCATCGCTTGGGTCTTGATCAAATGGATGCGGCCCAGTCGCCGCGCGACTATCAATTTGTATTGGATTTTGTACTGGCAGTCGCGGCCACAGGAGCAACCCAGGTAACGATTCATGCGCGTAATGCGGTCTTAAAAGGCTTATCCCCGAAAGAGAATCGGAGCAAACCACCTCTGCACTACGACGTTGCTAAGCAACTGCGTCGCGATGCTCAAAAGCAGTATCCAAATCTTCGTGTACTACTTAACGGTGGCCTAGAATCCAATGAGCAGATTGCACAATATTGGAATGATTTTGGTGGTTTTATGATCGGCCGTGCTGCTTATCATTTTCCGGCGATGCTATTGGGCTGGGATGATCTAGTCGAAAGTGATGGTAATGCAGTAGGTTATCTCTTTAGTGAGGCGGACTGGCACCGGATTCAAATCGGTTTGGTTGAGTACAGTCAAGCATGGCTGGCCAAGTGCAATGCACATCGCAAAGACTTCTATTTGGGAGCGATTACTCGGCACATCATGGGTCTCGCTCACGGTCGTGCGGGATCTCGCCGTTGGCGTCAACGTTTATCCGATCACCATGCCTTGGCACGGGTTAAAACACAGGATGCCATCGAAAACTTCTTTTTGGAGGCCAGTATGGAGTTGGGGGATTGGGCGCTATTTGAACCCCTATCAATCGGTTCGAGAGCATAGTCGTTATAATACTTATGTAGCAATGGTGGACGTAGCTCAGTTGGTAGAGTCCCAGATTGTGATTCTGGTTGTCGCGGGTTCGAGTCCCGTCGTTCACCCCATTTAGCTACTGACTAGGCCTTACGTCAATCACTTCGATAATCGCTGTATTGCGATCTGCCTCCCCGATTATTCGTTCACTGCGGTCTTGAACGGTCGGTATCACAATTTCTTCACAAATTGGTTTAGAACTAAAGACGTTAAAGAAACTGCAATCTTTTTTGGTTACTGCAGATGTGGCGTGTTCGAGGGGAGAGCGCCCTGTGGTGACTGTTGATGTAACACTTACCGCGGTCATGGGGCTTGCTGCTGCGGCAGATCCTGCAGCAGTACCCGCGCTACTTGCTGCTGCCATGATGGGTGCGGCGCAGCCTTGTAAACCTGAAATACTAAGAATACTAAGAAGTGCAATGAAAATGTAGAGAAGGGAGACCGACCCTTGATGGGTAGTTGAAGGCTTGATTGAACTAGTTAGGTCGATAGGCAAGGTTATAGACTCCAGTTGGCCAATCACCACTCGCGATTGCCTCAAAGCTGCTATCGGGTGTCTTGATGTCCTCAACCACCTTGCCAGTACCCCGTTTACCTGACATAAATTTAACCTCTAGTGGTCGGTATTGAACCTGTCCGCAGTGGTATTCATTTAGACCAATGATGGAGTTCACTGGTGATTTAGTTTTTGGCTCAACTCCCGGTTTCTTAAGATCGAGCATCGATAGAACTTGGACCTTATCGCCTGACTTCTTGATGCTGGATTTATCAATCAAAACGGTTATGAACTCATTGCTTCCCAGTTCATCCCAAGCGCCGAAGGCAAAACTGGAGCTTAGGGTGAAGATGCAAGTAATTAGAAGTTTAAGACGTGTTTTCATCATGATCCTGTACAGTTCTACTGATTGTAATGGGTCAACGCGACAACTCAAAACGACTTAGCTTTTAAGACCAATTCACGCTGAACCTGCTTAGGCTTCATCGCCAATGGAATTAATTGATTCGTTGCCCATGAGGCGCTCAAATTGCGATAGCGATGACTTTGAACCCAACCCGACTGACCGGTAGGAAGCATAAAAGCCGATTGTTCTGGATCATTGAGGTCATAGATCGCCCTCAGACTTGGCGCATGATTAGCCTGGAATGGCGCTTTTGGATTGTTCAGAACTGGACGACCCACATTGACCGTAAAGGCATCCCCTGGAAATGGAATGCTGACATTGAAGAACTCCGCTAAGAAGGGAATGTTTTTGAAGGGGCGATGTTCAGACACAGCGTGATGCGCTGTTCCCCAACGCCAATCAGTACTCGATTTTCCGTAGCGTTGGCTCAAATCATTGAGCGCTCGTTGCAGAGCCAGATTAGCGGCACCTTGGCAATTTTCTCGTTCTGCGGTAGTGTGCACATCGCACCAGGGGCTATTGGGATTAGTTGTTTGCTCAATCAGAGCGGCCCTAAACGAGCGTCTGCCATATTCCTCAGTAAACGAATCACCTAAACGGGAGAACAGAATGCGCGTTAATTGATCAACCCAAGCATTAAACACCAAAGCGGATACAGAATCCGTACTCATGGTTCCATTAAAACCATCGATGGCTGGCTGGATACTGGACTGCAGAGCATGACCTGAGCGCGCATTCTTAAATAAAGGCAAGAGTGCTTGCGCTCCAAGGGAGAGAACATCGCCTTGCATAGCCTGCATCGAGGTACGATCATGCTGATCTTTCTCCCCAATCATGGTTGCAATACGGTCATAACGAAAGGGCAAGTCCCAATCTCCGGTTAGTGGATTGGGATTGCTTGCAGAAATAATTTCCTGATTGGCGCTCGCTAGCCACTCAGCTGTTGGATTAAAAAAGCTGGGAAGTTGCTCAAATGGTATGTAGGCTGTCCAATCAAATTGGCGCTCCCATCCGAGAGCAGGAGCGACGCCATACAAGCCTTGATGCAATTGCCGGCGTGGCGCAACCCCAGCAACCTGCAAGGCAATATTACCTTGAACATCTGCAATCGCAACGGTTTGCATCGGAGCGTAATGATGACGCAAAGCATTTTTGAAAGAGTCAATTGAGTCCGCCCGATTCATGAGGATTCCACCAAGCAAGGTTTGATTCTCAACATCCAAAGCAGTCCAGCGTAAGGCTAGCGCATACCGATTGGTATCAATCACCTTTTTGGCACGGACATGGCTATCGGAAATAATAGGACCATGGCGACTTTGTTTGACGACAAACCGCAAGGGCGGTTTATCTTTAATCTGAATAATCTCCTCGCGCGCCAAAAAGGAGATCGGACCTTCTGGGCCAATATATTGATTGGGATTGGTGGGATCAATTTTTTCCAGATAGAGATCTTGGACATCAGGTCCGGTATTGGTAAATCCCCAGGCAATTTTGTCGGTCCTTCCCAAAACAATCGCTGGAACACCTGGTAAGGTTGCCCCTATTACATTGAGTCCGGGAGCTTCGAGGTGCGCAAAGTACCAGGTCGATGGGGCGCTTAGACCCAAATGCGGATCGTTGGCGAGCAAGGGTTTGCCTGAAATCGTTTTTTTGCCAGTTAGGACCCAATTGTTAGAGCCCAAGCCCTCTTGTTGATCACTTAGCCACCCTACAGTATCAGCATGTTTAAGTAAGTAAGGCTCTCTATCACGAGATGTTTGAACCTTGGACTGCGTGGGCCTAAAAACCTGATGTTCGCGATATAGCTCGGCAAAATCGATGTTGGAAACTGGATTAGTACCTGGATAGGGTGGCATCACCTGCCATATATCAGTCGTGCTGAGATATTGAGAAAGCTCTAAGCGAAATAATTCTTTTTGCCAGTTATCACCCAAATCTAACGCCATCATTAAAGACCATGCAACACTATCTGCGGCAGACCAATAACCGGGCTTGGAACCAGTCAAAAAATACTCGATCGGTAAGGCCCAACCGAGTGATCGATTACCAGCATTGACACCATCGGCATAGGCTTGAACCAATTGCTTAATTTCTGCTGGATAGCGCTCAAACTGTTTCTCAGCCGCTTGTTTAATCCCTAGGGTACGAATAAAGCGATCAAGTGAGACGGTGCGCTCACCCAAAATCTCGGAGAGTCTCCCTGAAGCCAAGCGACGACTAATCTCCAGTTGCCAAGAGCGTTCAGTCGCATGCAAAAATCCTAAGGTGTAATACGCATCACGCTGGGATTTTGCCTTAACGTGCGGCACATCGTTCTCATCAAATTGAATCTGAACTGTTTGACCCAGACCGGCACTAATGATTATTCCAGAGAGATTTGATTTAGCACTTACCCAATAACTTACAGCAAGGATGACTAGGCAGATGAATAAAAGGATTAGTGCATAGATCAAGTAACGCAGGAACTTCATGAGACTGGACTTACGTTTTAAGGTTCTCATATCAACAGCAAACGATTACAAAAAAACCCCGCCGTAGCGGGGTTGACTGGTTTTAAACCTCACTTGTAGAGAACTTGCGGTAACCACAAGCCAATTTGGGGGAATGCATATAACAAGAAGATAGCAATGATTTGAATACCCATAAATGGCAGCATCCCCATGAAGATCTGATTTAAGGTGACGTGGGGTGGTGCAACGCCTTTTAAATAGAATGCCGACATCGCAACGGGGGGCGATAGGAAAGCCGTTTGTAGGTTCAGGGCAACTAAGAGACCAAAGAACAGCGGATTGATTCCAAAGTCATCGAGTAAGGGTACAAAGATCGGCATAAAAATCACAATGATCTCGGTCCATTCCAAAGGCCAGCCCAATAAGAAAATAATGACTTGAGACAGAATCAAGAACTGCAGCGGGCTAAGACCTAAAGATAGAACCCATTTTTCAACTAAGTCTTGACCGCCAAGCAACGCAAAGGCTGCCGAGAAAATTGAGGAACCCACAAAGAGCCAGCACACCATCGCACCCGTCTTCGCCGTTAGGAAGACCGACTCTTTAATCACCGTCATATTGAGCTGCTTGTAGGCAGCAGCCAATATAAATCCGCCAATTGCGCCGACTGCCGCTGCTTCGGTAGGTGTTGCCAAACCAAAGACGATTGAGCCCAACACAAACAAAATTAAAACCGCAAGCGGAAAGAAAGAGCTCAAGAGCATCTTGAAGATTTCAAGACGCACCCAAGTGAGGAGGGCATAGTAAATCACCAAAATGGCGCCGAGAATACCGGTCATGATCCAGAACCACATCGGTGCATCCACGGGTTTTGGTGGTTCAGCAGCCGCTGCTGGCTCTGCAGGGCCCGAGGTCTTTGCTACTGGCTTTTCATCTTCAGCGCCTGGTGGCAGAGCCAGACCAGTTCCGCCACTATCTTTTTCAGTGCCAGGAGGTTCGCTAAGGCCGGTTGAACTTGAGCTACTTGAGTAATCACTACCACTACCCGCTTCGCCCATCGGAACCACATCCATGCTAATCACTTCGACTGGCTTGGTGGCTACTTGATAAATCGAGGCAGTAAAAGCAACAAAGACGACAAGTGGAATGAGAGCAATAACTAAAGCCTTCAGCATCTCTTTACCGCTGACATTCACGTTACGCTTACCTTTAATACCAACAAATAAGGCAGGGATTACTTTTTGACTAATCTTCTCACCAAGCTCGGTATAGTTCATTGGCAGTGGTACCTTGCGCTCAGACTCAGCTAAAGGTGGCATGAGATTTCGTTTGAGTTTGGCCAAAATGATCACATAGCCAACATACAAACTGGCCAACATGATTCCTGGGAAAAATGCCCCCGCATACAACTGCACCACGGATACGCCAGCGGTAGCACCATAGACAATTAATAGGACTGATGGCGGAATCAAAATGCCGAGGCAGCCACCAGCTGTAATACATCCTGCTGAGACACGGGTGTCATACCCAGCTTTCAACATCGCAGGCAATGCTAAAAGACCCATTAAGGTCACCACGGCGCCCACAATACCGGTTGCTGTTGCAAATACGGCGCAGGTAAAAATGGTTGCAACTGCTAGAGAGCCCGGTAAACGAACTAATGCGAGATGGAGTGATCGAAATAACTTTTCTATTAGATTGGCGCGTTCAACCAAATAGCCCATGAACACAAAGAGTGGAATAGAAATCAGCACATCATTGGTCATGACTGCGTAGGCACGCTGCACCATGAGGGATAAGGTATTTTGCAGAGCTAAATCAGGATTTTGAAAGCTGTAAGCAAAAAACGTAAAGATCATGCCCATACCCATTAAGGTAAAGGCAGTAGGGAAGCCTAGCATGATGGCAACCACGACAAGGGAGAGCATTAATAAGCCAATATGCCCACTCTGAATATTGCCCCACGGCATTAAAACGATGGTCAATAAGACCACCAATGCCATGATAGAAAAACCAAATAGGAGTTCTTTACGCATAATGATTATTCCTTATCCTTGCCAACCATGGCTTTGAGGGCGTCAACGTCGACTTCCTCAACGTCTTGTTCGCGGGAAGGCCATTCACCCTCGCGGATGCAAACCACGCAACGTAAAATCTCAACGATGCCTTGCATTAAAAGAACCAATCCGGCAATCGGAATAATCGTTTTAAAGGGGTAAAGCGGAGGGCCGTCGGCCGTAATCGAAGAGTGCTCCAAAATTCGCCAAGAGTCAGCGGCATAACCATAACCAGCGTAGGCAAGCGCAATCACTCCGGGAATGAAGAAAACAATGTAAAGAATGAGATCAAAAATCGCTTGGGTACGGGGCTTTAAAAAGCCATACAAAATGTCGCCACGAACATGACCATTTTTTGCCAAGGTGTATGCACCTGCCATCATGAACATGGTGCCGTACATCATGATTTGAGCATCAAAAGCCCATGCATGCGGACTATTAAGTACATATCGAGAAAACACCTCAAAACCGATGAGGGCAGTAAGCCCAACCACCAACCAAGAGAAACAATGGCCGATAAATGTAGAAACTTTATCAACGGTTAAAAAAAGGTTTTGCATGGCTACACCTACGATTTAGATATAAGAAATGGGATGGTTATTTGTTAACCATCCCATTGAGTTACAGCAAACCGGTATTCTAACAAAACCGGCTAAGTTGTTGCTATCTTAAGCCTTCTTTGCAGGAGCTGCTGGCTGGCCAAAGTAGTGGTCATAGGCCATGCGGCGCTGAACGTTGGTGTCCAGATCCCACTTCACGGCACGCTTAGCGAACGCCTTCTGTGAGTCAACAATCTTCTTAAAGAGTGGGTTCTCTGCAGCTTTCTTGGCTACCACCTCGTCAAACACCTTCAACTGAGCACGCAACACTGAGTCAGGGGTCTTGAAGAATCTGACACCTTGCTTAGCTTGCATCTCCTCATAAGCAGAAGAGTAGCGATCGACAGCCTTCCAGGACATATCAGCAGAAGAGGCCTCTACGGCATAGTCAAGGATGTTGCGCAGTTTCGCAGGCATCGCGTTGTACTTGGTGCCATTAAAGAGGATCTCAAACTGCTCAGCATTCTGGTGATAGCTTTGCAACATGCAGACCTTGGATACGTCTGGGAAGCCCAACTGACGATCGGAGGAGGCATTGTTGAACTCCGCTGCATCAAGAAGACCACGATCCATCGCAGGAATAATTTCCCCACCAGGAAGCGCGTTGACTGATACACCCATGGCTGTGAACATGTCAATCGAAATACCGACGGTACGGTACTTGAGACCTTTCATGTCCTCAATTTTGGTAACAGGCTTCTTGAACCAGCCTAGAGGCTGGGTAGGCATTGGGCCGTATACATAGGATTTGACGTTGGCGCCAACTACTTTATAGAGCTCATCGAGTAGCTCTTTGCCGCCGCCGTATTTGTGCCATGAAAGGAGCATGTTGGCATCCATACCGAAGGATGGGCCTGATCCCCATAGGGCAAGCGCAGGATTCTTTCCGTAGTGATAAACAACCACACCATGACCGCCGTCCAAGGTGCCTTTAGAAACAGCATCCAATAGACCAAAAGCAGGAACCACTGCACCAGCAGGCAGAACTTCAATTCTGAGTTCGCCACCGGTCATGTCGTTCACTTTCTTTGCGAAGTCGAGTGCGTACTCGTGGAAGATATCCTTCGCTGGCCATGTGGACTGGAAGCGCAATGTTTGTGGCGCTGCCTGACCTTTAGAAATCATTGGGAAGCTAAGAGCAGCTGCTCCGGCGCTACCGACTGCTGCACCTTTCAAAAATTTACGACGTGGTGCTTGTTTTTTGGTTTCGGACATTCATATCTCCTGGTTAATATCAATTTAATACTGCGTGTAAAGCAGAAGGAAATTGTAGGATTATTGGAGGAAATGAGATATGGGGTAAACCCTTTGTTTGCATGGCTTCATGGTTATTTAAAAAGGGGTGTCTGGCTAGGTGCTTCAATGTGCTCGTGATACGATTTAACATTGTCCTCATTGTTGCAACGCGTCACCATGCGTAAAGTTTTTATTACAATGTCGGATTGCGTTTGCCCGAGTGGTGAAATCGGTAGACACAGCAGATTTAAAATCTGCCGCTCATAAAAAGGGCGTGCCGGTTCGATTCCGGCCTCGGGCACCAGTCATGGATTGCGTACGCAGCGAAATCCGATGTAGACCACCACGGTATTTTCTGGCTTGGTGGCCACATTACCCTCCATTTGTTGCTCAGGACCATACCACCACGATGCCCCACGGGTAATGCGCTCACTGTTAACTTTAGTTGACGTCCATTCCCATACATTGCCACCCATATCAAAGAGCCCATTGACTCCCGGTTTAGTGGTGCTAGCAGCGACATGACCATCGCCACGTAGCAAACTTCCCGCCGGAGCCAAGCCTTTGTAGTTCCCACAGGCTGAACTTAGACAATGGGAAGCTTTGGGGGTACTACCGTTTGGGTAGGGATAGCGTTGCCCTCGCTGAAAACCTGCCGGCGGGGATTTGCGTTGCTCTACGAATGCTGCCTCGACCCATTCTTTATCGGTGGGCAAGCGTTTTCCAAAGAATTCGCAGATCGATTGAGCCTCAAAGGCATTGAGGTGAACGGCTGGTTCATTATCTCCAGCTGCCACACCGTAAGGTGTTCGCCAAGTCCACCCAGGTTTTTTCACAAAACCTAATTCATAGGAGGTGCCACCCCCAGCCTTCTCTGCCGCACTTTGAAATCCAGTCGCAGCGGCATACCGTTTGACTTCGCCAATCGTCATCTCATATTGATCCCAGAGAACACCGTGTACCTCAAGGCTGGGAATGGTTGATTTCACTGACTGAGCTTGTAGATGAAAACTAAAGGTCAGGAATGAAAATATGCAAATTTTGCTAATTGTGAGAATATTCATACAAGTTTGTTAACCTAGATTTTGATTAACAATCATTTTTGCTGAATTTCAATTCTTTTGCACAGTGAAATTAACGAGCAACCCGGCCCATGAATAAATCCATTCTTTTTCTTGTTAGCACGTTCTTCCTAGCGCAAAGCGTTTTGGCTAATCCTGAGCCATCTAAAATTACCCGAGAGATAGCAAAAGGCGATGCGCCTATGACTGCGGAGGTGCTTGCGGTCTTTTTTACGCCTCCGACTGGGGCAGCGCGCGGGTTAATTCGTTATCTAGATGGCGCCAAGAAAAGTATTCAGGTGATGGCCTATAGTTTTACTTATCTTGAGATCGCTGATGCGCTTGCCAGGGCGGCCAAACGGGGCGTGGATGTGCAGGTGATTCAGGATGGCCCAACCGCCGCGAATAATTTTGACGTGGTCCCAGTTTTATTAAAAGGCGGCGTCTCGGTCCGGGGCAATAAAGCGCATCGTATTTTTCATCATAAGGTGATGATCATTGATAGCGATATTGTGGTGACTGGAAGTTATAACTTCACCAATAGTGCTGAGAAAAGCAACGCCGAGAATATGATTATTTTGCGCTCAACACCATTAGCGCAGCAGTATTACAAAAACTTTATTTCGCATTGGGAGCGCAGTTACCCAATTACTACGCCGCCTGAGCGCAAGACAGCCAAACCCAATTAATCAGGCTCAGTTACAAATCCTAATTTTGTTAAGCCTGCACGCCGAGACGCGGCTAGCACCTGAGCAACTGCATCGTAGCGAACAGATTTATCAGCCCGTAAGTTAATCTCAGGCTGTGGATCTTTCTTGGCCGCTTTATCTGCATATGCGGAGAAGGTGGCTAAATCGATAGGTGTGCTATTCCAAAAGATTTGGCCCTTCCCATCAATCGTTAATTGAACCGATTCAGGTTTTATCTCATTGCGAACGCTATTGGCTTTGGGCAGTTCGACCTTCACTGCTTGCTGGACCACGGGCAGGGTGATCATAAAAATAATCAGCAAAACTAACATGACATCCACCATCGGGGTCATGTTGATCTCAGCCATCAGGCCATCTTCGTGTTGATCGTTTGAGGGATTGCTAAAGGACATGATTAATCTTTCTGGGCAACGCGTGCGCCAGTCACAAAGTAGGCCAAGAGATCATTGGCAAAGCGATTGAGGTCTGCAACCACTGAGCGATTCGAGCGATTGATAGTGTTATAGCCAAGTACGGCTGGAATGGCAACCGCGAGACCAAACGCGGTCATGATCAGTGCCTCACCAATGGGACCGGCGACTTGATCAATCTGTGCACTACCAGAGCTACTAATTGCAATCAGGGCGTGATAGATCCCCCAGACCGTACCGAATAAACCGATAAATGGTGCAGTTGCACCAGTCGACGCTAAAAACGTTAATCCTTTTTGCAATTGAGCAGTTGAGGAGTCGACCCCATTTTTTAAACTACGCGCCATCCATTCGGAGTAGTTGAGCGTTTGAAAGAGTTCGCGATGACTAGCGCTTTGGTTCTGATGATGAGCCGAAGCTTCATGACTAGTCCTTGCAACCATAAAAAAGGGATTCATTGCTTGATTGCTTAAGTGACTGAGTCCCTCATCAAAAGAGCGGGCTCGCCAAAAAGAATCCAGTTCACTTTTAAGGCGTTTGATATTGCGTAAGCCCCACAAGCGACTGATCAAAATCACCCAGGTCACAATCGACATCAACAAAAGTAAAAGAGCAACAAAATGAGTGACGAAGTCCCCCTGGGTCCAAAGGTGGTGAAGGCCAAATGCATTGTTCATATTAGGGACTCTTTAGGTTGAATTTAATTAATAGGTTAGTTGAGATTTTAGTGGGACTACCGTTGATGGTGTAGGGTTTAAATCGATACCGCTTCCCAATTTCCATCGCCGCCCGATCAAGCCTTGGGTAGGAACTCGACTGTAATAATCGCGCTTCCTCCACTTCACCAGACTCGCTAATGATGAGCCTGACCACCACTTCGCCTTGTTCGCCCGCACGCTTTGAGAATGAAGGGTAATACGGATCTGCATCGGGCTGGTAGACCACCACTAATTTCCCAATATCCGTTTGGATGGGGGTGCCACTAATTCCACCACCACCGGTAGGCGGGGCAACGCTAGCATTTTGCGTACTTTCACTGGGTTTGGCGGTCGCAGTTTCTGTCGGGGCTGCAGTCTTTTGTGCTGGCGTTGGATTTGGTGCGGGAGCAAGGGATTTTTCTGGTTTTTTAGGTTCAGGTTTGGGTGTTGGTCTGGGTGCTTCAACTGCCGGCTTTGGGGCGGGGGGCGTCGCCGCCTTCGCTGGCGCCTGCGGAGCCTCTGGGGCCACGAGATTTGCCATCACCCGTTCATCATTTTGATAATCCGGTGGCTTTGGGCTTAAACCAAATTGAAAGGGAATAATTAAGGATAAATGCGCAAGAACCACCAGCGCGATGATGATGCCCTCATCCCGGGAGAAGGGGAGGCGCCATTGTCTGGAACTAGCAAGGACCATGCTCAAATCATCAATGATTGGTTGTTGATGCTGCGGTGTGACAGGGGAGTTTGCAATAAGCGCTCTGCCATCGCCTGTAATGTATCCCCATTCGCAGTGCTCAGCAAGCTTAATGACATGATCCCTGTCTCATTGGCTAGGCCATGCTGCTCAAGTTGCCGACCCAGTTGACGAACCACGGCATCGCTTGTATCCACGATGGTGATTGATGCACCAATGAGCTCCCTAATATGATTTTTCAAAAAAGGGTAATGCGTGCAACCCAGAACCAGGGTATCTGCCTGTGCCTCCACGATACCTTGCAGATGGGTTTGTAATAGAGTACGCATCGCTGGAGATTCGATTTCTCCATTTTCAATTAGTGCTACCAAGCCGGCACCCGCTTGCTTAATAAAGCGACAGTGACTTGGTAATGCGGCCAATAGTGCATTGAACTTATCGCTATTGAGGGTTGCCTCCGTAGCGAGTACACCCACAACGCCATTCTGGGATTGCATCGCCGCTGGTTTGATACCAGGCTCTACGCCAATGACGGGTATCTGCAGCTCCGCGCGAATTTGGGCAATCGCTTCTGCAGTTGCGGTGTTGCATGCCACCACAATCGCATCGCAACCATGCTCGACTAGGTAGCGGCACATGTGCAAGCTACGATTAGCAATCCAAGAGGCTGATTTTTCTCCGTAGGGCGCGTTGGCAGAATCGGCTAAATAAATGTAGTGATGCAAAGGCAATTGCTTGAGCGCCTCATCCAAAATAGATAGACCACCAACCCCAGAATCAAATACACCGATCGTTGCCAACGTTGCTTACCAGTTTGATCCGTTAAGCGACGCTCACTGGAATTTTGCCAATCTTCATTTGCCACTCTTTAGGTCCTGTCTCATGCATGGAGATTCCTTTTGAGTCAACCGCTACAGTGACTGGCATGTCGACCACATCAAACTCGTAAATCGCTTCCATGCCTAAATCTTGGAATGCAACCACCTTGGCATGAGCAATTGCTTTGGATACGAGATAGGCTGCACCGCCGACTGCCATGAGATACGCGGAGCGATGTTTCTTGATTGACTCAATTGCCACCGGGCCGCGTTCGGCCTTACCAATCATTGCAATTAAGCCAGTTTGACCCAACATCATCTCAGTAAATTTATCCATCCGGGTCGCAGTGGTTGGGCCTGCTGGACCAACTGCTTCACCACGCACTGGATCAACGGGTCCAACATAATAGATCACGCGATTTTTAAAACTCACAGGTAATGACTCGCCTTTAGCCAGCATATCGGCAATGCGTTTGTGAGCTGCATCGCGACCCGTGAGGATCTTGCCATTGAGTAATAAGGTCTGACCGGGTTTCCAACTAGCTACTTCCTCGGGTGTCAACGTATTGACATCAATGCGTTTGGATTGTTTGGTGTCTGGTTGCCATGCGACGGCAGGCCAATCGTTAAGCGACGGAATATCAAAATGAGCCGGGCCGCTACCATCAAGGTGAAAGTGGAGGTGTCGTGTGGCTGCACAGTTCGGAATCATCGCTACTGGTAATGAGGCGGCATGCGTGGGGTAGTCCATGATCTTGACATCGAGTACGGTTGCAAGACCACCAAGACCTTGAGCGCCGATCCCTAATTGGTTGACCTTTTCATAAATCTCAAGACGTAACTCGTCAATACGATTCTTAGGGCCACGCGCAATCAGCTCTTGAATATCAATCGGTACCATCAACGATTCTTTAGCAAGCAAGGCAGCTTTCTCCGGCGTGCCACCGATTCCGATTCCAAGAATACCGGGAGGGCACCACCCAGCACCCATGGTAGGGACGGTCTTCATCACCCAATCTACAATGGAGTCCGATGGATTGAGCATCACCATCTTTGCTTTATTTTCAGAGCCACCACCTTTGGCTGCGCAGATCACCTCAAGATCATTGCCTGGAACGATTTCATAATGAATGACCGCAGGCGTGTTATCGCCTGAGTTTTTGCGTTTGCCTGCTGGGTCTAGTAATACAGAGCCACGCAGGGGATTGTCGGAATTCATGTACGCACGCCGCACACCCTCATTCACCATATCCGCAACACTCATGGTGGCACCACTCCAATTGATGTTCATGCCCACTTTGAGAAAGACCACCGCAATCCCGGTGTCCTGGCAGATCGGTCGCTTACCCTCCGCGCACATTTTGCTGTTGGTCAGAATTTGGGCAATCGCATCCTTTGCTGCCGGGCCTTGTTCGAGCTCATAGGCACGTCCCATGGCTTGGATGAAATCCCGAGGATGGTAGTAGGAAATAAACTGAAAAGCGTCCGCAATGCTTTGAATCAGGTCGTCTTGGCGTATCGTAGGCATAGGAATATTCCAATAAGTGGAATGAAATAAGTATTTTAAGGGTTTGCCATAGGGCAAATCAGGACTTAATTCACTTATCGTCATATGAAACGATAGACCGATTGTTTGTTGTGTTGTCACTATAAGTTTGAAGAGAGGGTGTTATTTGTATGGAACCATTAATGCAAGAAAACCGGATTTTTAATCCGCCCGCTGATTTTGTAAAAAACGCCGCCATTTCAGGAATGGATGCTTACAAAAAGTTATGCGCAGAAGCAGAAAAAGATTACGAGGGATTTTGGGGGCGCCTAGCCAATGAGAATCTCCATTGGAAGCAAGTGTTCACGAAAGTCCTTGATGAGTCTAAGGCGCCTTTTTATAAATGGTTTGAAGATGGCACAACGAATGCCTCCTACAACTGCCTTGATCGTAATTTGCAAAATGGTAATGCCAATAAAACCGCCATCATTTTTGAGTCCGACGATGGCAAAGTAACTAACGTCACCTATCAAGAGCTGCATGATCGTGTTTGTCAATTAGCAAATGCCTTGCGCAAACGCGGTATTAAAAAGGGTGATCGCGTAATCATTTATATGCCGATGTCAGTCGAGGGTGTGATTGCCATGCAAGCCTGTGCTCGCATTGGTGCCACACACTCCGTGGTGTTTGGAGGCTTCTCCGCAAAATCCTTGCAAGAGCGCATTATTGATGCGGGTGCGGTTGCAGTAATCACCGCCGATGAGCAAATGCGCGGAGGTAAAGCGTTACCTCTGAAGACGATTGTCGATGAGGCCTTAGCGCTTGGCGGCTGCGAGAACATTAAAAACGTGATCATCTACAAGCGCACGGGCGGCAATATTCCCTTTAAGGCTGGCCTTGATTCATGGATGCACGAAGTAACTGCAAGCGAAGCAAAAACCTGTGATCCAGAATGGGTGAGCGCTGAGCATCCTTTATTCATTTTGTACACCTCAGGATCAACCGGTAAGCCAAAAGGTGTGCAGCATTCCACCGGCGGTTATCTGTTGTGGGCCATCCTCACGATGAAGTGGACCTTTGATATCAAGCCAAGCGATATCTTCTGGTGTACGGCGGATATTGGTTGGGTCACTGGACACTCCTACATTGCCTATGGACCATTGGCAGTGGGTGGTACACAAATCGTGTTTGAAGGTGTGCCAACTTTCCCGAATGCTGGTCGTTTTTGGGAGATGATTCAAAAACACAAAGCCACGATTTTCTATACGGCACCCACCGCAATTCGTTCTTTGATTAAGGCATCGAATACGGACCCAAGCGTTCATCCTAAAAATTACGATCTCAGCTCATTGCGTCTCTTGGGATCGGTGGGTGAGCCAATTAATCCCGAGGCATGGATGTGGTACTACGAGAACATCGGCGGCTCGCGTTGTCCGATTGCCGATACCTTCTGGCAAACCGAGACCGGTGGTCATATGATTAGCCCATTGCCTGGCGCAACCCCCATGGTTCCGGGTTCTTGCACCTTGCCATTGCCAGGTATTATGGCCGCGATTGTGGATGAGACTGGTAACGCTATGCCCAATGGTCAGGGTGGCATCTTGGTGGTGAAGCGTCCGTGGCCATCGATGATTCGGACAATTTGGGGTGATCCCGATCGCTTTGTGAAAGCATATTTCCCAGATGAGTTTGGTCGCAAACTTTACTTGGCAGGTGATGGTGCGATTCGGAACAAAGATACCGGCTACTTCACCATTACTGGCCGCATCGATGACGTTCTCAACGTGTCAGGCCATCGTATGGGCACCATGGAGATTGAATCGACTCTCGTTGCCAATCCGCTAGTCGCCGAAGCTGCTGTTGTAGGTCGCCCAGATGATATGACTGGCGAAGCAATTTGCGCTTTTGTGGTTCTTAAGGGTAAACGTCCCGAAGGGGAAGAGGCCAAGAAGATTGCCACCGAGTTACGCAATTGGGTGGGCAAAGAAATTGGTCCGATTGCGAAACCGAAGGATGTGCGCTTTGGTGATAACTTGCCAAAGACCCGCTCTGGAAAGATTATGCGCAGACTCTTACGCGTGATTGCGAAGGGAGAGGATATTACGCAGGATACCTCGACGCTTGAGAATCCAGCGATCTTGGAGCAATTAAAGAAGTCACTGTAAGCTTCACAAAAGCAACAGAAATCATCCGCCACTCCTCGAACCGTATAATGAACGGTTTCGGAGAGGTGGATGAGCGGTTTAAGTCGCACGCCTGGAAAGCGTGTGTAGGTTAATAGCCTACCGCGGGTTCGAATCCCGCCCTCTCCGCCAACCGGCAATGAATCGCTTTAAATTGCGATCCACCCTCTAGTTTTCAGGTCATTCAGTTAAATTATCTGTATGCAGCCTCATGTGAACAAAAATCGGTTTGGTGAAGAGATCAAAAAAATGCTGATCTTGTTCATCTATTTTTCAATCTGGTTCTGTGCGCTTGCATTTCTAAGTTTTTCGGTTGAGCGTTTGCAAGGTTTTCCTTATATGCACATTAGCTTGGCTTTAGTGAAAGCATTGTTGTGTGCCAAGTTCATGCTCATGGGTCAGATGCTGTATCCCATTGAGAGTAGGCGCGATAAGCCACTGATTGGGCAAATTCTGTCTCGTTCATTGGTTTATCTCGGTGTAGTAATTTTGTTAAGTGCACTCGAATCCGGTATAGAAGGTTGGGTTCACCACCGAGGATTTATTAGCTCATTAGCTAATTTCGGAAATGGTGACCCTATTCATATACTGGCACTCAGTTTGATCTATTGGTTAATTGTGTTGCCTTACCTCACATTTATGAGCTTGCAATCGGTTATCGGGTCGCCAGAGATGAAAAAGATTTTTTGGGACTGATTGCAAATTGATGCGATTGCCCAGTAATCGATACCTTCGTATTACCCTAACGTTTAGTGTGGTGCTGGCAATTTTGGCTAGTTCATTTTGGGTGATTGGTAGTACTTGGGCACCCACGTGGATCAAAAAGCAAATTGAAGGATATAGCCAGCAACTGGGCTATTCGGTTCAGATTCAATCTATCAGCGTCAAACCTTTTCAATTAACTGCTCGAGTGGAAGGTCTGCGCCTTCAACAAATTCAGGGCAAGCAATTATTCGCATTAGATGCCGGCCTGATTCGTCTGCACTGGAGCAAATTAATTACCGGAGAGTTAGGGATTCGTGACCTACAACTCACAAATCCATCCATTTTGCTAGAGCGCGCAGAGGGCGATGGAACCAAGTGGAACTGCATGCACCTAATTGAGACGATCAATGCGCAAAAACCACCATCGTCACCCACCAAATCAAAAGCAATCAAAGTATCAGTCGATCAATTCGGAATTCAAGGGGCGCGTCTTCAATTTCGCGATGGGCAAACCAAGTTTGCAGATGACTTGGGGCCATTTTCCCTAAATCTCAGTCAACTTAGTAATTATCGACAGGCATCGGATGAACCTTGGGTTGAAGGGCTGTATGAGCTCGATTTGGGCAAAGTTGATGTGCTGATTCCATCGCTCAATAAGATGGTGGTGTTTGACAGGGTTCAGGCATCCGGAGGAATTAGCAGTCCAGAGGCCGATCAGCTTACGGCTAAGCTAAACCTCAAACTCGATGCGGGTGTATTGGATTTCCTTTTTCATCTGGAGCCTAAACAAAATTTAATCAAGATCGATGTGGCCATCGATAACCTGTCTGTGACCCCAATCGTTACTTTGTTGCCAGCCAACAATCCTTTGCAGACCAACTCGGGTGTCATGGCTGGCAAATTGGAATATCAAACTCGCCAAGGATTATGGTCAACTGTGGGTGAGCTGAGCCTTAAGAATATTGAAATCACGGAAGGTAAGCCCAGACAGGCCTTCATGAAATGGCGCCAAGCCGATCCCAAGCAAATTGATCTTCGTAAATTAGCGAGTGGTAAAACATCACTCACGATTGATGAGATTCTGTTTGATCAACCTGACTTTAAGTACGACCTTGATGAGCAAGGGTTCTCTAACATTCGTTGGATGTTTTCCAAGCCTACCCCAAGCACAGTCACAGCGTCAGAGCCTCCAATAGGCGTGGCAGAGGCAAAGTCATCAAATTTTGAACTCGACATTAAAGCAATCAAATTGCGGAATGGCATTGTGCATTTTGCGGATTTAGCCGTGGTTCCACAGTTACAAACTGATATTCGTCAATTGAACGGCTCTTTGCTTGGTATTAGTAATGTTCCAGGCCGCTATGCTGCAATCGCTCTCGATGGATTGATTGCGGATCGCGGTAGCTTTCGCGCAAAAGGTCAGGCTGCTTTTGAAGACCCGCGACGTAACCATGACGTGTTATTTGAATTTAAGAATGTTCCCCTGAAAACTGCTAATGCGTATTTCATGAAGTACGCTGGGTATGCTATTCAAGATGGGCGTTTAGATCTTATGTTGAACTACAAGGCAAAAGACGCTGAACTGGTTGGTCAGAATCGATTTGTGATCAAAGATATCGAACTTGGGGAAGAGGTGCATAATTTTCAGGGTCGGCGCTTACCATTGCGCTTAGCCATTGCACTATTAGAAGACTCCGATAATGTGATTGATATTTCATTGGGGATCAAAGGGAATGTTGATTCTCCTGAGTTCTCAGCCACAGGCCTCGTCTGGCAAGCGATTCATACCGTCCTCACCAATATTGTTACCGCACCATTTCGGGCATTGGCATCTTTATTGGGGCTTCAAAGCGATGCGCCGATTCATGCAGTATTGGGGGAGAGCTCCTATCTGCCGGTTGATCAAGAGAAGCTCGACAAATTAGCGGGCGTTTTAGTGAAGCGCCCCCATGCCACAATTGAGTTTGTTGGGGCCTAAGATCCCAATGCCGATAAAGCAGCCTTAGCCAGGGCGCGTGCTGATCGCGCTATTTTAAGTGCAGCTGGATTTAAATTGAGTCCTCAGGAACCGCTCCCTACCCCCAGTCTCTCAGATCCTCGCATTCAATCTGGGGTGAAATCTGCGTATGGGCAACAAGTCAGCCGAATTAAGTTAGCGCAGCGTTTGATTTCACTGCCTGACAATGAGTCACGCTATCAGCAACTTCGAAATGAGCTCATTCAAAGTTATGCGATTAGCGAAACAGAGTTATTGCAGTTAGCTGGCGCACGAGCCAATCGTGCAAAAGAGCTCATGGTCGCACAACAGCCCAATTTAGCAGAACGCATTAATATAGGGTCATCGAAAGTGGTTAGTGCCGATCAAGATGGTATTCCGCTTGGCGTTTCACTAGGTAGTAAAAAATAACAACATCGAAGCATATTTATTTTTGAGTTAATTAGCCCCGTCTCATTTATTGTCGCTTGCACCATTGTGTTGGTGGCGTACTTCATTTTTGGAGTGACCGGATTTGGTTCATCGATTATTTCGGTGCCGGTACTTGTATTATTTTTTCCTCTGCAGGTTGTGGTACCGATTATGGTGATACTGGATCTATGTGCGGCCTTTTACTTAGGTACAAAGTCGTTCGATGCGACTGATAAGAAAGAGCTCACCTGGATACTGCCTTTTAGCTTCATTGGAATGGTGATTGGTATCACCTTACTGTTGAAGGCTCCGCCGGAACCTCTGCTAATAACCTTGGGCGCCTTTGCAGCATTAAATGGCTTACGAGTCTTGACGAAGAAAAAATCCGCACCCATTCGCACCATCTCGCAGTATTGGTCGATGCCCTTTGGGATAGCCGGGGGGATTTTCACAGCATTGTTTGCTACTGGCGGACCAATCTATGCATCTTATTTAGCGATGCGGTTTAACCAACCCAATACATTGCGCGCAACTATGGCCTTTGCCATTTTGATCTTTGTGTTCTTGCGTCTGATCTTTATGTTGGTGACAGGTCTGATATTGAACTGGGAGGTCTTGGGCCTCGCATTATTCCTGGTGCCCTGCATGGTGATTGGTCTTTGGATTGGGTCAAGAACCCATCGGCATTTGAGCATTCACCACATGCAATTAGCCTATGGCAGCATCCTTCTGTTTGCAGGAGCGGTGTTAATAATCAAACAGCTCTTTTAGGTGATAGACTCAAACCATGAATACAAAAAATGTTATCACTGGATTGGCTCTTGCTAGCACCTTCTTTTTATTAGCTTGCGGTTCGGTGCAGTCGGCTGCTCAAGCGGATTGCACAGCGGTGGGGCTTAAGGTTGGCACACCGGACTTCGAGACCTGTTTTAAAGCCCGCATTCGGGAGAGGGAAATGGATTACAGCAATCAGCCGCTTCCCACAAAATACTAAGTATTCATAATCGCATTACCCATCTGTTATACAAGGGATAACCCTTATTCTCATTTTCTTGAGGGACATCAATGACTTGATTATTTTTATGTCTTAAATTAAATTGTCCATATTAATTTATCATTAGTTAAATAACTCTAATCATCTATCAATGAACGATCCCAAACCGGCTAAGGAAATAAAAGCAGTAGCAGTGGCTACCGCCGATGATTTACGCATCAGAATTAAACAAAAAAGTAAATTAAAAGGGCGACAAGCGGATGATGCATCATTAGCCGAAGTTAAAAAACTCATCGGTGATGGCCCATATCGACGCGACTTACTAATTGAGAACTTGCATTTAATAAATGATGCATACCGCGCTTTGCATGATCGCCATTTGGCCGCACTTGCCAAGCTGATGAATCTGCCGATGGCGGAGGTTTATGAAGTTGCCACCTTCTATCATCACTTTGAGGTGGTACGAGGCATTGATCCGGTTGCCGATATTACGGTGCGTGTATGTGATGGATTGTCATGTGAGTTAGCTGGGGCTAAATCTTTGTTGGAGCGCTTGCCATCAATTCTGGGTAGTACTAAAACCAAGGTCATTACGGCTCCATGCGTAGGTCGGTGCGAGCAAGCGCCAGTGGCAGTGGTGCATCAATACCCCGTCTTGTTTGCCGATGCGGAAAAGGTATCAAAAGCGGTCAAAAATCGTCAATTGACCCATCCTAAGGCAAAGGATGATGCTCAATTTGAGCCTGCAGACTTTGCACAGCAGGCGGTCAGCCCAGAACAAAAAGCCAATGAGGTATCGCCTGCTTATGTAGGCTATGAGGCGTATTGCGCAAAAGGTGGTTACGCCTTAGTGAAAGAGTTTGATAGCGGTAAACGCGAGATCGAGACCATCATTAAGGCGATGGAAGATTCTGGCCTACGCGGTCTTGGGGGCGCCGGATTTCCAGCCGGTCGTAAATGGCGGATTGTGAGGGATCAACCAGCACCTAAGCTCATGGCGATCAATATTGACGAGGGCGAACCAGGAACATTTAAAGACCGTACCTATCTAGAGCGCGATCCCCACCGTTTCCTTGAGGGGATGTTGATTGCTGCGCGTGTGGTTGGGATTGATGCTTGTTACATTTATTTGCGTGACGAGTACCACGGCTGCCGCGAGTTGCTTGATGCTGAAATTAAAAAACTTCAAGCGAATGCATCTTTCAAGTTACCACTAATTGAGTTACGTCGGGGTGCGGGTGCCTATATCTGCGGTGAAGAGTCTGCCATGATTGAGAGTATTGAGGGAAAGCGCGGAGAGCCCAGAATGCGCCCTCCGTATATTGCCCAAGTTGGCTTATTTGGTCGACCCACCCTCGAGCACAACTTTGAAACCCTATATTGGGTGCGTGACATCATTACACGTGGGCCGCAGTGGTTCAGTTCCTTTGGTCGCCATGATCGCAAGGGTTTGCGTAGTTTTAGCGTTAGTGGTCGCGTGAGATATCCTGGCGTAAAACTCGCACCAGCAGGCATCACTATTCAAGAATTGATTGACGACTATTGCGGCGGCATGCAAGAAGGTCATACCTTTTATGGCTACCTGCCTGGCGGCGCTTCAGGTGGCATCTTGCCAGCTACCATGAATACCATCCCATTGGATTTTGACACCCTGCAGCCTTATGGGTGCTTTATTGGTTCTGCTGCCGTAATGATCTTCAGTGATCAAGACAAAGCGCGTGATGCCGCTATAAATATAATGCGTTTCTTTGAACATGAGAGCTGTGGTCAGTGCACTCCATGTCGAGTTGGAACCAGTAAAGCTGCACAATTGATGCAAGCGAGTACATGGGATCAGGCAACTCTGGAAGATCTTTCTACTGTAATGGTTGATGCCTCCATTTGCGGCCTTGGGCAAGCTGCCCCCAATCCAATTCGTTGTATTCGTAAATATTTCCCCCACGAAATTGCATAACTGCTTAGATAGGGAGCTTAAGGCGTGAACGCACCAGTCAATCCGCAAGAACTAGCACTTCAAACCGTTGAGTTCAAGCTCGATGGTAAGACGATCGTTGCCTATGATGGTGAGACCATCTTGAAAGCAGCTAAACGTCATGGAGTTGATATTCCCCATCTGTGCTTCAAAGACGGTTATCGTCCCGATGGCAATTGCCGTGCATGTGTAGTTGAGATCAATGGCGAACGCACTTTGGCGCCTAGTTGCTGTCGTGCCGCGACTGCTGGTATGGAAGTAAAAGCTAATAGTGAGCGCGCTCTCAAGAGTCAAAAATTAGTGCTTGAGATGTTGCTCTCCGACATGCCCGATCAGGGCTATAAATGGGTGGGTGATAGTGATGCTGAGCGTGAGCGCCAACAGCATGGGGAACTCAGTGAGTGGGCCAATCGCCTCGATGTAGTTGTTCGTCCTCAACTCAAGGCTTTACGTCGTCATCAACCCCCTGCTGATTTGTCACACCCTGCGATGGCGGTTAATTTGGA
>Ga0194130_10001593_pt1 | contig 35838 bp, 35 predicted proteins | sample TA2KigsurfametaG_FD_160084 | JGI IMG/M metagenome (GOLD analysis project Ga0194130, IMG submission 160084) | Freshwater microbial communities from Lake Tanganyika, Tanzania - TA2015050 Kigoma 12 surface | ecosystem: Environmental > Aquatic > Freshwater > Lake | place: Tanzania: Lake Tanganyika...
CTGGCACCGACATGTGTTGTTCGGTGTCGAACACGACTCGTCGCCGATGGCCGTATGGCTCCTGCACGGCGTCGCCGACCTCGAGCCGAGGGTCGACAGGTTCGGGCCACGTTCCGAGCGCATCGGTGAGGTTCACGCGGACCGAGGTCCGCCACGTCTCGTCCACACCGTCCGGGGGCAGTGACGGTTCAGGTGTCAGGTCGTGACGGAGGCGCCAGTACGCCCACTGGGAGAAGTTCCGCTCCACGGGGAGAGTCTGCCTCGTGCTGATGTCGGCGGGCTGTGTCGCACGGGTCTGACCTCCACTGCGTTGCCACGACGTGCGGACTCCTCGAGGCCCGCAGCGGGCTCTGTGGTCCAGCTGTGTGTCCCGATTCGTGCCCGGCTGGTGCCCAAGGCCCCCTGAGTCGGCCCCGGAGGCGCCGGATCCCTTGCCATGACAGGCTGCTCGCATGCAGGTCCACCTGGTCGACGGCACCTACGAGCTGTTCCGCTACTTCTACTCACCCCGTGGTGGCCACACGAACGGCGCCGGCGACGAAGTCGGCGCCACCCGGGGGGTACTGCGCTCGGTGGCAGCGATGCTCCGCGATGGGGCGACACACCTCGGGGTGGCGACCGACCACACCGTCGAGTCGTTCCGCAACGACCTGTGGGACGGCTACAAGACCGGCGACGGAATCGACCCGGAGCTCTTCGCTCAGTTCCCATGGGTCGAGCAGGCACTCTCTGCACTCGGTGTGACCGTGTGGCCCATGGTCGACGTCGAGGCTGACGACGCACTCGGCGCGGCTGCTGCGGTGGCCGCGGCCGACGAGCGGGTGCAGCGTGTGCTGATCTGCACCCCCGACAAGGATCTGGCGCAGTGCGTTGTGGGTGATCGTGTCGTCCAACTCGACCGACGCCGGGAGGAGCTCCGGGACGCCGACGGGGTGCTCGAGAAGTACGGCGTGCCGCCCGAGTCCATCCCGGACTGGTTGGCGCTCGTCGGTGACACCGCTGATGGATTCCCCGGTCTGCCGGGCTGGGGTGCGAAGTCGGCGGCATCGGTCCTTCGTGTCTACCGGCACCTTGATGCGATCCCAGATGCTCCCGGACAGTGGGACGTCCCGGGTCTGCGTGGTGCGGCCAAGCTCGCCGGCACCCTCAATGAGCATCGAGCGGATGCCGAGTTGTTCAGAACGCTCGCCACGCTGGTCACCGACGTCGAGGTCGGCACGGTCGATGAGTGGCGGTGGGGCGGTCCCTCCGAGGAACTCGACGAATGGTGCGAGCGGCTCGATGCTCCCGACGTCCTGCGCACCGTCGGTCGCGCCCTTACGGACCGGGCCTGAGTCGCGTCGCTGCAACTGCGTCGAGCGAAGGAATCGGAGGCACGCTGTCACTCGCCAGTCCTACGTTCATGGCTGGTTCATCCAGAGGATCTGAGGGACCTGGCCCTGTGACGATCCGCCAACCGACCGACTCCTCGGAGCGGAACGGTGGCACTGCCAGGTGCGATGATGAGGAGACACCGTGTGGGAAGTTGAGCGGTGTGCCAACTGTGGGTGTGCAGATACCGATCACGAGCCAGTGAGGGTGGACCGCTGATCGTCATGACTGTGACGCCGAGGACCGCGTAACCGAGGTCTGGAAGGCCAAGGACTGGGACCCCGAGGACTGGGACGCTTTGGCCGGCAGGCCGATCTGGCGGGTCTGGCCGAGTTCTCTCCTGAGGGTCCCGGGGTCGAGTGTCCTTGCGGAAACTGCTTCGTCCTCCACGAGTTCGGAACGGCAGGTGAGCGGGCGATGGCGATGTACGAGGCGCGTCAGGCTCACAAGTGAGGAGATCCCCCGGTCCGGTGTGACTGCGTGCCGTGGGTGGTCTCAGGTGGTTGCCGGAACCGTGTGCGGTCGCCCACGGGGCCGGAGCCGGTTCCACGCCGCTCTCACCAGACCCGTGATGCCGTCGGGGTAGAGCACCGTGACGAGCACGAGGAGGATCCCGGAGATGGCGAACTGGTATGGCGACGGCTTGCCCACGTCCTGACCGACGGCGATGGCGAGGAGCCCGACGGGAGCGAGTAGCCCGGCGACGAGCCCACCGGACATCACAGCGATGCCGGCGAGGAAGGTGAGGGCGAGCAGCGACAGCGAGTTGAACACCCCGAAGCTGTCGGCGCCGATCGTGGTTCGTTGGTAGGCCAACAGCGTGCCGGCCGCCCCGGCGAGCGTCGCAGAGACCGAGAAAGCCGTCAGTTTGGCCCACGCCACGTCGATGCCGGCGGCCGCAGCCGCCTGCTCGTTGGCCCGCACTGCGAGCCACCGGAGCCCGGTCCGACTCCGCCGGAGGTTGGCGATGGCCAGGCCTGACACCATCAGCACGACGACGCACATGAGCCCGAATGCCGCCCGGGGGTAGCCGTCACCGGGAGCGCTGATGCCCAGGTCCAGCGGGCCGACACTCGGTTCCGGAACCTCTGTCGCCGTGATCGAGCCGACGAACCACTCCCACTTGAACAGGAGCTCGCCGATCGCCACCGCCGCTCCCAGTGTCACGATCGCCAGGTTGAGGCCTCGCACCTTGACCGCTGGGATCCCGACCAGCACACCGAGGCCGCAGGTGACGGCGACCGCCAGACCGGGAGCAACGGGAAAGGGCACACCGGCGTTGGTGAACTTGACCATCGCAAAGGCGGCCACGCCGGCGAATGCGTAGCTCGCCAGCGAGATCTGGCCGACGAACCCGGTGAGCACCACGACGGACAGGGCGAACAGGGCGAAGATCGATGACGTGATGACGGCCGCACGCCAGTCGGAGCTTCCCCAGAGGAGGACCGCAACTGCGGCTGCGGTCAGTCCGACGGTGACGGGAAGAACTGCTCTCGGCTCGGGAGCCGTTGGGAATCGGCCCTCACGCAGCGCTCCTCGTGTGGGAAGGGACTCTCCACGCAGCACCATGACGACCACGATGATCAGGAACGGAACTCCCTGCTGCAGGCCGATGTCGGGCAGCCAGTCCACGTCGGCCTGAAGGCTCAACAGCAGTGACTGCAGCATGCCGATACCCAGCCCGGCCACAGCCACCAGCGGGTACGACCGGAATCCTCCGATCAGCGCCGCTGCGACCGCCGGGACGATCAGCAGCGAGTTGTTGAGCGGGTCGAGCGAGATGATCTGGGCTGCGAGGATCATCACCAGACCCGCCGACGTCGTCGCAATCATCCAGTTGTATGCCGCCAAGCGTGCGGGGTTGATGCCGAGGAGCATCGCTCCCTTGCGGTTCTCCGCTGCAGCGGTGGTCGACGTACCAAAGCGCGTCCGAGTGCTGATCAGCCACAGCAGCGCCGTCGCAAGCACGACGATGCCGGCGAGAGCCAGCCGGTCGACTCCGACGAGGCGGTCCAGCACGGTCACGTTGTTTCGGGGGAGCAGCGGGCGGATGTCCGGTGCGACGGGCCACGTCAGGCCGATGACCGAAAAGGTGTAGAGGAACAGTCCGATCGATGCGACCACTCGCGCCAGCGATGGTGCGCGTTGCAGACGGCGGAACACGAGGGTGTGCAGGAGCAGACCGAGTAGAGCCCCGTAGAGGATGATCACGATGAGGGCTGTGAGGACCGTCGGGCGGGGCACCAGTGGGATCCGGTTGTTGAATCCTACGAGGGGGAGGACCAGGTCACCGGTCTCCCTGAACTCATAGAACGTAAACGCCAGGAACGACCCGACTGCAGCGTGGGCCAGATTGACCACCCCGTCGCTGCGATAGGTAACAACGACACCCAGTCCGAGCGCGGCGATGACGGCACCACCTCCCACGCCGAGGATCAGGTACGCAATCGCAGAGGTGATGACTCGCTCCCGTCAGCCGTCGCAGGCTCAGCCGGGCGGCTGGGCGGCGATGTTGAGTCGTTGCAGCACCGCTGGAACATCGATCCAGCCTTCCGAGGCCTCCTCGAACTGCGACGGTCCACGGAGTTCAGCAATGACCTCCTGTGGCGCGCACATCGCCGGCAGCGCCGGGATGAGTGTTCCGCCGCACGAGTACGGATGACCATCGAAGCTGGGAGCGTTGCGCGCTGAAGCGAACGCTTCGATCACCTTCTCGCTGGTGGCATCCGGGCCCAGACGGTTCAGGACGGCCCAGAGGTTCATGGCCGAGCGGAACCCGACGGTCGCTGCGGAGCGACTGTTGGTTCCCGGTGCGTACTTCTCCATGGCCAGCGTGTAGAGCTCGGTGTCGGCGAGCTTGTCGCTCTGATCGATCCGACCCTCGACGTTGAAGCGGTAGCCGACCACATTGTCGACACCCACCTTGTCGATCTGCTTGGCATCTGCGCATGCTCCGACCATGTACACCTGTGCGGTCGTCTTGAGGTCGGACAGCGCCTGCATGATCGGGGCGCACGCCAGATCGGCCGCCCCGACGAAGATGGCGTCAGGGTTGGATTCGGCGGCCTTCTGTGCGGCGGCGCTGTAGTCCTGACTCACCATCGGGAAGGGAACTTCGACGACCTCGGCGCCGAGTTTCTCGGCGACAGCGGCTCCGTAGTTGAGCGCAGCGTCCTGGATCGCTGGGTACTCGGCGAAGAGGACGGCGATCTTCTTGGCACCCTGACGCTCGACTGCATCCTGGGCAAAGGCCACGAACGCGCCCGGACTTCCGCCGGAGAACTGGAACGACAGCGGGTTGGTCATCTCGGGACTGTTGAGCGGGATCCCGCCGATGAACGGGATCCCGTTCTGCTCGAGGACGTCGATCAGGGCGCCGTTGGACAACCCGATCCCGCCGAGTACCGCCACCACGTCTGCAGCAGCGAACTGCCGACCGCACGCCTGGGCTTCATCGGCGGAGAGCGGGTTGGACAGGATGCACGGAACGAGTTCGATCGGTCGACCGCCCACCCCGCCGAGCTCGGTGTTGATCAGGGCGACAGCGGCATCGGCTGCAGCGTGCAACTCCGGCAGCGCCCCGATCGGACCCGAGTCGACGTTGGTGAATCCGATCTTCACCGGTGCTGCTGAGGCATCGGCGGCTCTGGGTTCCGGGACGGTTCCATCGAACCACGGCGCTCCTGTGAACCGGGATGTCACGGTCACACCGTCGCCGACACCCGGTTCGACCGAGTCGTTCGACGTGGGCAGGGCGGTGGTGGTCGACGCCGAGGTGGACTCCGGTTCGCTGCACGATGCGCTCACGCCGAGGACCATTGCCATGGCCAGTGCCACTGCGCCCCGAGCCGCCCACCGACCCGTTCCGTGTCGTCGATGTCGCACGGACTCAGTCGATGGTGCTGTGCGTCGTGATCCCATGTCCCCCCGTTCATCTGTTCACGTTCAGATCCGTGACTCTGTCGACGGAGATCCGTGCTGACGTTGCCCCGCCCGTCACTCGGTCCCGATCGGTGAACGGTGATCATCATGCCACTCCGAGTCGACTTCCGTCCGTCAGAACCTCGCAGTCGACGTGCGGGGCTCAGGAGTCGCTCTGACCGAACACCTCGGTGAATTCGCTCGGAGCGGCGGCACCGAGCTGGGCCAGATCGCATGAACCGGGTTCACGATCCGGTCGCCAGCGCACGAAGCGGGCCGGGTGACGGAGTCGGCCGTGGTCGGCGTTCTCGCAGGTGACCTCGACCACGAGCGAGCCGTCGAGCGGCATCCATTCGTCCTGGTCGACACCGGGGTTGGTGGACCAAGGATGTGCCTCCCTGTCGATCATGTGCGCAGCGAGCTCTGCTGCCATGGTTCGACGCTTGGCGGCCGAGAAGGCGCTGCACGCTCCGATCAGCTGCAGTGGTCCGTCGACTCCGGCGTGCAGGCCGAGGAGGAGTGATCCGACACCGCCTTCCTTGTGGGGTTCGTAACCCCCGACGACACACTCGATCGTTCGATGGTGCTTGACCTTGAACTGCACTCGCTTGTCGGCGACGTAGGTTCCGCTGAGCGGCTTCGCAACGACACCGTCGAAGCCGGCCCCCACGAACCGGTTGAACCACGCCTGCGCCACATCGACATCTTCCGTCACCGGCGTCAGGTGCACCGGCGGCCGGGCGTCTGCGAGCAGTTCCACGAGGGCGGCCCGTCGCTCCCGAAGTGGTTCGTCGCGTAGGTCCTCGTCGAGCGCCAGGACGTCGAACGCCACGAAGCTCGCCGGGGCGACACCCGCCAGCACGGCGATCCGTTTGGTTGCCGGGTCGATCCGATCCGAGAGGAGCCCGAAGTCCAGGCCGTGCGGACCGACCACGACGAGTTCCCCGTCGAGGACGCAACGCTTCGGAAGATGCTCGAGGAGCGGATCGATGAGTTCGGGAAAGTACCGAGTGAGAGGTCGTCCGTTTCGGCTCTGCAGTGCAACTTCGTCGTGGTCCCGGAACACGAGACACCGGAAGCCGTCCCACTTGGGTTCGTAGAGCAGGTCGCCTCGGGGGAGCTCGCGTTCGGCCCGAGCCAGCATCGGCTTGAGGGGCATGGTCACCGGGAGGTCCACAACCCCATCGTGACACCGTTGGCCGCAGGCAGTGGGTTCACACGCCGACGGTGCCGACTGATCGGATTGGTCCCTTTGGGCCCACTTCAGGACCGCCGCTACCGTGTGGCGCCATGGACCGACCGATTCGTGGACTCGTCGAGGATCTCGTCGAGCGGCAGGGAGCAGCGCTGTCGCCGGGATCGCAACGCTCGATCGATCGACAACACGAACGCGGCAAGCTCCTCGCCCGGGAGCGCATCGAGTACCTCCTCGACGAGGGGTCGTTCCACGAACTCGACATGCTCGCCCGTCACCGGGCCGGTGATGCGCTCGACGAACGCCCCTACGGCGACGGAGTGGTGACCGGATGGGGCACCATCGACGGCCGCAAGGTGTTCGTCTTCGCTCAGGACTTCACTGTCTTCGGCGGTGCCCTCGGTGAGGTGTTCGCTGCGAAGCTGCACAAGCTCATGGATCTGGCGCTCAAGGTGGGGGCTCCCGTCATCGGGTTGAACGATGGCGCCGGCGCCCGCATCCAGGAAGGCGTCGTGTCACTCGCCAGCTATGGCGGGATCTTCTACCGGAATGTGCTGGCGTCGGGAGTGACGCCTCAGATCAGCGTGATCATGGGTCCGTGTGCCGGTGGAGCCGTCTACAGCCCGGTCATGACGGACTTCGTGTTCATGGTCGACGAGACGTCGTACATGTTCATCACGGGTCCCGATGTGGTGAAGCAGGTCACCGGCGAGGAGGTGAGCCAGCAGCAACTCGGTGGCGCCCGGATCCACACGGGCACTTCCGGAGTGGCGCAGTTCATCTCCGGTGATGACAAGGCCTGTCTGGATGACGTCCGCTACCTCCTGTCGTTCCTTCCCTCGAACAACATGGAGGAACCACCGCAGGAAATGACCGATGATCCCCACGAGCGTCGCTGCGACGAGCTCTACGACCTGCTCCCCGCATCCGTCAATCAGCCCTATGACATGCGCGATGTGATCCGATCGGTAGCCGACGACGGTGACTTCCTCGAGTACGCCACATCGTGGGCTCCTTCGATCACCTGCGGGTTCGTCCGCTTGGGTGGTCATGCGGTCGGCGTGGTCGGCAACCAGCCCGCCGTCTACGCCGGGGTGCTCGACATCGAGTCATCGTCGAAGGCTGCTCGGTTCGTTCGCACCTGTGATGCCTTCAACATCCCGCTGTTGACCTTCGTCGACGTGCCCGGGTTCCTCCCCGGGGTCGATCAGGAACACGGCGGAATCATCCGCCACGGCGCCAAGCTGCTCTACGCCTACTGCGAGGCAACGGTTCCCCGTATCTCGGTGATCACCCGCAAGGCCTACGGCGGGGCGTACGTGGTGATGGACTCCAAGTCGATCGGGTCCGACCTCACCTTCGTCTGGCCGTCGGCCGAACTCGCCGTGATGGGTGCCGCTGGCGCTGTCGAGATCGTCAATCGCCGGGACCTGGCCGCAGCTGATGACCCCGAGGCGCGTCGGGTCGAACTCGTCGAGGCGTACGAGCAGAACTACCTGAACCCGTGGGAGGCCGCCGACCGGGGCTACGTCGATGCCGTGATCGATCCGGCCGACACCCGGGCGGAGGTCATCGCCGCATTCGAGGTGCTCCGCACCAAGCGTGAGGAACTGCCCCGCCGAAAGCACGGGAACATCCCGCTGTGACCGGGACGGTCGCCGCTTCGCCGGAGCCCACCGAGGGGGAGGCGGCCGCCATCGCTGCGGCCGTCGAGATCGTGCTCGCCACACGCGTGGGGATCCACGCCGCTGCGACGCCGTCACGCTGGCGGTGGTCAGGGCGTTGGTGGTCGCGTCCGGTTCCGGCGCGTCGCGACCGACCCGTCTGAGTCGTCGCCTCCGACCAGTGTCGACGCACCGCAGTCGTGACCGCCGACGGCGGGCCGTAACCTTCGCGCTGTGGATGTGAAGCCCGAGTTGTTCACGTTGGCCGACGACGAAGCGATCGTCTGGCGTGGTTCCCAAGCCCGTTGCTTCGAGTCGCTCCAGCCCGACAGCGATGTCGATCTCGACGGCCACGTCGTTCGAACGCTCCCCCGTCGTGGGGAACTCCTCGCTCGGGTGGCCACTGTGAACGACGTCCACTTCGGTGAGACGGTGTGCGGCCACGTCGGCGGTCAGGACTGGCCGACGTTCTCAGTCGAACCGGGCGAGACGCCGTATCCCGAGGTGATGAACGCTGGCGCCGTTGCCGACATCTCCTCGGTTGATCCGGACGTGGTCGTGGTCAAGGGTGACCTCACCGCCGAGGGCACCCGGGAGGAGTACGACCGCTTTCTCGACGTCTACGGCGGGGCGTTCGGTGAACGCCTCGTCCACGTCCGGGGCAACCACGAGAGCTACAACCTCCTCGACGTGGCGTCGTGGCCCACCCAGGAGCGTGTCCTCGACGGGGTGATCGTGGCGGTGATCGACACCTCCCGACCGGCGACGATCAATGGGCGCGTGTCGGACGAGCAACTGGACTGGCTCGATGAGTTGGGGGAGCGGGCGGACCGCCCGGTACTCGTGTTCGGTCATCATCCAGTGTGGAACCCGGCAGCGGAGCCCCGGACCGACGACTGTGTCGGAATCGTCCCGGCCCAGTCCGAGGCGCTCGCAGAGGTGTTCGGTCGCCGCCCGCGACTCGCCGGCTACTTCGCCGGACACACCCACCGCAACGCCAGGGTCGACCTGCCGCAGGCCCCAGGGGTTCCGTTCGCCGAGGTGGCGTGCGTCAAGGACTTCCCGGGATCGTGGGCCGAGTATCGAATCTACGAGGACCTCGTCCTGCAGGTGCACCGCCGGATCACGGACCCGACGGCGCTCGCCTGGTCCGAGCGAACCCGAGGGATGTTCGCCGGTACGTACCCGGCCTATGCCTCGGGCCGTTCCGCAGATCGGTGTTTCGCCATCGATATTGCCGCTCGTCTGAGGTGAATCGACAACGCTGATCGATCGACTCGGCCCGGCTCCCATCGTTCGGCTTGGACCGGGTTGGCACCGATTCGTTGCCACCGGGCACGATGAACCGGTGGACGCCCCGGACCCCGCTGGCGACGGCGCTGTTTCACCCGGTCCGCTCGCAGACGTTCGCGTGGTCGACTGCTCCACTGTGATCGCCGGTCCGAACTGCACCCGATACCTTGCGGACTTCGGTGCCGACGTGGTCAAGGTCGAGCGCCCTGACGGCGGTGACAGCCTCCGGCGGCTCGGTTGGGAGGACTCCTCCGCTCCCGGCCAGGGGATCTCCATGTGGTGGCGGCTCGTCAGCCGGAACAAGCGCTCGGTCGTGCTCGACTTCAAAGATCCCGACGACCTCGCCCGGATGCAGGAACTCTGCAGCGACGCCGACGTACTCGTCGAGAACTTCCGGCCGGGGACGCTCGAGCGTCTCGGCCTCGATCCGGTGTCGCTGATCGAACGCAATCCCCGCTTGGTGGTCACTCGTGTCACCGGGTTCGGTCAGAGCGGCCCCTACCGGGACCGACCCGGCTTCGCAACGCAGGCCGAGGCGCTGTCCGGCTTTGCGTCGCTCAACGGACAGGCGGCGGGGCCACCACTGCTGCCGCCCATAGCCCTCACCGACGAGGTGACCGCCCTCGCTGCGGCGTTCGCCACGATGGTGGCGTTGCACTCGGGTGTGGGCCAAGTCGTCGACGTCAATCTGGTCGAGACGATGCTGCAACTCATGGGTCCGCTCCTGACTCGTTACGGCCTCGACGGCGAGGTGCAGGAACGTCTCGGGGGTGGGATCTTCTGCACGGTTCCGAGAAACACCTATCGGACAGCCGATGGCGAGTGGATCGCCGTGTCGAGCAGTTCCGATTCGGTGGCAGCCCGCGTCCTCGATCTCGTCGGGCTCGACGGAGATCAGCGGTTTGCGTCCTTTACCGATCGTTTGGAGCATCGAGAGGAGATCGACCAGCACGTCGCCGCATGGATCGCCGAACGCACGGCGGAGGACGTCTTGGCTGCATTCGAGGGGGCTGGAGCTGCGGCGGCACACGTCCACGACATCGCCGACATCTTCGCTGACCCGCACTTCACCGAGCGGCAGTCGATCGCAGTGCTCGACGGTGTGCCGATGCCGGGATTGATCGCCGGACTGTCAGCCACACCGGGGCGTCTCCGGTGGGTTGGTGAGCCGCTCCCGGACGCCGATCCCGCTGGTTGATCCGGGTCAGTCGCTCAGTGCAACTTCGATGCGGTCCTGGCGCCAGTCCTGCGCCGCGGTGAGCGCCTGGGTCGCCTGGCGGTACAGGTCGTCGCTCGCAAAGGCGTGTGCCGGGTAGCAGGCGATCCCAGCCCACAGGGTGTGGGTGCCGTGACGGCTCACCAGGTTGCGGCGGATGCGTTCGGTGGTCCACACCGCTCCGTTCTCGGGGGTGTCCTCGAGGACGACGGCGAACGTCCCGTCGTCGAGTCGACACGCAATGTCGGCCTCTCGGATGGTCTCACGGATCGCCTCGGCGAGCCGGTTGGGCGGGGGAGCGACGACGGTGTCGCCGGGCGGCCCCTCCACGGAACGCATGAGCGTGACCGCCACGGGACGGAGGTGCCGGCGTGCGGCTGCGAGTCTGGACTCGAGTGCCACGTGGAAGTACGTCTCAGTGAAGAGCCCCGATGGCCCATCGGTGAGCGTCGGTGCTGTGCGGTCGTCCCGTGGGTTCGGGAGCGTGGCGGCGTCGCTCAGCGCCGTCACTTCTGCTTCGAGGTCGGTGATCCTCCGGTGGGCAGGGTCGAGATCGACGGGGATGGCCACCACTGCTCCGAGTCCCAGGTCGCTCGCATCGTCAGCGACCGGCGGCGAGGGTGATGTGGTTGGCGCAACGGGGGGCCGGATGACAGCGAGGATGCCGAGGACCAGTGCTGCGAGTCCGGCTGCAGCACCGAGCCACACAGATTCCAGAGCGACGGCGGACGCACCGAGGACTGCACCGGTGATCCCGATGGCGAGTGAGATGTAACGATGTGGCAACGTCAAACCCCCGACCCTCTCGTCCAACTCTGCCGCCCGTAGCGTCGGATCGCAACCCGGCTGCTGATTCGATGACACCGCCGATCAGGCGGTGGTTCGGGTGGCCAGATCGGCGATCTCGGTCATGATCCGGCTGATCTCGAAGTCCTTCGGGGTAAACACTGCGGCCACTCCGAGTTCGAGGAGAGCCGGACGGTCCTCCTCCGGGATGATCCCGCCGGCCACCACGGGAGCGTCGACCCCGGCGTCCCGGAGCAGACGGACCACCTCCGGGATGAGTTCCATGTGGGAGCCCGACAGGATCGAGATGCCGACGAGGTCCACATCCTCGTCACGGGCGGCGGCGGCGATCTGCTCAGGGGTGAGCCGGATCCCCTGGTAGATCACCTCCATTCCGGCGTCACGGGCGGCGACTGCGATCTGCTCGGCACCATTGGAGTGGCCGTCGAGGCCGGGTTTGGCGACGAGGATCCGCGGGGGACCGCCGGGGAGGCTCCGCATCCGATCGGCGATCACCCGGAGCTGCTCGGAGGTTCCGCCGATGGTGGCGGAACCCACGCCCGTCGGTGCCCGGTACTCGCCGAAGATGCTTCGTAGCGTCCCGGCCCACTCGCCGGTCGTTCCGCCGACCCGGGCCAGCTCGATCGTCGCCGGCATGATGTTCTCGTCGGTGCGGGCCACCCGGGCGAGCTCTTCGATCGCACGATCCACTGCGGACTGGTCGCGCTCGTCCCTCCAGGCCCGGACGTCGTCGACCATCTGGGTCTGCACCGCAGGATCCACGACGAGGATGTTGTCCTGACCTCCCAGCGGTGACGGAGCGGACTCGGTGAAGGAGTTGAGCCCCACGACCACCTGATCGCCCGATTCGATACGTCGGACGCGTTCGGTGTGGGACATCACGAGCCGCCGCTTCAGTTCGTCGATGGCCTCGAACGCTCCACCGAGGGCGAGCACCTCGTCGAGTTCGGCCTGGGCCGCCGAGTCGATCTCGTCGGTGAGCCGTTCGACGACGACGGAGCCCTCGAACAGGTCGGGGTATTCCAGCAGATCCGTTTCGTTGGCGAGCACCTGTTGGATCCGCAGTGACCACTGCTGGTCCCATGGTCGGGGCAGGCCGAGCGCCTCGTTCCACGCCGGGAGTTGGATCGATCGCGCTCTGGCGTCACGGGAGAGCGTCACGCCGAGCGTCTCGAGGACGATCCGCGGCACGTTGTTCTCGGGTTGGGCTTCAGTGAGGCCGAGGGAGTTGACCTGCACCCCGTAGCGGAACCGCCGGGCCTTGGGGTCGGTGACCCCGTAGCGCTCAGCGGTGATCCGGTCCCACATTCGGGTGAATGCCCGCATCTTGGCGGTCTCTTCGACGAACCGCATGCCGGCGTTGACGAAGAAGCTGACCGACGCCACAACCGATGACATGGCGTCGGGTTCCACCTGATTCGACTCACGAACGGCGTCGAGGACTCCAATGGCACACGCCAGCGAGTACGCCACCTCCTGCACGGGGGTCGCTCCCGCCTCCTGGAGGTGGTAGGAGCAGACGTTCATCGGGTTCCACTTGGGGATGTGGGCGTTGCAGTAGGCGAACATGTCGACGATCAGTCGGCGACTCGGACCCGGCGGGAAGATGTAGGTCCCCCGTGACAGGTACTCCTTGACGATGTCGTTCTGCGTCGTGCCGCGGAGGTCCTCGGTGGGGACTCCCTGCTCGGTGGCGTTGGCGACGTACAGGCCGAGCAGCCACGCCGCAGTGGCGTTGATCGTCATCGAGGTGTTCATGGTCCCGGGAGGGATGCCTTCGAGCAGGGTCCGCATGTGGCCGAGATGAGCCACCGGTACGCCGACCTTTCCAACCTCGCCCCGGGCGAGCGGATCGTCGGGGTCGTAGCCGGTCTGGGTGGGCAGATCGAACGCTATCGACAGCCCGGTCTGTCCCTTGGAGAGATTCGTCCGGTACAACTCGTTCGAGGCCGCGGCAGTCGAGTGGCCGGAGTAGGTCCGCATCATCCACGGGCGATCGGCAGCGGCGAGACGGACATCGTCGTGTTCAATTCCAGGGCCGTCACTCACCGGCACATTCTCGGGGGTGGACGGCGTCTGTGTCACGTTCGGCCTCGTTGTGGACCAAAACCTGAAGCGACCGAGCCTGCTGGCTCGGTCGCAGATCCCACAGCGTCGGGGCGGAGCGAGGGCCACTGGCGCCAGCACCCGAAAGCGCTGGTTGGCGATGCGTTGGAGGGAGATGTGTGCCCCCCGCCCCATTGCCCCGGCTGTGATGTCAGTGGGGGCGAATCCACCGACACGGTTAGTATCGTCACGCCGGGTGGTCGAGTAAAGCCCCAGCGCAGTTTTCCTGAGAATAATCTTCGGCTCCGGCCACTTTCGCACTCCGCGTGGCAGGTTGTGTTCATGAACTCACACGGCGTGGTCATTGCGTGGCTTCATTCTGTTCGCCCGGGGTTCTTCGGACCGCTTCCCGGACACCTCCTCGGACAGGATGGCGGCACGCTGCTCCTAGGTGAGGACTTCTTCCCGTGGATCATTCTGGCGTTCGGTGCGGCCATGGTCGTCGGCAATGGCCTGGCGCTGATCCGGTCGTCCCGGGACGGGACCATCATCCCAGTCGGTCGTGCGCTGGCCTTCATGGCCTTCGGGTTGCTCGCTGCTGTCTGGGGACTCGCCAGTCTCCTGCGCTGACGATCCCCGCTGCGCCCGGTGAGCGCAGCCCGGCGAGGTCCGGGGACCGATCGCTAGTGTTCGGACGTGGTGGACCCTGCTGGACTGGCTAGTGGCAGTAGCCAACCCCCTCCGCTCGATGGTGTCGTGCTCGAGGTGGACGGCCTCGGTGTCAGCTACGGGGGTGTCGTTGCTCTTAGCGATGTGTCGTTCACGTTGTGCGCCGGGGAGATCCTCGGGCTGATCGGACCCAACGGTGCCGGAAAGACCACGACGATCGACGCCCTCACTGGGTTCGTCGTTCATCGTGGGACCGTTCAGGTGAACGGCGTCGACATCAGCCGCCGATCTCCTCACGAACGAGTGGGGGCGGGGCTCGTCCGGACCTGGCAGGCGGTGGAACTCTTCGAGGACCTCACCGTTGCGGAGCACCTCGCTGTCGCCGCACCCTCGGCGGGCGTCCGAGATGTCTTCTCCGACATTCTCAACCCTCGGCGCCGCACGTCAGTGCAGTTCGACCGAGCGGGACACTCAGACGCCGAGATCCTCGAGCGGCTCGATCTGTCCGACGTGGCGGGATCGATCGTGGGTGATCTGTCGCAGGGAACCCAGAAGCTCGTCGGAGTCGCTCGGGCACTCGCGAGCCGGCCGGAGGTCCTCCTGCTCGACGAGCCGGCCGCCGGTCTCGACGCTGAGGAGAGCCGGGCCTTCGGCGACCGGCTCCGTTCACTGGTAGACGAAGGGCTCTCGATCGTTCTGGTCGACCACGACGTGGAGTTGGTGATGGCGATCTGCGACAGCGTGGTGGTCCTCGACTTCGGCTCGGTCATCGCTGCGGGTTCACCGGCTGTGATCCGCAATGACCTCCGCGTTCAAGAGGCGTATCTCGGGGTCGCTGCGGAACCGGTGCGCAACCAGCCCGACGCCGCACCCGAGGACGCCGTCGATGCCGGACACGCTGACAGTGAGCCAACCACCGGGGGAACGCCATGAGTGCCCGCCTCGAACTCGACGGTCTCGATGCGGGATACGGCAACTCCGCTGTGGTCCGTGGGTTGTCACTCAGGGTCGAAGCAGGCGAGGTCGTCGCCCTCCTCGGTCCCAACGGGTCCGGCAAGACCACAACCCTGTTGACAGTCTCCGGGCTCCTCCGGCCTCTCGCCGGTGATGTTCGACTCTCCGGTCGGTCAGTCCTCGGCCGGACACCCGACCGACTCGCCCGAGACGGACTGTGCCACGTCCCTGACGACCGGGGCCTGTTCCCCGGGTTGACGGTGGCCGAGCACCTCGATCTCGTGCGTGCGGGTCGCAGCGAGCGCGCAGAGGTCGATCGGTGGTTCCCTGTCCTCGCCCCGCTCGGCTCCCGACGCAGTGGCCTGCTCTCAGGTGGCGAGCAGCAAATGCTGGCGCTGGCGCTGGCGCTCGTCCGGCATCCGTCGGTCCTGCTGATCGACGAGATGACCATGGGGTTGGCTCCGATCGTCGCTGCGTCGCTCACGCCGGTGATCCGACGACTCGCCGACGAGGAAGGTTGTGCGGTCCTCGTTGTCGAACAGCATGCAGATCTGGTCCTGACGGTGGCCGATCGAGCTGTGTTGCTCGTTCACGGTGAAGTGGCCCTCGAGGGAACCGCAGATGAGTTCCGGCGCGACCACGACGCAGTGGTCTCGGGGTACCTCGGCAGCGCAGCCCAGCCCGGCTGACGCTGCGTTGCGCGACTGCTCCGCCACCGGTCAGTGGCCGAGCCGGTCAGTTGCGAGGCTCGGTGGTGGCGCACGCCAAGGTCTGGGCGGTGGCGAGCTTGGTGAGAGCGTCGACGTCGTTTTCCAGAATGATCCGCTCGAACTCGTCCTCCCCGACCTCCTCGACGATCTTCCCAACGATGCACTCGGCGAGCGTGCGCGGGATCCCGCCGGCAGCGAGTTGCTCGATGACTGTCTCGCCCAGGCCGGCGAAGGGGTCGGCTCCGGCCGCAGCAGGGCAACGGGAGCCGACCGGTGGGACCGTGAGATCGACGAGGTACTTCGTGACCGCCTCGGTGATGCACGGACCGGCGGTCAGGAACGCCGTGTGACCGTCCCCCTCGTAGGTGAGGAGTTCGGCGGACCCGAGCGCCTCGACCATGCGCTGTGACCACTCGTAGGGCGTCGCTGGGTCTCCGACGGTGCCGACGACGAGCACCGTCGGGCTCTCTGGGGCGGCGATACTCGGAATCGGTTTGGTCGGCTCTGGCCATGCGCTGCAGTCGTCGAGCCCGGTCCCGAGCAGCGGACCGAACCGGGGTGCCGCCGCCACGATCCGATCCTCAGCGGCGGCCGCTGCCTCGGCATCGAGTCGATCGACGTCATCGGAGCAGTTGACCATGATCTGGGCGTCCGAGGAGTTGTCGTAGGTGCCGTCGGAGTTGCGACCGACCTGTCGATCGACGAGTGCGAGCAGCTTTGCGGCACCACCGCTGCGGAGGTCGACGACGGCTTGAGCGGTGGACTGCCACAGCGAGGTGTCGTAGAGGGCAGTGGCCAGGCCGAAGTCGAACAGGTCGGGGCCGAGGGTACGGGTGATTCCGTTCGCATCGACCTCCACGGGTTGTGCGTCGAGCGAGGCGCGAGCTTCCTCGATCTTCGCTCGTGCGCCCGGAGCGAGCGGGCAACTCGTCGATGCGTCGCACGCAGCGACGAACCGGTCGAGTGCTCGTTCGAACCCGGTGGCCTGCGTCAGCGCCTGTTCCTCAGCCGATGCGTTCGGATCGGTGGAGCCGTCCAACACGACCGCCCGAACCCGTTCGGGGAACAAGGTTGCGTAGACCGCTCCGATCGACGAGCCGTAGGAGAACCCGAGATACGAGAGCTTCTCGTCGCCGACTGCGGATCGGATTCGGTCCACGTCGGCGGCGACGTCAGCGGTGCTCATGTGGGTCGACAACTCGGGGTTGCGCTGTTCGCACTCGATGCGGACCCGGTCAGCGAGTCGGTCGACCTCGGCCTGTTCCTCTGCTGTGTCAGGCGTCAGGTCGACGCTGAGTTCCTCATCCTTCTCCGTGTCGTCGAGGCACCGGACCGGATCCGATGCGCCGACGCCTCTCGGGTCGAACGAGACCAGGTCGAAGCGATCGGTGAGCTCACTCGGGAACGCGGGAGCGGCTGAACCGAGGAACTCGACGCCGGATCCACCCGGCCCGCCCGGATTGATGATCAGTGAACCGATCCTCTCCTCGGCGGTTCCCGTCGACCGGACCCGAGCCAGCGCGAGACTCGTCCTGTCACCGTCGGGTTCGTTCGGGTCCAGCGGGACCTCCAACTCGCCGCACTCCAGACCCGACAGGGCGTTCACCGAATCGTCGCAGTCGGTCCAGTCGATCTTCGTTTCCCGCTGCTGATCCGGGGCGGGGGAACCCTCGGACGCGTCCTTCAAGGTCGTCGGCGACTGACCTGCGGAACGATCATCGAACGTCGCCGAGCAACCACTCAGTGCCAGCAGTGCGGCCACGAGGACCGCGGTCGCAGACAGTGGAGATGTGAGAGGCCTGGACGAGACCATCGGTCGGCGGTGCACGGGAGCACGGTAGCGATCAACCAGCGAGTTCACCGGCCACGGTTGCGTCGGCCGGAGGGGTCTCTCAGGGGAGGCTCACTCAGAGTTCGATGCGACAGGACACGCCGGCGCCGAAGATCTGGGTCATCCGACCGAGGCCGAGCCAACTCGCACAGCACACCCCGAGTTCGAACAACTCGGGGTCGGTGAACTCCGCACGGGCCCGCAGCCAGAAGTCGTCGTCGAGGTTCAGGTGGTCAGTGGTGAAGCGCTCGGCGAACTCCACGGCGATCCGTTCCCGCGGTGAGAACGTGGCGATGTCTCGCCAGTCGGCGATCTGCACGTACTCCTCTTCGGTGAGGCCGTCGGGGTCAGAGGTGGATCGGGTGTCGAGGCACACGGGGCAGGCGTTCAACTCGGCGATCCGGATCCTCGCTGCCTCCCTGACCCTGGTGGGTAGGGACGTGTCGCCGTAGACCGCCGCAGTGAAGTTGCCGGCTGCGGCACCCATGGCGGGTGAGAGGCCGTAGAGGCGCAGGAGTTCATCATCGTCCCCGTCGGGCAGGTCCACTCGTGCCATCTGGACTCCTCGGTCGTGTTCTCTCAGCGAGAGAATAGGTCCCGGCGCGCAAACGGCGGTGCGGGTCGAGGCCTGCCCCGGCGTCGAGCACCATGGGAACCGGCCGTCGCCGCTGGGCTCGAAACTGCACTAACTTACCGGAGCCGTCTAGCTCCGGGAAGAGTGACCGGGGCGAGTTGCAGGCCGCAGAGACACATCAACGAGGAGAATTGCAACATGCCAGACCTGATTGCCATCGGATACGACGACACCACCACGGCGCTGGAGGCCATGGACGAGGTCGGCCGCCTCGCTCAGGACCTCGTGATCCAACCCGATGCCGTGGCCGCAATCGTTCGGGACGAGAACGGGAAGTTCCGGACGATCACGAACCAGCACGAGGTGGGCGCCGGTGCCACCTGGGGCATGTTCTGGGGTCTGTTGTTCGGGATCCTCTTCTTCCTGCCGATCTTCGGAATGGCGATCGGTGCGGCATTCGGCGCCCTTGGTGGCAAGCTCGCCAAGGACTCGATCGGCAAGGACTTCCAAGAGCAGGTTCGCAGCAAACTGCAGCCGGGGACGTCGGCACTCTTCATGATCGTGCAGCAGATGACGACCGACAAGGCCCTGGACAGCCTCGCCAAGTTCGGCGGGGACGTCATCAAGACCTCCCTGTCGGATGAGGACGAGGCGGAGATCCAGGCTCACCTGCACGGCGAAGCCTGAACCTGCGTTGCCTTCCCGTCGTCGCTGGGGTTCGCCAGTGCGACGCGTGCTGCTCGGCCTCGACGTCCTCGTCGTGGTCCTGATCCTCGTACAAGCGGTACTCGCTGGTCAGTCACTCTTCGAGGGGTCGTCGATCAGCGTCCACGGTTACGTGGGGAACGGCACGTTCGCTGTTGCGGTGATCGCTGCGTTCGTGGCGCTTGCTGCCAGAGTGCCGGTGTGGGTGCTGTCGACCAACGCCCTGCTGGCGTTGTTGTTGTTCTTCCAGACGGGTCTCGGCTACGTGGGCCGTGACAGTGCGCTCGCTGCGTCGTGGCACATCCCGCTCGGCGTGAGCGCATTCGGTCTGGCCGCAGCAGCCTTGGTCGGCGGTGCCCTGGTGGTGTCGTCTTCTGGTGCTGCCCCGGGGGGAGCAGTCGCTCAGTCCTCAGCGGGTCTGACGGAGCGGACCCCGTCGACCAGGAACGACTGAGGCGGGTTGAGACCCCGGCCCGCAACGGCCAAGGCGTTGTCGGCGTCGTATCCGTGGTGGCGGACAAGCCACGCCGCAGCGACGCTCGGGGTGCGGTTCTCCGCTGCCACGCAGTGCACGTAGGTGCTGCGGCCTGACAGGTGGGCGTCCTGGATGTGGTCGGCGACATCTTCGAGCAGGAGTGTCAGGTTGGGGTTGTCGGAGTGGCCGGTGTCGTGGAGGCCGACGACGTGGTGCTCGACGTGTGACGGAACGTCGTCGGTCCCCATGCGGCACAAGGAGACAACGGTCTGGGCTCCGTCGGCGATGGCCGCGTCGAGCGTGACTGTGTCACCGAAGCGGACGCCGTGGAACTCGGCGTCCCGGCCTTGTGGTGGTCTCGGCAACTGGCGGTAGTGGTCGACCATGGAGGGCCGCCCGGGCCAGCCGTTTGGATCGGGTCGACCCCCGTTGGCCGCCAGCCTCGCCTGGGAGTCGAGGTCGATGGCGGTCAGCACCGGCGTGGGGTCGGCGGCGTGACCGTGGAGGATCCGCTGCCACGCCGCCGGTACAGCAGTGGCGCCCCAACGCGAACCGAGGAGCGCCCCGGTGATGGCCGCTACGGTGTCGGTGTCGCCGCCGGCCCGAACGGCGTGCTCGAGCGTCAGTTGCAGGTGACGACCTGCGTCGGGCCCGGGCGGAACCGGCGTGCTGGTCGCTGCGGCGAGCGCCGCTTGGAAGGCATGAACGACCCAGCCGTTCTTGGGGAACTCACGAGGAGAGGCTCCATCGGCCCGGTGGATCAGCACGGCCCACTCGTCTCGTCGATCCGCAGGCAGGTACTCGAGGCCGACCCGGACAGCGTCGGCGAATGACCACGGCTGATCGCTGCGTGGGGCGTGGTGCACCTGGTGGTCGATGGCCACGCTCCAGAGCACGCAGGCGTCCTGACACGAGAGATCGGCGTGGGTCAGCGCCGAGATCTCGGCGGCGAGCTGGGCGATGACGTCGGGTTGACCGGGAGCGGCGAGCGCAACGGGAGCGGTCCGCATGAGGGAGCCGTTGCCCGCCGAGTGGGACGGGTGCGCCCGGGCGTGTTCGGCGGCGATGCTCCGTAGGTCACCGGCCTGCGACAACACGGTGCTGGTCTGGATACCGACATCGGCCGGTCCGTGCTGATACCACGTCCGGAAGTTCGCAGCGATGCTGTCGATGTCGGTGCTGCCGTCGGCGAGTACCGACAGGATGCAGGCCGCCATCTGGGTGTCGTCGGTCCACTCGCCCGGAGCCCAGTTGAACGATCCACCCCCACGCGGGTGCACGGGCTCGTCGGCCGGTAGTGGTGGCCCGAATTCGTAACCGGCACCGAGGGCATCGCCCGCAGCAGCGGCGAGGACGGCGCCGACGTGGCGGTCGGACACGACCCGATCCGAGATGGTTGGGTTGACGTCGCTCACCTTCGCTCCTCGTGCCGATCTGCTGGTCCTCGTGCCGACCTGCTGGTCCTCGTGCCGAGGGCCCTTCCACCTAGCCTCGCACGTCCCTGTGACAGCACGGACCGGTTCGACGGTGCGAACCCGGTCACCGGGCGGTACCGTCTCGTCGTGTCGGGCACCGAACTGGGAAACACCCTTCCGGCGTCGGCCTCACCTGACCCTGTGAGCACTCGGTCCAAGGGCGAGCGGACCCGTGCGGCAACGGTGGCGGCGGCCGTCGACCTGTTCGGATCGACCGGTTACGCCGGAGCGTCGGTCGCTGCGGTCGCTCGACGGATCGGAGTCACGCCGTCCGCAGTCTTCGCCCACTTCCGCTCCAAGGAGGAGCTCTACGACGCAGCGGTCGCCAACGATCTCGGAGCCGCGTTCCGCGCAGCACTCGTCGGCGCCGACCGCACGGCGACCGTGACCGACGTCGTCACCTCGGTGCTGGTCTCGCTTCCTGCGGCGTTCGCCGACCACCCGCTCGCTGCCCGGGCGCTCCGTGATCCCCGACCTGGATCCACGCCTGCGCTGGTGGCCTCGGCAGAGGTGCGACACCTGGTCGATCAGCTGAGGAGCGACCTGCGACGGGACGTCACCCGGTCGTTGGTGCTCGTCGATGACGAGGATCGTGCGGTGGCTGGCATCGAGTCGCTGGTCCTGCTGGCATCGCTCGCTGTCGCCACTGGTACTGCGACGTCTGCAGATCCCCGGTGGGTCGATGGTCTGGTGTGGATGGTGGCGTCGGCGCTCGGCAGTAACCGGCAGGAGGCCTGATTCCATGGCGGTGGTCGATTGGTGCACGGTCGACGGCAACGCCCAGCGTCTGAACGGCGGCGCCATGTTCGGCAACGCCCCGAAGGCGCTCTGGGAGCGTTGGGTGGACGTCGACGAGGTGAACCGGATCCCGCTCACCACCCGCTCGGTGCTGATCCGCTAGGACTCGGGCCGCATCGTGCTCCTCGAGGCGGGGGTCGGCGCCTTCTTCCCTCTGGAGCAGCGGGAGCGGTTCGGGGTCAGCGAGGACCGCCACGTGCTGCTCGACGGGCTCGCCGCCGAGGGGGTCGGTCCGGGCGACGTGGACGTCGTGGTCCTGTCGCACCTGCACTTCGACCATGCCGGTGGGGTGCTGCGGGCGTGGGAGCCTGACCACCCTCCGGAACTGGTGTTCACCGACGCCGACTACGTCGTTGGTCGAACCGCATGGGACAGGGCGGCCGCTCCCACCCCGAGGGACCGGGCGTCGTTCATTGCGGAGTTGCCGGGGCTGCTGGAGGCGACCGGTCGGGTCGAACTGGTCGACGGTCCCACCTCGTCCACGCTCGGTGACGGCTACCGGTTCCACACCTCCGACGGGCACACCCCGGGCCTGCTGCTCACGGAGTTCGACACCGGTGACGGGCCGGTCGTGTACGCCTCGGACCTGGTGCCGGGCGTGCCGTGGGTGCACGTGCCGATCACGATGGGATACGACCGGTTCTTCGAACTGGTGGTGCAGGAGAAGGCCGGGTTCCTGGCCGACGTGGCGGCCCGAGGCGTCACGGTCGTGTTCACCCACGATCCCGACGTCGCGGCCTCGACCATCCGACAGGACGACCGAGGCCGCTTCGTCGCCGAGTTCAGTCGACCGTGATCCATCCGGGCCGGGACGCCTCGCACGCCGCCATGAACGCCGGTAGCGCGGCGGCGTTCTCCTCGTCCAGATCGACCTCGCACTCGAAGATGCGGGCTGCGGTGTCGTCCCAGCGCTGCACGAGCCCCGTGACACCACCGCTCGAGTCCTGAAGGGTGAGGACCCTGCCGTCGGAACCCTCGACGGAGCGCTCCTCCGTGACGGTGCGGCCCTGGAACCGCTCGGTGATGGGACCGAGTTCGGCCGCCCAGTCCTTGGGCTCACACCTGCCGCCGCACCCGGCGCGGAATGCCATCTCGTCGAACAGGCCGAACGGCTTCAGGGAGGCGTCAAAACCGCTCGTGGTGAACCCGCCGCTGAGCTCCCGGTCGTCCTTCCAGCCCTCCGGCGCAACGATCGAGGCCAGGTAGGTGTCGGGTTCGTCGGTCAGGGCCACCTCCTGGACCGCGAACGTCAGGTTCGTACCTCCGGCCACGGCTGCGTTCGCCGGTGTGGCATCTGCGGGGTCGGGTCGGTTGCCGGCCGTCGCCTCGCCGCCGCTTCCGGAGCTGCTGCCCGTGGCCTCGCCAGCGAACGCGCTCGCCAGGAACATCATGCCGAACGCCCCGTCGATGTCGCAGCGGGCCTCGGCGTACAGGCCCAGGCCCAGCAGGGCACCCAGGTTCGCGCCGACTCCACCGGTGCCGGTCGACGATGCGAGCTGCTCGAGCGCCTCACGCTGCTCGGCGGGTGCCAGGTCGACGAGCGATTCGACTGCCGGCTGCTCGGACGGATCGGCGAACTCGGTGCGCAGTGCGTCGCAGTAGGGCCCGTCGGCCGTGCCGCCGGCGAACACGGCGGCGGTTGCGATCTGCGGCAGGACCTCGACCCCCTCGGTCGCCTCGCACTGCTCGACCGCCGCAGTGGCGAGCTGGTCGATCTGCTCGGCCACTCCGTCGGCACCCAGGGTGTCGGCGATCCCGGTTGCGTAGTCCGGGAACGGCGAGCGGGGCGACATCGCCTCGCCGAACGTGACGATGGCAGCGGCGCCCTGGCGCAGTTCGGCGGGCGCAGTATCCGCCCAGTCGCTCGGAGGGTTCTCCTGGGCCAGCCCGGCGCAGAACTCCTCACTCAGTTGGACCTCGACGGTTCCGGATGCCGAGCCGGTGTCGCCGGCGGTCGTGGTCGGTGCGCTGGTCTCGTCGCCGCAGGCGCCGAGTGTGGCCAGGACGGCCATGGAGGCGGCGGCTCCGATGATGCGGAGTATGGGTCGCATGGTGGGTTCTCCTTCGGGATTGGGTCCGGTCGCCGGACCGGGCCGGTGGTTCCCGACCCATCCGACATGAGTCGGCGCGTCTCGATCCTGACACTTTCCGGCCGGGCGTGACGGCGTGTTCGCGATCGGCGGCGGCGGACGATCAGGGCAGGTTCGGCGCGCTGCGTGATCCGATGATCCGGTGTGTGGTGCGCATGGTGTTGTTCCTCTCAGGGAATGAGATCATGTCCATCTCGACTCAGCTGTCGAGAGCGCGGGGGTCGGATTCCTGAACGTTTGTCGTTGCACGATTCCTCGTGATTGCTCCGACCGGATCACGCTGCTCATCGGGTGGTGGCCAGCTGCTGGGCGAGTTGAAGTTCGGCGGCCCGGATCTGGTCGGCCGACTTCGAGTTGTCGTTGACATACACCTGGTATCCGGTGTCTCCGGCGACGAACGAGAGGGTGGCGTCCGCCGGGCTGGTCTCAGGAACCTGGTAGAACGCCGCCTCCGCAAGTCCGTCGACGGGTTCGATCAGGTAACCGTTGGCGTTTCCCACCTCGAGCGTCGTGGTGATGATCATGGGGGGAGACACCGTCAGCGTGACCCCGGTGCCTGCCGGTCCACTCGCGGATGACCACAGGCAACTGGTGGCGACTCCAGCGGAACTGGCCTCGCCGGGCAGCACCTCCTCGTCGAGCGCGGCGGCCGCCTGCTCGACGGTGATCAGCCCGCACGGATCGACGTCGCTGGCGGCGGGGGTCTTCCCTGCTGTCGTCGTACTCGCCCCGGTGTCACGGGAGGACGGCGCGCCCGAGTCGGTCCCTGGATCAGATCCGCAGGAAGAGACGCCCACGATGGCGACCGCGAGCGCAACCACGGGGTGGAGCGCTCGGAGGCGCGTGGACCGGGTCGTGGCCGGTCGCTCGGATTGGCCGGCTCGGTCGACGCGGTGTCGTGTGAATCTCATCACGGACCTCCCTGCTCGTCGTTGCGGATCGGTGGTCGGTGTGATCAGCCGAGGGCCTGGGTGGCGATGGCCCGGAGCTGGTCGGTGACGCCGTCTCGGACGCCCTTCACCGAGAAGGTCGTCACGATGCCGTCCTTGAGGACGTACAGCGTGGATCCCTCGGTCCCGCCCTCCCCTTGCGAACTCCACCCGGAGACGGTGAATGCCTCGTCGCCGAGTCCTTCGACCGGTGTGAACTTGACGAGGCTGGCATCCTCGCCCCGCATGCTGTCGATGACGAAACCCGCGATCTCGGTCGTCGACACGGTCACGGCGAACGCCTCGGGTCCGTCGCCTGCGTCGGTGACCTCCCACAAGCAGCCGCCAAAGGGGTCAGTTTCGAACGTCGCCGGGGCGCCCAGGAGGTCCTGCACGAGGGTCCCCTCGGTGCTGAGGGTTGAGCAGCTGGCGAATCCGATGTCCACGGCCTCCTTGATGGACGGTCCGCCCGGCGTGGACGTGCTCGGGTCGGACGTCCCGGCGGCAGACGTGGACGTGCTGGGCCCACTGGCGGGTGCGCTGGACGGTGCGCTGGACGGTGCGCTGACGGGCGCACTGGAGTCGTCGCCGCAGGCGCCGAGAGTGGCCAGGACGGCCATGGAGGCGGCGGCTCCGAGGATTCTGCGGGTGCGGTTCATGGTGTTGGCCTCCTGTCGTGGCTGGGTGTTGGTCGTGCGGGACCAGTGGTTCCTGATCCGTCCTGCAGGAGTCGGTCCGGCGGATATCTGACACTTCTCAGTTCACACCGGCCCGTGAGCGAAACCGGCCTGAGCGGCGTTTGAGCAGTGCTGACCTGTCTGGCTTGCTACACGCTCGCGAGTCGATGCGTTGGTGGGGCTCTCGGCGCAAGTCAGTTGAAGCGGTCGGTGAAGAACTCCACTGCGAACGGCACCGACTTCTCCCCAGCGAGCGTGTGTGGCACACCCGGGAGGACCTGCTCGGTGACCGTCGACCCCGACGAACGCAACCGGGTTGCGAGTTGAGCGGTCGTCGAAGCAGGAATCACCTTGTCGCTCGTACCCTGGGTGACGAGCGTCGGCACCGGGATGGGTTCCGCGCCCGGGGAGTTCGTCTCGAGAATCGACCGCCAAGGATCTCCGTTGGTGAAGCCATCCACCCAGAGCGAGGGAGCCACCGTGCTGTCCGTGTCGAAGACCCGCTCGAGTCGTTCGTCGGCGTCCTTCGAGCCTCCGACCACACACTCGGTGGCGAGCCGCTCGACCGTCCCGACCGCATCGGGCGTCACAGCTGTCGGGAGTCGGGCGTCGTAGAGGTCCGACCAGGAACCCACCATGTAGGACCCGACGTAGGAGTACGCCTCGGTGTTCTGGGACAGCTCGAACTGCTCGTGGAGGTTGCCGGACGGGGCCGCAGCCACGGTGCCGACGAGCGTGAGGTCCGGTGCCTGCGTTGCTGCGAGTTGGCCGGTGAACAGGGCGGCGTGACCCCCCTGGGAGTGACCGAACACACCGAACCTCGTCGAGGCGCCCGTCCCGTCGAGGGCGTGCGCAGCGCGTACCGAGTCGATCACCGAGCGTGCCTCGCTGGCCCCGATGAGGTACGGGTGTTCGCCATCGGTTCCAAGTCCCTCGTAGTCCGTCGCAACGACGACCCACCCCTTCGAGAGGAACTCCTGCAGTCCCATGATCGAGTCGAAGGGCTCGGCCTGCTTCGAAGGCGCACACGAATCGTCGATCCCGGTCGTCGGGTGGGCCCAGGCGACCACCGGCCGTCCGTTCGCCGGCGGAATGCCAGTCGGAGCGATCACCATCCCCGTGACGACGATCGGATCGCCCGCATCGTTGCTCGACGAGTACATGATCCGCCATGCCAAGGATGACGAAGACGGCGGATCCATGGCTTCTGAGCGGACGATCGTGCCCGGGGCGTCACCCGGGAAGGTGCGTGGGACGGCGTAGAAGTTGCCAGCGGCTGATTCCTCTGCCGGATCGGCACAGGACACGGTGAGGAGTGCGAGCGAGACCCCAAGGATGCTCAGCCGACGTTTGGGCCCCAGACGAGAGGCCGGTGACCGTCGTTCCCGCGAAAAAACCATGCCGTCTCGACGGTATCGGGAGGAGTCCTCCGTCCAACCCGATCAGAGGTTCGCAGGTGCCGAGACGGCGGTCGCGGCTAACGACTGCCGCGAGGGCACGGCGGAGCGGTTGTCGCGTCTGTAGGCGCAGCGACACCGGCGGACATCTGCACGGTCAAGGTGGCATCGGCCCGAACCGCTGATACGTAACGGACATGGCTTCTTCGTCACGTCCGCGCAACGTCGTCATCGTCACCGTCCTCGGCATGATTCTGTCGGGATTCGGCTTCATCGGCGGCGTTGCTCTGCTGTCCTCCAGTGATGGGCGTCAGGGCGTGCTCCTCGTCCACGCCCTGGTCCTCACGTTTGGTGGGGCACTGATGTTCTTTCTGTGGACGAGGTTCTTCAATGGCCACCACATGGCCCGAACCGTTCTGGCGGTCATGGTCGTCCTGCACGTCGTCAACGCTCTGTTCGCTGCGGTCGCCAGGCCCAGCGCCCTCACCATTGAGATCCTCATCGGTTTCGCAGTCCTCGAGACCATCGTCCTGCTGCTCATGTACGCCGGCGGCGAGACCAAGGCGTTCTTCGACCGCAACCGCAGTCAGGTTCCCGGTCTCTCGCAGACCCCGTCCTCCGCGACGTGACCGGGAGCTGTTGACGGGGTCAACTCCTCAGTGCCGTCGAACTCGTGGATGCGGCATGGGGCCAACGGACCCCCGCCGAGCGGGCGTGGTTCCGCACCGCCGGGTGTGAGGAGATTCACCGCTGAGCAGAGTGTCCCTCGGGCTCGGCGGGTCCGGCGGGGCCGGAGGGCCAACTCACCAACAACCCCAAGGGGTCTGCCTCGAGCGGGTGACAAGAATCGAACCCGCACTGTCAGCTTGGGAAGCTGAATGTACGCAGACCGGATGCTCCTGAATCCCTTGCCGTTGCTGGGATGCGGGCGTTGCTGCCACTCGGCAACGTTAGGGGGCGTTAGGGGGAAGGTGCGAGCGGCTCAACGCGGCCTCCGAGAGCTGGAACTCGACCCTCGAGCACGAGCTGTTGTCGCGGAACACGTTCGCTACCAAGGACCAGGCCCGTCGGGCCGTCGCCGGGTTCATCGACGCCTACAACACCCGCCGGCGCCACAACAGCTGCGAGATGCTGGCGCCCATCGCCTACGAACGGCTCCTCGCTGAGCGGGCAGCCGAAACCGACAACCAGAACCGAGCAGCCTGAACACCGGCCTCGACCCTGGCGTCACCACGCCACGGGTGCAAGGCTGCAACCCCAATCAGAAACCCTCCACGATCTCGGGGGAAGCCCAGCCACCTCCGGTTGTTGTGTGTGAGGTGGGTTCCGGTCAGGATGGGAGGGGTGCGAGCCGTCTTGGTGCTTGTGGTTGGTCTGCTTTGGCTGGGTTGCCTGGCTGGGGCGGTTGGGTTCACTGGTTATGCCGGCTGGTTAGCGCTTCGTTGGCGGACACCTGCGAGCGCTGAGCCGACGGGTGGCCGAGCGTTTGCTCGCGCGGTGGTGATCGTGTCGGCGGTGTACGCGGCCGTGATGGCGATCTGCGCCGTAATCCTCGCCGGGGTGGTCTTGGTCGGACCTGAGCCTGGTTCGGCGAGCGAGGCGGCGAAGTGGGCAGCCATCCCGTCGTGGTCAGCGGCAGCTGCCGCCGTCACTTCGCTGCTGCAGCTGCGTCGGCTTCGGTCGGTCGCTTGAGTGGGCCGAGGTCGGGTCGCGGTGCTCAGCGGTAGAACGACGCAGCGAAGGTCTGCCAGACGTCGCGATCGGTGGAGATGGTGACTTCGGCCCAGAACCGGCCGGCGTGCCAGTAGTAGTCGCGGCGTGTGCTTTCGATCTCGAACACGTCGGGGAGGACGCCGAAGGCGGGCATGTTGCACTCGGGGATGTCGGCGAAGACTTTGCGCAGATTGAAGGTGCGGAACAGGTGGTTGAGGAACAGCACGGCGGACTCGATCACAGCAGTGTCGGCGCTGTCTTCGAAGTCGAGGCGTTGCACGGCGAACGCGCAGTGCTGTGCTGCTGGGTCGTAGTTGTACGACGAGCAGAAGGCGACGAGGCTGTTGTCGTCGACGCTCGCGAACGCGAACTGGGCCAGGACGGGCATCCCCTCGGATCGTGGAGACATCCACGATGTGGAGGTGTCATGCCGGAAGTGCGAAGGAAGTACGACCCGGAGTTCCGTGAGGGCGCGGTGTGGATCGTTCGGGAGACCAGCGAGCCGATCGCCGAGGTAGCCAACGATCTGGGGATCCACCCGGGCACGTTGGGGATCTGGGTGAAGAAGGATCGCATCGAACGGGGCGAGTCCGAGGGTCTGAGTGTCGACGAACGGGCCCGGCTCACCCAGCTCGAGAGGGAGAACGCGGAGCTCCGGATGGAGCGTGATGTCCTCAAGCGATCCGTGGTCCTGTGGGTCAAGGAGGCGACGCGATGACCGTGGCATCGTTCATCGCCGCCCAGAGGGCCGATCATGGTGTGCCCCACGCGAAGTGCTGCCGGTGGCTGGGGGTGAAGCCTTCGACGTTCTACACGTGGTGGAACCGTCCGCCGACACCGACCGAGCAACGGCGGGAACGGTTGGACGCGGCGGTCAGGGAATCCTTCGACGAGGTCCGGGATCGGATCCGCCGCAAGTCTGTGCCGGGAGAGTGGGGCACACTGACACCGCCACGTCCGAGTCCGTCGCAGGGGGCCAAGATGCCGGACATCGATTCCCTCGACTCGGCCGAGCGTCCAGGCGGGCCCGATAAGCTGAGCGCTCCGGAGGTCTCGGCGTGTGTCACCGACAAAGTGGCCCGTCGCCACCCCGGGAATCTCGTCGCACACCGCCACGACCGACCCGCCGCCGCGGGGGACCGGAGGACCATGGCCCACCTCGAACCAGACCTGGTGCCCGACGAGGACGCCGTGCGGCTCCTGGACCGAGCTGCCCCGGATGAGCGCCCAGCGCTCATGGCCACCCTTGCCGCCGATCCGGACCCGACCCGCCGCGCGGCGGTTGCGCCGCGACTGTCGTCCTGGCAGGGGGTGCCTGACGACGTCCTCGCCGTCCTCGCCGCCGACCACGACGTCCGGGTGCGCCGTGTCGCCGCGGCCGTGGCGGCGGCCACCGACCGCAGCTCCGCCCTGGCTGCCGACCCGGACTGGCGGGTGGCGGCCCGGGCGGTCACCTTCTGCAACAGTACGGACACCGGGGTGCTCGACGACGGGGTGCTCGCCCGCCACCGCGCCCTCGCAGAATCCGTGGCCCTCGCCGACATCGACGCCGTGCTGGCGGACGCGCCCGCGTCCCTGATGGAACATCGCCGGGTCTCCAGGACCGAGCAGTGGCACACCCTGTTCTGCACCGCGCCCGCCGCCGGTGCGGTGATGGTCGACCCCCGCACGAAGGACCCGCTCCCCGCCGCCCGGGTACTGCTCGACGCGTTGTACGCCACCCGCCACGTGGACCTCGGCCCGGGTGGCATGCACGCCACCTACGAGGAGCGGGACATGGTGCTCGGTCGCGTCGCTGCCCGGATCGACCCGGCGGACCGCAGACGGGCCCAGCGCCTACGCGGCCTGCTGCGCAGCATCCCCCGCCGCATCAGAGAACTGGCCAACCCGGAGGACTGACCAGTACGGACGCCCGCCCAGTACGGAGACGTGTCAGGACGCGGGTCCATGCTGCAACTGGGCGCGGACCCTCCGGGAGGTAGCCCGGTAGGTGCTACGAGTAGGCCGCGCCGTGGTCGGCGAAGGCCTGCTCGATGTCGCCCTTGTTGCGGACAGCCTTCAGCGACTCGCGCACAGTTGCGTCCTTGAGATCGAGCATCCGGAAGTCGCCGGCGGCGTTCTGGATGACGCCGACGATGCGGGCGTACTCGTCGCCGTGCTCGGCGGCGTACGCAGCCAGTCCGCGTAGCTTGTCGGCGGCGTCGGCGAGGTGGTGCCCGTGCGGGTCGACGATGCTGGCTCGCAGGTCCTCGTCGTCTTCGTGCAGGACGACGAAGTCCGGGTAGAGCTTCCCGTAGCCGTTGCCCGTGTCGTACGGGACTCGAAGCGCCCGCTGGCCACCAGTGGGGTTGCGGTACCAGGCGACGAAGCCGGGCCGCGCGCTCTCGACGCTCAGTACGTGGGCCTCCCAGCTGCCGAGCGTGGCGCGGTACTTGCCGTGTGACTCGGCGTAGAGATGCTTGTCGTAGGTGGGGATGTTCTTGTCGCCGGGCATGGTGATCGGGCCGGTCGGAAGGCCTGGGGTGACCAGTTCGGGGGTGCGCGCCATCGCTCGCACCTCGGCGTAGCGGGCCTTCTTGTCCTCCGACAGCTGTGTGATCGCGCGAACTACGCCGACCCTGGTGCCTCGGGCAAGTTCAATGCGACCCTCGACAAGGCTCCAATGCGGCTCACGTTGCTATACGTCACCAGCGCCGCATTCGACCTCGACCCAGCCGACGTCGATGAACTGCGCCTGACCGGTCAGATCGTGTATGACCCGTCACGAGAGAACGGCGGCGGGTCATGACCGCGTCGAGCAGCAGGCGAATCGCCCGCAACCGGATGATCCTCGCGCTCGCATCCGCCACGCTGGTGGTCGCCTCCGTACTGCCCGTGTCGTCAGCCGGCGCACAGACCGATCCGCTTCGAGTCCTCATCCTCGGAGACTCCTACTCGGCGGGCAACGGTGCGGGTTCCTACTACGGCCCCAAGGACTGCTACCGGAGCCGGAATACCTGGGGCGAGCTGGCTGCCCGGGAGCTGGGCGAGCGATCAGGCCGGGAGGTCCAGGTCACGAACCGTGCATGCAGCGGCGGCGTCACGACCGACTTGACCGGCGGTGACGTCGGCTCCGGCGGGATCTACCCCAATAAGCTCCAGACCGTGCGCTCCAGCACCATCTCCTCGTCCAACCAAGACGCCGCCAACGCGTCCGCCCGGCAGCAGTGAGGGTCCTCCACGAGCAAGGACCCGCTTCGCGCTGACGAGTTCTGGTCCGGATACGCGGAGAGCCAGGGGTCCAGAGCGGAGGCTGGTTTGGGGGACCGTTAGGGGGAACGGGGGAGCCGCTCAGACGCGGCGAGAGCCCACATCCCTTGCAGGGACTGGGCTCTCGAGTGGAGCGGGTGACGGGAATCGAACCCGCACTGTCAGCTTGGGAAGCTGAAGTTCTACCATTGAACTACACCCGCTAGGTCTGCTCAGCAGCCGCCGGAAAGCGTAGTCGTGGCTGCGTAGCTCTGTTCAGTTCACCGCTCTGATGACGTCGTGGTCCGACTGTCATCACCGGTCAATTCAGTTTCGTCGGACTGGGTGTCGGCGATGGGGGCCGGGTGCCGGGTCTTCCGACTCGCCGCTAGACTCCCCGACTGGAGAAGTGGAAGGAGGACATCGAGGTGAGACCGTTCATTGCTCGAGAGGTGACTCTGCGGCGCAGCCGGCTCGGCGTCGCCGGCCTCTTCGCTGTCCTGAGCTTGGTGTTGGGTGCCTGTGGTCCGGAACTCGGCCCGATCTGGCCCATGTCGAGCGTGCCGCCGGTGAACCTGCCGGAGACATCTGATCCTGCGGTTGTCCGGCTCGGCTCCGACTATTTCATCTACGGCTCCGACAACCACCTCCGGGCTCCCGTGACGAAGCTGACCGACCCCACCCAGGTCCTCTCGCTCGACCAGAAGAACGCCGTCACCACCGAGGCGATGCCTGCGAAACCCCCGTGGTCGCCTCGGCTGGACCAGCTGTGGGCGCCCACGGTTGCCCAGTTCGACGCCAAGTGGGTGATGTTCTTCAGTGCCGATCGTGCCAATCCGCCACAGCCATGGAACCCGACATGTATCGGGCGGGCCTGGGCCGACTCCCCACTCGGCCCGTTCGTCGCTGAGGCAGCGCCGTGGACGTGCGGCATCGGCGAGGTGGGTGGGGCGCTCGACCCGGAGGTGTTCCGCGATCCAAGCGGTCGCACCTACCTCCTCGCAGCATTCGGCGACACCCTCGAGCCGATCCGAGGAATCGAACTCGACGGAAACGCCAACCCGATCGGAGGTTGGAACATCGTCCTGGGTCGTCGCCACCCATGGGAGTACCACTTCATCGAGAACCCATCCATGATGTTCGACCCACTCCGTGGGAACTACGTCCTGGCGTACTCCGCTGGTCGGTGGTTCGAGGCCGGCTACGCAACTGGCATCGCCCGCTGCTCGACGCCGCTCGGGCCGTGCACGTCCCACCGACCCGGCCCGTGGATCTCTTCCCGCAACGGTCGGTCGGGCACGGGCGGCCTCAGCTTCTTCTCCGACACCGCAGGGAACCCGTGGGCCATCTTCTCGTCGTTCCCCTCAGGACGGGAGACGACGATCGGCGGACGCTCGGCCTCGGTCGTCCCCATCGTCCTCTCACCAATGGTGTCGGCCGGTCCCGTCATCAAGTGAGGTGACGGCCCGACGTCGGGCCACACCGGCCTGCGCAGCGGCACACTACGATTCGTGCGGTGATCCTCTCTGATCGATCGATTCGCAACGAGATCGAGTCCGGCCGGATCGGGGTGGACCCGTACGACCCGGCCATGGTGCAACCCAGTTCGATCGACGTTCGGCTCGACCATCGGTTCCTCGTCTTCCGGAGTCACACACGACCCGTGATCGACGTGCGCCAGGACCTGACCGACCTCACCGAACAGGTCACCGCAACCGAGACCGAGCCGTTCATCCTGCACCCCGGTGAGTTCGTGCTCGGTGCCACCGCTGAGATGTTCACGCTGCCCGATGACATCGTCGGTCGGGTGGAGGGCAAGTCCTCGCTCGGTCGCCTCGGACTGTTGATCCACACGACTGCGGGGTTCGTCGACGCCGGCTTCCACGGGCAGCTCACACTCGAGTTCTCCAATGTGGCGACGCTTCCCATCACGCTCTACCCGGGAATGAAGATCGGTCAGATCAGCTTCCTGCGCATGGACGGCCCGGCCGAGCACCCGTATGGCGCATCGCCACTCGGTTCCAAGTACGCCGGGCAGGTCGGTCCGACGCCGAGCCAGTACTGGAAGAACTTCCGAACCTGAACGCCGGTCTCCACGATCTCGGTGGCCCGAACTTCGCCGGCCGGGGCCGATGGCACCGAGAACGTCGTAGACCGAATGGAGGTCAGCGGTCGGCGGCCTCGACGATCTCGGCGATCGGCGGCACGGACACTGGTTCGGCCTGCTCGAGTGCGTCGAGGATGTGCATGGCCAGGTCGCCGACCTTCACCTCGTCATCCTCCACGCCCTGAGACTTCACGCCGTCATCGATCATCACGTAGCAGAACGGACACGCAGTGGCGATGCGAGACGCTCCGGTGGCCAGCAACTCCTGAGACCGCTCGACGTTGACCTGCTTGCCGGTGTGCTCCTCCATCCACATGCGGGCACCGCCGGCGCCGCAGCACATCCCCTTGGTTCCATTCCGGCTCGCTTCGACGATCTCGACCCCGCCGAGGTGGCCGATCACGTTCCGCGGTGCCATGTAGATGTCGTTGTGTCGACCGAGGTAGCACGAGTCGTGGTAGACGACCCGCTCGTCGAGCTTGGCACCGGTCAGGTCCAGTCGACCCGAGCTGATCAGGTCCTCGAGGAACCGGCTGTGGTGCACCACCTCGTAGTGGCCGCCGAGTTGCGGGTACTCGTTGGCGAGGGTGTTGAAGCAGTGCGGGCACTGGGTGATGATCTTGCGGACGCCCATGCCGTCGAGCGTCTCGATGTTCTGCATGGCGAGCATCTGGAAGATGTACTCGTTGCCCGACCGGCGGGCCGGATCGCCGGTGCAGTTCTCGGCCGGACCGAGGATGGCGAAGCTCACGTCGGCCCGCTTCATCAGCTTGGCCATGGCCTGGGTGACCTTCTGGTTCTTGTCGTCGAAGGACCCGGCACACCCGACCCAGTAGAGGTACTCAGCGGTGAAGGGATCGCCGCCCTCGAGCACGGTGATTCCCTCGAGGTTCTTGGCCCACGCCGCCCGATCGGTCTGGCTCATGCCCCACGGATTGCCGGAGTTCTCCATGGCCCGGTAGGCGATACCCAGTTCGGTCGGGAAGTCCGACTCCATCAACGTCAGGTACCGGCGCATGTCGAGGATCTTGTCGAGGATCTCGATGTTCACCGGGCAGTTCTCGTCGCAGGCCTTGCACGACGTACACGCCCAGACCTCCTCGGCGCTGATGCGTTCGAACACGGAGTTGGCGGTCACGGTGATCTCGCCGTCCACGCCGATGGGCGGGGACACCTTCGGGTCGCCGGTCGCTGCCATGACCTCTCCGGTCTTCAGCACGATCTCTCGGGGATCGAGGGGTTTGCCGGTGGCGTGCGCCGGACACACCGACGTGCACCGGCCGCACATGGTGCAGGCGTCGGTGTCGAGCAACTGTTTCCAGGTGAAGTCCTCGACCTGGACCGCCCCGAAGCTCTCGAGTTCGGTCTCCATCAGGTTGGGCATGGCTCGCATGGCGCCCTTGGGGCGGTCACGGTCGGAGAGGTACATGTTGAGTGGCGACGTGAAGATGTGTCGCAGCATGGTCACCGGGAGGATGACGAGGAACGCCACGAAGGTGAGTACGTGCAGCGTCCACATGGCGACGTGCCACCCGCTCAGTCCAGAGATCCCGTCGACCAGACCCGACAGCGGGTAGCCGATGAACGACCAGACCTCGAACGAGGGTCGGCCCTCCTCGGCGATCCGGAACATCTCTGCGAGGTACCCGGTCACCCCGATGGCGAACAACACGCCGAGGATCACTGCGTGCTCGGGCTTGGACTTGATGCGGATCCTGTAGGGCCGCTGCACGTATCGGCGCACGATCGCCCAGATGACGCCGCCCAGGAAGATCGCCCCTCCGAGATCGCCGACGAAGGCGAAGGCCTGGTACGACCGGCCGTTCAGGAACTTGGCGGCCTCTGGGAGTTGGTGGTTGATCTCAAGGATCGTCGTGACGGCCAGCAGGATCAGGAAGCCGAAGTAGATCATCGAGTGCATGATCCCGGCGGCCGGATCCCTCATCAGCGTCTGCATGTAGAGGCCGGCCCGGAGTCGCTCGAGTCGGCGCTT
>Ga0194130_10001594_pt1 | contig 35809 bp, 26 predicted proteins | sample TA2KigsurfametaG_FD_160084 | JGI IMG/M metagenome (GOLD analysis project Ga0194130, IMG submission 160084) | Freshwater microbial communities from Lake Tanganyika, Tanzania - TA2015050 Kigoma 12 surface | ecosystem: Environmental > Aquatic > Freshwater > Lake | place: Tanzania: Lake Tanganyika...
GATCAGGGGGGGCTTGGTGAACTCGTGTGGCAGAATTTCCTCAGCCGCAATTTTTCCGTAATTATTCAGCTGCCCGGGAGGCTTGGCTGTCACCACCACCGCTGGTTTCCAGGCGTCATCCTTGAAATCCACGCTGGTCCAACCGTCCTCGTCCCGGGATGTGCAACGCCACGAAGCATCGGAAAGCATGGAAAGGTCCTTTCCGGTGCCGAGCCGAATGTTGGCGGCGGCCAGCAACCCCGCAAACGCTCCGTTTTCCAGCACGTCGATGGCAAAGACGTTCCGTCCCGGTTGCAGAACACCGGCCAAGTCGTACGTCTTGATTTGGATTCCGGAGGTGACCCGGCAAATCGGGGTATCCCACCCGATTTTTTTCCCGTTCACAAAAAGGTCGTAGCTGTAAACCGCGGTGACCGCGATTTTGGCCTCCTTTACGACGGAGGGGAGGTCGACAACTTTGCGGAAATAACGGTGGGGGTTGTTGGTGGATTTGTCCAAGGACCAGATCCAGGAAGCGGCGGCAGGATCCGGCATCTTTATGTTGCTGCCAGCCCGTACCGAGAGAGCCAAAGAGGACATGATCAAACCAAATATGCCGAAAGCTGCAAGCCGAGGAAATGTTTTTACAGCTTTCAGAAAACGTTTTGTATCTTAAGCGCGCTTCATTCGCACCAACAAAATTTTGGGAAATAGAAGATGGCGCCGGTGTTGTCCGCACCGCGGTGAATCACCTGATAGTCCCCGCTCAACGTGACAACATGGGCTCCGGCGAGACTGGGTAACATGGCCGCCACGGCGGCCGCGAGGACAACAGACGATATTTGCCGATTCCTTTAAGTTCCCGTAACGCCTTGGCGCGGACTCACTTTTTCACCCCGTGGTAGTTGGCCACATTGTCGGTGGCCGGGACGGGTTTGATCACGGGTATTTTCCGCCGCAGCGCGAAACGCAGCAAACCGGCGACCTGCTCTGCCTTCGTGGCGATACCACGGCCGAAGGCCGGGCCATCAGCGCCGCGGTGCCATCGTAGGAATAGGCGGCCAAATCCCCGGCGCTGACGTGAACTTCGAGGTCCGGCAGCTCCGTCCGCAGACCGGTCCCGAGGGCGGAATTCATCATGGCGAGGGTCAAAACGCGGCCCGGATTCCGTGCGTGCGGCCCAGAGTAAGGCATTGGTCGAGCGGCTTGATTCCGTCGGAGCAAGTCGGGTGGGTCAGCGAACTCGCGGCGGCACAGACCCCGTAACGGAGGGCCTCGTCCCATCCGAGGTCGCCGTGCAGTGCGAGCAGCACACCGGCGGCGAAGGCGTCCCCCGCCCCCGCCGCACCGCGCAGGAGATCGGCCGGAAGCTTCACGCTGCCATGGCGGCACGAGGCGCCGTCCGCAGTGAACACGCAGGCGCCCTCAGGAAAGTGCAGAACCACGGCGCGGCGCACGCCGGAGGCGAGCAATTTGCCCGCCGCATCGGCCAACCGCGCGGAGTAGAACTTGTCGCCCGAACGCAAGACCACCCCGGTGGTGCGCGACGCCTCGAATTCGTTGAGAAAGCAAATATCGGTCTCTGGCAGCGCCGCATGGACGATGCCAGCGAAGCGATCGGAGTCCTCGCTTACCAGATCGACCGAAGTGACCAGACCTTGCGCGCGTGCGGCGGCCAGAACCTGCGCTGCTCTGGTCCGGCCGTCCGGCTCCCACTCGTCCAGGCGGTCGAGGAGCAGAAGATAGCCGAGATGAAAAATCTTCGCGCGGGATGCCGTGAAGTCAAAATGCTCCGGCCCGAGCAGGGCATTGGCCCCGCGCTGATGGAAAAAGGTGCGGCGACCGGTGCCGTCGACGGTCATGACATCGGTGTAGGATGTGGGCAAGCGATCCGTGGCGCGCAGTTGCGACGTTTCGATGCCGTGGCGGCCGCACACCTCGCGGATCCAGCGGCCTTCTTCGTCATCGCCGGTCAGCCCGGCAGCCTGCAGCGGAAAATCCGCGCCCAGGCGCGCCAGGTCGACGAGGATGTTGAAGGGTGAACCGCCGTTGCCGCGGGTCTGGGCGACGATGTTGGCCAGCGCATCCTGCTCCGGCCAGCGGTCGACGGTTTTCACCTGGTCGACGATCCAGTTGCCGCCAGCGAGGATGCCATGGCGGTTGATCATGCGGATTTGTCGCTGAGAAGGCGAAGGATGGCCGGCTCGTCCTCGTCGAGATGCGGGTAGCGGCCGATGTCGGGGTTGACAAAAAAGTTGTCGTTCAAGTCGTCATTGGCCGTCGAAACCTCGCCGATGATGCACTCGTCGCTGAGGGGGTAAAATTCGTGGTAAACCCCGGGCACAAGAGTCACGCGGCAGCCCGCGGCTAGCTCGATGATTTGGCCTGATTTGACCGTTACCGGCTCATGGTTGATCGGCATGGAGAATTCGCGCTCCCCGCTTGCGGAGGGAACGCCGGCCCAGACTTGAACGGCGAGGCGTCCCCAACGGCAGATGATGTCCTCCTTTTTTTTGCGGTGGCAGTGGGCGGGTGTGGTCATGCCTTTCTGCGCGTACATCAGTTTCTCGCAGTACTCCGGTTCTTCCGCGAGGTTGACGAGAACGAGGCCGAAATTTCGCCAATCACCCAGGCCGAAATCGGTCACATCCCAGCGCGGGCATGGGGGGAGTGCCCATTTGTGGGCGGCAAAACAGGATTGGGCGGCGCGGATCAAGGAGTTGATTTCGCTGCGTTTCATGAATTTCCTTGATGGAGAAAGGAAAGATCAAGCTTCACGGAGACGCGATGTCTGGCTGGCGAGACCAGGGTGACGCCGGTGGAGGTCGGCACGATCTTTTGGACGAGGGAAAAACCACGAGGAATAGCGGCGACGGCCATGATATAGTTCACCAGCGTCGGCTTTTCGGGGGTTAGCGTGGCGACGGTTTTGCACCCCGTGCGGTTGATGGGATTTGGTTTTTCAGCGGGAGCGATGCCCAGAGGGAAAAAGGAGTTCACATCCTCCAAACCCATGACGTTGACGTGACGGCCGTTCCAAGGTGGATAGTGGCGTCCGCCGTTGGAGATCCACAGGATTGTGGTTGGCAGGACGCGGGGATCCTTGAGCGAAAACCAAGCGTAGCCCTCTCGGGGGAAAGCCACCGCCATCCAGGCAAAATTCGCGGTGTCCTGATGGGCGATTTGCACAAGATCCTCGAAGCCCCGGCGGGCGGGATACCTGCTGAGATCGGTGTGGCCGCCTTGTGCCAAAGGGACGCGGTCCAGGCGTTGAAAGACAGCGGACGGTTTCAGGGCGCTATATCCGCGATGGGAGGGATCCTCAAAAGTTCCCGGGAAAGTCCATCCGACCCGGAACCGGCTGGTGCTGATGCGTCCACAGCCCTCCTCATCAGGAAATTTCAGCATGGCGTGGTGGCCCAGGGTCATCTTGCCCCTCATGCCGGAAAGCACGTGGCGGCAGTAGATCACCGGTTGGCCGTTTTTGAGTGAAATCAATTTGTCCACTTGGCCAGGGCGGGCCTTCGTTCGCAGGGATAGATGCAGGCGTACTTCTTTGCGGTCGCGGCGCAGGTGGACGAACCTCCATGGAGCGTTCGCTGTTTCGCCATGCAGGGGATGCTTTTTGCCGCGCCCGGTGCTCCGATTGGCCCCAAAAGGGGCGCAAAAAAAATCACCGCGGAGCACCCGGAGAACCGGTGGGGTGTTCTTGGCAAGCGACTCTTTAGCCCATGGGGCCAGGGAAAACGGTGTGACCTTTTTGGATCCCAACCGATAGGTTACCGGGGCCAGATGCCCGCCCCTCCGGGTGACCGCCGCCGTGACGCGATCGGATGAGAATCTCCAAGAGGGCTGGCCATGAATGACCGCGGTTCGCACCGTAGGCATGAAGATTAGAGGGCGAAGGAGGTTTTGGTTTTGTGGGATTGGAGCGCGGCCTCGAAAAGCTGGTGGCTGCGGACGGCTTCCTCCGGCGTGACACATCCAAAACGGTCGCCGAGCTTGCCGGCACGTTCGGCAAGGTAGGCGGCCCACATCTGCATAAAGCAGTCCGGAAAGCCAGGCTCAAAAATTCCCCCGGTGATGGTCGGAAAGGGGCCGTGAAAACCAAGGTCGGTTCGCTGCCAGAGTTGCTCCGTGCCGCGTTGGAACGTCCAGAGGGTTTTGGGTTCCTTGGTGCTAAATTTGACTCCGCCGTCGGTCCCGAGAATCTCCAGAAACCAGGTATTGGTCTCGCCGGGGGCCAGCCGCTTCATTTCAAAACGAAGGGGAACCTCTTGTCCGGCGATCTCCACCTCGGTGTGCAACATCGCGTTGTCCCAGGTGTCGCAAACCGCGTGGCCACCTTTTCCGTCGGGGCGTTCGGTGTGGATTTTCTGGAGCTGGGCATAAACGCGCTTGGGATACCAGCCCAAGCGGAACGGCATGTGGACTACGTGCATGCCGAGATCGCCCATCACGCCGATTTCGCCGCAGGTTTTGACCTGACGCTTCCAGTTGGCTGGCTTGGAGGGATCGAGGTCGCTGCTGTGATGGAAGCCTGATCGGACTTCCAAAATCCTTCCCAGGTTACCTTGGCGGGCGAGGTGATAGGCCCGTTGTGCCCCCGGCAGAAAAGGGAATTCGGAACTGCAACGCACAAAACGCCCTGAGGATTTGACCATGTCGGCAACGGCCCGGGAGGCTTTCAGGTCGATGCCGAAGGGTTTCTCGGCGAGCAGGTCCTTGCCGGCCTGAAGAACATCCCGATAGATATTTTCGTGCAGGTGGTGCGGCACGGCCACATACACGACGTCCACCTCGGGACTTGCCAGCAGCTGGGCGTGGTCTGCGGTGAGTAGTTTGACGGTGGAAACCCGGCGGAACCATTCGCGTTGGGATTCGGCAACATCGCAGACGGCCGTGAGTTCCGCTGAAACCGGAAAATTCTCCAGCACCAGCCAGCGGGAAAGGGCGCTGGCCACCTCCCGACCCATCAGGCCACCCCCGATGATTCCGATCCGAACCTTGTCCGCCATGACTTTGCCTAAAGGAGTTTGGCAGCTTGGGCGGCGGTGGCCCCTTGGTGGACGATTGCCATGAGGGCAGCCACCATACCGGCAGGATTACGGTGCTGCACGACGTTGCGCCCGTACACGATGCCGGCAACCCCCTGCTGCAGCAGGGCCTCCGTGCGGGCCAAGATCTCCGCGTCGGGTGCCTTGCCGCCACCGCGGACCAGAACCGGAATACCGCCGGCAGCCTCGACGACTTTGTGATAGACCGAAGGATCGTCCGTGGGATCGGCTTTGATCAGATCCGCTCCCAGCTCAACGGCTTGGCGGACAAGGTGCTGGATCTTCACCAGATCGCCGTCGACCTGATAACCCCCGGCCTCCTGGTTGGGGCGGAAGACCAAGGGTTCCACCATCATAGGCATACCGTAGTGATCGCTGGCCAACTTGAGCGCATGGATATTTTGGATGCACTGGTTGGTCACCCCCGGGGCTCCGGGAATCTGGAAGAGGTTCACGCACATGGCCGCCGCATCCAGCCGGACGGCCTGTAGGCACGGGTCTGCAATCATGGAACTGAGCGGCTCATCGGGCAGTTCGCGTCCATACACATTGGCCACATCGGTGCGGAGGATGAGTGAGGGCTTTTGACGGCCCGGGATGCTTTGTAAGAGCCGGGCCTGGCCGGTGGTTAGCTGGACTGCGTCCGGTCCCGCTTGCACGACGGTTTCGACGGCTTTTTTCATATCTTCAATACCGGTGAGGAAACCGGGTTGGTTAAAGAATCCATGATCGATGGCGACGTCGAAGCAACGGCCGGATTTCGAATGAAAAAGACGCTTTAGACGGTATAACTTCATTATTTTCACCTGTAAGATATCGAAGACCTGGTCTGTTAAAAGCTAATTGGTGCGTCTCCTTTTAGATGGTAAAAACAAAGTGGCTGTTTTTGAAAAAAAAGTGTGGCAAGGGGTGGGCTTTGCCTCTGGTTGCCAAGGTGTTCACGTAGCGCAACGCTACCCTCGCCGAGGATTTCTTTATGGAGGTGTCATTTTCGGCGAAATGGGGGCAATCTTAGGGTATCAAATTTTTGGCCCATTCGATGGCGGGAGTAATTGGCAGGATCCAAAAGCAAAAAGCAAAAAAAGGAAAATCCCCAACCCCATTTTTCAGATAACCTTTCCTGTTGTAAGCCAGATAACAGTATCTATGAAAATACAACCATTTGAGGGAATTGTTTTCAATGAACCATTTATGCCGCAGATTTAGCCAGAGGGCGGCAGGATGAGACCACGCTGTTTGACAATTTTAAGATCCGCGCCGGAAAAGCTCCTGCCTCCCGCGCGGGTCAATAGCTGGCCAGCAGCCCTGTGGTTCAGCCCGGTGATCCGTTTGGCAGAGCCGTGCGTCGGCTGAAAATCCTATGAAAAAATTTTCATGATGCATTTGGCCCATCCATCCCGGCCCCGGGCTTGCGATTCGGTGCCGTGGGATCCTCCCCCTTTTCGTCGTCCCACGGTCCTGAAGGAGATGCCGGCAGAGGCCGCACCACCTTTCTATTCCTATTTTCACGGCGGTAAGTGGCAGGAAGGGGATTTTAGCCGCTCTCCCGATCCGCTCCGCGGTTACGTCTGGGACGCACGTTTTCTGGGGGATCCCCTCGAACCGCTGCAGTGTTACGCGGTCCTCCCGGTGGCGTCGGCGTTGGAGTTGGGCCAAATCGAAGGGCTGGACACCCTGAGCCGTCCCGGATCCGTCCTGAAGTCAAAAGGACCTTGCCGCCTGCGGCTGGATTTTGGCGTGGAGTCGGCCGGCTGGCTGGAGTTTGAAAGCGACGACCTCAATGGGGAGGTGCGACTCTCGATCAGCGAATACAACCAGCCCGGCGTGGTCAACATCGGCCCCCCGAATCGGCGCAAAACCGCCGCCCCCGTCAAAGCAGGGGCGAATACCTGGCGGTTGCAGTTGAACGATCTGCTCTACGAAGGGGTCCGCTTCGGGTGGATTGAGGTGAGCGCCTGCCGAAAACCGTGGCATCTGCGCAACCTGCGCCTGATGTGTCAGACCAAGCCTGCCATCTATCGCGGCTCCTTCGCCAGCAGTCAGCCGCTCTTGGACCGGATCTGGGAGACCGGAGCCTATGCGGTGAAACTCAATCTTCTCGCTGATCATGTCGGCTCTATTTTGATCGATCGCGGTGACCGTCACTCGTGGACCGGCGATGCCCTGGTCACCCAGGCCGCATCCCTGGTCGCCTTCGGCAACTTCGACCTGATCCGTGTGAATACCGAGCGGATGCAGGACGACGACAACGGCATTGAAACCTACGCGCTTCACTGGATCCGCTTGCTGGCGGACTATGTTCTTCGCTCTGGGGACCGGACCTGCTGGGAGCGGCAGCTTCCGCGGGTGGCGGCGAAACTGGAACGCGCCTGCCAAGTTGCGGACAGCCCTGACTTTCTGGGGTACCGCGCCTTCTGCGGGCATGACGACCGGTTTGGAGCCTTTGTCGAGGATACCCCGCCTGGAAATCTACGTTACTACCGCTACCTCGCGAGGCGGGCGGCACGTGAGGTTCTTTGCCTTCTGGACCACCTGCCTGCCCCTTCGGCTGAGAAATCCGTCAGGCGGGCAGCGGAGGAAACCATCCGCACCGTCGATCGTCTCCGCAGCGCCGATTCCGGGGAGCTTGGCCTCCATGATGGCTCCGAAGCCCTGTTAGCCGGGGCCATCTCCGATCCGCGGGAGCGCGAGGCCCTCGCAGAGCGCCTGTACCGGGATCCCGTCCGAACCGTCTCCTACTCGCCCTTCAACGGCTTCTTTGTCCTTGAGGCCATGGCGGCGGCGGGGAAATGGGTCGAGGCCGCCACGTTGCTGAATCGGTGCTGGGGCGGGATGTTGCGTCTGGGGGCGACCACATTCTGGGAGAGTTTCCGCGCCGAATGGGTCGATTGCCTGCAGCCCAACGATCCGATCTTCTGCGGGACTCAAGGGTTCACCAGTTTATGCCATCCGTGGAGTTCCGGTCCGGCGCGCTGGCTGAGCGATCACGTTCTCGGCGTGATGCCGGCGGCCCCCGGATTCGCCACGGTAAAAATCGCTCCATCCAGCGGTCTGGCCGGGGAGTGTCGTGGTACGGTGCCAACTCCGGTCGGCGAGATTCATGTCGAGCGTGACGGTCGGTCCATCCGGGTTGATCTTCCCGTGGGAGTTCACGGGCTTGGCCCGACCGGGCAAACGCTTGAGTCCGGCCGGCATGTCCTGGCCGAACCGAACCGTACGCCGACCGTTTCTTTTGCCACGATCAAGCCCCGATATGAGTGGGATTGGCTGCCCGACGGCGATCCGGCCGCTCCTCTGAACGACGATTGGGCATGGATTGCCTATGCGGCACGGCCGGATGGCGACGTGACCGGAGGCTGCCTGGAAACCAGCGGTGTGGAGATTCTCGCGGACATCGAGAAGGGACCCCAAGCCCCGGTGACCCCACCCATTGAATGCACCGTCCACAACGGGCTTTCCCGCCGCGAACACTGGCCCAACGCGGATGAAAAATCCCCGCTGCTGCGAGGAGCGTTGCGCGGCCGGGGTCCAGGTCCCTGCCAGCAAACCGTGAGGGTTCGGCTTCTTGGCGAATTTTCCAAGATCGAAGAAGTCGCGCTTTATTTTAATGACCCGCGCGGGGAGGGGATGATTCTATCCGTCGAGGTATTTTCAGAACCGGGGCGCCATCTGGTCTTGCCACTCTCTGTGGTGCGGGATTTTCAAGGGGGACGGGTCCTGCGCTTTCGTCCTCAGGGACCCTGCCTCGTGCGTATTTGTAATCGGATCGACACGCCGGACACGACCCTGAGCGGCATCGCGTTGCGCCGAGCCCGAAAAAACTAGCGGGTGGAGGAGCCTGGGGTGCGTGGGGCCGCGGTGGTTTCGCGGATCACCAAGGAGGTGGGTAAGATCTGGTGGGTGCCTGGGCCTTGCAGTTTACCACTGATCCGTTCCAGAAGGGTCTGGCTGGCGGCGGCGGCCATTTGGGGTACGGGTTGCGCGATGGTCGTAAGGGGGCGGGGGAGATAGGAAGCCATCGGGATATCGTCGAATCCCACTACCGAGACGTCCTCGGGGACGGACAGGCCCGCATCCAAAAACCCCCGGATGCTGCCGATGGCGGTCAGATCATTGGTGCAGCAGAATGCGGTGGCTCGGTTGCCATGAGTGGTTTCCGAAGCCCATCGGCCCGCCGCCACCCGAGCTTCGGCCGCATCGTGCCGGCAACGTATCCAATTTTTGTCCTCGAGCCGCAGACCCACTCGATCCAACTCTTCCCGGAAGATCGCGACTCGGTCAAGAAAGTCACCGAAGTTGGCCAGGGAGTCGATAAAGCCAATCGAACGGTGGCCGAGGGAGGTCAAATGCTCGATGACTTTGCGCATGCTGATCTTCCATCCCGGCTGCAAGGTGTCGATGTGGCATTTCGGGACGGGTGTGGAAATAAGCACCACCGGTAAGATGCGTAGTAGTTCCTCTAGCTGTGGGGCGTACACGGCGGGGTCAATGGTCGGGATGAGGATTAGGCCGTCCGTATTGTGGGAGGCCACGTCCAGGAGAACTTTTTCTTCCCTCCCCGCATGGAATTCGGTGTCCTCAATCAGGAGCGCGAAGCCGGCCTGTTCCAAGTGGCGCTGGATGGATCGGGCCAACATGGCGAAGAGGGGATTGGTCAGGTCCGGCACGATCAGGGTGGCGGCTTGGAAACGGTTCGTTCGCAGGGCCCGGGCCATCCGGTTGGGTCGGTAATCCAGAGCCCGCGCGGCGGCGAGCACCCGGTCCCGAGTTTTCTGGGAGGACCACGAGTCCGGCCGGTTGTTCAGGATGCTGGAGACCGTGCTGATCGCCACTCCGGCCTTCTTGGCCACACTTTGAAGGGTCGCTCGCTTGGTGACGGAAGCCATTTAGGACACTCTATCACTGGAGACAGTTTGAATCAAAGTAAGGAAAGAGTCCGAATCAAATGTGGGCGGGAATCCAGCGTGGGGCGGAAAAAAGACCGAGATCCAGTAGGTGGTAATCTTGTCCCGCCTGAGGAACGTTGGGCACATCGCCACCATGCCAGAAATTCGCCCACCCGTGTTTGGGTAAAAAGGAGGGCTTATGCCATGGACCCAGGAGGTTCAGCGGCAGTCCCGTGACCGTGAGGGTGATTTCCTCCGGATCATGGTCGGCCAAGGCCACCTCCAGGTTGGGCCCGTACGTCTGGACGTGTTTTTGGCCGCAACTGAACTCGAGCACGCTGCCATGCCAATCGGACTTGGAGAGAACCACCCGCCCGGCTTCCTGCGGGCGGCGGAAACGGTAGGCAACTTTTCGATCGTAAAAGGGAAGTCCTTGGGATTTCCAGGAGCCTAGACCCAACGATTGGGAGAAGGGAATCATCACGAATCCCGGTTGATCCGGGCGCAGGGCAAAAGAGCCGAGCAGATAAATCTGATCGATCTCCTGGCGAACATCGAAAGGCTTGCCGGTCAACTCGATCAGATTTTCCCCCTCCCGGAGGAGGGTACCGACTTTCAACCGGGTGATATGGCAATCCAACCAACGCGAGCCTTTGCGGCTATCCACGGCCTTGCCGTTGACGCGTACCTGCCAAAATTCAGGGCACTCAAAACAGAGGTCGATCTGGCTGAGATCCGTGCCGGTCTCGATGAGAAAGGGGTAGCGTGCGATTCCGCCGCTCTCGGCCGGCATTTTGGCGTTGGCGGCCAAGAGCTGATTACGGAACTGGACGGTGGCGGCCCAACCGTTGGTTTTCATGCCGTTCTTTTTCCAGAAGATCCGGTTGGATTCGTAGACCAATTGACGGGGAAAGTTTTCCCCGCGGACCTCCACGGCACATGTGTCCAGAACCAGAATGTTAGGTTCCAGCGGGCGAGCTTCCAAAAAGCCGAGGGGAGATCCACCCCGTGCTATAACCGCTTTCGGCGCCGGCCCTTTTTCAGTGCCGGCGGTGCCGGGAATCACCCAAAGGATCCCAGCCGATTCGGCGGCAACATGGATCTTGCCATCACAGATCCCGATTTCACCTGTCTCTGGTTTGAGCCAATGGATGGCGCCAGCCTCGGGAACGGCCACGCGGGTCGTCCAGTCTCTGGGAGAGGAGTTCACGATGAGGTAGTACGTGCCGTCTTCGCCCTCCCTCCGTTGGTGGGCCACGCCGGCCGGCGGGGCCGGGTCAAAACTCAGTCGGGGAGGAATTTGCCGGAGCACCTCCTGGGCCAGCTTCTCCGGGTTGGCAACCCATTGAGCAGGGAGTTGGGCAGGCCAATCGCTGGTGCGACCATCCAGACGGGGGTCGGCAGGTCGAATCCCGAAGATCTTACCGCCGTCTTTGGCGAAATTCTGCAATAGCTCCAAGGTCGCCCTGCGGAGATTCGCCAGGCCGGGTGGCAGCACCACGAGATCGTAATTTTGGTGGCCGAGGTTGAGCTGTTTTCCGATCACCTTGCCCGAATCCGCCAACACGTACTCATCGCCGATGTCGAAGTCCGCCTGAGCATCCGAGAGTGTCTGGGCAAAGTCACCGGTTGCTTTGCGGAGGCTGGTTACCGAGCGCTGGGTGCCTTCGAACACGCTCATGGGGTCGGTGATTGCTTCGTGGTGACCTTCTCCGCTGAGGCAGTCGGCTTTGTCGGCCAAACCATAGGCCGTGGTGAGGGGATCGATGAGAAGGATCCGTTGCCGCGAGATTCCCCGCGAGGCGATCCAGGAGAGCCGGCCGAGCTCGGCGTTAAGCGGGCCGAGGGCTTCGAACCACGGGCTGTGTTCACTGAAGAACTGGGGGTGGTCGTTTTTCCGGGCCCCGCGGATGGTCGTGGTGGTGTAATGGGGGACAAAAAGGTTCACCCCGTGCACCGCCAGGAAGCGACCAATCCGCAGCCAATCAAGCGGGGTGGAGTCGTGGCCTCCGGCCCCCCAGCACTCGTCCATGACACGCTTTTTTCGGAACTGCTCGGCCACGGACTGGACCTGCTTCAGGTAGTAGAGCGCATGGGGCTCGGTGCCGGGGCCCGCCGCATCGAAATTTTGGGGATCGCCGTATTCGTGCCCCTCAAGGACGAAACCTTCCAGCAAGTCCGTCCCGGGCCAGTCCATCTTGGAGAGGAGATGAATATGACCCGGGGTGGCGTAGGGGCAGGGCCAGTCATGCTCGAGGTAATGGCCGGTGGAGGGTATTCCATTCCGGGTACACCAGTCGGCCAACGGTTGTGCAAAATTTTCCAGCATCAGCTCGTGGAGGGTCTCGTAAAAATCAAAACGGGTGGCGGCGCTGGTCGGGGAGGGGAAATAAAGGTCGGCGAGCTTCTCCTGTAGCGGATATCCCCGCCGGCGGCGAAACTCCTCCAACAGCAGCGGACTGCAGTGCTGGCCCTTGCCCCACGGGCCGTGGGAATCGGCGGGTAAATGGGGCTCATCGGTGAAGATGGCGGCGCAGGATTTCCAATCCTTCTCCCCCAGTTCGTCCCGGTAACGCTGGTAAGTGGTCTGGAGAAAGATTTCGGCCGTCTTCGGATCGAGCAAGCTGGTGTAGGCGAAGCCGCCATGCCAAGGCATTGGGGCCATGGCCTCGAACACGAAGGCGCACCAGGAGGAGCCGGCGGGGAGGGATGGGGCGGGCATTCGTTCCACGGGAATATTTTTCTCCGTTCGGTAAAGGGCCACGGCATCCGCCGGCGGTGCCTCGGGAAGAGTTCCAAATTTTGGGATCACGTACTGCACCACCGTCTCGGGCGCGAGCGCCGGCACGTGGCCACCGGCGAATCCACTGGGGTAGGAGTTCTCGTCGTACAGCGCCGGCACGAGGCCGAGGCGCCGACACTCGGTGATGCAGTGGCGAATGACTTCAAACCAGCGCGGGGAGAGATATTCCGTGATCAGTCCGGGTCGCGGATGCAGGAAGACGCCGCCGTAACCGACTCGGGCCAGGTTTTCGAGAAGCTCGGTCAGGCGCGCCTCGCCGGAACCTGGCAGGTATTCGTCATTTAGTACGAACAGGGGCCAGGGGCGGAATTCGTTGGGTGGATTGACAAATTCAGGCAGGGGGCGGGCGGACGGGCTCATGGACTTGATAGGGATGAGGGAAGATCGGTTGCGGAGGTTTGGCACCGACCGCTCAGTTGCTGGGTCCGCCAAAGGCTTTGCGGATTTCCGCGAGGTTGGTCCTGAGAATTTGTGCCGCGATGGGATCGAGGAGATTGGGCTCGCCGGCGAAGTGCGCGGTGATCTGCCGGTGGGTCAGGCTGGCGCCGGGTTTCAGTCCCGCGCCGGGGGACGAAGTTTCCAATTCATAGAACGGACCGAGCGGAGGTTGGCCGGGGGCGGGAGAGCCGTCGTTGTAGGCGTTGATCAGGTCGCCCGCATAGGGATCCTTCTGCTGCTCCCACATGGAGTTTACGTATTTCCCCTCTGAGGGCAGCGGGTCGCAGCGAACCACCGTGAGGGCGCCGAGATCCGGGGAGTAGCTGCCGGCCAAGCCGGTGGCGCGTCCCGGGGGGATGCCGATCTTTCCGCGTGAGGCCCCGTCCCCCTTGAAAAAGACCACGCCCTTGCCGATTTTCAGGCGGTCCGCGGCGATTTTGCCGAAGTAGGCGTCGTTCACCTTCGGGCCGGTGGCGTTCTCGCGGAACGGGATGGCCATCACCGTGGAAGGGGAGGGCTTGTACATGCCGAGAATCCAGACGGAGAGCAGCCCGGTGGCAGGCTCCCATTTCTTTTGGCCGCGATTGGTCAGGCGGTTGCTGGTCTCATAGGCCACGAAAGGCAGGCCAGCGGGAATCTTGACGCCAAGCGCTTTGGTTAGTTCCTCCGCGCCAAGCAGGCGCACAGTCCGCTCCACGGCCAGGTCGAAGGCCGTGCCGGACTGGTTGGTGACGGCAAACGAGGCGGAAAAGACGGCGCGATTTTGATCGGAGGAGACCACCTGGAAAGGTTCGGTATCGATCGGCGGCGGGGTTTTCCAGTTGTCGAAATCGAACTTCGCCCCCGGGGCAAAGTAGATGCCGAACTGGCCGCCTTCCGGGCCGAGCCAGAAGCGTTCCTCCCCGCCGAAAACGTGGATTTTGGCCTCGAGCTTGCCGGCGGCGGCCTCGCCCTTGAGAACTCCCTGGGAGATGAGCTTATAGTTCAGCCAGCCGTAGCTGGTGCCGGCATCGCCGGTGGCGGAACTGGTCATCACCCGTCCCTGATAGGCAGGGGCCAAGGCCACGGCGGCGTCTCCCTGACGCAGGACCAGCACTTCGGTGTGCTTCTTCAGGAAGGTGACATCTTCGCCAAAGTTGGAGGGGGTTTTGGTCATGGTTTTATCCTCGGCCACGGAAATCCCCAAGGCGCCGAGGAAGGCCAACAGCATAAGGTAGGGATATTTCATGCTCCGTAACGTCCCAGAGAAGCTTACCTATCACAAGCCAGATGGAGGCAGGAAGATAGGAAGTTCTCCATTCGACTCTCTGCTGGTTTTTTAAAGAGGTGAAACCATTCAAAGGGACGCATTTAGGCGGGAGTGGCCAGGCTTTACCGGTTTGGGTGTACGACCCGGCAACTGGAGGGCGGCCTGAACCCCGGCAGGAACGGAGAGATCCACCGAGAGACGAGAGCCGCGTAGCTTCCACCGGCAGGAGGCCAAACCGTGCGGGGTTTGCAGGGAAGTGGCCGCCTCGGTCAGTCCGCCGCCAGGCTCTGGCGCGAAGAGGATTTTTTTGAAGCCGGGCGCCAGCGGGCGGATGCCGCCGATCACGGAGTACATCCATTCTCCCACGGCTCCATAGGCGTAGTGGTTGAAGGAGTTCATGCTGACATCGCCGAAGCCGTGCTCCTTCGTGTAGCTGTTCCAACGCTCCCACATCGTGGTGGCCCCGTTTTTGATCGGGTAGAGCCAAGATGGATAATCTTCCTGCAGAAGAAGACGGTAAGCAAGATCAGTCCGGCCAAAACGGGTCAGGACCGGGCAGAGCAACGGAGTCCCCAGGAAGCCCGTCGTCAGGTGGTCGTTGCGGGCCAAGATCAGATCCACCAGATGCCGGAAAGCGGCGGGTCGGAGTCGGGCGGGTAGAAGGTCAAACCCCAGCGCGAGGAGATAGGAGGTCTGACAGTGGCCGACAATCCGACTATCCGGGGTCACATAGGCCTTTTGAAACGCTTCGACGATTTGCGCGTGCAGTTTCCGGAAGCGGACCCGGTCCTTCGTGTGGCCCAGCACGCCGGCGATCCGGCTCATGAGGTCGGTGCTATGGGCAAAGTAGGCGGTGCCCACCAGGTCGCAGGGTACCGGGGCGTTTTGAGGGGTGACCGCATCAATGGCCAACCAGTCCCCGTAAGCGGTGCGGGGGCGGATCAGCTTGGCCGAGGTCTTCTGCTGGTATTCGATCCACCTGACCATCGCCGGATAATTTTCCTCCAGAATTTTTCGGTCCCCATAGTGCCAGTAGGTTTTCCATGGGCAGATGACGCCGGCATCCGCCCAGCCGGCGTTGCCAAATTGTGCAGGGCCGAGCTGACCCAACACGTCTGGGGCCACGTCGGGATAAGCCCCGTCCGGGCGCTGACCGTCGCGCAGGTCGGTCGTCCACTTTCGGAACAGGTTGCGGACGTCGTAGTGAAAAGCGGCGGTGCCGATGAATACCTGGGCGTCGCCGGTCCAGCCGAGTCGTTCGTCACGCTGGGGGCAGTCGGTGGGGACATCGAGGAAGTTGCCCCGTTGGCCCCAGCGGATGTTTTGGTTCAGCCGGTTGAGGATCGGCTTGGAACAGCGGAACCGACCGGTGGGCTTCATGTCGGTGTGCAGGACGAGGGCGGTGAGCAGGGATTTGGAAGGTGGGCGGGTCAGGCCGGTGACTTCCACGTAGCGGAAGCCGTGGAAGGTGAAGCGCGGGGTCCACTCCTCGGAACCGCCACCCCGGCAGATGTAGGTGTCGGTGGCTACGGCGGCGCGCAGGTTCTCCCGGTAGACGTTGCCGTCCGCCTTGAGCATCTCGGCGAATTTCAGGGTGATGGTCTGTCCTCGTCGTCCCTGGATCCGGAGACGGCAAACCCCGGAAAGGTTTTGGCCAAAGTCGAAGACATAGACGCCGGGGGCTGGGCGGGTGATTTTTCGGGTCGGCAAAGCCTGGGTGACGCGGACCGGTTCGCTGATCTTCGGCTGGAGAATGCCCCGGTACTTGGGAAAGAGGTCGGCCCGGCGCCAACCGCGGGCAGGGGAGGTTGATTCACACCATCCGGGAATCTCTTTCCGGGCATCGTTAATTTCCCCGTCATAGAGATCGGCGGAAAGGATGGGCCCGTTTCGAAGTTCCCAAGTGCGGTCGGTGACCACGGCCATGCGTCGCCCGTTGGTTAGCTCCATCTCCAGCCGGGCCAGAAGCTGGGGGTGCTTTCCGAAGAAGTTCCGGTCTTTTTTCCAAAGCAGGTAGCCGCAGTACCAGCCGTCGCCGAGGATGGCGCCGATGCGATTCTGGCCGGGATGGAGGAGGCGCGTGACGTCTACGGAGAGGACTTGGGTGCGTTTGCGGTAGTCCGACCAGCCGGGCATGAGGAAGTCCCGGCCGATTTTTTGGCCGTTGAGATGGAGCTCGGCCACGCCCAAAGCCGTCCAGTGGAGGGTGGCTTTCCGGACCGGGCCGGGAAGAGAGAAAAGTTTCTGCAAAAATGGGCTGGGTTGCCGGCCGGTGGTTTTTCTTTTTCGATCTCCGATCCACTGGGCACCTTTCAAAGACATGGAACTCTGACTCGCCAAATCGGAACGGAGGGGAATCCGCTTCTGTTCAGGGCTTGGGAGCGAAGGCGGTTTATCCATGGTGGCGACAGACTGTGAGATGAAGGAGTGGAGGGACGTATGAATTTTAACCGGGACGATTACTGGACGCTGACCCAGCGGCGACGGACTTCCGGGTCTTTTAGGCGCGGGTCCTCCACATCGATCGACTCCACGTGGCCGTCAAAAAAGGCGGCGTTAAATCTGCCCAAGCCGTTTTTTCCGTGCACTTGATGACGTGGAGCAATCCCACTGGCAAGCAAGCTGGCCACGGTGCCTCCATTCGTCATGACCCGGAGATCCATGCCCCAGCGGCCGGTCTGGTAGATGCTGTTGCTGGCGTAGGAGTCCGTAAACATGATGAGTTGGGATGGATTTCGGATTTGGGAGACGCGCATTTCCGCGGGGTGAGGTTCCGGGTTCCAAGACTGCAGGGCAAAAGCCCCCGCATCCTCCTCTTCCGACCAGCGGAGGTTACAACCGTAGTCCGGGCAACGGTTGTTCCACTCTCCCGGTCGGCGGGCGGTCGGGCAAAAATAGGGGTGTTGTTTCTCGTGGCCCTGGAGAAGGGGAATATAGGGTTGGAGATAGTCGATCCAAAGGCGATGTCCCACGCCCCCGGTTTCATCAGGGTTAGCTATCACCATGGCGGGTGGGACCTTTCCTCCTTCGTCGGCCGAGTAGTTGAGGACGGCCTGGGCCATGGTTCGAAGGTTGGCAGCGCACCGGCCCGTCTGGGACGACTCCACCGCTTTACGGAATGCTGCGACCCCCAGACCGGCCAGCAGGGCAAGGATGGTTACGGTCGTCAGCAGCTCCACCAACGTGAAAGCCGACGGACGCCACGCTGAAGGCTGGAGGCGTTTTGGTGCCATGAAGTCCTGAAATTACTACCAGCCCCAAGGGCCGTCCAAGTTTCATTCCAGGAGGCAAAAAATCGGGTAGGAGGATTGTGCCATCGGTGGCGGATTGAACGCGCTGGAAATCTCACCAATCTTTCTATGAGTGAAAGCGTATGCGGATCTCGGGATCGACCCGGCCAAGGCAGTGGAGGCGGCGCTGAAGGTTCCCATTTCGATTCATTGCTGGCAGGCGGACGATGTGGCGGGTCTGGAGGCCGGCTCCGGAGCGGCCGACAGCGGTGGGATCAAGGCCACCGGCAATTATCCCGGTCGGGCCCGGAACGGGGACGAAATGCGGATGGACTTCGAAAAGGTGATCTCGCTGGTACCAGGGACCCACCGGGTCAACATTCACGCCTTCTATGCCGAACCCGGGAAGAAGAAGGTGGACCGGGACGCCATGGAGCTCTCCCACTTCCAGAACTGGGTGGACTGGGCCAAGAGCCAAAAGATCGCCCTCGATTTCAACCCCACCTACTTCGCCCATGCCAAGGCATCGGATGGGTTCACACTTTCCAGTGCCGATGAGGGCGTTCGCAAATTCTGGGTGAAGCACGGCATCGCCAGCCGGAAAATCGCCGCAGCCATGGGCAAGGCGCAGGGAGGAATCTGCGTGAACAACCACTGGGTTCCGGACGGGTTGAAGGATCTTCCGGGAGACCGCTGGTCGCCACGCGCCCGGCTGGCCAAGTCGTACGACGAGATCTTCGCCGCCAAGATTCCCGATGAGAAGCTGTGCCTGGATGCGGTCGAGCCGAAGCTGTTCGGGATCGGCAGCGAAGAATATGTGGCGGGTTCGATGGAGTTCTACAGTTCCTACGCGCTCAGCCGGAAGAAGCTGCTCTGCCTGGACATGGGACACTTCCATCCGACCGAAGGGATTGCCGACAAGATTTCTGCCCTACTGACGTTCCACGAAGGGTTACTTCTCCACACCAGTCGGCCGATCCGTTGGGACTCCGACCACGTGGTGTTGTTCGATGATCCGACCCGGGCCGTCTTCCACGAGGTGGGTGCGGGGCAGGCATGGGACCGGGTGAAAGTGGCGCTGGACTATTTCGACGCGAGTATCAACCGGATCGCGGCTTATGTGATCGGGATCCGGGCGACGCGGAAGGCGATCCTGTACTCGCTGCTCACCCCGCACCGGGAGCTGGCGCAGTTGCAAAGGGAGGGGAAGGGGGCGCAGCGGTTGGCCCTGATGGAGCGGTTGAAGGTGATGCCGTTTGGTGAGGCGTGGGAGGAGTGTTGCCGCCGCGCCGGCGTGCCCGGCGAAGCCCAGTGGATTAAGGAAGCGGAGAGTTACGAAAAGAAGGTGCTGGCAAAACGCAGCTAATTGCTTAGTGGCCTCTGGTGGATCCGCCGAGGTAGTTGCCGTAGCCGACGATGATGGTGGAGGCGACCAGCACGAATAAACCGAGCCAGACGAGCTTCATGGTGCGCCGACCCGATCCCCGCCACTCATGGAGAAATAAACCCCACAGCGTGCTGAAGATGATGATGGAGGCCATGTGGAGGGTCCAACTGGAGAAGGCGTAGGCGCCCATTTTGGTTTCCCCCATGCTGTAAAAGAAAAACTGCAGATACCACGTGAAGCCCGCCAGAGCACAGAGAAGATAGTTACGCAGGAGCGGGGCGGGGCCCGTCGGCCGGGCCGCTCCGCCCACGCCGTGGGAGGTGGCCTCCCGGTTGGCCGCGATCTCGGGCGCATCGGACATCATCAGGCCTTCCGCCGTCCCCATCTCCGCCGTGTATGCGGGGTTGGTGTTCAGGTACTGGTGGGTGGAGCGGTTGCGGATGTTGAGGATGACGCACCAGATGAAGTTGGTGGTGAAACCTCCCCACAGGACAACCACGAGGATGGGAAGGTTTTGCCAAAGAGGACTGCCGCCGGAAGCCTCCAGCGCGGCCAGGGTGATTTCGCCGATGGGCCGGCCAGCGGCGAGCCCGTAGGCGAAACAAGCGCTCATGATGCCGGCGAACGTGGCGACCACCATGCCCTTCCGAAAATTAAACTCCTTCACCGCAGCCGCTTTCTCCTCGGCCGAAAGTTCACCTTCCTTAGACATGCCGGCGGCCCCGTTGAGGCCGATGCCCAACAGACAGGCGGCCACCCCGGCCAAAACCACCAAGCCGGAGAGGGTGGTCAGGAGGCGGCCGAAATCACCGGCAAAGACCGGCGGCATCAGCGTGCCAAAGGCGGCGCAGAACCCGAGCGCCACGGCCATGCCCAGGGCGATGCCGAGATAGCGCATGGTGAGGCCAAAGGTGATTCCACCGATGCCCCAGAGAACCCCGAAGAAGTAGCACCAGAACACGGAGGAGCGGGGGGCAGCGGCAATGTGGCCGTAAAGATCGGGCACGAGCACGAGCCCCAAAAGGGAAGGGGCGAGGATCCAGCTAAAGAGACCTCCGACCAGCCAGTACGTTTCCCACGACCAGCGCTGCACGGCCCGGTAGGGAATATAGAAGCTGGCGGCGGCCAGACCGCCGACCCAGTGGAAGAAGACTCCGAGAAAGAGGTTCACGGACCTAAACCAAGCGGATGGGTTAGCGCTCCAACGCGACCGGGTTGGTCAGTTTGCCGATCCGGTCGATCTCGATGGTCACCTGGTCGCCCGGTTTGAGCCAACGGGGCGGCTTGGCAGCCATGCCCACGCCGTGGGGGGTGCCGGTGAGGATCACCGTGCCGGGCGGCAGGGTGTTGCTGCCGCTGAGGAAGGTGATGATCTCCGCCACGTTGAAAATCATGTCGTTCGTGTTCCAGTCCTGCACCTTTTCGCCGTTGAGAATGGTGCGGATGCCGAGGGTCTGGGGATCGGGGATCTCGTCGGCCGTGACCAGACAAGGCCCGAGAGGGGAAAAGGTGTCGAACGTCTTGCCCCGGCACCACTGACCGCCGCCCCATTTCAACTGCCAGTCCCGCGCGGAGACGTCGTTGCCGCAGGTGTAGCCCAGGACGTGGGAAAGGGCATTGGCCAGGGTGGCGTTCTTGCACGGCTTGCCGATGACCACGGCCAGTTCGCATTCGTAGTCCACCTCATGGCTGGCGGCCTTCACGGGGATCTCGATCGGGTCGCCGGGATTTTGGACGGTGTTGATGCCCTTGGTGAAAAGAACGGGCCGTTCCGGGGGTTTCATGCCGGACTCGGCGGCGTGGTGGCGGTAGTTGAGCCCGATGCAGAGAATCTGGGAGGGAGCGAAGGGGGCCAGCAGCTTGCCGATCTTGGCCGCCTCCTTGGTTTCCTTAAGGCCGGCGTAGAGATCGCCGGTGCAGCGAACGGCCGAGCCGTCGGTTTTTTGGGAACCAAAGTGGATGGCTCCCTGGGGATCCTGGTAGCGGATGATGCGCATGGGGGTTGGGCCTTTCAGTAGGTGGCGCGTCCGCCGGTCATGTCGTAGGTGAACGCGGTGGTGAAGGAGTTTTCCGGGGAAACGATGAACTCGACTAGGGCGGCGATCTCGTCCTTGGTGCCGCAGCGCCCCATCGGGATCTTGTCGGTCATGTATTTAACCTGCTCCGGGGGCAGAGCCGCGACCATCTCGGTGAAAATCACAGCCGGGGCCAGGGCGTTCACGGTAATCCCGGTCTGGGCGTACTCCTTGCCCTGCACCTTGGTCATGCCGATGACGGCGGCCTTGGAGGTGGAGTAGGCCAGCATGCCGGCGTTGCCTTCCTTGCCGGATACCGACGCGAAGTGGAGCACCCGGCCATAGTTTTTTTTGAGCATGTGGGGGGCGACGGCCTGGAAAGTGTTGAGGCAGCCGTTGAGGTTCACCTTCATGACGCGGTCAAAGTCGGCGGGATCGACCTCGTGGCTCTTCAAGTTGGTCTTCCCGGTGATGCCGGCGCAGTTGATGAGAATGTCCAACCGGCCGGTTTCGGAGGCGGCCTGGTCGATGGTCTTACGGACGGCGGCGGGATCGGTCACATCCACGCGCAAGGCGAGCGTGCGGGGCCCGAGCTCCTGCTTGGCCTTGGCGAGGGCTTCGGCGTTGAGATCGAGCAGGACCAGGCGAACGCCCCGAGAGGAGAGGCGCCGGGCCACGGCGAGGCCCAGTCCGTCCGCCCCGCCGCTGATCACGGCGACCTGCTCTTTCCAGTCGGGTTTGGGTTGGCTCATAAGAAAGGATATCTCGGGTCAGCCAGGGCGGAGAAGGTCACGCAACAGGATGGTTTCGGCGACGTTGTCGGTCCGGTTGCATCCTTCCCAGTCGACCCACACGTACTCCAGGCAAATCCAGCCGGGATAATTTCGGCGCTGCAAAGCGTCACGGATGGCGGGGAAGGGAATGATGTTCTCCTTCATCGTGCTCTGCAGTTTTCCGGAGGCGCCGCCCCTCGCGTGAAAGTGGGAGGCGTGGGGCAGAAGGATATCCGCCTCCGCCGGTGACCGGCCCTGATAGACGAAGTGCCCGTAATCGAGGGTCAGGGTGGTTTCACTCTCCCGAACAAAACGCAGGGCGGATTCCGGATCCGAGGTGAGGGAACCCACGTGGGGTTCAACCGCGTATTCGATCCCGGCCTGGGCCGCTTCCGTCCGGCGCCAGATGGCTTCCTCGATCGCCACTTTCCAGTTCTTGGCCTTCTCGATACCGGTGTGCCACACCCCGGGCAGGCCGGTCAGATGCTTGGCTCCCAACCGCACCGTGAAGTCGAGAATCCCCCGGAAGGTTTGGCGGTTCTTTTCCCGCACGGCCGCGTCCGGATCGTTGGCGGCGCGAACGGGGGGTTCGGGCCCGGTCTGTAAAAACACGTCGGCCGGGGTCAATCCGTGGCGGTCGAGCGAGGAGCGGATCTGTTTCACCGCATCCGGGATATCCGCCAGCACCCTCTCCGGCGTCCAGTGGGAGCGGCCCGCGAAGATGCCGAGATCCACCCCTTGCAGACCGAGGAGTTTGATCAGTGCGACGACATCGGCATGGGGCAGGAGCGGGAAGGTGAAGTCAGCGCAGGAGAGTTTCATGGAAATGGGATGTCGCAAAATCCAAAGAGAAAACCTCGCCCCGGGGAGGGGTGGGTGTCAAACCGTTTTCCGGGAGCGCAACCGCCCGGGGGTCGTGCCCCGGACGCGGCGGAAGTCATAGATCATCCGCTGGGGACTGCCGAATCCGCAGGCATAAGCGACCTCCTTCACCTGCATCCCCGTTTCCGCCAGGAGCATCTCCGACCGGTGGATGCGTTCCAGGATGATCGAGCGTCCCACGGAGGGGAGGCCGGCCCGGCGGAAGCGGCGCTCAAGGGTGCGGCGTTCCAGCCCGCAGCCGGTGGCCACATCCCGGACCCGGATCGGCCGGTGAGCATGATCGCGGATGAACTGCAGGGCCGTGTCTGCGGCCGAGGCGGCGGGACTCGCCGGACGGCTCATCGGGGTGGAAGGCTCAAAGCAGTCGAGAATCAAAGTCAGGGCTCGAAGTCCCCACGAAGGGAGATTGGTGCCGCTCTTGCCGGCCACCTCCCGCCTGAGGCGTTCCATTTTTTCCGGAACTCCCCGCGGGACGGCCCCGCGAAGATGGAGGCCATGGCCAGGCAGAAGGCCTGAGGAGGCCAGGCTGTGGACCGAGGGTCCCTGCACGCAGACCCAACTCTCGGTCCAGCCCGTGGCGGGATCGGGCCGATACCGGTGCCAGCCCCCGGGGACGAGAAAGAAGGCGTCCCCGGCGGCAACCCGTTGCCGGCGTCCCCGCACCGCCTCCCACTCGCCCCGGCCGGAGAGGATCAGGACAAGGGCGAAGTCCGGTAATTTCCGGCCGCGCGCCCATTGGAATTCAAAATCCTTGGGGTGGCCGGCCTGCGGATAAGGTTCGCGGGGATGGTAGGTAAGGGTGCCGATCGAGGTGAGACAGCAACCCGCCCGCAACGAGGCGGCATCCAGCGGGGGATAGTGAAAGGAACGGGTGGCGGGCATGGGAAAAAAGGGGGGTGTCGGAATTCAACCACCAAATGTCGCAAAATCAAAATCCCAATCTTTGGTCAATCAGCCGGGATCGGCGCAGGATTTTTCCCTGCGGTGAAGATCACAGGCTTCAAACTCTACACGATCAAGTCCGGGGACACGGGCGCGCGCGGGGCGGCGCAGGGGGAGTCCCAGTACTGGGGCGGCGGTTGGCAGGCGCGCACCCTGATCTCCAACCCGATGTCGGTCCATCCGCAGTACGCCAAGGTGCGTACGCTCTGGATGGGGCCGGGGCAAGATCCCTACGCGATCGAGATCGAGACAGACAAGGGCGTGACCGGTTCCTGCGTTAATTACGGGGGCGGGGCGTTTTCCTGCGCAGTCATCGACCAGCATTTCCGCCGGTTCCTGATCGGTCAGGACCCCTTCAACATCGAACTGATCTGGGACCAGATGAACCGCTCGACCCTACCGTACGGTCTGGGCGGGATCACCAACATGGCGATGGCCGGCGTGGATTTGGCCCTGCACGACCTGGTGGCCCGCTCGCTGAATATTCCCGTCTACCAGTTGCTCGGCGGCCAGACCAAGGAGTCGATCCCGTGCTACTGCACCATCCATCCGGATTATGCGGAGCACTGGAAAAAGCGGGGTTTCTTCGGCGTGAAGATCGCCGCCCCATGGGGCGTGGAGAGCGGCCTGGAGGGCATCCAGAAGATGGAGAAACTGATCGCCAAGCTGCGGTCCGACCTGGGCGACGGCATGGAAATCATGATCGACTGCTACCTCTCCTGGGACGTGGAGTTCGCCTCCCGGCTGGCCGAGCGGATCCGCAAGTACGACGTGAAGTGGTTCGAGGACCCGCTCCAAAACGGCTGGGCCACCACCCAGAACGCCTACCTGCGGGAACGGATCGCCCCGATTCAGCTGGCCACCGGCAACCTCGAGTATCACTACAAGGCGTTCCACGAGATCATCGCGCGGCGCGCCACCGACATCATCCAGCCGGAGATCCAGTGGTGCGGCGGCCTCACCCCCACGCGCCGGATCGCGGCCATGGCCAAACCGTACGACATGCCGGTGATCCCGCACGGGGCCTCGGTGTACAACTATCATTTCGTGCTCAGCAACACGAACAGCCCCTACGCCGAGTTTCTTTCCACCGGTGAGGGCACCGGACTGCATCCGATTTTCGACACGATCCTTGGCGAGCCCCTGCCGAAGGATGGCCGCGTGTTCCTCGATCCGAAAAAACCCGGTTTCGGCGTCGAGCTGAACCGCGCGAAGCTCCAGCCCTACCCCACGCTGGGATGAAAAAATCGCAGGGGCCCCTGCAGGTCGGCGTGATCGGCGCCGGGTACTGGGCCACTTACGCGCACATTCCGGCGATTCTCGCCCATCCCCGGGCCGAACTGCTTGCCGTCCAGTCCCGCTCCCAGGCCAAGGCCGACAAGGTGGCCAAGGATTTTCAGGCGAAGCATGCCGTCACCGATCCCCTCAAGCTGCTGGATCTGCCCGGGCTGGACGCGGTGGTCATTTCCACCACGCCCAACATGCACCACGCCCAGGCGAAGGCGGCGCTGGAGCGGGGGAAGCATGTCCTCGTGGAAAAGCCGATGACCTTCACGGCGGCCGAGGCCAAGGAGCTGTGCGACCTGGCCAAGGCCAAGGGGGTGCAGCTCCTGATCAGTTGTCCGTGGCATTTCACCCCACACGGGATGGCGGTGCGGGAAAAGATCCGGCGCGGGGAGCTGGGCGAGATCCGGATGATCTCCGTCCTGATGACCAACCCGATCGACAAGCTCCTCAAGGGCATCAACACCACGCCCACCCATGACGCCAGCAATGTCTACCTGGAACCGTGCCTGGGCTCGTACAATGACCCCGCCATCGCCGGAGGCGGACAGATCTACTGCCAGATCTCCCATGCGGCCGCCTATCTGTCTTTCCTCACTGGATTGCGGCCCAAGGAGGTGTTTGCCCGTTTTGCCTACGAAGGCTCCGTGAATGACATCTACGACGCCCTGACCGTGACGATGGAGAACGGCGCGCTGGTTTCGATCGCCAGCACCGGAGCCACCCCGATGAGCGAGCGGAACTACGAGGTGCGGGTGTACGGAACAAAAGGAATCGCCCTCCTGGAACTTTGGCGGGGGCAGGCGGAGGTGGTGCCATTCGAAGGGGCCCGGCAAGCCTGGCCGCCGTTGGCGCCCCACGAGCTCTATCCGGAGCGGGGACCGATGCTCAACCTGGTGGATGCGGCGCTGGGACTGAAGCCCAACGGCTCCGACGGTCGGTTGGGTTACGCCGCCATGCAGATCATCGAGGCCGCCTGCGAGTCCTCGCGAACCAACGTGCCGGTCAAGGTCCACTCCTGAACCGGTGGCACGGCTCCTCGAGCTGACCGGGATCGCGTGGGACCACAGCCGGGCCCTGCCTCCGCTGGTGGCCACGGCCCAAAGGTATGAGGAGCTCCATCCGGGAATCCGCATCCGCTGGGAGAAGAGATCCCTGCACGAGTTTGGCCACATGCCAGTGGACGAGCTGGCCCGCCGGTTCGATCTCATCGTCATCGACCACCCTTGGGCCGGATTCTGCTTCGCCCGCAACCTGGTGCACGACCTCGCCCCGAGGTTGACCCCCGCCCAAAAGAAGGAGCTGGAAATGAACACGGTAGGGCCGTGCTGGGAGAGTTACCTCTACGAGGAACAACTGCTCGCCATCCCGATCGATGCCGCCACCCCCACGCCGAGTTACCGGCCCGACCTGCTCGCCCGACAGGGCCAGAAATTTCCGGAAACCTGGAAGGAGCTGGTCTCGCTGGCCGATGCCGGTCTGGCCGTGATGCCCGGTTTTTCCGCCGATCTCTTTCTCAACTGGTGCATGCTGGCCGAGGCCTTGGGAGGCCGAATCGCGGAAGACCCGGAGAGCCTTTGCGGGGAGACGGCTGGCCGGCAAGCGATGGAGATGCTCCGCCGGCTGGCGGAGAAGATGTCCCCGAGGATTTTTGAGTGGAATCCCATCGCCATCGCGGAACGGATGACCCCGGGAGATGAAATTGCCCACTGCGCCTTCGCCTACAGCTACGGGAACTACTGCCGCCCTTCCTTTGCCGAGCGGCCCATCCGCTACGGATCCTTGCCGAAGCTCGATGACGGGCGCCCGCTGCGGAGCATCGTGGGCGGGACCGGGATCGCCGTGACCCGGCGCTGCCCGGATGTGGCGAAAGCGCTGGATTACGCCCTCTTCACCGGAAGTGCGTCCGTGCAGGCGGGCCTCTACACGCTGGCCGGAGGTCAGCCGTCCCGCCGTGAGGCCTGGACCGATCCCTCCCTGGAAAAAGTCACAGGAGGATTTTTTCGTGATGCCTTGCCCGACCAGGAACGGTGCATGATCCGGCCCCGTTACGACGGTTACGTGCCGTTGCAGGAGGAGGGAGGGGTGTGCCTGCAAAAATATCTGCGGGGAAGCTGGCAGGCCGACCGCACCTGGGAGGGGCTGAATCGGTGCTACCGAAAGACCCGTCAAGGAAAGCGGAAGACCCAGGCCCGACGTGGTGCGGTCGCGGGGGCAAGGGTAAGGTGACCTTGTGAAGGCCCTCGTCTGGACCGCGCCCCGCGTGATGGCGCTTGCCGAGAAGGAGGATCCGCAACCCGGTCCGGGGCAGATTCTGATCCGCGTCGGGTTTGCCGGCATCTGTGGTTCGGAGCTCAACGGTTATCTTGGCCACAACTCCCTGCTGGTTCCCCCGCTGGTGTTCGGCCACGAGTTTGCCGGCACCGTGGCTGCGGTTGGGCCCGGGGCGAGCGCGGGCCTGTTCCAGGGCCAGACGGTCACGGTGAACCCGCTGGTGGGGTGCGGGCGGTGCGAGCCCTGCACGACTGGCATGAGCAACCGCTGCACCTCCCGGAAACTGATCGGGGCTCACTTTCCGGGGGGATACGCGGAGTATGTGAAAGTCCCTGCCGCCAATGCGGTGCCACTCCCCGTGGGCATGCCGATCCGGACCGGGGCGATGACCGAGCCGGCGGCGGTGGGCGTGCGCATCGCCGAACTCGCCGGCCCCATCCGGGGGGAGGATGTCTTTGTCGCGGGAGCCGGTCCCATCGGGCTGTTTGCGATGCAGGCGCTGCGGCTGCGCGGGGCCGCCCGGATTTTCCTGTCCGATGTGCATCCGGCCCGTCTGGAGATGGGAGCCAAGCTCGGCGGGGAGATTCTCGATGCGCGGGACCGGGATGTGGTTGCCAAGTTGCGGGAGGCCACCGGGGGCAGGGGAGTGGCGGCGGCGGTGGACGCGGTGGGCATTGAGGTGACCCGGCGGCAGTGCATCCAGGGGACGCGGACGGCGGGGACGGTGGTTTTCTCCGGCCTGCACGATGAGACCGGGCCGGTTCCGGCGGCGGACATCATCCGTCGGGAAATCGTGGTGCGGGGGTCGTACTGCTACTCGGACGCGGATTTCCGCCGGGCGCTGTCCCACTTGCACCAGGGGGAGATGAAATTGGATCCGTGGATCGAGGAGGCGCCCCTGCCGGACGGGGGTAAGTGGTTTGCCCGCCTGCTCGCCGATCCGGGCAATGTCTCCAAGGTTCTGCTCCATCCCTGAGGGATCCAAAGACTTCATGAAACAACCAACCCGAAAGGAAACCGCCGCCATGAAACCGATGTTCCGCAACACCGTGGTCGGGAGTTACCCCCGCCCGGAATCCGTCGACGACACGATGAAGCGCCCGACTTGGGGGCCGAAAGAGGTGGATGACTACATTCGCTGGGCATCGAAGGACCAGGCAGACCTGGGCCTCGATGTGATCACGGACGGGGAAGGGTACCGGGAGAACATGTACTACTTCTACCAAAAGCGCGTGGATGGCGTGACGTTCGACAACATGGTGAAGCAGACGTTCGGGGGTGCGGGGTTTGCCATCGAGTGTCCCCGGTTGGTCGGGGAGATCCAGAATCCCCGCTTCCAGCTGGCGGAACATTGGAAACTGGCCCGGCAAACCGCTCCCCAGGGGGTGGAGGTGAAGCAGACGGTAACCGGGCCCCACGTGATCACCCGCTTCACCGTGAACGAGCGTCCCGACCTGTACCCGGATGCCAAGGCCGTCTGTCAGGCGTGGGCCAAGGTGCTGGTGAAGGAGTTGAAGGAGGTGGTGGCAGCGGGCTGCCGTTTCATCCAGTTCGATGAACCGATGTGGACGGAGTCGCCGCAGGACAGCGTCTGGTCGGCGGAAATCCTCAACGGGATGATGGAAGAGATCGGGCGCCATGTGCGTTACGGGCTGCATGTGTGCGGCGGCAACCCGCGGCGCAAACGGGTCTACTTCACCAAGTACACGGACCTGGTGCCGGCCTTTTCCAAGGTGCGGATCGACGAGGTTTCCCTGGAGCACTGCACGCTGTCGTACGACCTGATGGACCTGTGGAAAAAGTGGAAGTTTCAGGGCGACCTCGCCCTGGGGGTCATCGACCAGCGCAGCGATGCGCTGGAGTCCGTCGACGAGGTGTGGCGCCGCGTGCAGCCGGCCCTGGCCCATTTCCCGCCTGAGCGGCTGGTGCTGACCAGTGAGTGCGGGTTCGGTCACGTGCCGCTCGACATCACCCGGGCGAAACTCGGCCGGCTGGTCGAGGCCTCCCACCATTTCCGAAAAAAGCACAAGGCCTGAGCCGTCCGGGGTTTTTCGGTGGCTTTCTTACTGCGAAGAAAGAGGGCATGAAGGATCGCGTGAGCCCGATCGCCGGTTTTTTTTCTTCCCCAATTTTTGCCCTCTCCGGGCTTCTCGGTCTTCTTTTTTCCTCCTTTCTTCTGCAGGCCGGCGAAGAAAAGGCGGCGAGGCCCAATATTATTTTTATCCTCGCCGATGACATCTCGGCCGATGAACTGGGCGTCTGGTTTGCGCGAGGACCATCCGGCTATTTCATGTCGTGGAAATGTTTCATGACCTGCCAAGCCATCTTGCGCTGACCTTTGTCACCGAGGAGACCCTTGCGGTTCCAGCCGTTCTGGTAGGTCTGCTGGCGGCGATAGGGGGAGCGGAAGTCGAAGAGCACCCACGGCGCGGTTCCGCGAAGGTTCGGGATGTTGCGGAACATCTCGAGATTCTGCCGGTAAACCGCAGCCTGGTAGTCCTCGCTCCATTCGTGGGCCACGTCGTCCGGCCCGCGCTTGCCTGACAGCGCCTCGGCGCCGAATTCGGAAAAGATCAAGGGCTTGCCAGCCGCCACGTCCCATTTGATTTCCGCCGGCGGCAGCGGGAACGGAGTATACCACCCGAGATATTTGTTCACGCCCACCACGTCCACGGCCTCGGCAAGTTTGTCCTCCAGTCGGAAGGTCTTGGTCGCTCCGTCGTAGCGGGGATTGTCGAAAGCGGCGGCGACAAGACGGGTGCCGTCGAGCTCATGGCAAAGATCGACAAGCCGGACGAGCATCTTGTCGCGCGCTTCCGAGGGTTTCGTTTCGTTGGCAACGCTCCAGATGATTACGGCGGCGCGGTTCTTGTCGCGGTAGATCATGTCGCGCAGCATCATTTCCGCCTTCTTGAAGACCTCCGCATTGGTGAAATCGATTCCCTGCCAGATCGGGATCTCTTCCCAGATCATGAGACCCATCCTCTCCGCGGCACGCACGATGTGCTCGTTCTGCGGATAGTGGGAGGTCCGGATGAAATTGCAGCCAAGAGCCTTCACTTCGCCCAGGATCATGGCGGCGTCGGCCTCGGAGTAGGCGCGCCCGAGGCGCTGGGGGACTTCCTCGTGGAAATTCACGCCCTTGAGGAAAACGGGTTCGCCGTTGAGCAGGATTTCGGTTTCCTTCACGCTGACGGTGCGGAAGCCGATCTCGTCGTCAATGCGGTCCTGGCCGGTGGAGATCTTGACCGGATAGAGCTTGGGATTGCCCGGCACCCACAGCTCCGGTGCGGCCTTCAACTCGAAAGAACCGAACCCCTTGTCATCCGTGGTCAGCGTGTGCCGCACATCAAGCCCCTCGATCGCCAGCGTGACTTCCTGCGGCGAGTCGGCGCCCTCGAGCTGAACATATCCGGCGATGCCCTTGCGGTCCGGCGTGAGCTGCACCTTGTAGTCGCGGATGTGGACCGCGGGCCGATCGAGGAAGAAGACATCGCGCATGATTCCGCCGTAATTCCACCAATCGAAGCTCATCGCCGGGATGCCGTCCGGCCGGCGATCGTTGTTCACCAGCACGACCAAGTCGTTCACGCCGTCCTTCACCTGATCCGTGATGTCGAATTGGAACGGCGTGAAGCCGCCCTCGTGGCGCCCGACCTCGACGCCGTTGAGCCAGACCTTTGTCTCGTAGCTCACCCCTGCGAAGTAGAGGGATTGCCGCCGCCCTTCCTTCTTCTGCGCTTCAAAGCTGCGCTGATACCAGACGTTCCCCTCGTAGTAATTAAGCTCAGGCACCTGCGAGTTGAAGTCCCCGGGCACATTCAGCTGCAGGCCGCCGTCGAAGCTGTATTCGAGAAACTCGGATTTCTTCTCCGGCTTGCGGTTCAGATAGTACTTCATCGACTCCCCGGAGCTGTAGGGATCGACGATGGCGTTCCACTTGCCGTTCAGCGAAACAGCGTCAGGGCAGCCATAGGGATTCAGCATGAAGGACTGGGCCATGAGTTGCGGGACAGGGCAAGCGAGGGCGGCGGCAAGGGCAATGGCTTTCATGGGGTTACGTTAGGCCACCGTTCATACCCGCCGGCGGCTATTGTTTTCAACTCCAGCCCGGTTGGTCACTCCGTCACCGCATTGCGGGCAATGACCTCCCGATACCACTGGGCACTGAGTTTGGGGATCCGGCGCTGGGTCGGGTAGTCCACGCGGACGAGTCCAAAGCGGGGCCGGTAGCCGGCACCCCACTCGAAATTGTCCATGAGGCTCCAAATAAAATAACCACGGACGTTGATGCCGGCGCGGATGGAGCGTTGTAGCTCGATGAGGTGGAGGCGCAGGTAGTGAATGCGGTCGCGATCCTCCACAAAGCCGTTCGCGTCGGGTTGATCCGCCATGGAACAGCCGTTCTCGGTGATGTAGATGGGCAGTTTTCCGGTGGTGCTGGCGACGCGCTGGAGGACCTCGCCCAGCCCTTGGGGATAGATGCCCCAGTCAAGGCTGGTGGGACCGAGGGTGGGCAGCGCGCGCATTTTCAGGGATGACTTGAGCAGCCCGCCATCCTTGGTTTGGCTGGCTTCCTCCGCGAGGTCGGAGTTGACCCCGAGCCCCGCGCCCAGCCGGCGCGGACCCTGCTCAAGATGACTTACCTCCTGCGTGAAGTAGTAGTTGATTCCCAGAAAATCGAGGGGCTGGCGGATTTGGGCGAGGTCCCCGTCCGCAATTTCCGGGCGCAGCGGTCCGAGCCATTTCATGAGGTACTTCGGGTAGCGACCCAGGAAAATCGGTTCAAAAAATATTCCCTGGGCACTCTCCCGTGTCCGTTGGCAGGCCCGCACGTCGGCCTCGGAGGATGTGGCGGGAACCATGCCGTGCAGATCCAGGACGATGCCGATCTTGCCCGGGTACGCGCCCTGACGGAACACCTGCACCGCCTTGCCGTGGGCAAGATTCAGGGTATGCGCCGCCTGGTAGGAGGCTTTGTGGTCCTTGATCCCGGGAGCCACGGCACCGGCCCCCCAGCCAAGGATGGAGGGGACGAACGGCTCGTTGTGCGTGGCCCACATCGCCACGCGGTCACCCAGCCGGTCGAAAACCACGCGGGCATAGTCGGCAAACCAATCGGCGCACTCCCGGCGAGGCCAGCCGCCCCGGTCCTGTAATGCCTGCGGAAGGTCCCAATGGTGCAGGGTCACGTTGGCGGCGATCCCAGCCTTGCCCAGTTCATCCACCAACCGGTCGTAAAAATCGAGGCCGCGTGCGTTCACTTTGCCGGTTCCTTCCGGAAGGACGCGCGACCAGGAAACGGAGAAACGATAGGCATTCAGGCCGAGATCCTTCATCAGGGCGACGTCCGAGGGCATGCGGTGGTAGTGGTCGCAGGCCACATCCGCCGTTTCGCCCCGTTCGATCTTGCCCGGCTGGCGAACGTAGCGATCCCAGACGCTTTCGCCCTTGCCGTCCTTGTTCCAGGCGCCCTCGATCTGATACGCCGAGGTGGAGCAGCCCCAAAGGAATCCCGGCGGGAACTCGCGCTGGGTGATTCCCTTTTCTGAAATGTTTTTTCCTGAAAAACTACGCAGGCCTTGCGGAAGTCCGGAGGGTTCCGCCGCCAGGACCGAAGAGGGCACAAGGCGGGAGGCGAGGGAAGATCCCAGCAGGATTTTGAAGAAAGAGCGTTGTTTCATGGTTTGCTGATCCAGCAAGGATGAGCATCAGAGTGTGTCGAGGCTAGGCTCGGCTTGGATCCCAAGTCCAAGGAATGCGGAGAAAACGGCGGCAGCAGCCTGGGAAATATTCATGACACAATAAAACACGGTTCGCTGGGGCAGGCTGGCATATACTCGCCAAAAATAAGCATGATTCCGCCAGGACAACACGGCGCTGTTCCTGTACGGTCAAAAAAAAGATCGATCGGATGTGCAAGGGGGTGAAGTGGGCGGATCGGGAACCCGGTCGTTTTCTTTGCAGGTATGAATTATGGCCGAGAAGTGCTGAAAAAAAGCAGGATCGTGGGTGCGGCAGGGGAACGTTTCTGAAATAATATTTCCATGCTGCACAAATATTTGATTACCAGTTTCCTCGCGGCTGGTTTTTTCCTCATCTCCTGTTCGCGGGAGCCATCCCGAGACGAGGGCAAGTCCACGGCCGAGGCTTGGAAAAAAATTAGTGATGACTTTACAAAACCTCCGGCGGAGTTTCGGATCGTTCAGTTTAGTGCCCATGACGGGGCGCTTTTGCCCGTGGATAAAATGAAGGAAGCCGGCATCGGCGGGATCGAACTGTTCATGCAAAGCTCTGGCTACCTCAAGTCGGACGGGGCTTGGGACAACGTGCGCAAAAATATCGAGGCGGCGAAGAAAGCCGGCTTGCAGGTTTGGATGGCGGACGACAACGGCTATCCCAGCGGCGCGGCGAGCGGCCTGGTCGTCGAGGCCGATCCGGCGTTCGAGGCGCGTTGCTTGATGGAAGTGACCAAGGACGGCCAGGGCACTGGCGCCGTGCGTTTGGACCTACCCGCGGATGCCGAAAAGTTCATCCACGCCTTCCTTTATCCGCTGGTCGACGGTCAACCGGTATGGGAGCGGGCGGAATCGGTGCCGGTGCAGGCGGATCGCGTGGAGGCGCGGGGACGCGAGGGGCCGTGGCGCTTGTGCGCTTTCGCCGAGGCGGTGATGTATGAGGGCAACTCAGCCAAAGGCACGGTCAGCGGGTTCCATACCACCGGCCGTTCTCCCAACCTGCTGCAGGCCGCGGCCGTGGAGAAATTCGTCGAGCTGACCCATCAGGAGTACGCGCGGAGATTCGAACCGCTCAAAGAGAACATCGACGTTTTCGTCACCAACGAGCCACTGCTGCAGAGCCAGTGGTACGAGCACAAACCTTCCCCGGCACGTCCCAGCGGGGCGGCTTTTGTTCCTTGGGAGAACGATCTGCCCCGGCGTTTTCGCGAGGACCACGGCTATGACTTGTTGCCGCGGTTGCCGGCGCTTTACGGCGGCCGCGATGCCGTCGCCAAACTAACGCGCCGTCATTTTTACGAAACGGTGGGCTCGATTCTGGCGGAGAACTTTACCGGACGCATCGGCGCATGGGCGGAGGCCAACGGGGTCCGCACGGCCGGGCATCCTGTTTTGGAAGAGGTGATGATCCACCATGTCATCGGCTACGGAGACTTCTTCCGCTTTGTGGGAGAGATGCAAATCCCCAGCCTCGATACCCCGATGCCCGATCCGGGGGCGCCGTGGGTTTTCTGGCATGCGAAGTTTCTCAGCTCCATCGCGCAGGCCAAGGGCCGCGACACCGTGGCGTGTCTGCTCGACCCGATCATCGACCGTCCGGTCATGGAGTTGAAGCCTTCTCCGGAGCAGTTCCGCCGGATCGTCAATATGGCGGCATTCTGCGGGGTGAGCCAGTTCCAGACCTACCTGCGCTGGATGGATTACGACCCGGCCGTTTACCGGGGCATGAGCGAATACACCGGACGTCTCGCCACGGTCCTGCGCGGGGCACGCAGCGCGGCCACGGTCGCCATGTATTATCCCATCGAGACGTTTCAAGCCGAGTTCCTGCCCGCCTCTGGATTCGTCATGACCCATGACCGTGCGTGGTATCCGCCCCAGTGGCGCAAGATGCAGGAGATGAGGGAAGGCTACGACACCATCGCCAAGTCGCTGGTCACCACAGGCATCGATTTCAACTGGCTGCATGGAGACTGGATCCGGGATGCGAAGATCGAGGATGGCTCGCTGGTCGCGGCGAACGGCCGTTACCGCACGCTCGTCATGCCGCAGGTCGAAGTCCTGCCGCTGGACGTGGCCAGGAAAATCGCCGAGTTCCAAAAGTCCGGCGGCAAGGTGCTGTGGGTGAGTTCGCTTCCGCAAATGGGCGATGCGGAAGGCGAGCACGACAAAGTGCGGGGGCTGTTTGCCGGTCAGCAGGTCCTGCGTCCGGGCGACGTGGCCGCTGCCATCGGCCGTGTCGTGCCGCCGGGCTTCGAACTGCGCACCGACCAGGCTCCCATGGTCGCGCGCTTTGTTCGCGACGGCCGGCGCATCAATTATTTGGTCAACTACCGCGACAAGCCCATGGATGTGCCGCTGGAGTCCTCCAGCAACGCCCCGCTTGGCGTGCAGGTCTATAACCCTGCTGACGGCACCATCAGCAAGCAGCAGGTGCCTGCCACGGTCACCATCGCCCCTCAATCCAGCCTGCTGTTGGTCGAGTCCGAGACCCAACCCTTACCGGGGAGGTAAAACCTTGGCTAAATCCGTGGTGAGATTTCTTTACCTGCCCGCCAGCGGTGGGGTGGCCGAAGCGTGCTGAAGGTTGGCGGAAATACCATCGCACCCTGATAACGGATTTCGCATGATTTTCCATGATGGTTCCCGCTAAAAAATTTGGGCTTTCCGGTTGGGGCCGTGTTTTTATCCCGGCGTTTTGCCTTTGCTTCTTGCAACTAGGATCCTCGTGGGCAGGAGAAAAGAGTTCCCGTCCCAACATTCTCATGATCATGAGTGATGACCAGGGGTGGGGGGACACGGGCTACAACGGAAACCGGGAGGTACAGACGCCGAACCTGGACCGCCTAGCCGCCTCGGGCATCCGTTTCGA
>Ga0194130_10001595_pt1 | contig 35786 bp, 32 predicted proteins | sample TA2KigsurfametaG_FD_160084 | JGI IMG/M metagenome (GOLD analysis project Ga0194130, IMG submission 160084) | Freshwater microbial communities from Lake Tanganyika, Tanzania - TA2015050 Kigoma 12 surface | ecosystem: Environmental > Aquatic > Freshwater > Lake | place: Tanzania: Lake Tanganyika...
AAGATCAAACATTGGATCTACGCAGCTCGCATGCGCATTCTGCCCGCAAGTGCCATCCCAACAATTGCCGGTATCATGCTTGCTGCCATAGATGGTGCATTTGATCTTTTCACTGCTTTCATTACCGTTCTGAGTGCGATGATGTTGCAGACCACTTCGAATTATCTCAATGATCTCTATGATTTCAAAAAAGGTGCTGATCTTAAACGCATAGGACCTCCTCGCGCTGTGGCTTCCGGTATGATTTCCGAGAAAGCCATGATGATGATGTCATGGATCATGTTCACACTCACCTTTCTCATCGGACTCATCCTCGTGGAAAAAGCAGGGTGGCCGATACTCATTATTGGATTGACATCTTTATGGGCAGCATTCGCCTATACAGGCGGACCCTATCCTCTTGCATACCATGGTCTTGGTGAGGCAACTGCTTTTGTGTTCTACGGACTCATCCCCGTATGGGGTGCATATTTTATTCAAGCACCTGATTTTGTATTCAGGCCACAGGTTATTCTCACCGGCTTCATCATGGGATTATTCGCCGCCAAAATTTTGCTGGTGAATAATATTCGTGATATCGAGACTGATCCCATCGCGGGTAAAATAACTTTGGCCGTGATGCTTGGTGACAAAAAATCACGCTTGCTTTATGCCTTGCTCATGATATTCAGTTATGGATCACTCTTTCTTCTTGCTCGGATGCAAGACAATGCCATCTATCTGATGCCTTGGATACTGCTCCCTTTTGCGGTATACTTAACAAAAGGTGTTCTAAAGACTGAGAAAGAACAATTGAATCCTTATGTATTCAAAACTGCCATTCATCTCTTTGCTTTCGGTATCATTCTATGCATTGCCATGTATATTGGAATGCAGAAATGAATACGCTTTCTCTTAAAAGCAAGATTGTATTGCTCATGGCAAGTAGTTTGACCGTGATGTCAGTATCGGCAATTTCTCCCGCATTACCCAAAATTGCCGAAGCATTCAAGACTGTTGAGAATGCTGAATTTCTCGTCAAACTCATGCTCACCATTCCAAGTTTGATCATTGCATTGTTTGCACCCTTGGCGGGATTTATCATTGATAAAGGACATCGCAAAGCATTATTGATCAGTTGTTTGATCATCTATGGTGTGATGGGGACCACGGGTTTATACCTTGAACAGCTTCAACATTTCATCATGGCCAGGGCAATATTGGGGCTTGGAGTTGCCGGTATCATGACATCCGCTCAAACCCTGATTGCGGACTATTATCAAGGTGATGAACGCAATACCATGTTAGGTTTGCAAGGTACATTTATCTCATTTGGAGGCGTACTCTTTGTTGCCCTTGCGGGTATTTTGGCAGTCACTTCATGGCGATATCCATTTGCATTATATGCATTGGCTTTGATATTGGCAATTCCGGCATATTTCGTTATTCATGAACCAACAATGTTGGAACAACATCAATCTGAAGAACAAAGAGCAATCAATAATGCCACTTATGGAACATCAATGCACATTGCCGGTATCGGACTCATCGTGTTCATCGGCATGGTATTTTTCTATGCTATACCAACCCAACTTCCATTTCTTCTTGCATTGCATGGCATAGATTCGCCGGCTAAAGCAGGTGCCGTGGTTTCACTCGCTACATTGGCCGGAGGATTTTCTTCGTACTCTATGCCGTATTTAAAAAGACTGCATCATTTTTCAGGATTGGGTGGACGCGCTTTTGCATTATTGGCATTAGGATTTTTTGGACTCTCCATCGCTCAATCATTTCCACTCACGATGTTCTTTGCTCTCTTTTCCGGTGCAGGTATCGGACTGCTTATGCCCTCCATGCGATTATGGGTGATCAGCATCGCTGAACCCGCTTTGCGTGGTAGATCGGTCGGTGTGATAACATCTTCGCTGTATCTCGGACAATTCCTCTCCCCTGTTTTCGCACAGCCAATCGTTGGAGTATATGGAATAACAATCCTGTATTCCATCATTGGAGTTATTACCATGATCATTGCACTCCTTCTTCTAAACAGATCAAAATACGCCAGTTAATGTTCGCAGCATGTTTCTTGTTAGTGAATGTCTTGGATTCGAGGTGGTTGACTCAATTGCTTCACTTGATCAACCCTATTCTTCATAAGCTTATTCCTTCGTAGATTGCATCATTCATTCAGGAGGACAGCATGTATATCTTCATAAGCATCATTCTATTCAGTCAATTGATTGCTTGCGCGGGAAAAGAGCAAGAGACCATTAACAAAGACATATCACCACAATCCATAAAGCAGGATAGCATTCCGGTCTTCATTGTTGGGTCATATCTCCAAGACAAAACTTCGATCTCTATGCAAGACATTGCTAATGGCGTGCAATCAGGTACCATTTCCATCACAGCAGATCTTCAGGATTTTATTGTATCAAGATGGAATGTGAAATATCCTCGCATTCAATCATTACAGACGTGGAATGATCGCTCAAGAACAGCGCTCATGCTGATGAGCATAGACTCTCTATCCAATCGATTTCTTCCCTTGGAGATTGACTCATTAGATTATTTTTCATATCCAAAGTCATATCCGTTACACTTGATATCATCCCATCCATATTCATTCGATAAGCATATCACCACATATGTTCACACAGGCGTGACTGCATTGACAAGGTCCACAGGAATCTATCTCGACAAATATCCCATTGAACAGTATCTGCAATACATCAAACCGTATTTTCTTCGACCGGATTTGATTCATATCAGCAATGAAGTATCGATTGATGATACATGTAGCTATGCCGGAATGCGCTTGTCCTTCCTTACCAAAACCAAACATCTGGATGTATTGAAAGCTCTTCGAGCCAATATCATAGAGCTTACAGGCAATCATAATTTGGATCGAGGCATATCACCCTATCTCAAAGCGCTCAACTGGTACTCAAAACATGATATGCGATATTTTGGAGGCGGTGCCAATCCTCAGGAGGCAAATACCCCGCTCATACTTACACTGAAAGATTCCACACGCATTTCCTGGATAGGATTCAATGAGCGATGTCCGCTTGGTGAATGTGCAGATAATGGTCCGGGTGCAAACAGATACTCAGATGACAAAGCAAAAAAATTGATCGATTCACTTAGAAGCATCGGCATCAATACAATCATTGCTTGCATACAGTTCAGTGAAATTGATGGGTATATTCCTCATCAGGCACAAAGAAATATCTCAAAACGATTGATAGAATTTGGAGCGGATATCTTGATTGGGTCGCAGGCGCATGTGGTTCAAGAAATAGGCATGCATAAAGGAAAGATGTTGTTTTATGGAACGGGGAATTTCTTATTTGATCAAACCTATAAACCGGAAGTGCGAAGAGCATATTTTCTGCAATGTATCTTTTACAAAGGACGCATGATTCAAACCAAACCGATATACACATTCATGCGTATGAGTAAAGAACCGGATATTGCGTCTCCCCAAGAGCGCATGTTGATTCGATCTGCAATTCTGAAAGAAGATAATTTTTAGAAATCCCCACCAAGAGAAAATAACCATTGGGGCATGGACCATCCAAGATGTTCATTTCTCCATGCCACATCCACTCTAAAAGGTAAACCAAACAAAAATGTTCTGATTCCCACACCGGCACTCATCAACAAATCTCCGGAATTAGGATATCTGAAATGAGCATAATCGCCGCTTTGAGCAAGATTCCAAGAAACTTCGTCACTCCAAGCAGTTCCCATGTCCATAAAGAATGCAGCTTGAAATGCCTGAAACACAACGGGTACCGGACCAGCAAGCAGGGCTGTGAACAAAGGGAATCGTAATTCAGCATTCATCATTGCATATTTGGTACCGAAGCGTTCATTTACGTCCCAACCACGAAGTGGCAAAGCATAATTCAAAAAGGCAAAATCTTCCGGACTTTTGAAGGGAAGTGCTCCACCGGCAAATGAACGATTGATCCAATTGTCTATACCACCCAGAAAGAAAAACTGCTGATCAGGATTCGTGCTGATTCCCATTCCGCCTCCACCGCGCAGAGCAAGAAACAAGAAATTCTCTGTGAGTGTGAAATATTGTCTGAAATCCAGATCCATCACTGCAAGGCCAAGTCCTGACTGTGACAATCTTGGAGCTGCTTGTACAGACATGGCATATCGCGTTCCTTGAGAAGGCCCATACCAGCCCGGCATCGTATTATCATATACCACTCTTGTCTGAGAAACAATCATGTCGCGCGAAGTGACCGGCTCTTGCGGAAATTCCATGTTCTCTTTACTGAGATGCATATAATTCAAGCCGAGTTCAAATCGACGAAAACGTGAAGTTGGCAATGATGCGATGCCACCAAGTCCATAATTTCTGAAGCGATAAAAATAACTCGAAGGTGCATTGTCACTTTTCACCAAACCATAACCAACATTGTGATTTGCAGTGATTTGCCAATCAATGATATGAGGTAAATAGGAATATGAAAAGAAGAAATTGCTATTGCGAATATCAAAAAACAAATTCGCTTGCAGATAGATTTGATGATCCCCCAGCATATCGCTGAACAGCATTTGTGCAACGCCTTGATAACCCCAAAACGTGTTTACTCCCGCATTGGCAAGCACCACATCATTTGAAAATGTGATTTTATACACCTGAGCCGGTGTTTTCATTGGATCCGCAATATCATGTTCCATTTGAGCACGCATGATATTGGTGATCGGAGAAGAAGATTCCTGTTGAGGAAAGCGCGCGATGTCTTGATTAGGTTGAATCAATTGTTGACGGGAAAACTCTACTTCAATTCCCTCTCCATATCCCATGAGTTCTTGTGGTTGAGAAAATTGCACTGATTCTTTGTTTCCGGCAATCGATGTTCCGGATTCCTTCTTGGACATCATGAATTTTGTGAGTGGAAGAGAATCATAAGATCTACGTTCCAAAGGATAACGCATTTGGAATATATCATATCCACCATTGTTTTGAGAAGTGAATACCAATGTTGATCCATCCATGCTCATGGATAATTGTGTGATGCCATTAAGTGCATTAGTGCGAGGTATCACCTTCGATGCTTCCAATTGCAATTCATATAAATTTCCAATGCCATTATTGTCGGAAACAAATACCAATGAAGCACCATTGTTCGTAATGGCTAAAGAAGTTTTTTGAGAGGATGGATCAAATGTCAATCGACCCATCAATCCTGTTTCCAATTCCACCTGATAAATATCCGATATGCTTGGATCATGTTTCCACATCGCAAAGTCTTCTGCCTTATATGGTCCTTGCACATAATCCCCGCGATCGGACACAAAATATATGATGCGCGAATCCGGAGACCATACAGGATGGGAATCCGAAAACACATCATCAGTCGCACGAATGATGCTTCCCGTTTTAACATCAAAAAGCCAGATATCCGTTTGTTCAGACACTGTTCCAATGAATGCAATCGTCGCACCATCAGGAGACCAAATCGCGGAGGTCAAAGTCTTGATGCTAAATTCATGTTTCACATAATCGCCACTTTTCACATCCACTATATACAATGCATCTTCGCCCCCGGACTTTGCGGATATCGCAAGTTTTTTTCCATCGGGAGACCAAGAAATACCTGGAGTGAGCACATTCAATTCTTCAAAATCAACCGCGCGCCCGCTATTGATCAGCTCTTCGGGTTCTTCTTCTCGATTACTCAAACTCAGTAAGAATACGCCGAATTGTCCATCCCTGTTTGAAATGAATGCAATTGTATCACCGGATGGAGAAAGCGCCGGAGAAGAATTGTAAAAACTATGATCCTTTTTATGATTCGTTATGCGAATGGCCATATCTTCCAAGCTTTCAAAGCGATCCAAATCAGGAAGATATTTTTTCTTCATTTCCCTTACCCATTCTTCAGAGAAATCTTCAACCGATTTTCCAAATGATCCTTTGAATGCAATATCCAATGTACCGGAAGTACGCAATCGATTCAGCAATTCACCGATTTTTCTTTCACCGTATTTTTCCGACACATACCAATAAAATGCTTGACCTCCACGATAAGCATAATAGCCGGTGAGATTATCAAAACCTTTGATGAATTCACTCAATGCTATATCTCGCATGAACATGTCTGTCTTTGTATCATATCCCCCATTCCCCTCATACTCAGCAAATCCCTCATTCATCCATAAAGGTAATTCCATGCGAATATTATTTGATATCATGCTTTGCACCGAACCACCATAGAACATGTCATTCAATACTGCATGCACCAATTCATGATGAATCACATGTCTGAATTGCTCATACCCACCTTCAAATGGAAGAGTGATGCGATTCTTGAACAATTCAGTGACACCACCAACACCCTCCGGCATGAAATCCCACACAACATTGGTTTGTTGAAAATCATTATGCGAATTATAAATGATGAGGGATATTCTTTTGGAAATGGAATATTTCAATTGTTGTTGAACAGAACTCAATGCACGTTCAGCATGTATTCCGGCATAGCGTGCCAGATATTCTCCGTCTTCATGAAAGTACACATCAAAATGCTTGGTCTTGATGAATTTCCATGAGAAATCTCGGTATTGCACTTTGTTTTTTCCGAATTCTTGCCCATGAGCATCATGCATCATCATAAAAAACAACATCATCGATGCAAGAAACATAGCAACAGAGCAAGAAAACCTATTGAAAAGAGAATAATTCACGATATCTGCGAAATCATTAAAAAAACCATTGCTGAATTGTGCGATTTACATTGGCAAACTACAAAAACCGCATCCCAAAGACGAACAAAACCAAGGAAGATTTCCGGCTGCATGAACAAGAAAAAAAATACGCAAATTCATATTACGAAATCATGCCATCAGTTGAACAAAAAATACCCTGAAACACTGATGAAATCAATAATTCAAAGCAAGTCAAGTATGATCATTTTTTCTGCCGAAAGTTTTCCACAAGTATTGCTCTTGAAGGAGAAACATGTAGTTTTGAACCACGGCAAAGCAGCATATTGAATTTGCCCCTCCCGACGAGCAATTATTCCAAGTTGGAATCAATCGCCATTCCGCTTCAAAGGGTAGCGGGGGAGGAAAGTTTTGGTGTCTTTGCCCCCCACAGCAGATCACCGACGAAGAAAATCGCGGGAATACGCCATTCCCTTATAAGTATTTGAAATTTCTATTTGATAACATAAAGAATCATATACGTGATTCACGTTTTTTATGTATTTTGCCTTTCGGATTTCCCCGATCCGAAGCAGCATTATTACCAAAAAAACACCCTATTCTGAAGAGGCACTCGTATGAATATAGTGCGACGCTTTACCCAAGCGGGATTGAGCCCATTTGATCAATGTGAATACACAATGCGTTCATCAGTATTGCGCAATACTGATGGATCCACTGTATTTCAGATGGACAATATTGAAGTACCTTCCCAGTGGTCACAGGTAGCCACTGATATTCTTGCACAGAAGTATTTCCGTAAAGCCGGCGTTCCGCAGTACAATGCGGATGGTTCACCGCAATTGGACGAAAACGGGAATCAGGTCACCGGATCTGAAACTTCCATTCGTCAGGTGGTTCACCGTCTGGCCGGTTGCTGGAGACATTGGGGCGAGAAGCATGGATATTTCGATTCCAAGAAAGATGCTGAAGCATTTTATGACGAGATATCGTTCATGCTCCTCAAGCAGATGTCTGCACCTAATTCACCGCAATGGTTCAATACGGGTTTGCATTTTGCCTATGGGATTACAGGAAGCGCGCAGGGGCATCATTATGTTGACCCCAAATCAGGCAAATTGACACTTTCGCAGGATGCATATTCACGAGCACAAGCACATGCTTGCTTCATTCAATCAGTCACCGATGATTTGGTGAATGAAGGAGGCATTTTCGATTTGGTGACTCGCGAGGCACGCATCTTCAAGTATGGCTCAGGTACGGGTTCGAACTTTTCGAATCTACGTGGCAAGGGCGAGAATTTGTCCGGAGGAGGCAACTCTTCCGGTCTCATGAGTTTCCTCAAGATCTTCGACAGGGCGGCCGGAGCAATCAAATCAGGGGGAACCACAAGGCGTGCAGCCAAAATGGTGATCGTGGACATCGATCATCCGGACATTGAGGATTTTATCGAATGGAAAGCTCGCGAAGAGGACAAAGTAGCATCCCTCGTAGCTGGCTCCAAGGTGTCGTCCACATTTTTGAAAGCAATCGTAGATGAAGCCGTAGCCAATGGGGCAGATCGCAAAGTCAATGATCGCTTGAACACACTCATTCAAAATGCACTGCATCGCGGTGTTCCGATGAATTATATCCATCGAGTGCTTTCACTTGTGGAGCAAGGGTTTACCGCTCTCAACTTCGAGATATTCGATACGCATTATGAATCCGAAGCTTATATCACAGTAAGTGGTCAAAACTCCAATAATTCGGTTCGTGTCACCAATGCATTCATGAATGCGGTTGAAAACGATGAAGATTGGAATCTCACTTGGCGCACAAGCAAGGGCATTGCACGTACGGTAAAGGCTCGTGATCTTTGGAACAAAATCAATCTCAGTGCATGGAAATCTGCAGATCCCGGTTTGCAATATGATACAACCATCAATGAATGGCATACTTGCCCCGTTGATGGCCGCATCAATGGATCGAATCCATGTTCAGAGTATATGTTCCTTGATGATACAGCTTGCAATCTTGCAAGTTTGAATCTCGGTACATTCATCGATGAAGATGGCACATTCCGCATTGATGATTTCCGTCATGCAACCAGACTTTGGACAATCGTACTCGAGATTTCTGTCTTGATGGCGCATTTCCCTTCAAAAAATATTGCTCAACGCAGTTATGATTTCCGCACACTTGGTTTGGGTTATGCCAATCTTGGTACAATCCTCATGATCAATGGCATTCCTTATGACTCACCGGAGGCATTGGCAATGTGTGGTGCAATCACCGCCATCATGACAGGTGAATCTTATGCAGCAAGTGCTGAAATGGCGCGCGATGTAAAGCCCTTCCCTCGTTATGAAGCAAATAAAGACAATATGCTTCGCGTGATTCGCAATCATCGTTTGGCGGCATATAATTCTCCAAATGCAGACTATGAAGATCTTACCATTTTCCCAATGGGCATAGATTCCACATTTGTTTCGGAAGATTTGCTCAAAGCCGCACAGCAGGCCTGGGACAAAGCATTAGCACTTGGCGAGGAATTCGGTTATCGCAATGCTCAAGTTTCCGTGATTGCTCCAACAGGTACAATCGGACTTGTCATGGATTGTGACACAACCGGTATCGAACCTGATTTTGCAATTGTGAAATTCAAGAAATTATCCGGTGGCGGATATTTCAAGATCGTGAATCAGTCAGTGCACAAGGCATTGGTTAATCTTGGTTATAGCGAAGCACAAATCGAAGACATCGAAAAATATTGCAAAGGACATGGCACATTGATCGGATGTCCGGGAATCAATAAGCAAAGTCTGAAAGACAAAGGCTTCACCGATGATAAAATCGAAGCAGTGGAAAGTCAATTGGATAATGTGTTCGATGTAAAATTCGCATTCAATAAATGGACATTCGGCGAAGAGTTTTGCAAGTCACTTGGTTTTACTGATGAACAACTCAATGATTATTCTTTTGACATGCTCAAGGAATTGGGCTTCAGCAAAGAAGAAATAGAGTTTGCAAATGATTTCATTTGCGGAACGATGACCATCGAAGGCGCACCTCATTTGAAAGATGAACATCTTGCCATCTTCGATTGCGCAAACAAATGCGGCAAAAAAGGCAAAAGATATATCCAGCACATGGCACATGTTCGCATGATGGCCGCGGCTCAACCATTCATCTCCGGTGCAATTTCAAAGACAGTGAATATGCCCGCAGAAGCAAAAGTGCATGAAATCGGTGAAGTCTATCATGAAGCTTGGAAAACAGGCGTGAAAGCAATTGCACTCTATCGTGATGGATCCAAATTGTCACAACCTCTCAATGCATCCAATGATGAAGATCTCGACGAAGTCGTCGTATTGGGTGATGAGCATACACTTGATGAAACCCTCGGGCCAAAAGATGTGCAAGAGCGCATAGTAGAGCGTGTTTATCACAGAGCCGAACGTAGAAGATTACCAAAGAGACGTCGTGGATTCGTTCGTGAAGGCAATGTTGGCGGACACAAAGTCTTCCTTCGTACCGGTGAATTCGAAGATGGAACACTTGGTGAAATCTTCATCGACATGTACAAAGAAGGTGCATCTTTCAAAGGTCTATTGAACTGCTTTGCAGTATTGGCATCAAAAGCATTGCAATATGGCATTCCACTCGAGGAATTGGTTGATACATTCACATTCACTCGTTTTGAACCTGCCGGCCCTGTACAAGGTCATGATGCAATCAAAAATGCAACTTCAGTGCTTGACTATATCTTCCGTTCTCTCGGTTATGATTATCTCAATCGTACAGACTTCGTTCACGTGCAAGCCGTTGATGAAGATGGAAAAACAACTTCACCTGCAGGAAATCCCGTTCTCACAACCAAAACAAGCAAGAAGGTGATTGAAGTCACTGAGCCTGCTTTGGCAAGTGCGGTTGCAAAAGTGAAGGTTGCAGCAGGCAATGGAACACAAAAAGTCTTTGAAGCAAAAGCAAAAGGTTATACCGGTGAACAATGCTCAACATGCAGCTCCATGCGCGTGAAGAGAAATGGTTCTTGCACGGTCTGCGAAGACTGCGGTACAACCAGCGGTTGCTCATAATACGATACATCATTTTTGGAATATAGGCCCTGATTTTATCAGGGCTTTTTTTTACTCCGACCATGAAACCACAATTTGATCCAACTACAGTCAAGTATCATCTCCCGGAAGAAAAGATTGCGCTCTATCCACTTGCAGAACGCGATCACAGCAAACTATTGATAGTGCCAAAGGAGAATCAAGATTTCATACATTCACACTTTTATGATCTTCCCAATCATATACCAACAAATTCTTTGATGTTCGTGAATGTATCAAAAGTGATTCATGCCCGGATTCCATGCATCAAAGAATCGGGTGGTATGGCAGAGGTACTATTGACAGAACCTGTAAATGGCGCTGCCACCGATGCAATGTCGAATACAGAAAAGAGCAAGTGGAAATGTATCATAGGTGGAAAGAAAATCATAGCCGGAATGAATCTATCAACAATTGATGAACAGCATCATTTAACGATTCATGTTCTGGAAAAATCAGGCATGGATGCAGTCATTGAATTGCAATGGTCGGGTACTGAGAATCTGGCATACATACTCACAGAAATCGGCAAGATTCCTTTACCTCCATATCTCAACAGAGATGCCGAGGAATCAGATGAAGAACGATATCAAACTGTCTATGCAAAAGAAGATGGTTCCGTTGCTGCACCAACAGCCGGATTACACTTTACTGAATCTGTCATCGAGAAATTGAAACAACAGCATATTGCAATGGAAGAGGTAACATTGCATGTGGGACTCGGAACATTCAAGCCATTCGATGCAGATGCAGTGGAAGACTTTTCAATGCATTCCGAAAAAATCTTCGTTCAAAAAGAAGTCATCGGACATTGCAGAGATTTCTTTTTGAATGAACAGAGAGGTGCATGCATTGCGGTAGGGACAACATCATGCAGAACAATGGAATCATTGTATTGGTTTGGAGTGGGATTGATGAATCAAGAATTTCCCGCTTGGAACACCGCTACATTCGAACTCGGACAATGGGATGTATATGAGTTGTTTGAGCAAGCCGTATCACCTGCGGAATCATGTTCTGCGATTCTTCGATGGATGCATCATCATGGACTGAACGCAATTCAAGGAGAAACGCAATTGATGATTGTTCCCGGCTATCAATGGGGCATGATCGAAGGCCTCATCACCAATTTTCATCAACCTGAAAGCACATTGCTTTTTTTAGTGTCATCATTTCTTGGCATTAAGCGATGGGATCAAGCATATCGAAGTGCTTTGGAGAATAACTATCGCTTTCTCAGTTATGGTGATTCATCCCTCTTGTGGCATTGATCATGGTTCACGACCATTCAAAAACAATTCGGCTTCAAGCACATCTTGCTCCGAGCCCATGAATGCCTGGGAACACTGATGTATATCCGTGGGAATGATATCCAGAATTCTATTGATGCCATCACTCGCTCTTCCACCGGCTTGCTCGATGATCATTGCAAGAGGATTCAATTCATAGAGCAAACGAAGCTTTCCATTGGGATGTTTTGTATCCGCCGGATACATGAAGATTCCACCATAGTGTAGAGTACGATGTATGTCGGCAACTGCTGTTCCGATATATCGAAGCGAATAGGGTTTTCCGGAGATTGGTTGTTTCAAGTGATCAACATAGCGTTTCATGCCATCAGACCATAAAGAATAATTCCCTTCATTCACGCTGTAGATTTTCCCTTGTTTCGGCATGCGCACTTTTTCATGCGTGAGAAGAAAGTCACCGATTGTTTGATCATACGTAAACACATCAACGCCATGACCGGAAGTATAGACCAATGTGGTGGCGCTTCCATAACAAGCATATCCTGCTGCAACCTGTTTATATCCCGGTTGCAAAACATCGCGTTCATCACCATCTGTGATTGATTGTGGATCCAATCGACGATAGATTGAGAAGATAGTCCCGATGGTGGTATTCACATCAATGTTTGAAGAACCATCAAGTGGATCGAATAGCAGAACATATTTTCCTTTTGCATATTCTTCAGGAATATTGATGATGCCATCTGATTCCTCTGAAGCCATCACACAGAGATGTCCGCCATGATCCATAGCCCGAAAAATGACTTCATTGGCGAATTCATCAAGCTTTTTTACAGTTTCCCCATGAATGTTCATGGAATCCGTCATGCCCAGAATATCATTCAAACCCGCTCTTCGCACATCGCGGGCTATGATTCTCAAAGCAAGGGTGAGATCCCTCAATAAACGTGAATATTCCCCTGTTGCCGAAGGATGATATTGTTGTTCTTCGGCGATATGACGTTCAATCGTGACAAGCCGAGACACGCGAATAAATGACATTGTACTTACACCAAAACAAAAGTCTTTAGTATGGCATCGTGAAGTTTTATTTTGCACTTTCAATGCTTACATTGTGATGAAAATTACCAATCCGATGCTTTATTGCAAAGGACAAGAATCATTCTGACAAATTATTAATCAACTGCTCATGGCAAAACACATGGAACGCCAATCCGACATTGTCAGCACGCAACGCATTCATGAAGATGAAAGCGATATCACCCTGCGCCCTTCCTCATTTGATGATTTCACGGGACAGGCCAAAATCGTGGATAATCTCAAGGTATTCATTGCCGCTGCAAGGAATCGAGGAGAGGCATTGGATCATGTATTGTTAACCGGCCCGCCGGGTCTGGGAAAAACCACGCTAAGTCATATCATTGCACATGAGATGAGAGCAGAAATCAAAACGACATCGGGTCCTGTACTTGAAAAGCCGGGCGATCTTGCAGGGCTTCTCACAAATCTGAAAGAAGGCGACATATTATTCATTGATGAGATTCACAGACTATCACCCGTGATCGAAGAGTACTTGTACTCTGCAATGGAAGATTATGTACTGGACATCATGATTGAGTCAGGTCCGGCAGCAAGATCGGTACAAATCACGATTCCACGTTTTACTTTGGTGGGTGCAACAACAAGAGCAGGATTACTCACCGCTCCCTTACGTTCTCGCTTCGGAGTAGTGAGTAGATTGGATTATTATTCTCATCAAGATTTGTATCATGTGATTGTTCGATCTGCCGGCATTTTGAATGTTCCGATTGATGAAGATGGTGCACATGAAATTTCACGAAGATCAAGAGGTACCCCGCGCATTGCGAATCGATTATTGAGAAGAACAAGAGACTTTGCGGAAATCAAAGGTAAAGGGACAATTACCAAAGAAATAGTTCATATTGCCTTGGCTGCATTGGAAGTTGATGAATATGGTCTGGATGAAATGGACAAAAGGATTCTTCTTACAATCATCGATAAATTCAATGGAGGACCTGTTGGTGTGGGCACATTGGCCGTTGCTGTTGGTGAAGAAGCAGGGACATTGGAAGAAGTATATGAACCATTTCTGATTCAGCAAGGATTCTTGCAGCGTACGCAAAGAGGTCGCGAAGCCACGGCATTATGCTATCGTCATTTCGGAAAAGAGGGAAAGAATGATCAAGCATTATTCGATTGATGCATGAAATATGTCTTCATCTTTCCTTTACCCTTGATATCTATTTCACCACGCGAAGTGAATGTGATATCCGTATGGCCTTCAAGCAAATGTTTGTAATACTCGGTCACTTGAATTTGACCTTTCTCTCCCGTGTTTTCCATTCTGCTTGCTATATTTACAGCATCGCCCCATAAATCATAGCTGTATTTATCTTCACCGATGATACCTGCAATTGCTTCACCGGCATGAATCCCGATTCGTAAATCTACTTTACTGTGACCAATGATGAATTGTTGTGATGCAGACATAACATCGAATGCAAAATTCGCCAATCTCAATGCATGATCTTCTTGTTTCTTTGGAACCCCGCAAACTGCCATATAAGCATCGCCAATCGTTTTGATTTTCTCAACATTATGTTTCTTTGCAATTCTATCGAATTCAGTAAAGAGTTTATTCAAATCCATGATGAGAGATTCGGGATTCATGGCCGAAGTCAATGCAGTAAAATCCACAATATCTGAAAAGAATATGCTGACATCTTCTGCTACATCTACTATATTAGATTCTCCATTCAACATTCTTTCCGCAATCGTGTTTGGAAGTATATTATAAAGGATTTTTTCTTGTTCCTGAAAACGGGCAACCTGTAATTGTCTATCTCTTTCGATTTGATCAAGCTTTCTTCTTTGATCCAATAAATCAGCTTTGTGTTTTGCCTCTTCTGAAATCAAGACATCATTCAGTTGTAAATGCTCTTTCTAATGATACAATGATTTCTACCATAATTCCATTCTTTCATAAAGTTCACTCATTTGTTTGTGCAAAGAACAAACGGCATCTTGTTGCTGCAAATCAATATGTATGTCCATAGCTTTGAGAAAATACTCTTCTGCTTTGATTGGCTCATATCTTGAATTCGCAGGATTTGCATAGAGGTTTCCAATATTGACAAATTTCGTTGCAATTCCCGATGCATCGTCTGTTTCAATTGCATGTTTCAAAACCTCTTCATCTAATGCAAGTGCTTCTTCAAACTTTTCTTGAAAATCCAACAAAATGCCAATATTGCTTTGTGCATGCATCACACCTGTTTTGTCATCAAGAATTGCAAATAGCTCCGAGGCTCTTTGAAAATACGAATCAGCAAGATCGTATTCATTAGTCAATAAATGAACTCCTCCAATTGTAAGACAATTATTGGCTATGCCTCGAAGATTGTTCACTTTCTCATTGATGGCCAGTGCTTGATATTGATACTCAAGAGCTTTTGCATATTGATTCATTCCGAAATACACATTCCCAATATTTCCAGTATTTGCAGCAACTCCGGCTTCATCTCCCAATTCTTCATAAAGGCGACGTCCTTTATCCATGAATTCCAGTGATATTGAATACTCAGCCAGTTTACGATATGATATCCCGGCATTTGTATATCCATGTGCAAGCCCAAGAGTATTCTGTTCAGACTCAAAGATGTCAATAGCTTCTTTAAAACAAACTATGGACTCAGCTAGTTGAGAAGTATGCTGATGAATATTTCCTAGATGTATCAGTGCTTTTGCATATATGCTTTTGTCTTTCTGGGAATGATGTTGAACCACCCTTTCAAAAATTTCTTTTGCTTCATCAATCTGACCAAGATAGTAATGGGCTTTTCCAAGAAGTAACAGGATGGATGCATGGAGTTACCAATGCTTAGTAGCATCTACATGTGATAGAAGAGATTTCGATTGTTCGAGAATGAAGGATATATTCGTGCCATCGACGAGCATCTCTTCCAAATGCTTAAGCTCTTCCTGTATCTCTGATTCAACCATGAGATGGGCTTATGATAGTGAGCAAATCTGTAAATATTCACATGCAAAGATACAGACCGTCAAGAAACGTTGGTGCAAAAAAAATGCCTTGAATCTTCAAGGCATGTATTGGAAAGGTCTTTGTTATTTTGCTATCTCTTGCTCTATAGCTTTGATCAGCTCATCGGAAAGAGGATCCACACCGGATTTGAATCGCTTTACGATTTTCCCTTCTTTATCAACAAGAAACTTTTCAAAATTCCAACCCACTTCACCAGATAAATCTCCATTGCCTCCACCGGAGGTAAGGAAACCATATAGTGGATGCTTATCGGATCCTTTTACAGAGATTTTTGCGAACATGTCAAAAGTGACATTAAACTTTGTTGAACAGAATTCTTTGATCTCTTGATCTGTGCCGGGTTCTTGTCCCCCAAAATTGTTTGCGGGAAAACCAAGTATGCTCAAACCTTTTAACGCGAATGAATCATGTAATTTTTCAAGATTTGCATATTGACGTGTATATCCGCATTGGGAAGCCACATTCACAAGAAGCATCACGCGACCACGATAATTAGAAAGTGGCGTTTCAACTCCATCAATGTTCTTCATTGTAAATTGATGAATGGAACCACCCGATATTGCTCGCTCTTCTGCTTCGCATCCGATTGTTGACATAATGAGTACTCCGAATGATGCAATCAGCATCGATAATTTGATTACATTCTGCATGTTTGACTCTCTGATGAATAATTGATATGGGTATAACAAAACATGTACGATCTCAGTTCCAATAAAAAAGCCCGTTGAATAACGGGCTTACTTTTTCTTGGTATCAGGTGGTTGCGTCATGAAAATCTTGAGTAAAGACTCCACTTCTGCATTACGAGCTTGTGATTCTTGGGAACCACCTCCAAACAATGAAAATAATCCACCGCTTTCACCCGCCATTGCAACTTGCTCTCGTTCATCCTCTTTGGGGGAGAAAATCAACATTATCGCATATACGATCAATAGAATGAATTCCAGACTTAAAGCAAAGAGAATGATTGATGGCTCGCTTGATGGAATAAATTTCAATCCACGAATACCAATGATGATAATCAACACTGCAGCACCCATATATACCATACCCAATATTGCATTTGCATATTGAATGGAAAAATAAGATCGCATATAAAATTGAAGCGCTACTTGTGTTCGAATGAATGATTCAAATGGACTCGTCGCATCTTGCCATAACAATGCGCCTTGCAGATTTTTCATCTCATCAACGGAGATTTTGTATTCTTTCGCAAGATCATACAAATCACGTATATCAGCATCTATAACTCTTCTACGCAATTCCATGATTTCTGCATCTGTATGTTCACCATATAATGAAATGGAAATGGTGTCCAACATATTCATAATTTCACGTTGAATTTTCTGACGCAATAATCCAATGCTCTTTGGTAAGAAGGAAACGATATATGTGCTGATCGTAACTCCGATGAACAAGATCAATGGCAATAATGCCAATGTTGGATTGAATAGATATCGAGCAATGCGCATTTTATTGGGCTCATTCTCCATCCCTGCAATACGCTCGACAATTCCCCAATTCGTGAAAAGATTCGTAACAACTTCGTCCTTGGGAGCACCTTCTGCAATACGATATTCAAGTACTTCTCCATCAGAGGCAACATCGGCATGCATGAAACTCGTAAAAAACACATCCATCAATGGCATGGCAATAACCATGTGAAGAAAAGCAACAACGCAAACAATCATCCCCGCATATATTATGTACTGCAAAGTGGTATGCTTACTTAACTCGAAATATTCTTTTCGAGAGGATGCCTGTAATTCAGTCGATATGTCTAAATCCTGTTCTGCCATCGATTAGCTTGGTTTCATTTGTGATGGGAGGTCAAAATAAAAAAAGGACATGATATGATCATGTCCTTCAAATAAATTTTCATTGTCTTTTAACGAACATCTTGGCTCACAAATGGCATCAATGCCAAATGACGAGCATATTTGATGGCAAGAGCAATCTGACGCTGTTGAATAGCTGTCACACCGGTGATGCGGCGAGGAAGAATCTTTCCCTGATCATTGATGAAACGTTGCAATGCCTTTGGTTCAAGATAATCAATCACACGGCTTTGGCCCATAGGATTAACTTTCTTCTTGGCAGGCGTTCTTTTATTGCGGTTACCGGCCAAAAAAGGATTGTTAACAGCATTCAATGGTTGTTGTCTCATGATTATCCTTCCTTATCTGGTTGAGTTTTCATTGCCTTTGTTTTTTCAAAGCGCTTATTGAAACGCTCTACGCGTCCCGCAGTGTCAACAAGCATCTGCTTGCCTGTGAAGAAAGGATGGCTCTTGGAATCAATTTCAAGCACCATGCGATCACTTTTATAACAGGAACGAGTATGATAGACTGTACCGTCTGTCATGACAATCTCAACCTGATGATAATAGGGATGGAGATTCTTTTTCATGTGATTATCTGTTAATGTCAATTTTATCGACTTCTGACAAGTCCCCGATTCGCACAAAACGCTCGAGGTATTTCATATTGCCTTTTTCTGTGTGATAAGGCTTGATTACGCGAACATTGATGAAGGAGGCAACTACCTTCTTACTCATCTTATCGCCGAATGTCTGCTTCTTTGCCATGTGTATTTTGCAGAGAAAAATGTAAACAACAGGATTGCAAATGTACGGGTATTTCTTGAATTGGCAAAAAGAAAAATTACAAAGTACCTGTGCTGCCGAAGCCACCTGCACCGCGTTCTGTTATGGAAAGTTCGCTTACTTCTTCCCATGACACCGTTTCATATCTAGCAATCACCAATTGAGCTATTCTTTCACCGGGTTGAATGGCATATGATTCTTTGCCGGAATTGGCTAAAATCACCTTTATTTCACCTCGATAATCGGAATCTATGGTTCCCGGGGCATTTAAGGAAAAAATGCCGTGCTTTGCAGCCAAGCCGCTTCTGGAGCGCACCTGACACTCATATCCTTCAGGCAATGCAATTGCTATTCCGGTTGGAATCATTGCGATTGCGCCTGGTTCCAAGATCCATTGTTCGGTTAATGCAGCTGTGATATCCATTCCTGCTGAACCCTTTGTTGCGTAGAATGGCAATGAACCGGGCACCTCACCGCATTGCATGATTTGAACTTTCAGCATGATATTCTTCTCCGATAAAAAAAAGCCCCGATGCAGTGATGTGCATTGGGGCCTGTATGTTCTGGGGTGAATCAGGCGGTGGGATAAACAGAAACTTTGAGTCGCGTTTTATCTTTACGCTCAAACTTAACCACTCCGTCAACGAGCGAGAACAATGTATAATCCTTGCCCAAACCTACATTGTTGCCCGGATGGAAACGTGTTCCACATTGACGCACGAGAATATTTCCGGCTGAAACGATTTGACCTCCAAAGCGCTTCACGCCACGTCGTTTGGAATTTGAGTCACGACCGTTCTTGGTAGATCCGGCCCCTTTTTTGTGTGCCATTCTATAACTCCTTTATCCGAGCTTGATATCGTTTATTTGAATTTGTGTATACTGCTGACGATGACCATTCAACTTGCGATAACCTTTACGACGCTTTTTCTTGAATACAAGAACTTTGTCGCTTTTGCCATGCGCAATGACGGTTGCCTTGACCGATCCACTGAGATAGGGATTTCCGATCGATACATTTGATTCTTCACCACCAAGAAGGATATTTCCGAATTCAACGCTTGATCCAACCTCAGCATCCAATAGTGGAACTGTAAGTGTGTCAGTTGGTCTGACGGTGAATTGTTGGGCGGCTATTTCTACTACAGCAAACATACTAGTACAGTCGATGAATTGATGAACTTTTCTCTCATAATGAGAACTGCAAAAATAGGAGATTTTGGGTATTCTCCCAAGAAAAAGTTTTGAAGGGTGCTTTTATGGTTTTAGCGCAAGAGCGGCAAAGATGCCACGGGCTATGCAATCAGGTACATATCGAAGTTGTTTTTGGTGTTTACCTTCCATAATAGCCATAATTGACTCTGCATCACCACCAAGCACAAGAAATTCATAATCAGGAAATGCGTCCATGTAATTGGATATTGCGCCGGAAATGGCGGTGGAAATTCCGGCATGAATGGCATCCTGAGTGGATATTCCGGTTAAGTGGCTTGTAGGTTGTGGTGCAAGAAGTGGAAGACCCGCGGTTTGAGAGCTGAGTGTACTGTACATTGTGGTGAATCCGGGCATGATGGCACCACCCAAACATATACCCTGCTCATTCACAACATTGAACGTTATCGCTGTGCCGCAGTCGATGGTGATGAGTGGTGATTGTGTTACTTGCAATGCGCCGAATAAACCATGCATTCTGTCTTCGCCCATACCTGAGATATTCGAAAAGTCAATTGTGCCGGATTCAGCTAAGAGTATTTTTGTTCGAATGGTTGTGCATCCCTGATGTTCGAGTGCGCCATTGAATTGTTGATCCATTCCGGGATTCACGGAAGAGATTCCAATGATATATTCTTTGCCTAGTGCATGTTCTTCGATGATTGCAATCAGTGCTGCATCCCAGTCATCGGTTGAATACGCAAAAGCCCCCAATAATTGAGGGCCTTGCGCATAACATTTGACGCGCGAATTTCCGAAATCAAGTGCGAAATGTATCATGTCAATTTTGGAGGTGGCTCCATCATCGAACCGCATTGCTTGCATGTGCGATGATCGATAGAGCCATAGAATCGTTCAAAAATTGGGGGCAATTGTTTTACGATGTCATTGACCGGAATATATTCTTCATAGAGTTTTGATGTACATGATTCGCAAAACCACATAAAGCCGTCGAGTTCATTGTCGAGTCTTTTGCGTTCCATCACGAGACCTACTGTATTCGGACCCCTTTGCGGTGAATGTGGTGTTCGTGGAGGCAGCAAAAAAATATCCCCTTCTTCGATGTGGATGTCTCTTTGTTTTCCATCATCGATGATTTTCACGGTGATGTCTCCTTCCAATTGATAGAAGAATTCTTCACCTTCATTATAATGAAAATCCTTGCGTGAGTTTGGTCCACCCACGACCATCACGATGAATTCGGTGTCTTGATACACGGTTGCATTTCCTACCGGTGGCTTGAGTAAATGCCGATGTTCATCGATCCAGGTTTTGAAATTGAATGCGCCTTGTATAGCCATGAGACACCTTGAAAATTCAGTGGGTAATATGTGACGAAACTACAAAAAAACTTCTGATCGAAATGGGTTCAACCTTCAAATCGTTCGATGGATGAAATACCTTTGATTTTTCTGAATCTATCAAAAATGCGATGAAGATGCTCCGTGTTTTTAACGAAAACCGTCACCAATCCTTTAAAATGTGTTCCGGCAGCATTGATATTTACACTGCGGATATTCGTATTGTTATACCCAACAATTGCATTGGTAATTTCATTGAGCAAGCCGGGTCGATCTTCGCCTTCCAAAGATATTGCAGCAAGATATTCTCCTTGTTGAACAGAAGCCCATTGCAATGACATGATTCTTCCATCTCTTTTTTCTATGAGATCAGCGATATTCTTACATGTTTTTCGATGAACGCGTATGCCTGTTCCTGTTGAGACAAGTCCTATGATATGATCACCGGGAACAGGATTGCAGCATTTTGCATAATCATATAAAATGCCTTTCGAAGTTTCCGGACTACCTATTATGAATACGCCATTTCCTGAATCGCCACGTACCGCTTTATACACCTCATCCGAAGAATATTCTGTTTGCTGTTGATCATGTTCTCGTGAGCCGGGTTTTGCTTTTTCTTTGATCAGAGCAAGAGTTAGATCCAGATTTGCCTCGCCTATGGCCAATTTGTGATAAAAATCACTTTTGTGTTCAAAGCGTAGAGAAAGAATGATTTTCTCGAGTTGATCTTCATCAATGTGAAGACCCATTTTTTTTGATTTTTTCTCCCACAATTCTTTCCCTTCAGTGGTAAGCTTTCGCTTCTCTTCATTGAGAAATTTCTTGATGCCTTGTTTTGCTTTATGCGTAACAATGAAACGTTCCCAATCACGATTCGGAGATTGATTTTTTGACGTGATGATCTCAACCTGATCTCCATTTTGCAATTTATGATCGAGAGAGACAATGCGACCATTCACCTTTGCGCCTATGCAATGTAATCCGATTGCAGAATGAATGTCGAAAGCAAAATCAATCGGCGTGGAATTCATCGGCAGCACACGCAATTCACCTTTTGGTGTAAATACTTGAATCTCTTGTTGATACAGATTCAATCTGAAACTCTCCAACAATTGCTGAACCGCTTCATCGCCGCCACCGGCATTATCGAATACATCACGCATCCAATTGGCCCATTCTTCCAGGTCTTTGCCGCCGAATGTGATTTTCTTTCCAAGTGATTCGGCTTTATAATTGAAATGTGCTGCAACCCCTTTTTCGGCGATTTCATGCATCGACTTTGTTCGTATTTGCACCTCCACACGCTTGCCGTCATTGCTGATCACTGTTGTATGCAATGATTGATAATTATTCTTTTTGGGAACAGAAATATAATCTTTGAAGCGTTCGGGTACGGGCGTGTAAATTTCAGAAACGATTCCATACACAAAGAAGCATTCATTTTTGTCATCTGTGTCCAGGATGATTCTTATGGCAAACAAATCATACAATTCATCGATGCGCTTTTCTTGCATGCGCATCTTATTGTAGATTGAATATATATGTTTGGGTCTGCCGGAAATTTCAAACTTGATGTGATTTGCTATGAGTCGTTCTTGAATTGGCGAAATGAAACCATTGATAAAATCTTCCCTTTCTTTTCTTGTGCTTTTCAGTCCGGATTTCACTTCATCATAATGTTCTCTATCCAGAAACTTGAATGCAAGATCTTCCATCTCCCATTTGATGAAACCCAGACCAAATCTATGCGCGAAGGGAGCATAGATTTCCATTGTTTCTCTTGCTATCCGCTTTTGACTGTCAGGAGACAAATGATCAAGCGTACGCATATTGTGCAAACGATCTGCGAATTTGATCAGTATCACTCGCACATCATTGACGAGTGACAATAGCAGTTTGCGATAACTTTCCGCTCTCGTGATTTCTTTGCTTTTGGAAATATCACGGATTTTTGTGACGCCGTCCACGATTTCTGCTATGGTATCGCCAAAGTCTCTTCGAATATCTGCAAGTGAAACGCGGGGCTCATGATCTTCAACCACATCATGCAATAATGCGGCGGCAACAGAGATATCATCCAAAGTGATTTCCCTCACAACAATCAATGCTGTTGCCAAGAGATGGGAATAATACGGTCTGCCATCCGCTCTTGAGTCATTCTTGTGGATTTCAACGCAAAATCGAAAGGCCTTGGTAATCAAATGTTCATCCACCTTTGAGAGCATGCGCTTACACTCAGACAATAGCAATTGCAGATCCGCTTCCGGATCCTTGCCTAATTCTTTTTCTCGTATGTCTATTTGTGTTTTCATGCACTGAGCAAATACGTGGTAATCTTAGTTGATGTTCACTCTTCAAATAATCCATCATCTCTGTACAGCATGAGGATTGCATGCTGTGGAACAATCACATAATTCTGATCATTGAAATTGATCGTGATTGCCTGCTTTCGTAAATATACTGCCAAATCCCCTGTTTTTGCTTGTAAGGGAATATACCGTATATGATCTTGATCATGGGCTTTCCATGGTTCATCATCGGATTGAGATGGTATGGGAATACCCGGCCCGACTTTGAGTACATAACCGCTTGCGGCAGGTTCTTGTTCTTCAATGCCCGGTGGCAAAAACAACCCTGAACGTGTTTGTTCATCCTCCGGACGAGGCCTTATCAAAACGCGATCGCCAACGATGCGGATGCGATCAAATTCATGAATATCCAGTATCATGTCAAAAATTGATGGATAATGTGGTGAATGACTTTATCTCTTCCGATTCAAGTATCAATGTGTCTTCATTATCGGACATGGCTCTATACAATAAGCATTTGGCAACGGTTTCCGCTTTGATTGGTCTCATTGCTTTCAATGGTCCGATCAGAAAGAATGGGAAAAGCTTGCTCAACATCATGCCGATTTTTTCTCCAAACCTAAATTCTCTTCTTTTTCCAAGCAATAGTGAAGGACGTAATATGCTGATGCGTTTGAATGGATGAAATTGTATTTCAGCTTCCGCTCTTCCTTTGCATTGAAGATAAAAAGTTGATGACTCGATCGAAGCTTGAATCGAGCTTACATAATGAAATCCTGAATAGTTCAATTCCGAACATACATGAGCAAGTTCCCGAATGATGCCAACATCTGTTTTTTCAAATGACTCCTTGCTTCCGGCTTTGGCTATGGTGGTTCCAATACAGCAGATCATTTCATTGCCCTCTTGTAATGCAGCACGCAAAAGGGAGCGGTCAAAGAAATCAGAAACAAGTCGTATTTCCACTCCCTTGAGGATATTGAAATCCGGGTGTTTCCTAGCCACGATGATGAGTTTTGCATGTCTGGGCATGGAAAACAACTTGATGAATTCCTCCCCAACCAAACCTGTTGCACCAGTCAATATCAGGGTTCTCATTGATATTCCCCCATGATCAAGGATTCCATTTTTTGACGTAATTCTTCGGGTAATTTGACGGCCTTTCCACTGTTTTTATCAACGGATACGATTGTGCATGAGCCAACACCCAATAGTTCTTTGTCCCTTTGAACGGTAAATCGCAATCGAAGTGAAGCTCCACCAATTGCTTCCGGCCAACATGAAATCGTGAGTAAATCATCGATGTGGGCCGGGGAATGGAAGTCACAATGGAAATTTACCCGGAGCATCCACACGCCGAGCTCTTCAAATTGAGCATTCGTGTATGGGAATCCCACTTGGCGGAATAATTCGGTTTCGCCAATCTCGAAGAGTCGTACATATTGTCCGAAATACATGATTCCGGCTGCATCCAGATCGCTCCAGCGAATGCGCTCTTCGGTCTTGACCGCATAATTGGGAATTTGGGGTGCTTCTTTCTTGTTCATGCTTGAAGTCCTAAAGGAAGTATGCGGAATTTATGGAATTCCGGCCTTTTGTGCATTGGCAAATGCATAGTTTTGCACTGCAGTCTCTCATCAATCCGAAACTCAGAAGCCATGGAAGAGCATTTAACCCCGAAAGAAGAACCCAAAGAACATGGACAGCATATACCAAAACCCAAATGGGCTTGGAAGGCCATTTATCTGTTTTTGTTGATTTTAGGACTCTCCAGTGGAGTCATCGGCTTGGTTTATAGGCAATTGCCCAAGAAAAGCGAGGTATTGGCAAAAAGAAGGATTCCGAAGATTCGTAGCGTCTATGCATTGATTTTGTCTCCCATTTCCATTTCCAAGGCAGATTCCATATCAAGGGCTATCAAACAGGATATTGGAAAAGATTCAATCGTCGTGAAAATGGTGGTAGGTGGCACTGCTGTCTACAAGCATTGCACTTCAGCCGATGAATTCAGGCGATTGATTGATACTGCCGCAGTGAGGGCCAGGTCTGCAGATATAGAAATTCAGAATCTCTTGCATAGCAAGATCGTGGATATCATCACCTCCGACACATTACCCGCCAGACTCTATGTTATTGGCTCCGCACCGGCAATGCCGGCCAATGAATTGCGTATGAGAATGCAATCGACTGTGGAATATCTCGACATACGAAATCGTGAAATGGGCAGACTGACAATCATCAATGCACTCGAACCAAAAAACAGCAATGAAAATCTTGTCTATTTGGATTTTTACAAAAGAGTGGGAATCGAAGTGGAAGAATAATACAAACACGTTTCAGCATGGGGAATGGAGGCGGAAAGTTTCGTATCTTTGGGGAAATGTTTGATGTTTTGCAGCAAGAAAGATCAGGCATGACATAATCGGCTTTCGCCCGAGTTTCTACTCTCCATTTCTAAGTGCACGTGCATGAACACATTCATCCTCCACATCCTGAGTCTTCTTTGTTTTGTGCATGTATTGCCGCTACAGGCTTTTTCTCAAAACTTTTGGTCTCAAACCGCATCTTATCCATTCGATGCTGGCGCGGTTGTTCCCTCTTTCATCATAACGGTAACCAAAGCCGGGCATTATTTGGCCGGAACAGGTGATGGAGCAGGAATTTATCGTTCCACCAATCAAGGTCAGACTTGGGTTCAAAGCATAGGTACTTCTTGGTATTCACATTGTTTGTCCTATGCAATTTCCGACCAGGGGACAATCTTCGCTGCAATGAATCGATTGGTTGATGCCAAAGATTCCAGTTGGATTCTCGCATCCACGAATGGTGGAGCAAATTTCACCAAGAGAGTATTTCCTAATATTCGCATTGTGCGATTGCATGCGGGAAAAGAGGGTCGATTGTTTGCCGCAACTGACAAAGGTATTTATCGTTCCACAGATGATGGAATGTCATGGACGAAAACATCCAATGGACTACCGAATACTGTTGTCAATGACATCACGGAACATTCATCGGGCATTTATGCTGCCATGGAAGGCGAAGGGCTTTTCATTTCAAATGATGGCGGCATCAATTGGAAAGATGCAGATGCCGGTGTATATCTGCAATTCACGAGAGATCTTGCGATTTTACCCGATGGTTCAATTACGTGCGCCACACAATATGGAGCATTTCGATCAAAGGATGGGAAAGAGTGGTCAATCTATTTTGGAAATGGATCTGATCAATTGCCGATGCAAACTGTGTTTGGAACAGGCAACTCACTCTATGTCGGCTTGAATGGATCTGCCGGATATGTCTCCAATGATGATGGAAAAACCTGGGCACAATTACTCACCGGTTTTAAAAGCACGGTTGTGAATGCATTTGCTTTGGATTCCACCGGAAAAGTATTGACAGCAACAAATACCGGGATTTTCAAACAAGCACCCGATCAATTTGGTCTTTTGTCATTGTCCACTTCACTGATTGAATTTTCCGAAACCAATCAAGGTGAGCGAGCAACCGAAACGGTGATAGTTTCAAATGCAGGGAATGCTCCTCTTATGATCAAGAGCATTGCCACATCAGGTTATGAGGCAAATGAATTCAAAGTATCGACTCCGATATACAATAAGACTCTTCTACCAAATGACACCATGCTTCTTCATGTGATGTTCGAACCTAAGGGTTCAGGTAAAAGACAAACTGATTTGCAATTTTCTCTTGAAAATAATTATTCTTCTTCAGATCATATCATTCTTGAAGGATTGGGTATCGCAACCAGTACTCTGCATGATCATGAAATCAAAACAAATGTCTATGCTCAAGGCAGAAGCATTATTGCAGATATACAAGACGGAACACTCATTGGTGGATATTCACTCTTGGGTGAAGCATTGGATCAACAATCTCAGCGCATTGTTACAACCATGTATCAATGGAATAATCTCATTCCCGGAATGTATGTGATCTTCATACAATCAAAAGGGAATATCACACCATATCCGATCATCATATATTGATGAAGATATGAATTACGGGGATTTCCCCGGAAAGAACAGTCAGCATGAAATCATTTTGGGAAGTGCCGATCATTGTCGTGGATGTTGAAACAACAGGTCACGATGCCGAGGATCATCGCATCATGGAAATAGCATGTGTGGTGATTCAAGGAGGAGAAATCGTCAAAGAATTTTCTGAACTGATAAATCCGCATCAATTCATTCCGCAATTCATCGAGCAAATGACCGGTATCAGCAATGCAATGGCTGCAAATGGAGCCAAAGCTGAAGATGTCATGCCGACAATTTCTGAAATTTTAGCAATGCCGAATGCAATCTTTGCTGCACATAATGTGAGCTTCGATTGGAATTTCATTCAGCGATCACTGCGAAGATTGAATCTCTCCATTCCGATCATTCCACAATTATGTACCTGCAAATTGGCAAGGAGAATTCTTCCCAAATCACTCAAGAAGAATGTCGGTGCAGTGGCATCGCATTTTGGCATACATATCAAAGATCGTCACAGAGCGCTGGGCGATGCAAAAGCGACTGCACAGTTTCTCCTGCAGTTTCTGGAAATGCTCGAAGGTGAATATGACATTGAAACCATCGATGAATTATTACGCTTTCAAAACAAACGCATCGAACAATTTCATACCCCACCTGCGGCAATCAAAAGAGTCGAAACCACTTTGTCCAATTTACCCGAAGAACCCGGCATTTATCGCATGTTGGACAAAGACCAGAATATTCTCTATATAGGAAAGGCAAAAAATCTCAAAGAGCGCGTTCGTACATATTTTCAGGCGGGAGCTCAGCATCCTCAGAAAATTGCACGCATGGTAAAGCAGGTGCATGCAATTCAATATGAAATTACCGGCACTGAGCTTGCGGCATTGCTCATGGAATCTAAAGAGATCAAACGCATCAAACCACAATTCAACACTGTGAGTAAAAAAATGCGGCGTTTTCCTTTTTTGCGTTTGAATGTGAATGATGAATTTCCCCGTTTGGAATGGTCTTCCACTATCATCAATGATGGCGCGGAGTATTTCGGACCATTCAGAAGCGGAACGCTTGCTCGCGAAGTTGTGGAAACGGTCTATAAGTCATTTGGATTGCGACAATGCACCGAGACACTCAAGCCGTCAACGGAAAAGCAACCTTGCTTTTATCATCAAATAAAGCGTTGTGGTGCACCTTGCGCAATGATACAGACGCAGGATGACTATTTGCAGGAAGTGGCAAGAGCTCGACATTTTTTGAGTGGTTCAAGCGGAGGTTTGCTCGAACGCATGGAAGAAGAAATGCAACTGGAGGCAGAGGCATTACGATTTGAAAATGCCGCAATGTTGAGAAATCGTCTACATGAGCTACGTAGATTATTCGATCGCAGAGCAGAAGTTTCAACTTCGGTTACTCATAATAATACCATCATCATTTTGGATGCGAATTCGCGTGAAAAAACCGTTGAAGTGTTTTTCATTCGATCCGGCAAATTGGCGCATCAAGAAATCATCGGAAGGAAAGCTGATCTCACAAGATTTCATGTGATGATGGAACAATTGTATTATGCATCCGATAGCGGCCCCGTCAATGATATAGTAGAACGAATGGATCCATTGGAGATTGACGAAATACAAATCATCACTTCGTGGATTCACAGGCATTCTTCGAATGCAATCATTTTATATGTGGAGCATCGTTCACTGGAAACATTGAAAGATGAATTCTCCATGACCATTCGCAATACACATGCGAATATCGTCGATGTTCCGAATGAATACAGTCAATTGTCTTGTTCCATTGATGTCTGAAAAGAGCACCCATGCAAAGACTGCTTGAATTTATCTTTCGATTCAGAGAATATTCCGCTTTAAGCGCATTCACCATCATTTCATTGATCATGATGAACCTTGGCAATACCACCGACTTGGGTGGTTATAGGTCTATTGTGGTTGGAGGAATTGGTTGGATGCAAAGTGCATTTTCTTGGATTCCCAATCCCATCGCTTTGAAAAATGAGAATGCAGCTTTGCGAGAATTGAATTTACAATTGAGCGATGAGCGCGCAAAGATTCGACAATCAATCATAGAGAATGCAAAGCTTCGAAAGCTGTTGGAATTCAAGAAGTCATCAGGCATACCATTGATCAGTGCCGATATCGTCGGAAAAACAACAACCGAAGCAAGAAATTATGCCACTATCAATCGTGGCGAAGATGATGGCGTGGATGTAGGAATGCCGGTTGTTACCGATGCGGGATTGGTTGGGCTCGTGGTTGGAACAAGCGATGGGTATTCCGTCATACGTTTGCTCATCAATCGCGAAAGTAGAATTGCCGGAAAAATCCAAAGATCGCGCATCGACGGCATTCTCATATGGGATGGCGAGGAAGCATTGACGATGAAGAATATCCCAAAATCATATGATGTACAAGTTGGTGATGAAGTGATCACGTCAAGCTATTCAAACAGATATCCACCAAATATCAAAATCGGAACAGTGATGGAAACCAGAGATGATGGTACATCATTGTTCAGAAAAATACTTGTGAAGCCATCGGTGAACTTTTTGACTTTGGAACAAGTGTTTGTGATGAAACTCTTACCCAATCCGCAACGAATATTGCTCGAAAGAGATAATAATAAAGTAGGCAAACCCATGATTCCTCAAATTAAGGCTCGATGAAATGACGGAATTTCAAGAACGCAGCGTTGCTCAATCGTGGTATAATCTACGATATGTGATCTATGGCATCACAGCATTGATGCTGGCACTAGCACATGTGATCATGCTCAATTTGATTTCAGTGAGCGGAATCACGCCGGATCTTCTCACAATCCTTGTGGTTTGGATTGCATTGCGTGAAGGACAATTCACGGGAATCATAGCCGGATTTTTATGTGGATTGCTTTTTGATCTTGTTTCATATGATGTGATCGGAACGAATGCACTGGCAAAAACATTTGCCGGTTTCATCGCAGGGTTTTTCTATAAAGAGAAAAACAATGAATATACGCTTGGCAGTTTATATTTCATCCTTGCCATACTGGCTTCGTCATTTGTGCATAATCTGATTTACTTCTTTTTCTATATACGCCCCACAGAAATGACATTCTGGAATTTCTTCTTCCGTTATGGCATTGCATCTACACTCTATACAACTGTTGCGGCATTATTTCCTATGCTCGTCAAATCAAGAAATGTTCAGAATTAGAACATATTCACTACTCTCTACATAGTTTATGAATCAAAAAGCTTCAATGGCAGATCTCTCTTCACTCAAGATAGATCGTGATGAAAAAAAGCCCGCATCAAAACGAAAAATTTATCTCATCATTGCAATCGTGATTATTGCGATAGTGGGATATGTTTTGTTTTCAGATTCTTCAGTCAAAGTCAAGACATTGACAATCACAGCATCTTCTCTTTCAGGTCAGGATGCAATTCTCACCGGTCAAGGTTATGTGGTTGCACAAGTAAAAGCAGCAATCTCATCAAAAGCCACGGGAAGATTGGAAGCGCTGTATGTGATCGAAGGCGATAAGGTACAAGCAGGCAATGTGATTGGTAAAATCGAAAGCAATGATGTACAGGCATTTCTTTCGCAACAAAAAGCGCAAATGGAAGTGATCAAAGCATCACTTGCAAATGCTCAAGCCGAATACGATGATGCAAATGCTGCATTTATTCGTCAAAAGGCATTGATTGCAGGTGGAGCGGGTACGCAGGCGGAATTGGAAATTTCACAATTCAGATGGCAAAGAGCACAAGCTCAAATTCGATCCGCACAAGCACAAATGAAGGCGCAGGAATCTGCAATTAGAGCAGCACAAGTACAAGTGGAAAACACAATCATTCGCGCACCATTTGATGGGACTGTTCTCACCAAGAATGCAAATGTGGGTGAAGTGATCACGGCATTGGGAGCAGCAGCCGGATCCAGAGGTGCTGTTGTCACGCTCGCTGATATGTCATCACTGGAAGTGGAGGCAGATGTATCGGAATCTTCTCTGTCCAAAATCTCGCAAGATCAACCCGTAGAGATTTCTGTGAGCGCCATTACAGATAAAAAATATGCAGGCATTGTAAGTAAGATCATTCCGACAGCAGATCGAGGAAAAGGAACAGTGAAAGTAAAGATTCGTTTTTCGGATCTGGATGCACGTGTATTACCGGAGATGGCTGCAAAGGTTAATTTCTTGAGGATAGATTCTGAGAAAGGACCCAAAGAAGCACCAAAAATACTCATACCAACATCAGCAGTATTGAATGTCAATGGAAAAATGATTGCATTCATCGTAGGCCCTGCATCAACTGCAAAAGAAGTCAGCATCAAAACGGGCAAGACATTTGGTGACTATTATGAAGTGATTTCAGGATTGGCGCCGGGAGCATCATTGATAACAACCGGAATTGAGCAATTATCCAATGGTACAACCATTGCGATTGAAAAGGAATAATCATGTCTGCAATCATAACCATATCGCATCTCATCAAAACATATAAGCGTGACAAGCAAGAAATCACTGTATTGAATGATATTTCCTTGGACATTGCCCAAGGTGATTTTGTTGCCTTGATGGGTCCTTCCGGTTCGGGAAAAACAACATTATTGAATATCATTGCCGGTATTGATCGTCCCACCAATGGTGAAGTGCTGATTGCCGGAACCGACATCGGTGCATTGAGCGAGACAGAACTTGCAAAATGGCGATCCCGCCATATCGGATTCATCTTTCAGTTTTATAATCTTATACCTGTTCTCACGGCTTTTGAAAATGTGGAATTACCTTTGATGCTTACACCACTTTCAAAATCAGAAAGAAGACGTCAGGTTGAACTTGCATTGAGTGTTGTGGGATTGGCAGATCGGATGGATCATTATCCCAAGCAATTGTCCGGCGGACAAGAGCAAAGAGTTGCCATAGCGCGTGCAATTGCATCAGATCCAGACATCTTTGTGGCCGATGAACCTACGGGTGATCTCGACAGAGTTTCCGCCGAAGAAATTCTAACATTGCTTGAGCGTTTGAATAAGGAATTCGGCAAGACCATCGTGATGGTGACGCATGATCCTCAAGCAGCGAATCGTGCTCATATCGTTCATCATTTGGAAAAAGGTGATCTTATTCCGCAGGTACAGTCATGAGCATGACCAAACTCATCGTAAAAAATTCATTCCGTCATACATTGCGCGTATTGTTGACGATCGTTGGAATATCCGTTGCCGTCATTGCATTCGGAATGCTGAGAACAGTTGTCACCGCCTGGAATTCCGGAGTTGCTGCATCATCTCCCAATCGCTTGGTTGTGAGGCAAGCCGTATCATTCATTTTTCCTTTGCCCTATGCATATAAGGAAAAAATTGCCGGCATACCCGGTGTGACAACAGTGTCATGGTTGAATTGGTTTGGTGGAACATATATCGACAAGGATCAGTTTTTTGCTCGACAGGCTTGTGATCCGGAGACCATTTTTACGCTTTATCCTGAATTCAAACTTACCTCATCCGAGATATCGGCTTTTCGATCCGAACGGAATGCATGTATCGTGGGAATTGAAACAGCGAAACGTTATGGACTCAAGGTTGGTGATATCATGAATATGGAAGGAGACATCTATCCCGGTTCATGGCAATTCACTGTCAGAGGGATTTACACGCCGCGTTCAAAAACCGATGATGCAACGCAAATGTTCTTTCATTGGGAATATCTGAATGAACAGATGAAGCAGGACGATGCTTCAAGGGCTGATCAAGTTGGATATTATGTGGTAAAGATCAATGATGCTTCAAAGTCGGCAGAGATTTCGCAGAAGATCGATGAATTGTTCAAGAATTCTCCTGCGGAAACAAAGACGGAAACCGAAGGTCAATTTCAGCAGGGTTTTGTTTCCTCATCAGGTGCCATCATTGGTGCCATAAATATCATGTCCTATTTGATCATCGGTATTATCCTGCTTGTTTTGTGCAATACAATGATCATGACATCCAGAGAGCGCACAAGAGAATATGCTGTTCTGAAATCACTCGGTTTCACAGGCGGACATCTCTTTTCATTCATCGCGGGAGAGGCATTGACCATTTCATTGCTGGGTGCAGGAATTGGTATTGCATTGTTGATACCGATCGTTCAAGGATTTGAATCATTGCTTCCGAGAGGTTGGTTTCCGGTATTCATCATTGAATCATCAACCTATGTATTGGCCGGGTCTTCGGCTTTGATTGTAGGAGTCATTGCGGCAATCATTCCTTTATACCGTGCATTGACCATGCGCATTGTTGATGGACTTCGTTTTACAGGATGAACATGAATATTCCATTTTATTATATCATCAAGAATTTTGTAGCCAGAAAACTCACTGCCGGGATAACCATAGGTGGGATTGCATTGGTTGTATTTGTCTTTGCCGCTGTACTAATGATGGCCGATGGCATTCGCAAAACACTTGCCACCACAGGTTCCGAGGACAATGTGGTGATTGTTCGCAAATCTTCATCCGGAGAGATCACAAGCATTGTTGACAGGCAAACGGCTGATTTGATTTCAACATTACAATTCGTGCAAAAAGATGAAAAGGGAAATGCCTTGATGACATCTGATGGTGTAACGGTGATCAATGCACCCAAGAAGGACGGAGGCATAAGCAATTTGGCTGTTCGTGGCGTTTCGGAGACAGCTTTGAACATTCGCAATAAAATCACTATCATCAAAGGTAGGATGTTTACATTCGGTGCGAGAGAATTGATTGTTGGTACTGCATTGATTAAAACATTCGATAATATTGATATTGGAGACAAGATTAAATTCGGTGGAGATGAATGGACTATTGTTGGGGAGATGGAGGCCGAGAAATCAGGATTCGAATCTGAGTTGTGGTGTGATGTGCGTCAATTGCAACAGGCATTCAATCGTGATGCATTTTCAACATTGACATTTCGCAAGACATCCGATGCGAGCATAGAATCAATGAAGATGTTGTTTGCAGGTGACAAAAGATTGAATCAATATGAACCGGAGAATGAGCGCAGATATTTTGAAAAACAATCCGAAGCAATGCGAATGTTCATTCAGATTTTGGGAATCACCATAACAATCATTTTTAGCGTTGGTGCTATGATCGGTGCAATGATCACCATGTATGCTGCAGTTGCGAATCGTACAACTGAAATCGGAACACTTCGAGCATTGGGATTTGGTAGAACATCAATATTGATTGCATTTTTGACAGAATCAATATTGACATCATTAATGGGTGGAATCATGGGAGTTGGACTTGCATCCCTTTTGCAATTTTTCTCGATTTCTACTTTGAATTTCGGATCTTTCACCGAATTATCATTCAGTTTTTCAATGACCAGCTCCGTACTATCCGGAGCCTTGATATTTTCTTTGGTGATGGGGTTTGTTGGAGGATTTCTACCGGCATTGAAAGCTGCCAGAATGACGATTTTATCTGCTTTGCGATGAATTTGATGTTATCTCTTCATACTTAAGCCAAATAATACCTGATGTTTGTCAAAAGAAAATTCTTGTCCGCTTTTGGGGAAGTTGACAGGATCCAACCATGGATAAATGCGCAAAACGGGCGATTCCAATCCACTGACATTTTTTGATTTTCCTATGCAGTATTTTTTACTTAGCAGGGGATGTCCTTTATCTGCTCCATAAGAGAGATTTTCCAGAATAATGGCAGCTTTTTGCATCAATGGATTATCGCTATTATCTGTAAGAATTTGCGATCCTTCGAAAATAGAAATTGCATAGGTACCTGTTTCAATTTTTGATTGAAGATTTGTTGAATCACCTTTTGATGCGACTGCATCATGCACGGTGACTTCAGCAGAATTCTCAGAGAGGAGAGTGACGGTTATGCGATGATTCGTATCATCTTTACTTCCAAAATCGAGAATAGTACCTGGTTTTAATTTATCGAGCGGAATACGAACGAACAATTCTTCTTTATCATCATCGGAGGTTTCTGCATTCAGCAATTTATCGCTCACGATTCCGCTATCGAGTTTTGCATATGCTTTTTCTTTGAGGGCTGTCATATAATCGACAGTGGGGGTGGGCTTATTTGAATTTCTTGTTGAAAAATAAGCAACTGCAACGGCAACCATTACCCAGAAGAACCAATTCTTGTAAAAGGGTTGCAGATTTTTCGAAGAAGCCATAACTCACCATAGACAAAAAGTCGTGGAAAGGTCTGTATGAGCCCGTGTTTGGGAATCATGTGGTGAGCATGACCGATGATT